>RCMZ01000303.1_pt1 | contig 29061 bp, 29 predicted proteins | sample 2041141 | NCBI WGS metagenome assembly RCMZ01 (sample SAMN09708263, study PRJNA481090) | Wastewater metagenome, whole genome shotgun sequencing project. | biome: sewage; isolation source: Davis station wastewater (DW) | place: Antarctica: Davis Station | collected 2010-03-01 | reverse complement strand
CGCCACATGTGGTGGAACTTTGTCTCCAGCCGCAAGGAGCGCATCGTGCAGGCCGCGCAGGATTGGGACGATCAGGCCATGGGCAAGGTGCCCGGCGAGGTGGAGTGGATTCCGCTTCCGGAGCGCCGTTTCAAGCCTTGAGGCCCCAACGCATGCTCATCCGCATTGCCATCGCTTGGGGTGCCAAGTTTCAGATGAAATAAGGCTCTAGCGCTTACTCGGCAAGCGCTATTAGCTCATTTATCAGGAGCAATCCCCGGCGATGGTGGTGCCGATGACAAGGTGCCTGCCGACAGGTCTGCGCCCACGGTACGGCGCTCGTCGAACACAAAACAGCCGCCGTGGTAGTGCGCGCCATCCGTCTCCTCGAAGTATTTCAGGATGCCGCCTTCGAGTTGATAAACGTGCTCAAGGCCTTCCTCGCGCATCAGGATGGCTGCCTTTTCGCAGCGAATGCCTCCCGTGCAGAAACTCACGACCGTCTTGTCGGCAAGGTCGGCCTTGTGGGTTGTCAGTGCCGGGGGGAATTCGGTGAATTTGTCGATACGCCAATCGATGGCATTGTCGAACGTTCCTTCGTCCACCTCGAACGCATTGCGAGTGTCGAGTGTCACCACTGGGCGGCCGGTGTCGTCGTGGCCCTGGGCCAACCAGCGGTGCAGCGTGGCCGGAGTGACCGCTGGAGCCCGGCCCTCGGCAGGTTGAATGGCGGGGTGATCCATGCGAATGATCTCGCGTTTGACCTTGACCAGCATCTTGCGAAACGGAACAGAGGCCGACCAACTTTCCTTGGGCTGCAGGTCAGCAAAACGGGCGTCCGTGCGCAAGGCATCGACAAAGCTCCGCACGACATCAGCCGGGCCCGCGAGAAAAAAATTGATGCCTTCCTCAGCCAACAGGATGGTGCCCTTGAGCTGGGCGGCGGCGGCACGCGCTTGCAGCAGCTCGCGCAATGCCTGGGCATCGGGCAGCGGCACAAACTTGTAGCAGGAGATGTTGAGGACGTTGTTGTTCACGGCAATAAAGTGGACAAAGGCCCGTTGAAGGCCCGTGGACGGACCGGTCTGTCAACCATTGGGCCGGTCGATGCCCCTGGGTCGGCACCCTGTGGGGCCGCAGGCTTAGTTACGCTGCCGGTGAAAGCAGCGTGGTTTCTATCTTGTTAGCCAACTGGGCAATCGCCAGAGCGGCCGGGCAATTGGGGGTTTGAAGCAACAGCAACTGGCGGCGCATCACCGCGTCGCGCACCGAAGGGTCGGCTGGAATATCGCCCATGTGGATCAGGCGCATGGGCCGTCCGGACTCGGTGGTGACAAAACGGTCCAGCACCTGCTGCAACTGGCTGGTGATGGCGCGGCCGTCTCCAGGGCGTGCTGCTTGGTTGATCACCATGCGCACATGCTGGCGTTTTTGCTGCATGGCCAAGACCTTGATGGCAGCGTATGCGTCGGTCAGAGAGGTGGGTTCGGGGGTCGCCACGATCAAAACCTCGGACGCCAGCGACACCGAAAACAGCACCACATCGGAAATGCCGGCGCCCGTGTCGAGCAGCACGACGTCATAACGCGGCGTGAGCGCCTGAATCACGCTTAAGAACTGGCTGCGCACTTCGGGGGTGAGCCGCGAATACTCCACCATGCCCGAGCCGGCCAGCAAGACGTCAAACCCGCCGGGCGCCGCGATCACGGCATCGTCCAGCGCCGCCTTGCCCGTGAACACGTCGTGCAGCGTGATCTTGGGGTGCAGGTTCAGCACCACGTCCAGATTGGCAAGGCCCAAATCGGCATCCAGCACCAGCACGCGTTGGCCACGGCGTGTCAGGGCGGCGGCCAGATTGGCCGACACAAAGGTTTTGCCCACTCCGCCTTTGCCGCTGGTCACCGCAATGATGCGGGCGCCGTGTGGGGATGGGGCCATGGGTGTAGAAGAGCCAGCAGGGGCTGCTGGGGAAATAGGTTGGGGGGACAGCGCGTCACTCATCATCGAACTTTCAGTAGGCGCTGCCTGTTGGGTAGGGGTCCAGGGGGGGCAAGTCGCCCCAGCCCGACGGGGTGTAGAGCGGGCCAAACAACAGGCTTTTCTCTTCAGCACTGACGGTGCTGTCGGGTTGCTCCTCAAGGCTGACATGGTTGCGGCCTGCCGCTTTGGCCTGGTAGAGCTGGTGGTCGGCACGGTCGGTCCATAGCAAGGTGGTGGAGCGGATCCATTGCATGGCAAATGCACCGCCAATGCTGACCGTCACGTTCAATTCGACCGACGGGGAGATACGGACGGACGTATTGGCCACTGCCCTGCGGATACGCTCGGCCACCACCCGGCCAAATGCGGCCTGGCATGCCGGCAACACAACGGCGAACTCTTCACCGCCATAGCGGGCAAGGGTGTCCATGGGGCGAACACAAGCGCTCAAGGTGCGGGCGACCGATTGCAGCACCGCATCTCCGGCCAGGTGGCCGTGGGTGTCATTCACCTTCTTGAAGTGATCGATGTCGAGCATGAGCAAAAGAGCCGCCTCGCCGGATCGGGTCACGCGATCAATCTCGCGCTCCAGCACGGCACGAAAGTGTCTGCGGTTGGCCAGCCCTGTGAGGGGGTCTTTGAGAGAAAGTTCGCACAGGCCGTCGATAAGCCCCTGCAAATAATGCGAAGGCGCGCCGCTGTGCAAGGCAGCCTCACCGCCGCCAGCCTGTGCCACCAACGCGTGCGCAGTGTCAAGGCGGAGATCGCGCAGATCGACTAAATGAGAGGCCGCAGAGTCAGACACAAGTGGGTCAAAGAGAGTTTCCCGAGTGTACCAGCGCGTCGGCCCAGGGAACGGGCTGCCGTCGCTGCGATTTCATCGCTCAAACCCTTGGTGTTGGCTCAGGCAACTTCGCAATGGCGGCCACAGCCTCTGCATCGGTGCGGTACATGGCCAAGCCCGCACACGGCTCCAGCAAACCCGCCTGTCGCAGAGCTTTTTCGGCCGGGAGCTTCAGGCCGCTCAGATGCAGCGTTCCGCCTCTCGATTGCATCAACGCCAACAATTGCGCGAAGGTTTCTACCCCGGTCACGTCAATGCGGTTGATAGGCTGGGCCATCAGGCAAAGATGCACGATCTCCGGGTGCCCCGCCAGATCCTCGTTAACGCGCCGCTCGAGCGCGCTGGCCGACGCGAAGTCGAGCTCCGCATCCATGCGAAGGGCCAGAAGCCGGGGGGCGAGCGGAGGCAGGTTCCACAGATGGCGGTCACGCATGCTTCCGTCTGGGTGCAGCCCGACCTCAATGATGCGTGGGTGCAGGCGTTGATAAAGAAAATGGCTGAGGTTGATCAGCAACCCCACCAGCACGCCCCAATACATGCGTGGCGCGGTGGCCAGCGTCAGCGCAAAGGTGATTCCACTGATGGCCGCTTCCATCCGTGACACCTTCCACAGCCTGACGAACGTGCTGGGCTTGATGAGACTGGTGACGGCTGTCACCACCACGGCCGCCAGCACCGATTGCGGCACGTGGTAGAGCGCGGGCGTCAGCCACAACAACACCACCAGAACCAATCCAATGGCAAAAATTGTCGCCCAGCCACTCTTTGCGCCTGCGTACAGGTTAATGGCCGAGCGCGAGAAAGAAGCGCTGGTGGCAAAGCTGCCGCACAGCCCACTGCTGATCTTGGCCAGCCCCTGGCCAATCAGGTCCTGGTTTTCGTTCCATTGGTCGCTGGAGCGCTGGCTTTCCACCTTGGCGCTGGAGGCTGTTTCCAGAAAACTCACCAGCGTCACCACCAGCACGGGCATGACCAGCGCGGTGAAACTGGCCCAGGGCAGGGCGCCCGGCCAATAAGGGGTCGGCAAGCCGGACGGAAGGGCTCCCACCACGGCCCCGCCCGCATCGGCATAGCCCAGGGCCCAACTCAGGGCCCCCGCAGCACTCACCACCACGATCGCGGCCGGGAAGCTGGGCCGCACGCGGCGCGCCAATACCAACAGCGCCAGGCTGCCCAGCCCAAAGGCGGCTGCCGTCAGGTCAAACAGCCCGGGCGAGGGGGTGGAAAACAGCGCACTCCATTCGGCTGCACGCAATCCCGTCAGCGACCGTAGCTGCGAACCCAGAATGAGAAGTGCAGCCGCTTGCGTGAAACCGCTGAGCACTGGAGATGTGACCAAGTTAAGCAACCAGCCAAACCGGACCACTCCCATCACCAGTTGCAGCAGGCCAGACAACAATGCCATCCATGCCGCCAGAGCCACCCAGTCCGCACTGCCTGGCTCTGCCAGGCCCGTAAGCGATGCGCCGATCAAAAGACTGGTAAGCGCTGTGGGCCCGACCCCCAGGCGGGTGGACGAGCTGAACAACACGGCAACCAGCGCGGGGATCAGGGACGCGTAAATCCCGGTGACCAGTGGCATTCCCGCAAGAGCTGCATAGGCCACCCCTTGCGGCACGAGCATCAATCCGACGGTCATTCCCGCCCAGAACTCACCTTTGATCAATGCCCGATCGGGGCGGGGCCACTTGAGAAATGGAAGCAAGCGGGTCAGCGTGAATGACGTCATGCGTGGATTGTCGCGCGTCGCGCCTCGGTCGATATGGCGACGCCGCGCTGAAAGTGGTCGATGTCCTACATGCAACTCGGTCCCTTCCCACCCTGGGAGCGCGCAGGGATCCCTAGGATTGCTCCATCTCGTCTCAATACGTCTTAGTAAGGAGTTATCCGATGAATGCCCAAAAAATGACAGACCGCCCCACCCATCGCATTGCCAGCATCTTGGCGGTCACAGCACTCGCGCTTGGTTTAGCCGCGTGCGGCAAAACTGAAGAGCCCACCGTGGGCCAGCGCCTTGACTCGGCCGTTGAAAAAACCGAGCAGGCTGCAGCCGATGCCCGCGTAAAGGCTGAAAGTGCCATGAGCAATGCAGAAACCAAAATGGAACAAGGCGCAGCCAGCGCCGAAGCCTCTGCAAAAAGCGCAGCCAACAGTGCCATGGTCGCTATAGATGACGCCACCATCACGGCCCAGGTCAACGCAGGTCTTGCCAAGGATGCAGATTTGAGCGCTGTGAAGATCAATGTGGACACGGTCGGTGGTAAGGTGACCTTGAATGGCCCAGCTCCCACCACCGTCGCCCGTGATCGTGCGGAAACCATTGCCAAAGCGGTCAATGGCGTGACGTCGGTCAACAACCAGTTGGTAGTTACGCCGGGCTGAATGCCGTCAAAGCACCAGGCCTTGGCCCGCACAGGGGTCGGCTAAGTCAAATCGCGCCACCATGGTATGACCCATGGCGGCGCGCTACCATCTTGCGCATGAAAGACCCGTTGCCCGACCTCTCCACGCGCCTCGTTCACCACGACTATTCCCCCCCGGCGGGCTTCGTTGCACCCCAACCTGGGGTTTACAAGGCGTCCACGGTCATCTTTCCTAGCGTGGCAGCGATGCGATCACGCGAGTGGAAGGACAAGAGCGGGTACACCTATGGCTTGCATGGCACACCCACCACGTTCATTCTTGAAGAGCGCCTGTGTGCCCTGGAGGGTGGTTTGCAGTGTCTGTTGGTGCCCAGCGGACTTGCGGCGATTGCCAATGTGGCACTGGCACTGCTCAAGCCGGGCGACGAGGTGCTGATCCCCGATAACGCTTACGGCCCCAACAAAGACCTCGCCCATGCGGAGCTTGCGCGTTTCGGTATTCGCCATGTGTTGTACGACCCTTTGGCCCCGGAGGATCTCGCTTCTCGCATCACGCCTGCCACGCGGCTGGTGTGGCTAGAGGCACCGGGATCGGTGACGATGGAGTTTCCAGACCTCTGCGAGCAGGTGCGCATGTGTCGCGCCCGGGGTGTTATCACCGCCCTCGACAACACGTGGGGCGCCGGCATTGCGTTTGCACCCTTTGATTTACTTGGTGATGGCAGTTTGGGGGTGGATATCTCTGCGCATGCCCTTACAAAGTATCCCAGTGGCGGGGGGGATGTATTGATGGGCAGCGTCATTACGCGTGACCAGTCGCTGCACATGAAAATCAAGCTCACCCACATGCGCCTGGGTCTTGGGGTGGCGGGCAATGACGCGGAAGCCGTGCTGCGTTCCTTGCCAAGTATTGGCCTGCGTTACCGTGCGCATGACGAGGCGGCTCGCCGCCTCGCCCGATGGTTGCAGCAGCACCCAGCCATCGCCCAAGTGCTGCATCCTGCGCTGGAGGCTTCACCTGGCCACGCCCATTGGAAGGCATTGTGCGGAGCTGCACAGGGCGGCCATGGCGCGGCAGCCGGACTCTTCAGTGTGATGATCGATGCCCGCTACACGCAGCAGCAGGTTGACGCCTTCTGTGACGGGTTGCGCCTGTTCAAACTAGGTTACAGCTGGGGCGGCCCGATGAGCCTGGTGGTTCCTTATGACCTGGGTGCCATGCGCAGTCACCCCGTACCCCATCTACTGCCTGGCACCTTGGTGCGTTTTTCGGTGGGGCTGGAAGCGGTGGAAGACCTTCGATGCGATCTGGAACAGGCCATGGCGCGGGCCTTCCATTCCCACTGATCGCCTGAGGCAGGTGCGTAAGCATTCTTTGCGCCTGGGTGGTAGTTTCCGCAGTGGCGCAGTGCGGGTGCGTGATTTAGTGTGGGGGTCTGCGGGTTGGTGGCCGTCACTTCTGGCGGCTCCTGCCTATGCCTGTTTGTCAATTCATCCGCATGACCGCCATACCGTCCCTCCCTCCCTCTGCACCTGCCGAGCCTCCTGGCCCTGTCGAGGCAGCAGGCGCAGCCGAATCCTCGGGCCACCCGGGCCACAAGGACCATTTGGCCAGCCCCGTACCAGGTCATTTTCAGAACCCGGATGAGACTCCACCCGTCACCCTGAAGCGGTTGCGGTTTCTCGATCCGTTGCGGTGGCTGTCGCGCGGGTTGCAAGACGTGCGGGCAGCACCGGGCATTGCCGTGTTTTATGGCTCTTGCTTTTGGATCATGGCGCTGGCACTGGGCTGGGTGTTTCGTACACGGCCCGAGTACGCCATGTCCCTCGCCAGTGGCTGCTTGCTGCTGGGGCCCTTTCTGGCGATGGGGCTTTATGACACAAGCCGGCGGCGCGAGGCGGGATTGCCGCCGGCGCTCAGCCAGTCTGTGACTTGTTGGGACAGTCACATGGGCAGCATGGGCATGCTGGTGCTGGTGTTGGTGGTGTTGGAGTTGCTCTGGGGCAGGGCTTCGCTGGTGGTCTTTGCGGTGTTTTTCAACACAGGCATGCCATCCACCACGGGCGTGGTCCAAGCCATTTTTAACCCGCAGAACTGGAGCTTTGTGGCGGTCTATACCGTGGTGGGCGGTGTATTTGCCACCCTCGTGTTTTCCACGTCGGTGGTGTCCATCCCCATGATTCTCGACCGCGACACCGACGCCCTCACTGCAGGTATTACCAGCATGCGGGTGGTGATCGAAAACCCCTTGACGATGTTCTTTTGGGGGGCGCTCCTTGCTGCCATTGTGTTTGTTTCGCTCTGGTTCTGGGGCGTGGGGCTGCTGTTGGCTGGGCCGGTGCTGGGCCATGCCAGTTGGCACGCTTACCGTGCTGCAGTAACCCCACGCCTGCCGACACCCGCATAAGTTCAGCAAGGTTCATGCTGTTACAGTGGGCCTCTACTTCAGGAAGCAATTACCTTGGCAACACCCAACTACGGATACGAAAAGCGCCAGCGCGAACTCGCTAAAAAGAAAAAAAAGGAAGAGAAGCTGAGGGCAAAAACCCATCGCAGGCCAGATGATCCGCAAGACGATCAGCAGCCCGAAAACGGGGAGGCCCGCGGTGACGCCGCCGCACCGGAGCAGCCTGCAGGTCCCGGCGGCGCGTAAGCCGCCCACCTTGTTCCCCTGAGGCTGCACGCAGATTCCATTTTCAGCGCAGCAGTTTCTTTAGCTCGGGCCACACGTTGGCCAGCATTTGCGGGTGCGCCTCGGCGCGCGGGTGGATGCGATCCGCCTGAAACAAGCGGGTCGGGTCCGGCCCGTCGGCCACCCCCTTGAGCAAAAAAGGCACCACCCCCGCTTTGTTGGCTCGCGCCACGGCCGCAAACAAGGCGGCGAATTGATTGGCATAGGCGGTGCCATAGTTCGGCGGCACCTGCATCCCCACCAGCAACACCTTGGCACCCGCTTTTTGAGCTGTTTGTGTCATCCAATTCAGGTTGTCCTCGGTATTCTTGAGCGGCAGCCCGCGCAGCGCGTCGTTGCCCCCCAGCTCGATCACCACATGGCTAGGCTGGTGCTGCGCAAGCAAGGTCGCCAGGCGCGAGCGACCGCCCGACGTGGTATCGCCGCTCACACTGGCGTTCACCACTTTTCCCCCCGGTTTTTCCGTGGACAACTGCTTTTCGAGCAGGGCCACCCAGCCCGTACCGCGCGCCAGGCCGTATTCGGCGCTGAGTGAATCACCCAGCACCAGAATCAAGGGCGCGCGCGCATTGGTCGCCGAAGCCGCTTTTGCGGCCGCGTGTGTCTGGGCCCACAACGAAGGGGGGCAAATCCCCACCATCAGGCCGGTGACGGCGCTCAGGATAAAGTGGCGCCGGTGTTGAAGTCGAATCAAAGTAAAGAACCTTTCATGTCCCCACCCCTCTCCACGCCAGTGGCGCCTGTACCGGCACCTGCAGCAACACCCATTATTGCGGTCGAGCATGTTTTTAAATCGGTGACGGATTCGACGGGGACGCTCGACATTCTGCGGGATATCGATTTCCGCCTGGCACCAAGGGAAACGGCTGCCATCGTCGGCGCCTCAGGCTCGGGCAAAAGCACCTTGTTGTCCATCATTGCCGGGTTGGACACGCCCACACGCGGCACGGTGCGCATCGACGGTCATGACCTTTTTGCCGTCGACGAAGATGCCCGCGCCGCGTTGCGGGCCCAAAAGGTGGGTTTTGTGTTTCAAAGCTTTCAGCTCATGGGAAATCTCACGGCACTGGAGAACGTGATGCTGCCGCTGGAGCTGGCCAACCGCCGAGATGCACGCAAGGCGGCTGCCGACATGCTCGCCCGGGTCGGTTTGAGCCAGCGGCTGGCGCATTATCCCAAGGTGCTCTCGGGCGGCGAGCAGCAGCGTGTGGCGCTGGCACGTGCATTTGTGGTGCAGCCTGCTGTGTTGTTGGCCGACGAGCCCACGGGCAGCCTGGATTTCGCCACCGGAGAAACCATCATGCGCCTCATGTTTGAGCTCAATCGCGAGCTAGGCACAACCCTCGTGCTGGTCACACACGACAGGGCCATCGCCGACCAGTGTGAACGGCGCATCACCATTGAAGCCGGACAGGTGGTTTGACGACCTGCCGGTGTGCCTGGCCGCACCGACCGTCACCGGAGTTCGGTCGTCTGTTGGGCGAGCCGCACGTGCGCATTAAATTTATGGTGTTTTTGGCCTCTAGCGCTTATGCGTAAAGCGCTATTAGCTATTGATTTGATAGTAAAATCAGCAGCCAGCGCCGAGGGGCAGTTTCTGCGAATTGCCGCGCTGGGTGTCTCTGCGGCCTCGGAGGGGGGCTGCGTTGTTGCCAATGCGTGCAATAGCGACAGCTATCGCTGCGTACTGCGTGCTGGGCTTAGCAACCCGGTCCGATTCGCCGCGCACACTTTCCGCTCGATTCGTGCAGGCGATCGCTGGCGCCAGCGGATAATCGCTCCATGTCCAGCCCCAAAGTTCTCTTCGGCTTTCACGCCGTGGGTGTGCGTCTGAAGACCGCGCCAAAGTCCATCATCGAGATTTACTACGAAGTCACGCGGCGGGATGCCCGCATGCGGCAGTTTCTCGACCGTGCCCGTGAGGCGGGTGCCCGGCTGATCGAAGCTGACAGCTTGCGCATCGCCAAACTGGCCGGTAGCCACGGTCACCAGGGCGTGGCCGCGCGGGTGGAGCCCGTGGCGCAAGTCACGTCGCTCGATGAATTGCTGGAGAATCTTGAGGCCGCGGGCATTGAACAGCCGTTGCTGCTGGTGCTCGATGGCGTGACTGACCCCCACAACCTGGGCGCCTGCTTGCGTGTGGCCGATGGCGCGGGCGCCCATGCCGTGATTGCCCCCAAAGACCATGCCGTGGGCATCAATGCCACCGTGGCCAAGGTGGCCAGCGGTGCGGCCGAGACCATGCCGTATTTCATGGTCACCAACCTTTCGCGCACCTTGAACGAACTCAAGGAGCGCAACATCTGGTGCATCGGCACCAGCGACGATGCACCCAAAACGGTGTACCAAGTGGATCTGAAGGGCCCCGTGGCCCTGGTGCTGGGCGCCGAAGGTGACGGCATGCGCCAGCTCACCCGCAAAACCTGCGACGAACTAGTCAGCATCCCCATGAAAGGTGCCGTTGAAAGCCTGAACGTTTCGGTGGCCAGTGGCGTGTGCCTGTACGAGGCGATGCGCCAGCGTTCGGTCTGACGAGCACTTGAGCCGGCCTGTCGACGCCGCCTCAGCCGTCAATATCCCTAGCGACAGCCATGCTCGACACCGCCACTGCCTGGGTGCGCAAGGCCCGGCGCATTGCAGTGCTCACGGGCGCCGGCATCAGTGCAGAGTCGGGTGTGCCCACCTTTCGAGACGCACAAACCGGCTATTGGGCACAGTTTCGCCCTGAAGACATGGCCACGGAGGAAGGGTTTCGTGCCCATCCCCAGCGCGTGTGGGACTGGTATGCGTACCGGCGCCGCCTGCTGGCTGACGTGTTGCCAAACGACGGGCACCGGGCGCTGGCGGCCTTTGCACAGGCATACCCTGAGCGCCTTACCTTGGCCACCCAGAACGTGGATGGCTTGCACCAGCGTGCAGGTAGCGCGGGCGTGCTCTGCCTGCACGGCGATATCTTTATGCACCGGTGGCTCGATACGCCCAATGCGTGCTGCCACATTGAGCTGGCCATCGCCGGGGCGCCACCCTATTGCGAGTGCTGTGGCAATTTGCTGCGCCCGGGTGTGGTGTGGTTTGGTGAACCCCTGCCGCTGGCCGTGCTAGAGGCGGCGCAAACTGCAGCGCGACGCTGTGATGTGATGCTGGTCATCGGCACCGCAGGTGCTGTGTACCCGGCGGCGGGGCTGGCGCACCTGGCGCGCACGGCAGGTGCGCAGGTGGTGGTGGTCAACACTGCTCCCAGCGCGCTGGACGAAACGGCGCATGCCGTGTTGCGGGGCGCAGCCGGTGCACTGCTGCCGCAGTTGCTGGCGATTTGATCGCCTACGGCCCCGTGTTGACCGCTCACGATTGAATCGCCGCCGTTTTTCCGCCCGCTAGGTGCTTTGATGTCCGTTCTTTTTTGTTCGTTGTTGCAGGCGCGCCGCAGGGTGTCGCAGAACGGACACTTGCATGCCGTCTGCCGCCGGTAGGCTTTCGCACTTTCGTTTTTTTGGGGTCCTTCACTCATGAGCCGTCGTCAATTTCTTTTGCGCGCCACCCAGGCCGCAGCCGCCACGGGCCTGCCTGTCTGGGCCCACAACGCGATGGCGGCCGACGAAGGGTTGACGGCCAAGTCGCTGACGCTGGGTTGTTCGATCGCATTGACCGGTCCGCTAGGGCAAGCGGGCACCGAGCAACTGGCCGGCATGAAGGCTGCGTTTGCCGAGGTCAATGCCGCAGGCGGGGTGTATGGCCGCGAAATTCGCATGGAAGTGAAGGATGACGCTTACGTGCCCAGCCGTACCCTCAAGAACGTGACAGAGATGGTGGATGGGCAGTCGGTGTTCGCATTGATCTCGCCACTGGGCACGGCCAACACCGCCTCCATCTTGCCGCTGATCGAGTCCAAAGGCATTCCCACCGTGGGCCCGGTGACGGGTGCGACCTCTTTGCGTTTGGCCGAAAACCGCCATGTGTTCTTCTTGCGTCCCACCTACCGCGAAGAAACCCGGCGCCTGGTCAAGCAGGTGGTGGACATGGGCCTCAAGCGCATCGCTGTGGTGTACCTGGACAACCCCTTTGGCAAGGAAGTGCTCAAGGACATGGCCCAGGCGCTCGACGACAGCAAGGTCGAACGCGGGGGCGAGTTTGCACTGGCCGTCGATGGCAAAAATGCCGCTGCGTTGTCTGAAAAAGTGGCCGCCGAGCGCCCTGGTGCCGTACTGCTGGCAACCACAGGCACGGCCAACACCGCGTTTATTCACGCGTTTCGTGCCAAGGCGCAGGGCGTCCCGCTCGCTGGCATTTCGGTCACCGTGGTCACGTCAGAGTTGCCCAAGCTGGCGTCAGTGACGCGCGGTTTGGCCATGGTCCAGGTGTTTCCCGATGCCACTTCGCAAAAATCAGTGGTGGTGCGCAAGTTCCAGAGCACCATGAAGGCCACGGGGGCCGATCCTGCGTTTGTCAGCAGCGGGAGTTCGCTGGAAGGTTGGCTGAACGGCCAGATCATGATCGAAGGCCTCAAGAACGCAGGCAAGGATGTCACCCGCGACCGCTTGCGCGCTGGCCTGGCGAGCATTCGCGCGCTGTCGTTTGGCGACTTCAACATTGGTTTCGGCAACAAGGCGCCGTACATCGGGTCAGACGCCGTCTATCTGGCGATCTACGCAGACAACGGTCGGCGATTGAGCTGAATCGCTTGATGCCTTGACGCAATCAGGCCAGTGATTTGCCGGATTGCATGGCACCACTGAGGCGGTCGTGCAAATCCAAGACGGGCTGTACCTCGGGGTGGATTGCACCACTCCCCACGGATTCAATCCACGTACATGCCGCAAAGTCCTCTGACAGCGCATCGTAGTGGGTTACCCATGCTTGGCGTTCTGGCAATCTGTCCGCGCTCACCGGCCAGACGCCGGGGCGCGGCCGCAAGTGCTTTTCAATGCCCATGCGCCAGGGCTTTCCCGTCAGCCGCGCCCGAAAGCAGTGTTGGTTTTTGCACATGCGCACATACAGCGGGTCAGCTCCCACCGCGTTGAAGAAGACCTGTGCTTGCGCGCTGTCTGGCTCTACGGGCCCTTGTGTGGCCAGCAGCCGCAGACCCGCCGGTGTGCGGTACACGCGCACCGCCCATGTGGGATTGGCTTGCACGAATGCCTGCAGACGTGTCGTTGCGATCGTGTGCGGGCCTCCCTGGCGCACCACATTGACGCCGTGCAATAGCTTTGCCAGCGGCACCGCGCCCAGCGCCACTACGAGGCCGATCGCCAGCCAGCCCCATGATCCGAGCAGCCACAACGCGGGGAGTGGCACCACGGCCGCCAAAACGCATATCGCTACCAGATAGAGCCCACGGGGCAACGCGTGGTCAAAGTCCACATCGGCAAACAGCACGTTGGGGGTGTTCAGGCATCTGGCACCGTAGGCGTTGCGGGTGATCACCGTGTCGCCATGTCGCGCCAACACTTCTTCGCGGATCGGCACACCGTCGGCACCGTTGTACGCCACCTTGCGTTCGCGGCGTTCCACCGTGTCGTCAGTTTGTGCCTGAGTCAGTGCGTCATCCACGCGGGACTCCGCCATGGATTGAGCGTCAGCCTCGCTCGTGTCCGACCAGCCCCAACGGCGCACAGTGATCTGCCGTTTGCCACGGCGTAACTGTCTGCGGGCTTCTGCCCAGTAAGACGGAACGATCAAATAAGCTCCCTTTGAGATGCTGGAAGCGGAAGGATATCTGGTTGAAATACGTATCGGCCGATGCTCTCACTTGCACTTGCCTTCATTTTCACGCGCCGTTGAACCTCATCGGTCGGGTGTTGGGTGATGCAAACTTCCGGTGCAGTGCAACGGCTTACCGCAGATGTGCTTGCAGCAAGGCCCGAAGGCGCAACGGTCGCAGCGGCTTGCGCAGCACCAAAAACTCATGCCCAGCGTTCGGAAGCATCTGTACGTCCTCTCCCGTGATGAGCAAACCCAGCCGCAGGTGGGGCAGACGCTCGCGTGCCTCGTGCAGCACTTCCAGGCCATCACGCTCGCCAGGCAGGCGCCAGTCGCTGAGCACCACATCAAAACTGCCGCTTTCCATGGCCGCACTGGCATCCTCTCCGGTGCGAACGGCCGTGGCCGATAGTCCCCATTTGGCCAGCAGTATCAGCAGTGCGTCGCGAACCGCTGCGTTGTCTTCCACAAGGAGGACCTTGCCTGACAACTGTGCAGGTGCCGCTGACGACGCCTCCAGCCGGCTTGCCCCCGTTTCCGGCGTAGCCCGAGGGAGGTCAATGGTGAACGTGGTGCCGCGCCGGACTTTCGACGTCAGCGACAGAGGGTGCCCCAGTAGCGCCGTGACACGGCGCACAGTGGAAAGCCCCAGGCCCGATCCTCGGGTCGGGTCACGTTCGGGGTTGTTGAGCTGTACAAACTCTTCAAAGATGCTCTGGTGCGCGCTCTCTGGAATACCGATGCCGGTATCGATCACGCAGATGCGAACGCCCGCCTTGCAGGGGCGCACCCCCAGCAGGACCCCTCCGTGCGTGGTGTAGCGAATCGCATTGGCGATCAGATTGGAGAGCACGCGCTCCAGCAGCGTGGCGTCGCTGAGTGCCCAGGCCGAGGTGGGGTGCACGCGCAGTTGCAGTCCTTTTTGCCGTGCGCTTCCTTCATACATCCAGGCCAGTCTGGACAGTAGCGGTTGCAGCGCAAACCCGCGTGGGTGGGGTGTGATCTGCCCACTCTCCAGCCGCGAGAGATCCATGACCACTTCAAGCAGACTGTCCAGCGATGTCATGCACTCATTCAGGCGTGCCAGTGTTGCAGGGTCGTTGCGCCCGCCTTCCAGCACACTCAGATACAGCCCCATGGCTTGCAAGGGCTGGCGGAGATCATGGCTGGCTGCTGCAAAAAACCGCGATTTCGCTTCGTTCGCTGCTTCGGCCTGAGCGCGCTTCTCGTCCAGCTCGCGCATCAGGTTCTCGTTGAGCAAGCGGGTGGTCATGTCGTTGTGCAGCGTGCGTGCAAAACGCAGCCCAGCCATTACCAGCGTGACCCATAGCAGACAGGTAAACACCGCGCCAAACAATTGGTCTCCACCGCCAAAGATGAACAGTTGCAGCCCCAGGCCCAGCAAGATCGGTGTGAACGACGCCCACATGGCCGGTGGCCAACAGCAAAATTGCGCCATCGAACTGGCCGACACAATGGTCGCCAGCGCGAGAATCATGAAGATCAGGGTGTTATTGCCAGTCCCCACGATGGGGTAGCCCCAAGAGGCCACAACAAACGCTGACAAGCCCGTTCGCCACGTGAAAGCGCGCAGCCATGAGCGTGTGTCGACGGTTTTGCGCTCTACCTGGCGACTGGCGCGCCTGACCACAATGAATCGCTCAACGCTGATGCAATACAACACCGCCGCAGGCACGAGCGCTGGTATCAGACCGATGTATGGAGCGGAAAGCCATGCAATCAAGGCGGGGCCGATCATGGCGGTGATCAACGTGGTGCGCATGCCCGCTACCAAAAGGGTGAGTGCGCGCAGCTCCAATTGTTGGCGCTGCCCCGGGTCGGTCACCTGAGCAAACATGCTGTCTGCCGTCAGCATGAGGCGCTGCGACAGGGGTGGTTTGGGCGCGCTGCCTTGCATCGGCGTCTCAGAGCCCATCTTGTGATGTCGCAGCGCTGGCCATCATGACGGCCTGCAGTCGGTTGGAGGCGCCCATCTTCTCGAAAATGGCATCCAGGTGGTTCTTGACAGTGGCTGGCGAAATACCGAGGTTCTGCGCGATCACCTTGTTGGTTGCTCCCGTGGCAAGAAGTTGCAGCACTGCCAGTTGTCGCGAGGTCAGTCCGAACTGCTGGGTTGGCGTGTCTTGGGGCATGGCGGTTTCGGCCGCCTCGCAGAACACCGTTTCCCCCGCTGCGAGCAACTGCAAGGACTCAATGAGCGCATCAATCTCCAGCGCTTTGGGCAAGTAAGCCACCAACCCCGCGTCGCGCACGCGTGCAGGCAGGTGGGTGTCCTCAAGACCTGACATCAGGCCGAAACTCACGTTGCAATGGCGCGTTCGCAAACTGAGGGCGCAGCGCAAGCCGTCGGTGCCTTGCAGCCGATAGTCCATCAAGACCAGATCAAAAATCTGCGACTCGTCGGACAGCAGCTGATCGGCTTCTTCGGCCGAAGACACCGCACTCACTCGCAGACCCGGTGAACGGCTTTGCAGAGCCATCGTCAGCCCGTCCCGAAAAAGTGGGTGATCGTCAACCAGCAGCAGACCAAAGTCGTCGAGTGCATTCACGGCAGTAGCCCCCTCTGAATGCCGCAAAGCATAGCGCAGCGTTGCCTGCGGCCCCATAGGCCGGTTGACCCATCCGTTCACGCTTCGTGTGCTCAGTAGCGCCTCAAAACGGCCAACAGCCGCATATCCGTGACATATCTCACGCCGATAGACCGAATGGCCTATGGACCCTGCAGAGGGTCCGTTTGACACTTGCGCCCACTGTCAAGCGGTTGCATTGCGTGCCGCACAGACCACCGAAAGGAGTCCCCATGCGCCAGCCCCACGTCGCATTCTTCGACCACGTCACTCCCCAGCGCCGCTGTCGAATGGCTCAGTTGGCTGGTATTGCCGTCCTGGTGGGGGTCGTCGCTTTCCAGTGCCATCCAGCCAAGGCGGCTGGGCAACTGGTGCTAAGTGCCACGGGCAAGGACGGAACGTTTTTGGACAAACCATCTTGCTGGGTGGCCCTGCAGGTCAACAACCCAACGAGCGACGAGGTCACGCTGTTTGCGACGGAACTGCGCGCCGTCGATGCGGTGACCGGCAAGGCGCTTGAAACGGTGAGTCTTCCGGTGGTTGGCATTGCAGGCGGCAAGCTGGCACCGCAATCCGTCAGCAAGCCATGGCCGCTGAATGTGCAGGAGACGCGTTGCGCCAACGTGGCTGTCCGATTTTCCAAGCTGTCATGCGTTGCGGGTGGCCGCACGTGTTCTGCGATTGCGGTGGAGCACAAGGGCGTGGCCTCCATTGTTGCGCCACTCCAATGAAGACCTTCCTGTCCGCCGACCATTTGGATTGCACGACCCTGTCGGGACTCTGCCGTGCAAAGACGCTGCGCTGTTGGGCTGTATCGGTTGCGATGCAGCTGTGCATGTCACAGGGTGCATGGTCCTATGAGAACCCAGAAACCATGCAGGCAACGCCCATGGAGGCTGTACGACAGGGCGCAACTGCAGGCCCGGCCGGGCCCTGGCAAGGACGATGGGATGTAACGCGGGACCACCCGCAAATTCGTACGCGGGCCGGCGCATTGGCCTTGCAGCTCGACATCCAGCACGACCGAGGCAGCACCTCACCGCGTGTGCGGTGGATGGCAGATCGCGCATTGTGCGAGTCCCCTGCAGCGCCTCCTTGTGAATGGGTGGGCAGCCGTGGCGTCGCATCTGCGGTGCGTGTGGTGAATGGGCACCTGTTGATGGTGCTGCAGGTTTCCGCCGACGACAGTGATCCCATGGTGGTCTGGCTCGAACGTCCGCAGCAAGGTCGGCCGGCCAGGGGCACTCTCATCAGTGCCCGGGGTGATTTGGCCTACACGCTGGAGGCGCAGCGCCCATGACTTGATGAGGTCTCGCACTGGGGACTGCCGCGCAAAGCAATCGGCGATCAGCGGAGTTCGGCGCCCTTCATCCTCATATCGCTTTGGTTCTTGTGTTCCGTTTCAGGAGGCTCTTTCTATGTACCCATCCAAGGATCTATTGGCGCTAACGCTGCCTTCGCTCGCTTTCAAGGCCCCCATGGCTTGTGCAGCGTCCGTTGCGCAGTCGGCCGGTCGTGGCGGCAACGACCCGACGGGTACTGCCATGGGCGGCCAAGTGTCTGGTTTGAGCTTGCCAGGTCTGGAGCGCATCAACAACGGTGCGGACGCAGTCACATTGACCGAAGGGGACAGCATCTTTGTGTGGCCGACCCGTGTGTTCGCCGGTGCTGGATATGACGCTACCGTCAAAAAACAGCCGGGCGGATTGCTCTGCACTGGCGCCCTGGTCCTTGGCAACGCACAGGCTGATGTGACCAATGTTCAGGTGGGTTGTGTGGCACCAGCATCCGGTCCCTGTGCCCGCAGGCACGCTTACGCGCCTGCCGATTTCGATCGGAGTTACCCCAATGCCCGCTGGACGGCAAAGTGGCCACGTGGCCAAGGGCCGTGGGTTACCGTTGGTCATCGTGGACAGCAGTTGCGAAGGCAACCACGTGCGTTTCGAAATGCGGGCCAGCTCGCGAATCGACGGAGTGCCTGTGGCCCAACACCACGGCACGTTCTGAGCGATGACTAAATCCTTGAACTTGTCGCCCTGGCTGTCTGCCGTGCTGGCTTGTGGCCTGTGGGCGCCTTCGACGGCCATGGCCGATTCGCTCAACCAACTCGCCTGTGCAGCGGGCGTGCACTGCGTGAGCGGCATCACAGCGGAAGAGGCCCAGGTCGTACTCGGCATTACGCCCGAACAAGCCCAGTCGCGGTTCATCGATGCCAGCCAGGACTGGGACGCCACGGTTTGGCGGTGTGCCGCAGGTGGCCGTACTTGTGGCCCCCTGAGTCAGATGGACGCTCAGATCCTGATCGGTTTGCCGGAGGCAGCCTACGGCCCCGCAGAGCTATTGCGTGAACGTGGGCCTGCAGCGCCGACCACCCCGGCCACCCAAGCGAAAACCCCGGCGCAGACACCCCGGCCCCAGGCCGCTGCAGGCAAGCCCGGCGTGGTGGTAGAGGCACTGCCAGCACCCGGGCCGGGCGGATACCGCGAGGTGCCGATGTCCGCAAGCGGCACGGCTTCGTTTGCGGGCGACATTCAACCTTTGGATGGCGTCTGGACCCTGAGCGCTGGCACCCCCAGCGCGGTGGGTTGCATGGCGGGTATCGCGCAGGCTGCCGCGCAGGGCATGCCCGCACCTCAAGGCGGGGCCGTCACGTTCGAGAAACCATTCAATGCGCGGCAACTGATCAAGAGTGACAAGTTGACCTGGAAGCGGCTGGGCGCCAACCACTACACGGCGGTAGTGGTTGGCGCGAGCAAGGCCACGACCATGTCCTATGACGTGCGTGTGATCAGCGCGTCCCAGATGCAGTGGCAATCGGTGGTCACCGTGCGCATTCCCGGTCAGCCGGTTTGCACCGTTACCACGCCGCTTGCGCACGTCCGCCAGGGGGCCTGAGCGTTCAACTTTTAACCTTTCACGAGACCTTCATCATGAAACTGATTTCCTTGTTTGCCGTTGCATCCGTCTGCGCGGTCAGCGCAACCAGTGGCGCTTGGGCGCAGAAAGCGCCGGTGGCGACCGTACCCAGCGGCCCTGGAACCGCCATGCTGGTGCTGGACGCATCGGGCTCAATGTGGGGCCAGATCCAGGGACGCACCAAGATAGAAATTGCGCGTGAAGCTGTCGGCTCCATGTTGCAGACCTGGCCGCGCAACCAGCAACTGGGTTTGATGGCGTACGGCCATCGCAGCAAAGGCAACTGCGCCGACATCGAAATGCTCAAGGAGCCAGCCACCGTGGACGCAGCGGCGATGCAGCAAGCGGTGAATGCATTGCAGCCCAAGGGCATGACACCGATCTCTGCGGCGGTGCGGATGGCCGCCGAGCAACTCAAGTTCAGCGAGCGCAAGGCCACCGTGATCCTGGTGAGTGATGGAGAAGAAACCTGCCATGCAGACCCCTGCGCGCTGGGCGCAGAGCTGGAAAAATTGGGTGTCGATTTCACGGCCCACGTGGTTGGCTTTGACATTCAGAACGGCAGCAAGGCGCAGGCACAGTTGCAGTGCCTGGCCAGTTCGACCGGGGGGCGCTATATCGATGCGCGCAATGCCAGCGAACTCAACAAGGCGCTGGGCGAGGTGGCCCAGGCGCCCGTCACTCCAGCACCGCCGCCCGCCAAAACGGCGTCGTACGACTTTGGTCAAGGATGCATGTTGTACGACGCCGAGAACTTCAAGGGCGCAACGTACAAGATCGAGAGCGGCACGCGCAACGATGTGATGCCCGACGGTTGGAGCAAGCGCGTGAAGTCACTCGCCTGCGCGGCCAACTGCGGCTTGCTCGGCTTTGCCGATCCGGGCTATGACGGCAAACAACTGCATGTCGACGAGGGTGCTCGCTGGGCGAAGATGCCGGAAGACTACAGCGGGTCGTTCGGCTCCTTTGACTCGGGTTGCCGAGCAGTACTCAAGGAATAGGCGCTATGCCTGGCCACCCCTGGCGGGCGCTGCCTGCCGGGCCAAACGGGTTTCAGGCGGCGCTGCTGCCAGCCCACCAGTCCCAAGGAGATAAACATGATGAATTTCAAACTGCATATCAGCAATTTGGCCGCTGCGACCGTGCTTGCGGCCGCGCTGGGGGCGGCCCAGCCCAGCCACGCGGCCGACGGCAATGTGCTTCGCCTGCAAGGCACCATCCAGGTGAATGCAGGGCAAGGTGATCAGGTTCTGCAGTCGCACGCCACCGTGGTGGATGCCAAATTGGGCGAGAAAACCGCAGCACGGCTGGGAACGGCGGAGGGACAAAAGTCTGTGGCCGATGCCAATGCACGTTTGGGGGGCAACGGCGCACCCGCCGCAACGTCCAACGACGTGCAGGACATGGCCAATGCCATGGCGGGCCGTACTGTGTACACCAGCCAGGCCAGCCACATGGCCATCATCAACAGCTACGGCATAACGCTTGATGCCAAGTCGGCCGAGAAATCCGGCATGCGTACGCAGCTCAGCCTCCGGTTTTCGGACGAGGACATGAAGCTCATTGACGCCAAGGTGGAGTTCTATCCCGACAGCTCGAAATCGTCGGAAAGCTATGCCACCAAGATCAAAGCGTCCGATGTCACCATCGACAAGCTGGAGCGCAAGGGCGACAAGACCTTTGTGCTGTCCGGGAGTTTCAAGGCCTCAGACTTGAAGGCCGGTGTACTGGCCAAACAGCTCAAGGGCAAGACGCTTGCATCGGTGTCGGGGCGCTTCGATTTTCAAGAAGTGCCGATCCGGGCCAAATAGCGCTGGTGGCCAGCGTCGGTGTTGAGCGTCTGCGACGGCGGTCCGATGGTGGCGGTTGTGCGTCTGTGCCGTGGGCCTTTGCCGCGTTGTCCGGAAGCGGCTTCGGTTTCGATGCCATCGCCTGGATGCAGAAGCCTGTCACAACCACATGGCGGCGCTGATGGGGTGCGTGAGCGACCCTGGCGCCCCAAGCTCTGCGCTGCTCGCCGCAAAGCGGCGCTGAGTGCGCAGCTCACCAACGGCGGCGCGCAGCATGAAAACCTGTTCAAAAGAAGGCAAACGGCTGATTGAGGTGCGCAAGCAGGACGCCGTTGCGGTGCCTGCGGTGGCCATGGAGCTGGCAGCGTGGTGCCGCAGCACCGTGACCGTGAAACCCGAAAAGAGGTCGAACGGGTGTATCGCCGCGATAGCGTGACCATTCAGGAGAGTCACCGCGAGCATGGCACCAGCGCCAGCCTTGTCATGCGGCGACAAAACGGGTGCTGATGGGGCAGCAGGCGGCGCTCAAGCGCTGCTCCTGGCGGCTTGGGCTGGCGCAGATGAACGAATCACACCCAGCCCAAGGCCCCCAGCACCGCCCCCGCGCCCAACAGCCACAACAAATGCAGCTTGGTGCGCCACACCAGCACCATGGTTACCGCCGTCACCAGCCACAGGTGCCAGTCGGTGGCGAACACACCATGGGCGCTTGCAAGAATCCATGAGGTGGCCAGAAGCAATCCAATCACCACAGGCGCCATGCCTTGTTTGAAGGCGCGCACGCCGCGCCGGTTGCGGTTTTTGTGGCCCCAGCGTGTGGCCAGCCAGGTGAGCAGGCTGCTGGGCACCATGATGCCGGCCATACACACCGCCATACCCAGCCCGCCCAGCACCCAGCCTGCCATGCCGGGGCCGCCAGCGTTGATGCCGACGTTCCAGCCCAGCAGTGCGATGAACAGCACATTGGGGCCGGGCGCGGCCTGTGCGATGGCAATGGACGCACTGAACTGAGGGTCCGTCAACCAAGCCTGGCGCTCCACTAGAAAGCGGTGCATGTCGGGGGCTGTGGCGATGGCGCCGCCCACGGCCAGCAGAGACAGCGAGAGGTAATACAAAAACAGGTGGATCCAGTCGCCCGCGCCCATCGCGATCAGTCCTGCCAAAGGGGTGGTCGTTGCGCTCATGGGGCCAACTTGCGCCAGGTCAATACACAGGCTGCGCCACCCAGCACCGGCAGTATCCAGAACAGCGGCAGCCGCAGCCCCGCCATCGCCACGATGGTGAGTGCCGCCACCAGCAAACACAGCGGGCGTCCCAGCGGGTGGTTCTTGATGGAGATGAAGAGCTTGATGCCCACCCCCGCAATCAGTCCGGCGGCCACCGCGCCCATGCCGCGCAGAGCCCCGGCCACGGCAGGGTGGCTCGCAAAATGGGCATAAATCACGGCCAGTGACAGCACCAGCATCAGCGGAAACACCAGCATGCCTGCCAGCGCGGCCAGCGCCCCCCGCAGGCCAAAGTAGCGGTCACCAATCATGATGCTCAGGTTGACCACGTTAGGGCCGGGCAGGATTTGCGCCACGGCCCAGTCCTCCACAAACTCTTCGTTGGTCATCCAGTTTTTTTTCTCGACCAGCTCGCGCTGCACCACGGCCAATACGCCACCAAACCCCTGCAACGCCAGCCAGGTGAAAGACCAGAACAGATCGGTTGGGCTGCGCGGCTGTGGGCGCTCGGGTGCCACGGCGGGCGCAGGCGCGGCGGTGGGCAGCGGGGGGGTGTCGGCCATATCGGAATATCAATAAAAAAGGCCTCTAGCGCTTATTGAGAAAGCGCTAGCTGCTATCAAATTAGTAGTTTTTTGGCGCGTATTGGCGGTGTGGGTCACGGGGCAATGTGCGCACCAGGCGGAATGTTACGCCGCCCCGCCGTCCGCGTTGGGTGCGGCAGGCCTCGCAATAGGGAACGGCGGTCACGGCCATTCAAGTTCACGCGCGGGCGCACCACACCGTGTGTTGCGGTGCGGTGTGTTGTGGGGCTGGGCCTAACGGTGCGGGTGCGCCATTTAAAGCGGCCTATTCCAAAGCAAAGCCCCGCCCTTGGGATCGCGCAGCGGCGCGGCCAGTGACGGTGCACCGACGGTGGTTGGAGCCAGCGGCTGACACGCCGCTTTGGCCGCGTGCACCACACTGCGGCATGATGCAGCCCGTGTGCTGCGGCTCAAGGACTGCCATGCTCACTGCCACCCCTCACGCCCCATCCCATCAACAAACATCCCGCTGCAAAGCCCTCTCGCGGGGGTCAGCGGCATGGCGTGTGAACAGCGTGCCGTTGGCCGTGCTTGCAGGCTTGTTTGCAGCGGGCTCTCTGAGCGCCTGTGGAGAAACGGCCGTCATGCCACCCGAGGCGGGCATGGGCCGGTCACCCACCCTGCCTGCGCCGCAGGATGCTTTGATCCCCACCGTGCACATCGCGCCGGCACAGGGCTGGCCTGCTGGCACCCAACCCACGCCGATGAAAGACCTGCGCGTGACGGCGCTGGCCACGGGCCTTGCCCACCCGCGCTGGGTGCTGGTGCTGCCCAACGGTGACGTGCTGGTGGCCGAGAGCAACGCACCGCCCAAGCCGCAAGACGCCAAGGGCATCAAAGGCTGGGCCATGAAGCTGGTGATGAAACGGGCGGGCGCAGGCGTGCCATCGGCCAACCGCATCACCTTGCTGCGCGATGCGGATGGCGATGGCATTGCCGAAACCCGCACCACCTTCCTTGAAAATCTGAACTCCCCCTTTGGCATGGCCTTGGTCGGCAACGCCCTGTATGTGGCCAACAGCGACGCGGTGTTGCGCTTTGACTACCAAACCGGGCAAACCGCACTGACCGGCCCAGGCACCAAGCTGGTCGACCTGCCCGCAGGCCCCATCAACCACCACTGGACCAAAAACCTCATTGCCAGCGCCGATGGCAGCAAGCTGTATGTCACCGTGGGCTCCAACAGCAACGTGGCAGAAAACGGCATGGCCGCCGAAGGAGGGCGCGCAGCCATTTGGGAGGTAGACCGCCTCACCGGCGCGCACCGCGTGTTTGCTTCGGGGCTGCGCAACCCCAATGGCCTGGGTTGGCAGCCCGACACGGGCGCGCTGTGGACGGTGGTGAACGAACGTGATGAACTTGGCAACGACCTGGTGCCCGACTACCTCACCTCCGTCCAGGACGGCGGCTTTTACGGCTGGCCCTACAGCTATTACGGCCAGCATGTGGACTCGCGCGTGCAACCGCCCCGGCCAGACCTGGTCGCCAAAGCCATCGCCCCCGACTACGCCCTGGGCTCGCACGTCGCGCCGCTGGGCTTGGCCTTTGCCACGGGGCCCGCGCTGTCGCCGTCGCTCGGCCAGGGCGCTTTTGTGGGCGAGCATGGCTCGTGGAACCGCAAGCCCCGCAGCGGCTACAAGGTGGTGTTTGTTCCCTTTGCCAACGGCCAGCCCAACGGCCTGCCGGTTGATGTGCTGACGGGCTTTGTCAGCCCCGAGGGCAACGCCTGGGGCCGCCCGGTGGGCGTTGCGGTCGACCCGCGCGGAGCGCTGCTGGTGGCCGACGACGTGGGCAACGCGGTGTGGCGGGTGACTGGCGCTCGCACGCCATAAGAACCGTTCGAAGAAGCGCTTCAGCCTGCCCCAGCGGACGCCCGAGATCGCCCCCGCATTCCTGGCGCTGCGGCTGCGCATGGATGCGTGCGGGGGCGGGGCGCACGGGGGCCCGGCCAGAAGGTGTTGGTTGACGGCGCACCCCCTTGGCCCATACCCTGGCAGCTTCTCCACCGCCAAGAACACCACCATGACTTCTGCCTCACGCCGTTTGCACCGGGAGAGCCACCGCACCGACCGCATCGGCTGGCTGCGCGCCGCCGTTCTGGGGGCCAACGACGGCATCGTTTCTACCGCTAGCCTGGTGGTGGGCGTGGCGGCTGCGCAGGCCAGCCAATCCACCATTTTGATGACAGCGGTGGCCGGGCTGGTGGCGGGTGCCATGTCGATGGCGGCCGGGGAGTATGTGTCGGTGCACTCCCAGGCCGACACCGAAAAGGCCGACCTGGACCGCGAGCGCGCCGAGTTGGCCGCCGACCCCGCAGCCGAGGCCCGCGAGCTGACGGCCATTTACGTGGGCCGGGGCCTCACCCCAGACCTGGCCCAGCAGGTGTCGCAGCAACTCATGGCGCATGATGCGCTGGGCGCGCACGCCAGGGACGAGTTGCATGTCTCGCCCGCCCTGGCCGCGCGCCCGGTGCAGGCTGCCATCACGTCCGCTGCCAGCTTTGCCGTGGGGGCAGCGCTGCCCCTCGTGGTGGTGGCCGTGGTGCCTGCGGGCGGCCTGTTGTATTGGGTGGCCGGCACAACGCTGGTGTTTCTGGCCGTGCTGGGGGCGGCAGCGGCGCGCACGGGCGGGGCGGGAATGGCCGTGGGGGCCATGCGGGTGACCTTTTGGGGCGCGCTGGCCATGGCGGTGACGGCCGGTGTCGGGGCCTTGTTTGGCGCACCGGTCTGACGAACGCACTCCTAGCCTTGTGATGCCGCCGCGTCGATAAGCGGCGTCGACGAGCAGCGTTTGCCCCTCGGCCCACGCTCTGGCGACATCTGCTGACAGCACCACGCGCCCGCGCCCGGCAGCTTGGTGGGCGTGCGAGGCGCACAGTGCGGGCAATGCGCCTGATTTCTCCTGTTTCTCCACCACCGGCTTGTGGTCGCCCCCCGGTGGCTGCCGTGCGTGATTTGCTGGATGTGCTTGCTCTGTTGGCCCTGGGTGTGGTTCAGATGGCGCGGGCCGTCACGCCAGTGGGCGCTGCTTCTCTGCGCCGCCGGCAACACCACGCTTCGCATCCATGAGCGAAGAGTTGCTTTTCACCCTCGGCTTCGCATTGATCGGGTTGCTGCTGATCGTCATGACGTTGACCAGCTCGCTTATTTCGCGCGTGCCCCTGAGCTCGGCCATTCTGTATTTGGCGGTGGGGGTGTGCATCGGCCCCCGGGGCCTGGGTTTGCTGGTGCTTGACCCCGTGGACGACGCGCCCATGCTGGAGCGGCTGACCGAGATTGCCGTGCTGATCTCGCTGTTCACCGTGGGGCTCAAGCTGGAGCTGCCGCTGCGCGACCGGCGCTGGCGCATTCCACTGCAGTTGGCGTCGGTGTCAATGCTGATCACGGTCGGTGCCATCACTGCCGTGGGGATGTGGCTGCTGCATCTGCCGCTGGGCGCCGCTGTGTTGCTGGGTGCCATCCTGGCGCCAACCGACCCGGTGTTGGCGTCTGACGTGCAGGTGGCAGACCCGCAGGACCGCGACCGCCTGCGTTTTGGGCTGACGGGCGAGGGCGGTTTGAACGACGGCACCGCGTTTCCGCTGGTAATGCTGGGGCTGGGCCTGTTGTCGCTGCACGACCTGGGCGAATGGGGCTGGCGCTGGTGGGCGGTCGATGTGGTGTGGGCCGTGGCGGGTGGGTTGGCCATTGGCTACCTGCTGGGCACGCTGGTGGGGCGCGCCATCTTGTATCTGCGCACCCGCCACCGCGAGGCGTTGGGCCCCGATGAGTTCATGGTGCTGGGCCTCATCGCCCTGGCCTATGGCGTGGCGCTGCTGTGCCACACCTACGGGTTTTTGGCCGTTTTTGCCGCCGGTCTGGCGCTGCGCCGCGTGGCTGCGCAAACGGCAACGCCACCCGTGGTGGCTGGTGACGTGGTGAGCAAAAGCGACGCCGCCTCTGCCGCCGAGGCCCCCGGCCACATGATGCAGGCGGTGGAACGGTTCAACGCCCAACTGGAGCGGCTTGCCGAGGTGGCGGTGGTGCTGGTGGTGGGCGCCTTGCTCACGGTGGTGGACTTTGGCACCGAGGTGCTGTGGTTTGTGCCTGTGTTGCTGTTCGTCATACGCCCCTTGGCGGTGTACGTGGGTCTGGTGGGCGCCAAGGTCGAGCGCTCGCAGCGCCGCCTGATTGCGTGGTTTGGCATTCGCGGCATTGGCTCGATCTATTACCTCATGTATGCCGTCACGCACGATCTGCACCCCGTGATTGCGCAGCGGCTCCTGGCCATCACGCTGGCTGTGGTGGTGGCTTCCGCGCTGCTGCACGGCGTGTCGGTCACCCCGCTGATGCGACGGTATGAAACGCGCAAGAAGGACAAACGATGATCGAAGTCCGTGCGCGCGGAGGGGCGCAGTGATGGTTGGAAATTCTCGTAAAAATGGCCTCTAGCGCTTATTGGTTAAGCGCTAGTAGCTATCAATAGTGAAGCAATTGCCGTGCACCCCTGGTTTGGGATGTGACGGGCGCGTTGATGTGGATGGGCAAAACGCTGCTCCCGCCAAACCAAACCAAACCAAACTGCACCCAACGACGGTTCCGAGCGCGCCATTCGCCGGCACGCCGCGGCAATCCATCTCCACGAACATCATCCAACCCGACCCAGCGCCACCATCCCACCCAGGCGCTGCAACACCGTGTCTCGCACTGCCGGGGGCGCATCGTGCAGCAACGCAGGCCAGTCGGCCTGTGCCTGCTTAACCAATTCGCGCAGCAGCGCCAGGTGCCGGGGCACGCGCAGCAGCCCGGCGGATTTCATCAAGCCCTCCATGTCGTCCCAGGTCAGCGCCCGCAGGGTTTTGTCGATGGCGCGGTTCACCGCGTACTGTTGGTCGGGCACCCCTTCAAAAAACGCGGCCACACACACCGGGTCATACACCGGGGCCAGCTGCGGCACGCGGCCGTCGGGGTAGACCAGGGCCCAGTTTTTCAGGTGCGCGTCGGTGTTGCCCATCAGGATGAACGCCACCATGCGCGCCAGAAACTCGCGCGTGTCCAACACGGGCTGGCGGCTCAGGCGGTTGAGCACACGCAGCATGGTGGCCCAGTCCTGCAGTGCGCCTTTGCCGTACTTTTGCCGGGGTGTGTAACCCAGCACCTGGTTGAACTCCTCCATATGCACGCGGGCGCCGCCGGGCAGGTGGTCAAAACGCTGCACGGCCAGAATTTCGTTGAAGGGCACCGCATCGGGCAGATCGGCCTCGGCACGGGTGATGACGCGCACATCGGCGACGTTCAGACCCAGCGCCTTGCACAACTGGTAGCCGGTGTATTCGTTGGCCACCAGGTCAGGGTGCGCGGTGGTGGGCAGCTTCAAGATCACACTGCCCGCCGCGCCCTGGCGGTGCACGGTGTAGCGGCGGCCGTCCTGCACCGCGCTGAACTTGGTCACCACGCCGGGCAGCGAGGCCGCGTCTTCCACCGGGAACTCGACAAACCCTGGCTCCAGAACATCCAGCCCCTGCGTGGTGTGCCAGTGCCGCACCACGTCCGGGATGCCGTCTTGCGCGGGCACAGGCTCCACCTCCAGCGCTCCCATCAGGTCGTGACCAGCGGCGGCCAGCAGTTCGAACTCGTCATCGGGGCTGCAGCCGCGCTCGCGCGCCAGCCGCTCGCGGTTGTGGCCCTCGGGCAGCAGGTTCTGAAAGTACACCGGCCAGCGCCCATCGGTGCGCACCAGCCGCGTATCGCGCGCTGACGCCAATATCTGCTGCGTGGCTGCCTCGTCCGCGCCCTGAAAGCTCAGCGACAGGGTGGGGCGCTGCGGGTTGCGGATGTAGCTCTCGTCAAACGACACGCGCAGGATGTCGCCGTATTGCGAGAGGTAGCCAATCGCCTCCCGTCGGCTGGCTGGCGTGTTTGATTCGCCCGGCGCGCCGCCGTCTGCCTGGGCAGGCCGGTGCAGGTACAGCCGCAGGTAGCGGATGGAGGTGCTCATGGGGCGTACGCCCGACAAGACTGCACCCGTTCGATCTGCGTCCGTGGCGGGGCTTCGACAGGCTCAGCCTGAACGGTTTGTGCCATAGCGCAGACCATCTCAGCCCTTTCGCAGGCCGTCCACCACCGAGGGCGGGGCATCCACCCCCTCGGGCTGGCCCAGAAACTTGCCCCCTGACTGGATGAAAGCCTCCAGGCTGGGCCGCAGGCTGCTGGGTACGGCGATGATGTCCATGCCCAGCACGCGCGCCATCTCGGCCAGTGTGGAATAGCGAGGGTCCAGGTCGCCGCCTTCGGTGCGTTGCACCGTCATGCGGCTAAGGCCCGCGCTTTCGGCGAGCTGGGCCTGGGTCATCTGGTGGGCTTTGCGGGCTGCGGCGAGGGTAGGGATGAGGTCGGTGTTCATGATTGTATTTATACGCTTTA
>RCMZ01000302.1_pt1 | contig 29061 bp, 25 predicted proteins | sample 2041141 | NCBI WGS metagenome assembly RCMZ01 (sample SAMN09708263, study PRJNA481090) | Wastewater metagenome, whole genome shotgun sequencing project. | biome: sewage; isolation source: Davis station wastewater (DW) | place: Antarctica: Davis Station | collected 2010-03-01 | reverse complement strand
TCTCATGAAGGGCCAAATTCCGTGCTTGGGGATTGAGCGATGGGCTGAGCGATAGACTACAAATCCACTCAGTGCAAAAAAAATGTCCACACCAGAAAAGCCCCAGCGAGTCACGATGCTGGTCGTTGACAGCAGCGGCACCATATCCCAGTGGGGATGCATGTGAAAAAAAAGTACCATCAAAGCAGCGATACCGCGCAGGGCCTGTATCCAGTGCAGGTCTTTTTTACCGGGGTTTTGTTGAGTCATCAATCGCTATCGAATCGCTAAAGGCGGGGGCGCGTGTATAGTCAGTTGCGCGTTTTGCGGTCCTGGTAAAGCCATCGGCTGGCACCCAAATAGTTCACGACCATGCCTATCAAGCTTCCAATACAAACGTAGACGCCTAGCCAGAAAGGTGTTTGGACAAATCGCCAAGCAAAAAAGGAATATGCCGCGAAATTCACAATCCCCCCGCCCAACATCAGTCCCAGATAGCGTACATATTCCTGAAAAAGGGTAAGGCCTGAGTCGCGATCCGAGAATGTCACAATCCGATTAATTATCCATGTGGCGGTTGCAGCAGCAATAAAGGAGAAGATGCGTGCACCGTAGATGCCTAGTGTTCCTCTCGATAAGGTCAATACGCCAACGTCCACGGCAAGGCCTAGCACGCCGGCTATGCTGAACCACAGTAGGCTGCGGTCCAGCTTCATTGCGCGACTGAGCCACCGGTGCTGCTAACTCCAAGATAGGCAAAGCGCTTGAGCTCGCGTCGCATCTGCGTGATGCCATGCAGAATCAGGCCACTCACCCCAGATACGACCCCAGTAAGCATCAGCGCCGTTACGAGGCCCAGCGTAGGAAATCTTCTCACGATGCCTGTTTGCTCATATTCCCAAATAATGGGCAGCGCGAGCGCCACCGAAGCAGCCATCACCGTCAACCCTAGCCAGCCGAAGAATTGCAGCGGCTTTTCGCTGAGAACCAGTCGTCCGATAGTTTTGAGAATACGCCACCCATCGCGGTAGGTGGACAGTTTGCTTGTGGAGCCTTCTGGTCGGGCACCATAAGGAGTGTCTATTTCGGCACACGGCATACGAAGTTCCAGCGCATGGACATTCAGTTCGGTTTCAATCTCGAAACCATGCGACTGGGCAGGGAACGATTTCACATACCGGCGCGAGAAGACACGGTATCCAGACAGCATGTCCCGGAAACTGCCTCCAAAAATAAGCTGCACACAGCCAGTGAGCATCTTGTTACCCAGCTTGTGGCCGGGCCGATAGGTCAGTCCTGGTCCCTGCTCAACTTCCACTCGCGCTCCCACCACCATGTCAAGACGCTGCTCGATCAAAGTGTCAATCAGCTTGCGCGCCGAAGGTGCGTGGTAAGTGGCGTCGCCGTCTACCATCACGTACACATCAGCCTCCACATCCGCAAACATGCGCCGCACCACGTTACCCTTGCCGCGCAGCGGGACGTGGATCACTGTGGCGCCATGCGCTTCCGCAACGGAACGAGTGCCATCAGAAGAGTTGTTATCAAAGACATACAACTCGGCGTCCGGCAGCGCAGCTTTGAATCCAGCCAGAACTTGCGGGATGGCTAGGGCCTCGTTGAAGCACGGAACGACGACGGCGATCTTTATGCGAGGTAAGGTCATATGCGATCTGATACTGATTTTCTTAATGAGGCAGTGATCGGCAGAAGTGCCATTGGCAGGGCGAAGTATGGCAGCAGGTATCTATATTCGCCTGCTATGGAAAATACAAAAATCCCACCTAATTGGATGATGAGGGTTATGCAGATAATGGTAATGTGATGCGTTTTTTTTCGAACGCTTTGAGCGGTGACAATGCATAAAAGCGCAATGCCAAAAAAAGGTGTCCACAGCAAGGCTCTCAACTCATAGCTTTTTTGGTAAATTGTGCGATGAATGCGATCTAAGGTCGGGATGTTGTAAGGACGAAATTCCGATTTTGATTCGGTTTTTTTGAGAACATAAGGTGCGTAGTCGTGCGATTGGATACCACCCTGTGCAAGCGCAGATACCAAAAATATATTAATTCGACTACCCAAAAAGGCGGGAATATTTCGCCACAAATTGTAGGTGAAAAATTCTTTGACGATGACTTTTTTTGCGTCACGTGATAGTGCTAGAAGTTGGGGGCCATCTGGTTTGAAAATCAAAGGATCCCAATAATCTCTATCATAATTTTTCAGAATTTCTGATAGCGTATGGGTTTCAGTTAGTGCTTCAATTGTTTTTCCGGAAACGCGCGGTGAATCTGTCCAAAGGCCCATGGGTCGAGGCTGTAGAAAATTAACCGTTTCAAAAAGAGCTATTGGGAAAAGTGTTTCATGTTTAACCGTTTTGTGCAATTTCCCGCCAATGGCGATGCATGTTACCCATCCCATAATAACTAATACTAGTTTGATGCGGTCGGCACGATTGAGGAAGGCGGTAGTGCAAAGCGCTAGCAGGATGAAAATGATCCCATTGGGCCTAGCAAAAGCGGCAAATGGTAAAGTGATTGCGATGATGCATAGCGAGGATGGTTTTATATATTTTTTTTCTGCTATGAGCCATAATTCAAATATAAGACTTGCGATGGCTACTGAAAAAATTGCGTCTGCATACAAAGCACCCATGTAGAGAATCATGTGCGGTGCTAGGCATATAAAAATCAATAGAAATATGAATGTTTTTTTTATTCCCTCAAGCCAGCACCAAGATAAAATTCTTGAAAAAACTATGGAACAAAATACCAGTTGAAAGGCTATCGGCAGTTCGACGAGATTAAATGGCTTGTAAAATAATTTAACAAAATAAAACCAAAACGTCGGCTTGCCTGATTGAAATGCCCCGTTGGATTCGACTTCTAATATAATGGCCAGGCTATCTTCGCCGAGGCCTCCTGGCCAGAATGTAAGGAGCCAGCTTCCATAGATAACAAAAAACAGTGTTAACAGTACTGGAAAGGGGTGAAGATGCCGTAGCAGATTGATGCGAATGGTTGCGTTTGATGGCTTTAACTTTAAAGCCTGCTTTTCTATCAAATGCCAGCTGGCGTATCCCATGACTACGGTGCATAACAGTGCGGTTGCGAGTGTCTCTAGAAAGCCGAGCATTGGCCAAGTATAGAGAATAATTGTTTGCTGTATTGGGAAGGCAAAAAGGTAAATGCCGTACGAGGGATCTCCCCATCGACCCATGCGCCGAAAATAAGGAGTGCTCTGGGTTCCTGCGTAGATGACGGCATACGGGAGCAAAATTAACAAAGCTGTATGCCGCCATCCCACTCCTAATGCGACTGCAGAAGTGATGCCTAGGCCTATCGCCCAGCGTCCCGGGTGCTGGCTCCACGAATGTCTCAGCGCATAAAGTGCTGCGCCTGAAAGAAAAAATGCGCTTAACTCACGTCCATAGTGGATGGATCCGGTCAGGTCTGCATTGTTCTTTGCGAGAAACCAAGCCATGTATAAGGCGATGCAGATGAGAAAAACAGATCGAAATTTGAGTAATCCGACCAGACCCGCCAGGCCCAGAATAACGTAGCAGCGTACTTCAAGCGGAATAGTCCACAGTGATCCGTTCACGCCGAGCGGGTAGGGGTTGCGCTCGAAAACTCCTGGCAGCACATAGTGGATATTCATCCACAGTCCTTGCAAATAGTCGGTGGTTGCAGGGTGTGTGAGGTAATCCGCAGGCGACAATTCCGTAACCAATATCCCAAGCCCATAGACGGTCAGCGCGAGCACTGCGATCAATGCTGGCCAGATGCGAAGAAACCGACGCAGGGCAAAACGCCAGATATTTGGATCCCGCTCCCAACTGCCAGCGACCAAGTACCCACTGATAATGAAAAACACAGTGACGGCCAAGCCTCCAAAGCTGCGACCACCAAAAAACAATGGTTCAGTCTGGCCCGTTAGCGCGTAGTGGTGGCTGACCAGTACCGTGGTGGCTGCCGCGATGCGGATGGCATCGAAGTTGTTGCCTGGATGTGTAGTTTTTGCAAGCGCAGGCTTCTCGGCTAAGACGGGTTCTTTGCTCATTCTGCCGCCTGCAGCGCCAATCCTGCATGCTCCCGCAGCGGATGGAAATGAATCTTCGGAAACCGCTCCTGTGCCAACCGCACGTCATACGGTGATGTGCATAGATAAGCCAAGGTATCTGCCGCATCGTGCGCCAGGCGCAGCGGGTAGGCGTCGGTGAAGGCGCGCAAGTCGGTCGCCGTGTCTGCTGTGATCCATCGCGCTCCTGTGTATTGGCAGCCCTCCAGTCGCACGTCGGCGTCGTATTCGGCCTTCAGGCGGTGCTGTACCACTTCAAACTGCAGTTGGCCTACGGCGCCGAGCAGCATGTTGCCGCCAGCGTCGGGCTTGAACACCTGGATGGCGCCTTCTTCGCCCAGTTGGGCGAGGCCTTGTTGCAGTTGTTTGGTGCGCAGGGGGTTCTTGAGCACGACGGTCATGAACATTTCTGGCGCAAAAAACGGAAGGCCGGTGAATTGCAGGTTGGCACCGTCGGTAATGGTGTCGCCCAGTTGCACGCCACCGTGGGTGGTGAACCCAATGATGTCGCCCGCAAACGCTTCTTCCACGGCTTCCCGCCGTTGGCTCATGAAGGTCACCACCGACGTGGGGCGCAGTTCTTTGGTGGTTCGTTGCACTTTCAGCTTCATACCCGGTGTGTACTTGCCCGATGCCACGCGCACAAACGCGATACGGTCGCGGTGGTTCGCGTCCATGTTGGCTTGCACTTTAAAGACCACACCGGCAAAGCCGCCGTCCTCGGGCTGGATGGTCTTGACCACCGGCTGTTTGTTGACCTGGAGCGTGCTGATGCGCGGGCCGGGTGGAGGAGACATGTCGACCACGGCGTCCAGCACTTCCATGACGCCAAAATTGTTCACGCCCGAGCCGAAAAACACAGGGGTGAGTTTGCCCGCAAGGAAGTCTTCGTGGTTCCAGGCCGCCGAGGCGCCAACGGCCAGCTCCATGCTCTCTAGCGCGTCGTCGAAGGACTGGCCAAACCGTTTGCGCAGCCGGTCGGCTTCTGCCAACGGCACCACTTCAAAGTCTTTGGGCCCGCGGTCGCTGCCGGGGGTGAATACCGTCATGGTCTGCGTGCGCAGATTGATGATGCCGCCAAAAGTCTTCCCCTGCCCAACGGGCCAGGTGATCGGGCAGCAGGGCATGCCCAGCTCGCGCTCGACCTCGTCGAGGATGTCGAGTGGGTCGCGCACCTCGCGGTCCATCTTGTTGACGAAGGTGATGATGGGCGTGTCGCGCTGGCGGCAGACCTCGATCAGGCGGCGTGTCTGTGCTTCCACGCCGTTGGCGGCATCGATAACCATCAAGGCCGAGTCCACGGCCGTGAGCACGCGGTAGGTGTCTTCCGAGAAGTCCTTGTGGCCAGGGGTGTCGAGCAGGTTGATGACGTGCTCGCGGTACAGCATTTGCATGACCGACGAGGCCACAGAGATGCCGCGTTGTTTTTCGATTTCCATCCAGTCGGACGTGGCGTGGCGGCTGGCCTTGCGGCCCTTGACGGCGCCTGCAATCTGGATCGCGCCCGAGAACAGCAGCAGCTTTTCCGTCAGCGTCGTTTTACCGGCGTCGGGGTGGGAAATGATGGCAAAGGTGCGGCGGCGCCGGGTTTCGGAGGCGTAGGACACAGGGGGATTTCCAGAAGAGGGTCAGGGCGTGCGCTGCGGCAGGGCTCTGCGGCAGTCGGCGCGGCAGGCGCACAGGCGCCCGGATGCGCGGATTTTACCGGGCACCCGCCGCCTTCCTGCCGTTCGCCGTGTTGGGCCGTCATCGCATGGGACCGTGCACTGCGAGGCATGCGCAGAATGGGGGGCATTGCGCGTGCTGGTGGCCCGCGCAGCGAACGTGCTTTTATAATGCGCCGATCCGAGGAGCGTTGCAGCGCCCCCAGCACAGGCGGGGCGTGAGGCTCGGAGTCATTTAGCAACGACGCTCATCCACTTCTCGTGTGGTGAGCTTTGCACACCCCGATCAGTGGTTTTTCAAACACGCTTTGGAGCACACCACCATGAACGCACGCGTCAACGCCCCGGTCAACACCGATTGCAGCATCACCGACATCGGCCTGGCCGATTGGGGCCACAAGGAAATCCGCATCGCCGAGACCGAAATGCCGGGCCTGATGGCGATCCGTGAAGAGTTCGCGGCCAGCCAGCCCTTGAAGGGCGCACGCATTACCGGCAGCCTGCACATGACCATCCAGACCGCGGTGCTGATCGAGACGCTGCAAGCGCTCGGCGCCAAGGTGCGCTGGGCGTCCTGCAACATTTTCAGCACGCAAGACCACGCAGCCGCTGCCATTGCGGCCAACGGCACGCCGGTATTTGCCGTAAAGGGTGAGTCGCTGGCTGACTATTGGGATTACACGCACCGCATCTTCGAGTTTGGTGCCAAGGGCGCTGAAGGCGAAGGCCCGAACATGATTCTCGACGACGGTGGCGACGCCACGATGTTGATGCACCTGGGGCAGAAAGCCGAGAAGGATCTGTCGGTGCTGGACAAGCCCACCAGCGAAGAAGAAACCATTTTGTTCGCCGCCATTCGCGCCAAGTTGGCGGTGGACAGCACCTGGTACACCCGCAAGTCGGCTGAGATCATTGGTGTGACCGAAGAAACAACGACCGGGGTGCACCGCCTCAATGAAATGAGCGCCAAGGGCGCGCTGCTGTTCCGCGCGATCAACGTGAACGACTCGGTGACCAAAAGCAAGTTCGATAACCTGTACGGTTGCCGTGAGTCGCTGGTGGATGGCATCAAACGTGCCACCGACGTGATGATCGCTGGCAAGGTGGCCTGCGTGGCTGGGTACGGCGACGTGGGCAAGGGCTCCGCCCAGGCGCTGCGTGCTTTGAGCGCGCAAGTCTGGGTGACCGAGATCGACCCCATTAACGCCCTGCAGGCAGCCATGGAGGGCTACAAGGTGGTGACCATGGAATACGCCGCGGACAAGGCGGATATCTTCGTCACCACCACCGGCAATAAGGACGTGATCCGCCACGAGCACATGGCCGCGATGAAGGACCAGGCCATCGTTTGCAACATCGGCCACTTCGACAACGAAATCGACGTGGCATCGATTGAAAAGTACGAATGGGAAGAGATCAAGCCGCAGGTCGACCACATCACCTTCCCTGACGGCAAGAAGATCATCCTGCTGGCCAAGGGGCGTTTGGTGAACCTCGGCTGTGGCACGGGGCACCCCAGTTTTGTGATGAGCGCGTCGTTTGCCAACCAGACCATTGCGCAGATCGAGTTGTTCACCAAGCCCGACGCTTACCAGGCAGGCAAGGTTTATGTGCTGCCCAAGTCGCTCGATGAAAAGGTGGCACGCCTGCACTTGAAGAAAGTCGGCGCCATGCTGACTGAGCTGACGGACGCACAGGCTGCCTACATTGGCGTCAGCAAAAACGGCCCTTACAAGGCCGAAACTTACCGCTATTGATCAGCGGGTGGGTTGCATGCAGGCATTGGTCTGCATGTTTTTGCTTCGAAAAACATAGCTGTTGGCGCTTATTCAATAAGCGCTAGAGGCCAATTTGACTCCAAAGGATGGCGCGATGCGCGCAGACGTGTTTTTGGTGGAGCGCGGCCATGCCGCCACCCGGTCCCAGGCACAACGGCTCATTGCAGCCGGTGTTCAGTGGCGACTCTCGCAGGGGTTGCCTTGGCAGAAGGTGACAAAAAATGGTGATGACATTCCTGGCATCGCCGAGGTGGAGTTGCTCGACAGCGCCGAAGCCCGGTACCTGTCGCGCGGTGGCTTGAAGCTGGAAGGCGCACTCAAGGCCACCGGCCTGGCGGTGACCGGCTGGCGGTGCCTGGACGTAGGGCAGAGCACGGGCGGGTTTACGGACTGCCTGCTGCAGCACGGGGCAGCGCAAGTGGTCGGTGTGGATGTCGGCCACGGCCAGTTGCACGAACGCCTGCGCAGCGATGTGCGTGTGGTGGGTGTAGAAGGCCTGAACGCCCGATCCATGACGGCTGAATCGCTGCTGGAAGCGTGCGAAGAAGCGTTGTGTGAGCGCGTGGAGCAAGACCCGGATGACAACGACACCCAACCAGTTGCGCCCTATAGCTGGATGCGCAATGGCGGCCTGGTGGACGAGGAATACGACGACAGCGATGACGCCAAGGAGCAAGACGTGGAGGCCTTCAAGGCCGAGCGGGTTGCCCGTGAGAACGCCCGCGCCGAGGGCGCACTGCCCACCGTGCGCCGCCGGCGGGAGGGGCGCGAAGCCGTGGACATCACGCCTGCGTTCGATCTTGTCACTGGTGATTTGTCGTTTATTTCGCTCACCCTGGTTTTGCCCGCGCTGGTTCCGTTGATGGCGCCGCAAGGCACATTGCTCATGCTGGTCAAGCCGCAATTTGAGCTGCAACCAGGCCAGGTGGGCAAAGGCGGCATCGTGCGAGACGAAGCCTTGTATGGGGTGGTGGAGGCGCGCATCCGCGAGGCTTGCGCCGAGCAAGGGCTGGCGGTGGTGGCGTGGCTTGCCAGCACCATCGATGGAGGCGACGGAAATAGAGAATTTTTTGTGCATGCAAGGAGGTCCGCATGAACGCAGCCAGTGCGCAAGGCACCGGGTTTCCGGTGAGTTTTGAGTTTTTCCCGCCCAAAACTCCGGAGGGCGTCGAGAAGTTGCGCGGGGTGCGCCAGCAGCTTTATGCCCTGCAGCCTGATTTTTGTTCGGTGACCTACGGAGCCGGTGGCTCCACCCAAGAGGGCACCTTTGGCGCGGTGCGCGAGATCCTGTCGGAAGGGGTCAGCGCCGCGTCCCATTTCTCGTGCATCGGTGCCACGCGCCAATCTGTGCGCGAGGAGTTGGCCACGCTGAAGGCGATGGGCGTCAAGCGCCTCGTGGCATTGCGCGGCGACCTGCCCAGCGGCTACGGCGCGGGTGGCGAGTTTCATTACGCCAGCGACCTGGTGGCCTTCATCCGCGCCGAGACAGGGCGGGATTTCCACATTGAAGTGGCGGCGTACCCCGAGGTGCATCCGCAGGCGAGGTCGCCGCAGGCCGACTTGCAGGCTTATGCCACCAAGGTGCTAGCCGGGGCGGATTCTTCCATTACCCAGTATTTTTACAACAGCGATGCGTACTTCCGCTTCGTGGAGGACACCCAGCGGCTGGGGGTGGACGTGCCCGTTGTGCCAGGCATCATGCCGATCGGCAGTTCGACGCAGCTGATGCGCTTCTCGGACGCCAGTGGTGCAGAAATCCCGCGTTGGATCCGCTTGCGGCTGCAAGCGTTTGGTGACGACACGGCCAGCATCAAGGCTTTTGGTCTCGATGTGGTGACAGACCTGTGCGACCAGTTGCGCAGCGCAGGCGTCCCGGCGCTGCATTTCTACACCATGAATCAGAGCGCGGCGACTCTCGAAATCTGCCGCCGCCTGGGGATCTGATGGCGTGGCGCAGGCGGGAACCGTTTGCGCAAGTGGGGGGCCTGGTTTCGCGGCCGGGGGCTGTGCCCTGGCGGGGTGTTGTGGCGGCTTGCGCTTTTTGCGTCGTGTGGACCGCCGCGCATGCCCAGGGTCTATCGGCGCATCCTGAAGATCTGGCTCCCCATCTCCTGACGGTGCCTGGGGAGGCCATGCTGATCGACCCGGCCCCTGTGCCGCCACCCGTCAGCGTTGAGGTCTCACCGCTGGGCCTGCAGGCCGATGAGGTGGGCCTGGCGTCGTGGTATGGCGCTCGATTCCACAGGCGCCGCACGGCCAGTGGAGAGCTTTTTGACATGCGAGCGCTGACTGCGGCGCACCCCACCTTGCCATTTGGCACGCGGGTCTGCGTGCGCAGCGAGGCCACAGGGCGGACGGTCGTGGTGCGCATCAATGACCGGGGCCCTCACATTCGAAACCGTGTGATCGACCTTAGCCGGGGAGCGGCCGAGGCACTGGGTGTGATGGGGCTGGGGCTCAAGCCGGTTGAGCTATTTGCCCTAGAAAGCGACGATCAGGACTGCCCAGCACCCTAGGCAGTCGCTATGAGGGGGCTTTAGCCTCCCGATTCGAGCGTGTGGGTGGCGTGTTTGTCTTGCGCCAGCAACTCGGCCATCTGAGGCAGCGCGGTTTTCAGCGCCGCCTTCAGTGTGAAGGGCGGGTTGATGAGGAACATGCCACTGGCGGGCAGGCCTGGCCGTTTGACGTCGCCGGCCGCCGTTTCCGTGAGTTTGCTGGACTTGACCGTCAGCGTTGCATGCAGCCAGCTTTTTCCTGCTTTGGTGGCCAGGGTCTTCAGGCGCCGGGGCAGGTCGTGCGCTTCGGGGCGGGGGATGATCGGGTACCAGAATGCGTAAGTGCCCGTCGCAAACCGTTTGAGTGAATCGGCGGCCAGATCCAGCACCTTGCCGTAGTCGCTCTTGATTTCATAGCTGGGATCGCACAGCACCAAAGCGCGGCGGGCTGGTGGGGGTAGAAATTTCTTGATGCCCTCAAAGCCGTCTTCGTGCAGCACGGCCACCTGGCGGCCCGCCTGCAACTGGGCGACGTTGCCAGCGAGGGCCCGCAAGTCGGTAGGGTGCAGTTCAAAAAGCTTGAGTTTGTCTTGCTCGCGCAGCAGGCTTTGCGTAATGAACGGCGAGCCGGGATACACCCGCAGCGTTTTGCCTTGGTTGAAGGCCGTCACCATCTCTACGTAGCTTTGGAGTGCCGGCTCAAGCGTTGGAACTGTGGGGGCAAACAAGCGGGTGATGCCGTCGACGGCCTCGCCGCTGGTGCTTGCATAGTCACCGTCAAGCCGGTACAAGCCCGCGCCGGCATGGGTGTCCAGCACGGTCAAGGCCGCATCTTTTTCGATGAGGTGTTGCAAGGTGGCAATCAGAACCGTGTGTTTAAGCACATCGGCGTGGTTGCCTGCGTGGAAGGCGTGTCGATAACTGAACATGGCCCAATGGTAACGATTGCGCCTTTGGATCCGCTTCGAAGTCTTTGTGTGCCTTGGCACAATCAACACTTTTGTGCGTATTTGGATGCGTCAGTGCCGTGAGCGTGATGTTTTTGGCAGACAGGAATCCAATTGTTGCGATAACCGGCGCTGGCATGCTTCATGATGGCGCCTGCGGCAGTGTGGGCGCCCTGCCGCCATTTTTTTGATTTACCCTTGATGCCGCCAGCTCGCCAACTACCGTGACCATGACCGAAAGCGCCGCCCCAGCCCCTGCCCGTGGTGTCAGCCACGTTGACGCGCTGCCGCCTGGCTCTCGCTTGGCCGAATTTGAAATCCTCGCGCTCTTGGGAGTGGGTGGTTTTGGCATGGTCTACAAGGCTTTTGACCATTCTCTGCATCGCGCGGTGGCCATCAAGGAGTACATGCCAGCGGCATTGGCTGGTCGTGCAGAGGGGCAGTCGCTCTGGGTGCGGTCGTCCTCCGATCAGCAAACATTTCATGCAGGGCTCGCTTCTTTTGTGGGTGAGGCGCGTCTGCTGGCGCAGTTTGATCACCCTTCGCTGGTCAAGGTGTTTCGGTTCTGGGAGGCGAACAACACCGCATATATGGTCATGCCGCTATACAGTGGCATGACGCTGAAGCAAGCGCGCATGCAGATGCGCACACCGCCGCCGGAAGTCTGGTTGCGCAAGTTGTTGTGGTCTGTGCTGGGTGCCTTGCGCGTGTTGCACGAGGGGAATACCCTGCACCGGGATATCTCCCCAGACAACATTTTTTTGCAAGACAACGGGCCTCCGGTCCTGCTGGATCTTGGGGCTGCTCGCCACGCGATCAATGACCAGGACCGTAAGCACACTGCCGTTCTTAAGGTGAACTACGCACCGATCGAGCAGTATTCCGAGGGCGATGAAGAGTTGCGGCAGGGGCCGTGGAGCGACCTGTATTCGCTGGCGGCCGTGATTCACGGCTGTCTTACCAACGACACTCCACTGCCGGCCACCTTGCGCGCCATCAGGGATCGAATGGTGTCGTTTTCGCGAATTGCGCGCACCGTCAAACGCCAATTCGGCGTCGAGTATTCCGCCGCTTTTGTCGCTGCGATTTCGCAGTCACTGGCGTTGCGCCCTGAAGACCGGCCGCAAAACATTGATGCGTTCCTCCTGGCCATGGAGATGACTTCGGCGCCTGACGACGTTCAGCATTTTGACTTCAGGGCTGAATTGGGGGATGTCTGGGTCGAGCCTGCGGATCAACCCGGCCCTGGGTTGCTTATCCCCACCGTCGATGTGACCTCGGCGCCCGGCATCGTGGCCGACATTCACGCCAAAGCGCAACACGCGCCGGAGGTGAATGAGCCCGATGCCGACACGGTCATGCTGGACGCGCCCGATACCGTGGCGTTGGACGCGGGCGATACCGTGTTTATCGACGCAGGGGACACCGTTGCGGTCGATGACTCTCGGTACGACGAGCTGGTGAATCACTGGCGATCTGACGGAGGCGGCAGGCCCGCGCCAGAGCCTCGCCCTCAAGTCCTGGAGTCGGATACGGTGCGGGCGTCTGTGCGCGGTGCCGGCAAACCCGCAAAAAAAGCGCGCCGCTCACGGTTTCTGGTGGTACTGGGTGTTGCTGTGTTCGGCGTGGTTATCGCTGGGGTGGGTGTGCGTTGGGCACAAAGTGGCAAAGGCGCGCGCGACGAAATCATTACCGAGATGGCAGAGAAGCCGCAAGTGCCGTCGCTATCTGTTGCGTCGCCTGCAAGCGCAGAAGCGACGGAGGGCATCGTTCCCGTGGCAGATGTGGCCGTTGTCACAGCGCCAGGGACGCCTGACGGCGCCGCAGCACCCGCGCTGGCCGCGTCGACTCCAGTTCCTGCGTTTGTACCCGCTTCGCAGCCCCGGGTTACGAGCCGTTCCATCAAGCGCGCAGCCCCGGAGCCAGCCCCCACGCCGATTGTCGTCCGCGAGGAGCCGATCCCTGTGCCATCGCCACCCCCGCCGCCGCCGAAGCCCAAACCCTTGCCCGCACGCGTGCCGTCGCCGCAAGACGTCTGCGCGGATTCCAATTTTTTTGCGCGCCCCATGTGTATCTACCAGGAGTGCCAGAAACCTTCTCAGGCGGGGCTGCCCATTTGCGTGGAAACCCGGCGACGCTACGAAGCCGAAGAGCAGCGCCGCCGCCAGAGTTCCAACTAGGGCGCAGTGGGTGCGCTGCATGCGTGTGTCCGTGTAAATCTGGCTCCCGCTTGCACGCGGGATCAACAAATTCGTATAATCGAGGGCTTCGCAGCGCTTTTGTGGTCCCGCGGCGGAGATCGACTCCCACCTAAGAGGCTTCCTTCAGAGAAGCACCGACCGTGGAAAAGGACCCGCCAAACCCTCTTCATAAGAGAAAACTCATGACTACAACTTTCAGCGCTAAGCCCGCTGAGGTCGTGCACGAGTGGTTTGTGATTGACGCGACCGACAAGGTCCTCGGACGAGTAGCCAGCGAAGTTGCTCTCCGTTTGCGCGGCAAACACAAGGCCATTTACACGCCTCACGTCGACACCGGTGACTTCATCGTCATCATCAATGCCGCCCAGCTCAAGGTCACTGGCACCAAGTCTTTGGACAAGGTGTACTACCGCCATTCGGGTTACCCCGGCGGTATCACGGCCACGAACTTCCGCGACATGCAAGCCAAGCACCCCGGCCGCGCGCTGGAAAAGGCTGTCAAGGGCATGCTGCCCAAGGGCCCCCTTGGCTACGCGATGATCAAGAAACTCAAGGTGTACGGTGGTGCTGAGCATCCCCACACCGCCCAGCAGCCTAAAGTGCTGGAAATCTAAGGAGCCTTGAGATGATTGGTGAATGGAACAATGGCACCGGCCGTCGCAAGTCCAGCGTCGCCCGCGTGTTTCTGAAAAAAGGCTCCGGCAAGATCACGGTGAACGGCAAGGACATCCAGTCCTACTTTGGCCGTGAAACCTCGATCATGATTGCCAAGCAACCGCTCATGTTGACCAACCACGCTGAAACTTTCGACGTGATGATCAACGTGCACGGTGGTGGTGAATCCGGCCAGGCTGGCGCAGCCCGTCACGGTATCACCCGCGCTCTGATTGACTACGATGCAACGCTCAAGCCTGTATTGAGCCAAGCTGGCTTCGTGACGCGTGACGCTCGTGAAGTTGAACGTAAGAAGGTCGGTCTGCACTCTGCACGCCGCGCCAAGCAGTTCTCCAAGCGTTGAGCTTTGCCACTGCCCGGATGTTGCCTTGGGCGGCATCCACTGGAAGCGGTCCTCAGACTGCTTTTCAGAAAAAACCGCCTTCGGGCGGTTTTTTCGTTTATGGTGCGCTCTTTTCTTTCCGGCGGGCTTCGCGTATCCCGCCTTTTGTGACTCCATGCGTTTTCGCCTCCTTCGTCGTCGACTGACCATTACGGCCCCTCGGGTTTCTGTTCGCAGTGCGTTGCCCTGGCCTTTTCGCTGGCTGGCCCTGGCGGTCGTGTTGGGCTTTTGTGCCGCCGTTGGCTTGTGGGCATTTGAGTTTGGGAAGGCGATTGCAGGGCTGGATACCGTTTCGCGCGAAGAGTTGCTTCGGCTGAAGGCGGAGGTCGCACACATGCGTGATGCGGCGCAGGAGCGGCAAACAGTCGCTCTGACTTCTGAAAGCTTGTTGGCAACGGAGCGGGCTGCCAAGGAAGGTTTGCTTACCCAGGTGCGCCAGTTGCAGGCGGAGAACCAATCCTTGCGTGAGGACCTTGGTTTCTTTGAAAAATTGATTCCTGCAGCCAAAACGGATGGCCTGGCGATTCGCGCCCTGCAGGCGGACGTGGTGGCGGGCATGCAGCTGCGTTGGCAGGTGCTCGTCATTCAGGCTGTCCGCAATGCACCAGAGTTCAATGGACGGCTCGAGCTGATATTGGCAGGCACCCGAAATGGCAAGCCCTGGACTCAGACCCACCCCCCTCAGGGGCAACCGGTTCAGGTTAAACAATACCGCCGTATTGAAGGCGTCGTCGATTTGGCGCCCGACACCGTGGTAAAAACAGTCACTGCCCGCGTGATGGATGGTTCCGCCGTTCGCGCCATGCAAGTCATGCCTGTCGATCAATTACCTGCTTCGCCTTGAGGCGGCAATAGATAGATACGCGTCTCGCCAAGGTGGGGCGTCGTCTTTGGCGGGGCTTTTCATGCAGATTGAGCCGCGCAGAGCCCCTTACTCCATTCACATGCCAGCCTGCGGCGGGGGTGTTTTAAAAGGATTTTGCCCATGTTTTCGCGAAAAAAGCAGCCACCCATCAAGAGCCTTGTGGCGCAGGGCACCAAAATCGAAGGCAATGTGCATTTTGGCGAAGGCATGCGCATTGATGGTGATGTGGTGGGCGATATCCGCGCGAGCGCCGGGCAGCCAAGCATTCTCGTGATCTCCGAGACGGCCCGTGTTGAAGGGGCTGTGCATGCGGACCACGTCATCATCAATGGTCAGGTGGTCGGCCCCGTACACGCGGGCGAACTCCTGGAGTTGCAGCCCAAGGCGCAGATCACGGGCAACGTGCACTACAAGGCGCTGGAGATGCACCAAGGGGCCACCATTGCGGGCCAGATGATTCCTGCGGCGGTGGTGATGGATGAAAAGCCCCCACTCAAATTAGCGTCAAACAGCCAGTGATCCGAATCTCCGACGGCTTTGCAGTAGTATTCCCTGCAAAACCTGAACCCGGAGTACCCCATGAGCGCTGTTGCCGAAAACATCCAAACCGAAATGCCTGCCCCCATACTGTTCACTGACAGTGCGGCTGCGAAGGTGGCGGACCTTATCGCTGAGGAGGGTAATCCGGATCTGAAGCTGCGCGTGTTTGTGCAGGGTGGCGGCTGCTCTGGTTTTCAGTATGGTTTCACGTTTGATGAAATCACCAATGAAGACGACACGATCATGTCCAAAAATGGGGTATCCCTGTTGATTGACGCCATGAGCTACCAGTATTTGGTAGGAGCAGAGATCGATTACAAAGAAGATTTGCAGGGCGCACAGTTTGTGATCAAGAACCCGAATGCCACGACGACGTGTGGTTGCGGCTCTAGCTTCTCCTGACACGCGTCACCAAGCGTAGGCAGCTTTGCCAACCAGCTTTTCGTTTCTGTGAGTCAAAAAAAGCCGCCTTTTTGGCGGCTTTTTTTTGGAGGAGGGATTCCTGAAGCGGTCGTGCGCGGTGTGTGTGCCTTGAGTCCGCCGTATTCCCATTGACATCCTGCAAGCCTGGGTTCTTGAGGCTGATTTTCTTTTGAAGGCATTGCCAGCCCTATGTCGCAGCAATCATCCCCGAAAGTGCTTTTATGGCTGGTGGCCGTTGGCTTTTTCATGCAAACGCTGGATGCGACCATCGTCAATACGGCGTTGCCGGCCATGGCGAAGAGCCTGGGCGAGAGTCCCTTGCGCATGCAATCGGTGGTGGTTGCATATTCGCTGTCGATGGCTCTGCTGATCCCCGCCTCGGGGTGGATTGCTGACCGTTTTGGCGCCCGCCGCGTCTACCTCTGCGCTATCGTTCTTTTTGTGCTGGGGTCGGTGCTGTGCACGTTTTCTCAGAGCCTTGGCCAATTGGTGTCTGCGCGGGTGGTGCAGGGGCTCGGCGGGGCACTCTTGCTGCCCGTTGGGCGGCTGGTGGTGCTGCGGACTTTCCCCCGCGAGAAGTTTTTGCAGGCGATGAGTTTTGTGGCGATCCCGGGGCTGATCGGCCCATTGATCGGGCCGACCTTGGGTGGTTGGCTGGTGGAGGTGGCTTCCTGGCACTGGATTTTTCTCATCAACGTGCCCGTGGGTTTGGTGGGTTGTGTGGCCACTTTGCGATACATGCCGGGCGAGCCGACGCCCACGACGGCGCGCTTCGATATGGCGGGATACCTGATGCTGGCCTTTGGCATGATGGCGCTGTCATTGGCGCTGGATGGGCTGGCCAGCCTCGGCTTGCGGCAGGCCAGTGTGCTGGTGCTCATGATTTTTGGGCTTGCCAGCCTGGTGGCTTATTGGCTGCACGCGGCTCGCAGGCCCGACCCGCTGTTTTCCCCTCGGCTGTTCTCCATCGATACCCTGCGCATTGGTTTGTTGGGCAATCTTTTTGCGCGGCTTGGCAGCTCGTGCATGCCGTTTCTGATCCCGTTGCTGCTTCAGGTGACCATGGGCTACTCGCCGATGCAGGCGGGGATGATGATGTTGCCAGTGGCCATCGCGGGCATGTCGATGAAGCGCTTCACCACAGTGTTCATTACGCGGTTTGGTTACCGGCAAGTGTTGGTGGGCAACACGTTGATGGTGGGGTTGACCATGGCCAGTTTCGGTCTGGCGTCACCTACGCAGCCCTTGTGGGTGCATGTTGTGCAGTTGGCTGCCTTTGGTGCCGTGAACTCGCTGCAATTCACAGCCATGAATACCGTCACCCTCAAGGACCTGGAACACGCGATGGCCAGCAGCGGCAACAGCCTCTTGTCGATGGTGCAGATGGTGGCCATGGGGATGGGCGTGGCCGCTGCCGGCGCGGTACTGGCCGCATTTACCGAGTTCTTTCAAACTGCGGGTTCGGCGGCGCAAACGCTGCATGCGTTTCAGGCAACTTTTGTGTGCATGGGGCTTATCACGGTGGCGTCAGCGGGGATCTTCTGGCAGCTCTCGCCGCAAGACCGCTCCCCCCGCGCCGCCAAAGCTGCGGTGGGTGCCCGTGAGCCGGGCTAACAAAAGCGCCTGGGATGGTCTCGTCGGCCCATATGTCTCCGCCAATACGCCAATATGTATGAGCGGTATCAGGCAGGGTAGATCGCACCCAACACCCGCGGACCAGCTGCACCGGTCACGCTGGCCAGGTTGCCAGGCGCTGCGTGCAATGCCTGGCGGGCCAACCAGGCAAACGCTGCGGCTTCCACCTGCAGAGCAGGCAGGCCCAATTGATCGGTGGGCACCACCTGGAGGCCGGGGCAGGCGGTCTGCAGGCGGCTCATGAGGTCGGTATTGAGCGCGCCACCGCCACATACTGCGAGCGTTTTGCTATCGATTTCGTAGCTATCTGCGCAATCAGCACATGCACTTGCAGTGAATTGTGTCAATGTGGCCTGCACATCCGCAGGCGCCGCATGCGCAAAACTCTTCAGGTGGGCTGACAGCCAGGCTGGATTAAATAGATCGCGCCCTGTGCTCTTGGGCGGCGCTTTTTGCAGAAAAGGTTCTTGCATCAATGCCGCCAGCAAGTCGGGCAACACCTGTCCTGTTGCAGCCCAGGCCCCTTCCTTGTCAAAGGCGTGCCCGGTATGCAGCTGGCACCAATGGTCCATCAACGCATTGCCTGGCCCGCAATCGAACCCGATGACGCTGTCGTCAGCGCCCAGCACGCTGAGGTTGGAAATGCCGCCGATGTTCAGCACAAGCACCGTTTCATTCGCGCGGCCAAAGATACCTTGGTGAAATGCGGGTACCAGCGGGGCACCCTGGCCCCCTGCGGCCACGTCGCGGCTGCGCAGGTCCGCGACCACCGCGATGCCTGTGGCTTCTGCAAGCAGGGCAGGGTTGCCGAGTTGCAGTGTGTAGCCCGTTCCGTCAAATTCTTGGGGGCGGTGCCGCACGGTCTGTCCATGGGCGCCGATGGCTCGGATGGCGCGGGCATCTTGCCCGCTGCGTTCCAGCAGTTCGTGCACAACAAGGGCGTAGGCCCGCGACAGTGCATTGCCAGCCAGTGCCGCGCGATGCAATTCGTTGTCGCCGCTGGTATTGAGTGCCAGGAGTTCTGTTCGCAGCGCAGGCTCAAAAGCGGCGCTGGCGTGGTGAGTCACCACCATGCGAGGGCTCGAAAAATCGGCCAGCACGCCGTCCACCCCATCGAGCGATGTGCCCGACATCAGGCCGATATACAGATCGGACATGGCCTGAGCGTTCGTTGCGATGGTGGGAAGTGCCGTGTGCTTAGCCCGCAGTGCGAGGCTCAGTCTGCGCTCGCTTGTTCGATCAGTGCAGCTGCAGACAATTGCACCCGCATGTTGGCGGCCAGGCGATCGAAGGCCGGGCGCGCAGCCGCTGACACGGGGGCCGCAGCATCGCTTTGAGCAACGATGGTCATCGGATCCTGTTGTTGGCCGTTTACGCGGAATTCGAAATGCAGGTGTGGCCCGGTGGCCCAGCCGGTTGAGCCCACCGCCCCAACGGTTTGGCCTTGTTCTACCGTTTGGCCCTGGCGCACGTCAATGCGGCTCAGATGGGCATACACGGTGACGTGCTGGTTGCGGTGCTTGATGAAAATAACGTTGCCATAGCCGTTTTGCACCCCGGCGAATTCGACCACGCCATCGCCCACGGTGCGCACCGCAGTGCCCGTGGGGGCCGCGAAATCGGTGCCCAGGTGAGCGCGCCAGGTCTTCAAGATGGGATGCAAGCGCATTTTGAAGCCACTCGTCACACGCGAAAACTCCACCGGTGTCGCAAGGTATGCGCGCCGCATGCTTTCGCCATTGAGCGTGTAGTAAGCGCCTTTGGCTGCGCCTGGTTCCTGGAACCAAACCGCTTCGTGGGTCTTGCCATTGTTGACAAACTCGGCGCTCAGCACCCGTCCACTGGAGAGGGGCTCGCCATCGGCTTCCAGCGTTTCATAAACGACTGAAAAGCGGTCGCCCTTGCGCAGCGACCGGCGGAAATCGATGTTGCTTGAAAACAGTTCGGCCACTTGCACCGCGACGGCGTCGGGAATGTTCGATGCGTCGGTGGCGGCAAACAGCGAGCTCTGGATGATGCCGCCCGACAAGCGGCTGTTGGTCGTCATCTTGGCGGTTTCGATGCGCGTGGCGAATTGGTCGCCCGTGCGTTCGACAATCAGGCGGCGGAAGTTGCCGCTGTCGTCGGGCACCCAGCGAACCGTCAGGCGCACCATGCGGTGGTCATCGGTGGTCTCTGCAGAAACGATGCGGCCGGTGCGGCCCAGCACATTTTGTCGTACAGAACTGTCACTGCGCAAAAAAGCGGCGGCGGCCGGATCGGCCACGCCCAGGCGCTGAAGCAGCGACTCAGGCGTGTCGCTGCTGCGCACTTGCTCAGAACGGAACAACGAGAAGCCCGGGGACTCCAGTTGGCCCAAGACCAGATTCTCGGCCAGCGACTCGACCGGGTAGCTCACCGTGCGCACGGGCAAATCGGCCGCGTCGGGGGCCAGCGATGCCACGGCGAACGCGCCGCCGCCGCCGGTCAGCAGCAAGGCTGCAATAGCGGCAGTGATACGTTTGGGGTGTTGTTGGATCGTGCGGGACAGTCGGTCAAGCAAAGCCGAACTGGCGGTGGTCAAGCCGTGAATCAAAATTCTATTCCCAGGGTGATTGCGAATTCATGGAACACCGCCGGCGCTAAGACGGGGCAAGGCATGAAACACAGACTGTCAGGCTGCAGCCATTCGACAGGATGACGAAAAACAAGTCGAAACAGCGGGCCCACTAGAATCCGCCTCTGCAATGTGGGCTGAAGTATAGCGGTGCATGCTGTCTGGACATCCAAAAAAACCCTTATGAATCAATCTGCTGTTACAACAACCCCGGTCTCTGATGGTGTAGGACGGGCGCTCGAAATCTCGCTGCGCGGTGTGCAAGAGCTGCTGCCGCAGGACGAATGGGTCAAGAAGCTGGCACGCTCGGAGGCCACAGGCCAGCCACTGCGTATCAAGCTCGGGCTCGATCCCACGGCGCCTGACATCCACATCGGCCACACGGTGGTGCTGAACAAGATGCGTCAGTTGCAAGATCTGGGCCACCAGGTGATTTTCCTGATCGGCGACTTCACCAGCCTGATCGGCGACCCGTCCGGCCGCAACAACACGCGCCCGCCGCTCACGCCCGAGCAGATCAAGGTGAATGCCGAGACCTACTACAAGCAGGCCAGCATGGTGCTGGACCCGGCCAAGACCGAGATCCGCTACAACAGCGAGTGGAGCGAGCCGCTCGGCGCCAGCGGCATGATTCAGCTGGCCTCTCATTACACCGTGGCGCGCATGATGGAACGCGACGATTTCCACAAGCGTTTCACCACCGGGCAGTCGATTGCCGTGCACGAGTTTTTGTACCCGCTGATGCAGGGGTATGACTCGGTGGCCCTGAAAAGCGACCTGGAGTTGGGGGGCACCGACCAGAAGTTCAACCTACTCATGGGACGCCACCTGCAGCAAGAATATGGCCAGGAGCCGCAGTGTGTGCTCACCATGCCGCTTCTGGTGGGGCTGGATGGCGTGGACAAGATGTCCAAGTCCAAGAACAACTACATCGGCATCGCCGAAGAGCCCAACACCATGTTCGCCAAGGTGCTGTCGATCAGCGACACGCTGATGTGGGACTGGTACACGCTGCTGTCGTTCAAGAGCCTGGCCGAGATCGCCGCGCTCAAGGCCGAGATTGCCGGCGGCCGCAACCCCAAGGACGCCAAGGTCGCATTGGCGAAAGAAATCACCGCGCGTTTCCACAGCGCTGCGGCGGCCGATGCGGCCGAGCAGGATTTCATCAACCGCAGCAAGGGCGGCGTGCCCGATGAGATTCCTGAAGTCAGCCTGTCGGGCGCACCGCTGGGCATTGGCGCGCTGCTCAAGTCAGCGGGCCTGGCGCCTTCCGGCAGCGAGGCCAGCCGCTTGATCGACGGCGGGGGGGTGCGGGTGGATGGCAATGTGGTGAGCGACAAAGGCCTGAAGCTCGATGCCGGCACCTACGTCGTACAAGTCGGCAAGCGCAAGTTTGCACGGGTGACTTTGGCCTAAATTATGGCCAAATTGGCCGCTAGCGCTTGATGAATAAGCGCTGGTAGCTATTAAAAATATAGTGAATGCGAGTCGCGTGGCGCGTGGCATAGGGCTGGCACCGCGCCCCATCGCTCACACCGGCTCAATCCAGGTTGTCATTCAAGTCCGGGTCTGGCACGTCGCCAATGGCCTCGCGCGTGGCTTGCGCCTGCAGTTGCAGCCAGGCACAGAACGCCTTGATTTCCGGCCGCTGCGCACTGCGCGGGCCCACCATCAGCCAATAAGCCAGGGGTGAGTCGATGCGGTGGCCGGGTAGCACCTCGACCAGGTCGCCAGCGGCCAGTGCATCGGCAATCAATGGCATGCGCGCCAGCGCCAGACCCTGCCCGGCCAGGGTGGCCTGCACGATCTGGTGGGCATAGTTGAAGTAGATCCAGCGGGCGGGCTGCAGTTTGGCGAGGTCGCGGGCATCGAACCAGCGGCGCCAGCTCAGCCACTCCAGGTGCTGATTGCGATGCGCGTCGCCCGCTTCGATCAGCGTGAACTGCGCGATGTCCGCCGGTGTGCGCAGGGGCTTGCCGCTTTTGAGCAGCCACGGGCTGGCCACCACGGCCAACTGCTCGCCAAAAAGGCGCTGCGCGCCATGCGTGCCATTGCCCGGCAAGGTGTAGCGCAGCGCCAGGTCGACATCCGAGGTTTCCAGGTCCACGGGCACATCGCTGGCATCAATGCGGATGTCGATGCCCGGGTTGTCGCGCTGGAACTCTTCCATGCGCGGAATCAGCCACATGGACGCAAAACTGGCCCAGGTGGTGATTGCCACACTGCGGCGCCCCGCCGTTTGGCGCACCAGGCGCACGGCTGCGTCCATGCGCTCCAGCGCCGGGGCGACGGCGCGCTGCAGCTGTGCGCCCGCGCTGGTGAGCTCCACAGCCCGCGTGTGGCGCAGGAACAGCGCCACACCGACCTCATCCTCCAGCGCCTGGATCTGGCGGCTCACGGCCGATTGGGTCAGCGACAGCTCATCGGCTGCTGCACGGAAGTTCAAGTGGCGCGCCACCGCCAGAAAGGCGCGCCAATGGCCGGTGGCCACCGGGCGGGTGCGGAGCACGGCAGGGGCGTATTCAGCAGAGGCCATGGTACGAATGATTCATGCGTTGATGGAATGAATAGCGTAGCGCGTTTTCATTGGACTGTGTGCGGCAGGGGGCGCACTATCCAGCCTCAATAACGTCATCTCATCGAGCCCAAGGAGCCTGTCATGTCAACCCGCAACGTTCTGGAATCGCCGCCACTCGACCACGTCGACGGGGCCGGCCGTCGTGCGGCGGCCGGTTGTTGGAAACTGGCCTCGGGCCGCGCGCTGTCGCTGCGTCCACGCCAGCACAGCGTGCTGGAGATTGCGCAGGGCCGCGCCTGGGTCACCGTGGGGGACAGTGGCCGCTGGCGCCCCGGGCCCGCGCGCGCCACCGGGGCCGATCTGGTGCTGCAGGCGGGCGAGCGCCTTGCTGTAGAGCCGGGTCGGCACCTGGTGATCGAGGCCTGGAGCCCTGCGGATGCCAACCCCCATGCGGCAGGCGCTACCGCCTTCCTTTGGGATATTGCGCCAGTCGCCGCCACCGCCACCGCCGGCATGTGGGCCGGCGGTGACCCGCAGGGCCGAACCGCCGCTGGCGCCGAATGGGAATGTGCCGTGGCGCAGCCCCTGCGTGACCTGTCCCGCGCATTGGCGCAAGGCGGCCGCGCCGTCGGCCATGCGGTGGCCGATGTCGCGATGGCGGGCGGGCGCCTGGCATGGGGGGTCGCCCGGTTTGCGCGGCACCGCATGGCCATGCCGCTGCAGCGCAGAGCGGCCTGAGGGGCGGGAGCGGTCAGGCCGGCCCGATGCGGGAAAAGCATCAATCGGCGCCTTGCTTTTCATTGGACGCATCCCCGCGACACGCGCACCATAGCGACTTATTAGGGTAAACCCAGAGATCACCATGACAACCACCACTTCCGTTCTGACTTTTCCTGCATCCCGCTCAGCCGCTCCGGCCGTGTGCACCCTGGCGCCAGGCGCAGCGATCCGCTTCACGCCACGCGCCCCCACGGCGCTGCGCATTGCCGAAGGCCGGGCCTGGGTGACGCTGGACGACGGCATCGATGGCGCGCGGGGTGAAGCCGCTGGCGACGTCTTCCTGCAAGCGGGCCAGACCCTGTGGGTGGCTGCGGGCCAGTGTGCCGTGGTGGAGTCGCTGGATGGCAAGCGCCTGCAGTACCGCTGGACGGCGCCGCAAGGCAGCGCAGCACGACGCCCTTCTGCATCTTGGTGGCAGCGGCTGCGGGGCAATGGCCGCACGGCCGCCACAACACCGGGCGATGCCTGCTGCGCCTGAGCCGGACCGTTTCGCCCTTTTCTGCGGAATGGGCGGGATTTGAAGCAAAAAGAGCTGCCAGCGCTTTTTTATAAAGCACTGGTAGCTCTTTTTTTGATAGCAAATGCGGGGCTGTGCCCCCACCGCTCGCGTTATGCGGTGACAGTGTTGCGTGCGTGCAAGCCGCGCTGGTACACCGCTGCTGCGAAGACCCCGTTCAAAGTTCAGTGGGGCTTGGATACCAGCAGATAGCAGCCTTCGTTGGCTGCCAGCACCGAGCCTACGGTGCATCGCGGGCTGTCACTCGGGCTGCGTTCGTTGTGCCCTGGCGTGAGCGTGATGCCCGCAATGCGCAGTGCCTTTGCGGTGGTATTGCGGACTTCGTACTGGTACATGTAGTCAGTGCCGGGGCTGTCGAGCCACGTCATATAGGGGATATCTGCCGTGCCGCCGGCCGGGTTGTCCAGCGCCACATCAGCCGCCCTGGGCACTGGCTGCGCCTCGGCCTGGCCGCTCCACGAGGCCGACACCAGCAAGGCCGCGGCCAACACGACCGGGCCGGCAGCCACCGCCAGACAGGCCAGGCGGCTGCGTGCCGTCCGCCAGGCCAGCAGTGCCATCAGCAGTGACAGTGTCACCACGCCCCATTGCGCCAGTGTGGGCACCGGCTGCGCAGTGCTGGCCAGGGCCGCTGCAAAGGTGATGGTGCCGATGGGTGGCTGCCCTTGCGCCCAGGCCGCTGGCGCCGCTGCTGCGGCGATGACGGCCAGCATGTTGGCGAAGTTGCGCAAGCGGGGCAGGTTGTCGTTGTTGTTCATCAGCATCGCCATATAAATTTAAAAAAATGGTTGTTGCGCTTGCCTGCAAAGCGTTGGTAGCTATAAATACAGAAGCGCCAGGAGTGGAGCGTTGGCAGGCTGTGTCAATGCGGGGGGCGGTCAAGCGCGGGGCAGCGCAGCGCAGGGGCTGACGTCGTGGAGGGGCTTGGGCTTGAAACGAGGGCTGAAGGTGTTGTGTGTTGAGTGCTGAAAGCATGCTTTTCTGAGACCGCCGACAAAACGGTGTGCTTGGGGGCATGGTGCGGTGAAGGCGTTGCGGCGGCTTGACCAGATGTTTGCGCAGTGCTTGACCGAGCGTCTGGTGGCACTCACGTCCTGCGCTGCATCGCGAGCAGCCCCAGCAGAGCGACCAATAGCACCAGTGCCCAGGGGCTCAGCGCGGGAATGCCCTGCACACCAGAAGGCGCCGCGGCCAGCAGCACCGGCAGACCGGGGTCGGTGATCTGGCCGTCGGCAAGGCCGTCGCTGTCGCCCGCGCCGCCGTCGGTCAAGGTAAAGGTCACGCCCAGGCCATTGGCTGCGAACGTGGCGCCGGGCAGTGCGTACCAATGGGGTTGCGCGCAGGCGTTGGCGCCGGAGCAGCCCAGCCCGTCGGGGCTGGGGCCGTATTTCAGATAGACAGCGCCGGGCGGCACGGGCTGGGTGTATTGCACGGTCACGCGGGCGCCCTGCGTACCGCCGGTCAGGGTGAGCGCCAGGGGGGAAAAAGCCGTTCTGGCCCCTGGGGGGAGCGGTGCCGGCAAGTTGGGGTTGAAGGCCGCCGACTGGATCTGCCAGCCGCCTGTCGCGTCCACTTGCACGCTGCCCTGTCCGTCGCCCGGGTCGTTGCCTGCGTTCGCCCAGGGGGCTGTGCACTGGGCTTGTGTGCCGCCGTCAATGCCCTCGCACGTCCAGGCGTACGCGCCGCTTGTTGACTGCACAGGGTTCGCGGTGCCCGCGCTGCACAGGTCGGTGGTGGGTGGGGTCACGCGGGGCTGCCCGGTGGCCGCTCCGCAGCGGCCATTGATGGACTGGCTGAAGCTAAAGCCTGTGTGCTGCGCCGAGCCGTGGGGTGTGCTCACCTCCACGGTGGCGGTGCCTGCGGCGTGGGCCGGTGTGGTGGCGGTGATCTGTGTGGTGCTGTTTACCGTGAAACCTGTGGCAGACGCGCCGCCAAACGTGACCGCTGTGGCGCCGCCGAAGGCGTGGCCGGTGAGCGTGATGCGCGCTCCCCCGTTGCTGCCCGCGCTGGTGGGGCTGGCGCTGGTGATGAAGGGCAGGAGCGACGGCGCGGTGCATTGCGGCGAGGTGCTACCGCCATGCAGTCCGGCGCAGGTCCAGGTGTAGGCGGTGGGGTCGCCCGCTGGCAGCAGCACGCTGCTGGCCTGGCCTGCGCTGCAGAGGTTGACCGTGGGTGCGGAGGCTGTGGGCACGTTTTGGGCGCTGCCGCAGGTGCCATCGGTGGGGACGACGAAGGTGAAGCTGGACTCCAGCGTGGCGATGCCGTCGGGTGTGGTGATCTCGATGGTCACGGGGCCTTCGGCATGGGCGGGTGTGACGGCGCTGATACGGGTGTCGCTCTCCACCACGAAGTGGGTCGCCGGCGTGCCCCCGAAGGCCACGGCCGTGGCGCCGGCAAGGCGCGAACCCTCAATGCTGACGCTGAGCCCCCCGCTGGTCAGGCCCGCAGCGGGGCTGACGCTGACGGCTGCGGGCAAGATCGTGCCCTGCAACTGCATGACCCAGGACTGTGTGTAGCAACGCCATCCCATGTACTCGCGGCAGAGATACCCGCCGCTGCTGCTGCGGTTCACCATTCGGTAGCCTCGACCCGCAGGCCCGTTGGGGTCCGCGAAGATCACCCAAACCAGGCTGGACGCGCGCGCGGTGTAGCTGCCCGTGAAGGTGGTGGGCCCTGGTGAGGGCGCCATGCTTGCTGCCGTGAAGGGCTGGCAGTCGCCTGCGGGCGCGCCATCGCCGGGAGCGCTGCCGCAGACCTGCATGGTGAAGGGGGTGTCGGGGTTGTGGGCGTTGACCATGTCCAGCGCCACGCTGGTGATGCGGGCCGGCGCATTGCCCACGGGCACCCGGTTGGCCCAGATCATGGGCACCGTCACCGTGTAGCCGATGCCGTCACCCGTCCCGAGATTGTCGAAAAGTACGGCGGCGCTGGCTGCGTTGGTGCCAGCGCCGACCAAGGCCGCAAACAGCAGGAAGCGCAGGCGGTAAAAAAAGGCCATGGATCGGTATAAAAATCGCCCCCAGCGCTTGTCCATCAAGCGCAAGAAGCTATCGTTTCAGGAGTGTGCGGGCGACGCGCCCGGCATGCCCACGGGATCGTCGGGGCATGCGGCCCCTGTGGCTTGACCGGGCGTTTGCGCCGAGCTTGACTGGGCGTTTGCTCAGAGCCCGAGCAGCCAGTCGGCGTATTCCACCGAGGCGGCGCTGGGAAGAGACTGTGGGCGGCGGCCGTTGGCGCGAGCGGCCTCGGCGGCCGCACGCACGTCGCTGGGGGTGTGGCCGAACAGGGCGCGGAAGGCACGGCTGAAGTGCGCTTCGCTGGCGAATCCCAGGCGGGTGGCGACATCGCCCACCCGCAGTTGCCGGTAGACCGGGGTGGACAGGATCTGGAAGGCACGCTGCAGCCGGCGCTGCTGCACGTAGCGCGCCACGCCACCCAGCGGTTCGAACAACTGATAGAGCCGGTGGCGCGAGATGCCGAAGGCGCGGCACAGGGCCTCGGGCGTGAGTGGTTCGCCGATGTGGCGGCCGATGTGCCGCTGGATGCGCTCCAGCGTGACGGCCTGCACCTCGGCGCGCGCTTCGGCCAGCGTGCGCTGGCTGGGGCGCAGGCAGGCGGCCAGCATGTGGGTGGTGGCGCGCACCACGTCGTCGGCCTGGTCCATGCCGATCGAGGGCAGACGCCGGTGCAGCGACCCCAGGTGGTCGGCCAGCAGGCCGCCGAACACGCTGTCTGCGCGCAGCACCGCACCGTGGGGCGAGGCAGCACCAGCAAAGGCGGCGTCCCCCAGTGCACGCGGCACGATGAGCGACAGGACATGCGAGTCCTGGGCCACGGTGTGCTGGGTGCGGGCCATGTCGAAGACCACCACGTCGCCGCCTCGCACGTGCAGGTCGTCCCCATCGCCGTGCTGGCCCACGAATCCGCCCCGGCGGTACCACTGCACAAGGTAGTGGTCCAGCCCATCATGCGCGGCCCGCGCGTGGCTGCGGGCAAAGCGCTGGGCACCAAAGCGCAGGTCGCCCAGCAGCAACTGGCCCAGGTGCACGGCCTCGACCTGGGCCTGAAAACTGTTCAGCAGCGTGCCTTGTGCCAGCGGGGCCACGTCAAACAACACAGAGATGCTGTCGCGCCACGCCTCAAAGCGGTCTTCCCCCGACGACTGCGTGGTGGCGAAGGCGGTGGAGGGCAGTTGCTGAACGGGCGACGACATGGGGCCGCCATGATACGGGCCGCCGATCTTGAAACGGTGCAGAGCCGGGCCGAGAGTGCGCGCTTTGTGCGTTGGTTCGCAATAAATGCACTCCATCCGCGCTGTCAGAAGGTGAACACGTTCTCAGTGCTTGCCCTGGATGCGTTCATCGAGGGTGCGCGGTGGCGGAGGCGGCTCTGATGCGGCCGGTGCAGGGATGCCCTGGGAGCGCTCGTGGTCGTGTCGTGTGCAAACAAGGCACCAGAAGGTAGCGGCTTTATAGCGCTGCGGGCGCTTTGCTGTTCAGCATCTGTAGCTCATTTTTTGATAGTGTTCTCGGACACAGCGTTGGCTACAGCATCAGTTCGCCCCGCACCGCCTCGAAAGCGGCCAGTGCGGCCTCGCCGTCCAGGCTTTCCATGCGCGCCAGTGCGTCTGCGTCTTCCACCGTGCTGAACCCCAGGCTGAACTGCTGAAAACGACGTCCGGCCAAGGGGCCGTGGTGCAGCACCTCGATGTTGATGTGGCGCGGGTCGTTGCGAATGTGCTCGATCAGCTTGAGGACCGCTTTTTGCGGGCCTTCCAGTTGCTGGCAAAAACGCTGGCCGTCAAAAATCAGCAATCCCGTCACGTCCAGTTCCGCGTTGACACGGCGCGCTCGACGGGCAATCTCGGCGACCACGCTGAGCGGTTGTTCGGGCGCGAGGGTGCTCACGTAGAGAACCTCGTAAAGGACGGGGGATAGATTCATAGGTGAGGCTGAATGTAGGTGCGCGCAGGGTGGTTGCGCAATG
>RCMZ01000301.1_pt1 | contig 29242 bp, 20 predicted proteins | sample 2041141 | NCBI WGS metagenome assembly RCMZ01 (sample SAMN09708263, study PRJNA481090) | Wastewater metagenome, whole genome shotgun sequencing project. | biome: sewage; isolation source: Davis station wastewater (DW) | place: Antarctica: Davis Station | collected 2010-03-01 | reverse complement strand
CTGGGCCACCCGATTGGCGCTTCGGGCTGCCGCGTGCTGGTGAGCCTGCTGCACGAAATGCTCAAGCGCGACGCCAAAAAGGGCCTGGCCACCCTGTGCATCGGCGGCGGCCAAGGCGTGGCGCTGGCGATCGAGCGCTGATCGGCGGCACGCACACCAGGCTCCATTTGGGCGGCAGACCACGTAATATCGCCGCCCATGACTGCTATCAATTCCCCCTCGTACATTGGCCGTTTCGCCCCCACGCCCAGCGGCCACCTCCATTTCGGCTCGCTGGTCGCGGCCCTGGCCTCTTACCTCGACGCCCGCAGCGTGGGCGGGCGCTGGCTGCTGCGCATGGAAGACCTCGACCCGCCCCGGGAAGAACCCGGCGCCCAGGCCGCGATCCTCCACGCCCTGGAAAGCTACGGCTTTGAATGGGACGGCGCGATGGTGCGCCAGAGCGAGCGCCACGACGCCTACGCCCAGGTGCTCGATCGCCTGTTCCAGCAAGGGCTGGCCTACGCCTGCACCTGTTCGCGCAAGCAATTGGAGCCCTATGCCGGGATCTACCCTGGCCTGTGTCGCAACCTGGGCCACGCTCGCGAAGGCGCGGCCATCCGTCTGCGGGTGCCAGAGCTGGAATACCACTTTGAGGACCGCGTGCAAGGCCCGTTCCGCCAGCACCTGGGGCGCGAGGTCGGGGATTTCATCATCCGCCGCCGCGACGGGCTCTACGCCTATCAACTGGCGGTGGTGCTGGACGACGCCTGGCAAGGGGTTACCGACATCGTGCGCGGCGCCGACCTGCTGGACTCCACCCCGCGCCAGCTATACCTGCAAGAGCTGCTGGGCCTGGCGCAGCCGCGCTATCTGCACGTGCCACTCATCACCCAACCCGACGGGCACAAACTGGGCAAGTCGTATCGCTCACCGCCGCTGACCCGCGACCAGGCCACGCCTTTGCTGCTGCGCGCCCTGCGGGCCCTGGGGCAGAACCCCGGCACCGACCTGGGCGATGCCAGCCCCAGCGAGTTACTGGCCTGGGGCACCCGGCACTGGAACGCCGCACTGATCCCGCGCACCCCGGCGCTGCCCGAAGCGCAATTACGTTGACGGTGCTTGCAGCCGGGCGCCCATCCGTTACCATCGCCGCACGATTTCGGGCACGCGCATAAGAAAGAGAGGCCAGGATGTACATCTATCGTTTGGTCCTGCTCCTGGTAGTGGGGATCTATCTGTTCTCCCCGGCCATCATGGATTGGTGGATCGACGCCACGGGCGCCTGGTATCGCCCTTATCTGCTCTGGTTGATCCTGATTGTCGTGACCTTCATTTTGCAGAGCCAGAAAGATGCCGATGAGCTTTAGCCTGACCCAGATGATCCTGATTAGCGCCGCGTACCTGGCGGTGCTTTTCGGCGTGGCCTGGATCAGCGAACGCGGCATGATCCCGCGCTCGATCATCCGCCACCCGCTGACCTACACCCTGTCGCTGGGGGTTTACGCCAGTGCCTGGGCGTTCTACGGCACGGTGGGGCTGGCCTACCAGTACGGCTATGGCTTCCTGTCCAGTTACCTGGGGGTGTCGGGGGCGTTTTTACTGGCGCCGGTGCTGCTGTACCCGATCCTGAAAATCACCCGCACCTATCAGTTGTCGTCGTTGGCCGACCTGTTCGCGTTCCGCTTTCGCAGCACCTGGGCCGGGGCGCTGACCACCCTCATCATGCTCATTGGCGTGCTGCCGCTGTTGGCCTTGCAGATCCAGGCCGTGGCCGACTCCATTGGCATCCTCACCCGCGAGCCGGTGCAACACCGCGTGGCCCTGAGCTTTTGCGCGCTGATTATTTTGTTCACGATTTTCTTCGGCTCGCGGCACATCGCCACCCGAGAAAAACACGAAGGCCTGGTGTTCGCGATTGCCTTTGAGTCGGTCATCAAGTTGATCGCCATCGGCGGCGTCGGCCTCTATGCCCTGTACGGCGTGTTCGACGGCCCGCAGCAACTGGAGCTGTGGCTGCTGCAAAACCAGACCGCCCTCGCCGCCCTGCACACGCCGTTGCAGGAAGGCCCGTGGCGCACCTTGCTGCTGGTGTTTTTCGCCTCGGCCATCGTGATGCCGCACATGTACCACATGACCTTCACCGAGAACCTCAACCCCCGTTCGCTGGTGAGCGCAAGCTGGGGCCTGCCGCTGTTTTTGCTGCTGATGAGCCTGGCGGTGCCGCTGATCCTGTGGGCGGGGCTAAAGCTGGGGGCCACCACCAACCCGGAATACTTCACCTTAGGGATAGGCATCGCCGCCAACAGCAAGGCCCTGGCCCTGCTGGCCTACATCGGCGGGCTGTCGGCGGCCAGCGGCCTGATTATCGTCACCACCCTGGCGCTGTCGGGCATGGCCCTCAACCACCTGGTGCTGCCGCTGTACCAGCCGCCCGCCGAGGGCAATATCTACCGCTGGCTGAAGTGGACGCGCCGGGCGCTGATCGTCGCGATCATCATGGCCGGCTACGGCTTCTACCTGATGCTGGGCGCCGAGCAAGACCTGGCCAACCTGGGCATCGTCGCCTTCGTCGCCACCTTGCAGTTCCTGCCGGGGGTGTTGTCGGTGCTGTACTGGCCCACCGCCAACCGCCGCGGTTTCATCGCCGGGCTCCTGGCCGGGACGCTGGTGTGGATGGTGACCATGCTGCTGCCGCTGATCGGCAACTTGCAGGGCTTCTATATACCCATCCTGAACATGATCTACGTGCTGGACGACACCAGTTGGCATATGGCGGCCATCGCCTCCCTGGCGGCCAACGTGCTGATGTTCACCCTGATCTCCCTGTTCACCAACGCCAGCGCCGAAGAGGCCAGCGCCGCCGAAGCCTGCGCGGTGGACAACGTGCGCCGCCCGCAACGGCGCGAATTGCACGCCGCCTCGCCTCAGGAATTCGCCACCCAACTGGCCAAGCCGTTGGGCGCCAAGGCCGCGCAAAAGGAAGTCGAGCAAGCGCTGCGCGACCTCTACCTGCCCTTCGACGAGCGCCGCCCCTATGCACTGCGGCGCCTGCGCGACCGCATCGAGGCCAACCTGTCCGGGTTGATGGGGCCGAGCGTGGCCCAGGACATGGTCGAAACCTTCCTGCCGTACAAGGCCGGCGGCGAAAACTACGTCACTGAAGACATCCACTTCATCGAAAGCCGTTTAGAGGACTACCACTCGCGCCTCACCGGCCTGGCCGCCGAACTCGATGCCCTGCGCCGCTATCACCGCCAGACCCTGCAAGAGCTGCCCATGGGCGTCTGCTCCCTGGCCAAGGACCAGGAAATCCTCATGTGGAACAAAGCCATGGAAGAGCTGACCGGCATCGCCGCCCAGCGCGTGGTGGGTTCGCGCCTGAGTACCCTGAGCGACCCGTGGCGGCAATTGCTGCAAGGTTTCATCGACCTGCCCGACGAGCACTTGCACAAGCAACACCTGGCCCTCGACGGCCAGACCCGTTGGCTGAACCTGCACAAAGCCGCCATCGACGAGCCCCTGGCGCCGGGCAACAGCGGCCTGGTGCTACTGGTCGAAGACCTCACCGACACGCAGATGCTCGAAGACAAACTGGTGCACTCCGAACGCCTGGCCAGCATCGGCCGGCTCGCGGCGGGGGTGGCCCACGAAATCGGCAACCCGATCACCGGCATCGCCTGCCTGGCGCAGAACCTGCGCGAAGAACGCGAGGACGACAGCGAGCTGACGGAAATCAGCGGGCAGATCCTCGAACAGACCAAGCGCGTCTCGCGCATCGTGCAGTCGCTGATGAGCTTTGCCCACGCCGGTGGCCACCAGCACAGCGACGAACCGGTATGCCTGGCCGAAGTCGCCCAAGACGCCATTGGCCTGCTGGCCCTGAACCGGCGCAATTTCGAAGTGCAGTTCTACAACCTGTGCGACCCCGAGCATTGGGTCTGCGGCGACCCGCAACGTTTGGCCCAGGTGCTTATCAACCTGCTGTCCAACGCCCGCGACGCCTCGCAACCGGGCAATGCCGTGCGGGTCAAGAGCGAAGCCAGCGAGCACACGGTCGACCTGATCGTGGAAGACGAAGGCAGCGGTATTCCCAAGAACATCGTCGACCGTTTGTTCGAACCCTTCTTTACCACCAAGGATCCTGGCGAGGGCACCGGTCTGGGCCTTGCTCTGGTCTATTCAATCGTTGAAGAGCATTATGGACAAATCACCATCGACAGCCCGGCTGACCTTGAAAGCCAACGCGGCACCCGTATTCGGGTAACCCTGCCACGTCATGTCGAAGCGACGTCCGCTGTGAACTGAGACCGTCGAGAGAATCGAATCAATGCCGCATATTTTGATCGTCGAAGACGAAACCATTATCCGCTCCGCCCTACGCCGCCTGCTGGAACGCAACCAGTACCAGGTCAGCGAGGCGGGTTCCGTGCAGGAAGCACAAGAACGATTCAGCATTCCCACCTTTGACCTGATCGTCAGTGACCTGCGCCTGCCGGGCGCCCCGGGCACCGAGCTGATAAAACTGGGCCAGGGCACCCCCGTGCTCATCATGACCAGCTATGCCAGCCTGCGCTCGGCGGTGGACTCGATGAAGATGGGCGCGGTGGACTACATCGCCAAGCCCTTCGACCACGACGAAATGCTCCAGGCCGTGGCGCGCATCCTGCGTGACCGCCAGTCGGCCCAGGCCAGCGGCGAAAAACCCGCCGGCAAGGCAGCCGCCGGCGGCGACAAGCCAGGCCCGGACAACAGCAACGGCGAGATCGGCATCATCGGCTCCTGCCCGCCGATGCAGGACCTCTACGTGAAGATCCGCAAAGTCGCGCCCACCGACTCCAATGTGCTGATCCAGGGCGAGTCCGGCACCGGCAAAGAGCTGGTGGCCCGTGCCCTGCACAACCTGTCGCGGCGCGCCAAGGCACCGATGATTTCGGTCAACTGCGCGGCCATCCCGGAAAGCCTGATCGAGTCCGAGCTGTTCGGCCACGAAAAAGGCGCGTTCACCGGCGCCAGCGCCGGGCGCGCGGGCCTGGTGGAAGCGGCGGACGGCGGCACGCTGTTCCTCGACGAAATCGGCGAACTGCCCCTCGAAGCCCAGGCCCGCTTGCTACGCGTGTTGCAGGAAGGGGAAATCCGCCGCGTCGGCTCGGTGCAGTCGCAAAAGGTCGATGTGCGCCTGATCGCCGCGACCCACCGCGACCTCAAGAGCCTGGCCAAGGTCGGCCAGTTCCGCGAAGACCTCTATTACCGCCTGCACGTGATTGCCCTGAAACTGCCCGCCCTGCGCGAGCGTGGCAGCGACGTCAACGAAATCGCCAGCGCCTTCCTGGCGCGCCAGAGCGCGCGGGTCAACCGCACCGACCTCACGTTTGCCCCAGACGCCGAGCAGGCGATCCGCCATTACTCCTGGCCGGGCAACGTGCGCGAACTGGAAAACGCCGTGGAACGCGCGGTGATCCTGTGCGAAAACCCGGAAATCAGTGCCGAACTGCTGGGCATCGACATCGAACTCAGCGACCTGGAAGACGACGACTTCATCGGCTTGGCACCACAACAGGGCAGCGCCAACACCACCAGCCACGAACCCACCGAAGACCTGTCCCTGGAAGACTACTTCCAGCATTTCGTCCTGGAGCACCAGGACCACATGACCGAGACAGAGCTGGCGCGCAAACTGGGGGTCAGCCGTAAATGCCTGTGGGAACGCCGCCAGCGCCTGGGTATTCCGCGGCGCAAGACGGGTGTGGCCAGCGAGAGCTGATCGGCGGCGCCAGGGGCGTGCGTTACAGGTAACGATGTGAAAAAACTGTTACCCGTTAACTTTCACGTAACAAAAACCGGGGCTTACGGTAACGAAGCCCCGGTTTTTTTGGGCCATGAAAAACCATCGACACCCAGCCAACCCCTTGTTTCATTGGGCTTTGCAAAAGTTGGCACGGCACCTGCTATGTATTCAGTACAAGAACAATAACAAGCAATGCACACGACAATAAAAATAAGACGAATCGACTCACGCACAATAAAAACAAGACGGCGAGAGGCGCAGCTAACTGATTCTTTTGGAGAGGCGTTGTATTTGGGGCTTGCCCCACAACCAGGCCGAGAACAATAAAAACTGTCCTAAGACAGAGCCTGAACTGGTTGGATCAATCGAGATCATTGCAACACAGCGATCAAAGCAATCCGTTTGCTCTTGACTCCCGATTGGGAGTGTCACAACGGTCAACAGCCTTGTGGCAAGGGCACTCAACAAAAACAAGAAGCCCGAAACCAATAATAAAAACAGAGCATGCAACTACTTCTTGGGGAGCTTCGGCTCCCCTTGTAGTTTCCGTAATTGCGCATTTCCCTTGCAGTTTGCCGCTTAAAACACGTCGCTGCTCCAGTCTCCTACACCATCCCCCGACTAAATGCTAGAATCCCCGCCCATCATGCGGTCATTCTTCGTTATGGCCGAACATTCCTTCAAACAGTGCATCCCATGCTGAAGAAGCTGTTCCAGTCATTCCGTTCTCCCCTGCGTCGCACACAGCACCTGCGTAGCACCCCTGAAGTGCTCAACGGCAGCCAACATTCGCTGCAAAAGGCGCAATTCAGCCGTTATGCGGTGAACATCGTCGAACGCCTGCAAAACGCCGGTTACCAGGCCTACCTGGTGGGTGGTTGCGTGCGCGACATGCTGCTCAACATCACCCCTAAAGACTTCGACGTCGCCACCAGCGCCACGCCCGAACAGGTCAAGGCCGAGTTTCGTAACGCGCGCATCATTGGCCGTCGGTTCAAATTGGTGCATATCCACTTTGGCCGCGAAATCATTGAAGTAGCGACCTTTCGCGCCAACCACCCGCAAGCCGATGAAGAGGAAGACAGCAACCAGTCCTCACGCAATGAAAGCGGGCGCATCCTGCGCGACAACGTCTACGGCACCCTGGAAGAAGACGCGCAACGCCGCGACTTCACCATCAATGCCCTGTACTACGACCCGGTCAGCGAGCGAATTCTCGATTACGCCAATGGCGTACACGACATCCGCAACCACCTGGTGCGCCTGATTGGCGACCCGCGCCAGCGCTACCAGGAAGACCCGGTACGCATGCTGCGGGCCGTGCGTTTCGCCGCCAAGCTCAATTTCGGCATCGAGAAGCACACCGCAGCGCCTATCCGCGACCTGGCGCCGATGCTGCGCGAAATCCCGTCGGCGCGCCTGTTCGAAGAAGTGCTCAAGCTGTTCCTGTCCGGCCACGCCGCCGACACCTTCGAGATGCTGGTCGACCTGCAACTGTTCGACCCGCTATTCCCGGCCAGTGCCGAGGCGCTGGAGCACAACCCGACCTACACCCACACGCTGATAAGCGAAGCGCTGATTAACACCGACCTGCGTATCAAGCAGAACAAACCGGTGACCCCAGCCTTCCTGTTCGCCGCCCTGCTCTGGCCGGCCCTGCCCGCCCGCGTGCTGCGCCTGCAAAGCCGTGGCATGCCGCCGATCCCGGCGATGCAGGAAGCCGCCCACGAGCTGATCGCCGAGCAATGCCAGCGCATCGCCATCCCCAAGCGCTTCACCCTGCCCATCCGCGAGATATGGGACATGCAGGAACGCCTGCCCCGGCGCAGCGGCAAACGCGCCGACCTGCTGCTGGACAACCCGCGTTTCCGCGCTGGCTACGACTTTCTCCTGCTGCGCGAAAGCGCCGGCGAGCAGACCGATGGCCTGGGCGAATGGTGGACCGACTACCAGGACAGCAACGACAGCGAGCGTCGCGAGATGATTCGCGAGCTCAGCGGCAAGGACGACGGCACCGGCGCTGCCCCCCGCAAACGTCGGCGCAGTAGCGGCAGCAAGCGTAAACGCGCCGCCGGCGCCGACGACTAAACCGATGGAACGCATCTATATAGGCCTGGGCAGCAACCTGGCCGCCCCGGCCGAACAACTGCGCCACGCCCTCGAGGCCATGGCGCACCTGCCCCAGACCCGCCTCGTCGGCACGTCCGCGTTCTATCAAAGCGACTCCCTGCTCCCCGGCCAACCGCGCTACACCAACGCGGTCGCGGCGCTGGACAGCAGCCTTGAGCCGCTGCAACTGCTGGACGCACTGCAAGCCATCGAAAACGACCAGGGCCGCGAACGCCTGGAACGCTGGGGCCCGCGCACCCTGGACCTGGATATCCTGCTGTTCGGCGATCGCCTGATCGACGAGCCGCGCCTCAAAGTCCCCCACTACCAAGTGCACCTGCGGGCATTTGTCCTCTATCCATTGGCGGAATTGGCGCCCGCTGACTTGCGCCTGGCCGACGGCCGCATGCTCAAGGACTTGCTGGCCGATTGCCCGTTTGTCGGCCTCGAACGCCTGTAGCCTCGCTGTTTTATTGCTGAAACGCATCAGTAACAGGGGTAACACCGCAGACGTAACAACGCGGTAACACATCCAATTGACTTACCGAGTTCTCCTCACGACTATAGGCGTCCCGCTGCCGCCAACCCGGCGCTGAAGGGCGCAATCCAGGCCTTATAAGCACGACAACAGACCGTGCGCCTGTATAAACGAAGCATCACGCGCGTTACTCGCAGTAGTTTCCCGGCGCCTGAACGAGGACTTTTTCATGCCAGACACCACCCTGACCACCCTGCAAGGCCTCAAGCAAAAGGGCGAGAAAATCGCCATGTTGACCTGCTATGACGCCACGTTCGCCCAGGCCTGCTGCCAGGCTGGCGTGGATGTGCTGCTGGTCGGCGATTCCCTGGGCATGGTGTTGCAAGGCCATGACAGCACGCTGCCCGTCACCAACGCGGAGTTGGCTTACCACGTCGCGTGCGTCAAACGCGGCAACCAGGGCGCGATGATCGTCGCCGACCTGCCCTTCATGGCCTATGCCACCATCGAACAGGCCCTGCACAACAGCGGCCAACTGATGCAGGCCGGCGCCCACATGGTCAAGCTCGAAGGTGCCGCCTGGCTGGCCGAGCCCATCCGCCTGCTGGCCGAACGCGGCGTGCCGGTGTGCGCACACCTGGGCCTGACCCCGCAATCGGTCAACGTGCTGGGCGGCTATAAAGTGCAGGGGCGCAACGAAGCCCAGGCGCGGCAGATGCGCGCCGATGCCATTGCCCTGGAACAGGCCGGTGCGGCGATGATTTTGCTGGAATGCGTGCCGAGCGAACTGGCCGAAGAAATTTCCCACGCGGTAAAAGTGCCGGTGATCGGCATTGGCGCCGGCAGCGGCACCGACGGCCAGGTGCTGGTGATCCACGACATGCTCGGCCTGGCCCTGACCGGCCGCTCGCCCAAATTCGTGAAGAACTTCATGCAAGGCCAAGCCAGCATCCAGGACGCCTTGAGCGCTTACGTCAAGGAAGTCAAAGCTGTGACCTTCCCCGCCACCGAACACGGGTTTAGCGCATGAACATGGTCAGAACCGTGCGTGAACTGCGCGCCGCCGTCGCCCGCGCTCGCAGCGAAGGCAAACGCATTGGCCTGGTGCCCACCATGGGCAACCTGCACAGCGGCCACGCGGCGCTGGTCACCAAGGCCGCCCAACGCGTCGATTTCGTAGTGGCGAGCATTTTCGTCAACCCACTGCAATTCGGCGCTGGCGAAGACCTGGACAAGTACCCGCGCACCCTCGCCGCCGACCAGGAAACCCTGGTGCAGGCCGGGTGCCACCTGCTGTTCGCGCCCACAGTCGAGGAAATGTACCCCGACGGCATGGCCGGGCAGACCCGCGTCAGCGTTCCGCAACTGTCCGAAGGCCTGTGCGGTGCCAGCCGCCCCGGGCATTTCGAGGGGGTGGCGACGGTGGTCAGCAAGCTGTTCAACATGGTCCAGCCGGACCTGGCGATTTTCGGCCAGAAAGACTTCCAGCAACTGGCCGTAATCCGCGCTCTGGTGCATGACCTCAACCTGCCGATCCAGATCATCGGCGAGCCCACCGTGCGCGCCGAAGACGGCTTGGCGCTGTCCTCGCGCAACGGTTACCTGAGCGCCGAACAACGGGCCATCGCCCCAGCGCTGTATCGCAGCCTGAGCCAGATCGGCGCGGCCATCGAGCAGGGCGAACGCGACTACCCGGCGTTGCTGGCCGAGCAGAGCCGCGTACTGCAAGCCGCGGGTTTTCGTCCCGATTACCTGGAAATCCGCCACGCCCTGACCCTGCGCCCGGCCACCGGCGAAGACCGCGACCTAGTGATCCTGGCCGCCGCGTACCTGGGCGCGACACGGTTGATCGACAACTTGCATGTGAATCTGGATGCCTGAGGGGCATCCCCTGTGGGAGCACACAGGCCCTCCTCACCAGGGCCTGGTGCCGCCAAAATGCCCTCGCAGACAGCAATTGCTCCCCCTTCCCGCTTCGGGCAAACTGCGCGCCGATTCGGGGTTCTGACCAAGGAAACACTCATGCACGCCATCATGCTCAAGGCCAAGTTGCATCGCGCCGAAGTCACCCACGCCGTGCTGGATTACGAAGGCTCCTGCGCCATTGATGGCGAGTGGCTGGACCTGTCCGGCATCCGTGAATACGAACAGATCCAGATCTACAACGTCGACAACGGCGAACGCTTCACCACCTACGCGATCCGTGGCGAAGAAGGCTCGCGCATGATTTCGGTCAACGGCGCGGCGGCCCACAAGGCCAAGGTCGGCGACCGCGTCATCATCTGCGCCTACGCCCACTACAGCGAAGCCGAGTTGCTCAATTTCAAGCCACGCATGCTGTACATGGCGCCGGGCAACGAACTGAGCCACACCAGCAACGCCATCCCGGTCCAGGTCGCCTGAACCTTCGCGCAGCCCTGCGCACCCGCCCCGCCGGCAGCCAACCTGCCGGCGCCGGCCGTTGAAAATAGCCTCCGACAAAATCAAGACAGCTCCAGGCACAAGGTTTATGGTATTGGCCTTGCGCCAGTAAGCCGTGGTGGCGCAGCTTGACCGGATTTGTCTTGTACCGAACAGGACGTTCCGGGCCGTTCAGTGTCCAAAAGCCAGTCCAAGTTCAAGTTAAGGAACCCCGCAGCGATGGCGTACTACCGCACTCCCCATGACGTGACCGCTCTGCCTGCCTGGCAGGCGTTGAATGACCACCGCCAGGCCATGCAGGATTTCAGCATGCGCGAGGCGTTCAACAGCGATCCTCAGCGCTTTAGCCAGTTCACCCTGAGCAGCTGCGGGCTTTTGCTCGACTATTCGAAAAACCTGATTACCACCCAAACCCGCGAGCGCCTGGTGACCCTGGCCAACGAGGTCAAGCTCAAGGACGCCATCAAGGCGCTGTTCGACGGCGAAATCGTCAACTCCTCCGAAGGCCGCCCGGCGCTGCACACCGCCCTACGCCGCCCGGTGGGCGACAAGTTGTCGGTCAATGGCGTCAACGTCATGCCCGACGTGCACAAGGTGCTCAACCAGATCACCGAACTGGTGGGCCGCATCCACGATGGCCTGTGGCGCGGCTACACCGAAAAGCCAATCACCGACGTCGTCAACATCGGCATCGGTGGCTCGTTCCTCGGCCCGGAGCTGGTGTCTGAGGCATTGTTGTCCTACGCCCAGAAAGGCGTGCGCTGCCACTACCTGGCGAACATCGACGGCAGTGAGTTCCATGAACTGGCGCAGAAAATCCGCGCCGAGACCACGCTGTTCATCGTTTCGTCGAAATCCTTCAACACCCTCGAAACCCTGAAAAACGCCCAGGCCGCGCGCGCCTGGTACCTGGCCCAGGGCGGTTCCGAGGCAGAGCTGTACAAACACTTCATCGCGGTGTCGAGCAACAACGCCGCGGCCGTGGCGTTCGGCATCCGTGAAGAGAACATCTTCCCGATGTGGGACTGGGTCGGTGGGCGCTACTCGCTGTGGTCGGCCATTGGCCTACCGATTGCCCTGGCCATCGGCATGTCCAACTTCAAGGAACTGCTGTCGGGTGCCTACACCATGGACCAGCATTTCCAGAACGCGCCGTTCGAGCAGAACATGCCGGTGCTGCTGGCACTGCTGGGCGTGTGGTACGGCAACTTCTGGGGCGCGCAAAGCCACGCGATCCTGCCGTACGACCACTACCTGCGCAACATCACCAAGCACTTGCAGCAACTGGACATGGAGTCCAACGGCAAGAGCGTGCGCCAGGACGGCACACCGGTGTCCACCGACACCGGGCCGGTGATCTGGGGCGGCGTCGGCTGCAACGGCCAGCACGCCTACCACCAGTTGCTGCACCAGGGCACCCAGTTGATCCCGGCCGATTTCATCGTGCCCATCGTCAGCTTCAACCCGGTGGCCGACCATCACCAGTGGCTGTACGCCAACTGCCTGTCCCAGAGCCAGGCCCTGATGCTGGGCAAGACCCGCGCCGAAGCCGAAGCCGAACTGCGCGACAAAGGCCTGAGCGAAGACGAAGTGCAGAAACTGGCGCCGCACAAAGTCATCCCCGGCAACCGCCCCAGCAACACCCTGGTGGTGGAGCGCATCAGCCCCCGTCGCCTCGGCGCGCTGGTGGCGCTGTACGAACACAAGGTCTTCGTGCAGAGCGTGATCTGGGGTATCAACGCCTTCGACCAATGGGGCGTGGAGTTGGGCAAGGAGCTGGGTAAAGGCGTCTACAACCGGTTGATCGGCAGCGAAGAAACCCCGGCCGACGATGCCTCGACCCAAGGTTTGATCGACTACTTCCGCGGGCGTCATCGCGGGTAAGCGGTCACCCTGCCACTTGCTGTGTGTGTATCTGTAGGAGCGAACCTGCTCGCGATAGCGGTTTTCAGCCAAACCATTAAGGGCTGATAGGCCGCCATCGCGAGCAGGCTCGCTCCCACAGTGGTTTTTGGCCCCGCCTTACCTGGGCGGATAGTTCGCCAGAATCCGGCTCACGGTCGCGCGCACGGCGGCGCTACGGTCGGCGGGGTTCGGGGAAGTGCTGAGCAGTTGCTCGTCGCTGCCGCGCCAGACCAGTTTGCCGTCCTTGCCGTCGAGCAGGTCGATCTGCAAGGTCGCCACCTTATAGGTCACGTTGCGGGTTTCGTTGTACATCGGCGCGCCCCAGTAGCCATTCCACGGGCCGCCCCAGGCGCTGCCGCCGTAGTTAGTGGTGACTTGCTGCTGGCGGTCTTCGACGATCAGATAGGTCTGCACGTTCAGGTCCGCTCGCGCCCCGCTCGCTGCCGGGCGCAAGCCGCGCTGGTCCAGTTGCTCGCCCACAGCCTGGCGGATGCGTTGCTCGGTCAAGTCACTCTTGATCCGCGGGTCGTCGGGGCGGTACTGCAACGCGGGCTCTTTCCAGCTCCAACTGCGATAACCGGCAAAATCGCGGCTGGCATCGAAGTCGTGGTTGACCTGGTTCGATTGGCAAGCGCTGAGCAACACGGCACAAGCCAGTACAGCGACGTAACGCAGCATGATGTTTCTCCCATGGAAGACATGAACGCAAAACCCGATGGCTAGCTGGGAGGATACGCCGCCAGGGCGTTTTCCACAGCCTGGCGCAGCGCATCGACGCGCTCGCTCAGGCTGCCCTGGCTGCTGGCCTCGGCGCTGGCGCTCCAGACCGGTTGGCCGCTGGCGCCATCGAACAGGTGGACCCGCACCACCACCACTTCCACCTCATAGGTGCGCACGATGGGCACCGTGTTGTACATGCCATAGCCGTTGCCGTAGCGGTTGTAGCCACCATAGGCGTAATCGTCGCGGACCTGGCGCAGGCGTTTTTCCAGGTGCAAGTCGGCGCTGACCGACAAATCCGCCGGGCGGTTATCGTGCACCGGGCGCAGGCCCCGTTGGTCGAGGGCGTCGCTGACCGCTTCGGCCACTTGCGCTGAATCGGCCCAGGCACTGCCGGCGGGCAGGCGCCCGTCGCGCCAGGCCCAGTTGCGGTAGCGCCCGTAGTCGCGCACGGGCGCCGGGTAGGCGCTGCGGTCGACGGTGTTGGCCGCTTGCGCCGGCGCGGGCGGTAGGGGTTTGGAGTCGGCGACATAAGGGTTCTGGCTTTGGCAGGCGCCAAGACTCAGGCACAACAGCAGAAGACCAGCACCGCGTTTCATCTCGCGCTCCGTTGAGGGCTGCCTAGACGGGACGGCAGACCCAGTGCAAGTAACGCCCCAACCCGGCGAACGCCGGGTGGCGCCTGTGGGCCAGTTCCATTTCGAGCAAATCGGCCAGTTCGGCGCGGGCCTGGAACTCCACCGGCATGTAGTCGTGGAACACCCGCACCCCGCTTTGGCTTTCGACCTGCCACAGGCCTTCAAGTTGCGCCGCCAGTTCACGCGGATCAAGGGGCTGTTGCGGGGTCAGGCTTTGCTTTTCGCCGGCCATGTCGTTCTTGCGCATCTTGCGAAAATGCCCTTTGAGCAAGTTGCGGTAGATCAGCGCATCGCGGTTGTAGAACGCCAGGGACAACCAGCCATCGGTGCGGGTCAGTTGGTGCAGCACCGGCAGGATCGCGTGGGGTTCGGCCAGCCATTCCAGTACCGCGTGGCACAGCACCAGGTCATAGGGCTCGGTGAGTTGGCCGAGCAGGTCTTGCCACGGTGCCTGGATAAAGGTTGCGCTCTGCCCCGCCTCGGCAAAACGCTGGCGGGCGCCTGCGAGCATCGGTTCGGCCGGCTCGGCCAGGGTCACGTCATGGCCGCGTTGGGCCAGCCACAGCGACATGTGGCCCAGGCCCGCACCGATATCCAGTACCCGCAGCGGCCGCTCGGGCAGGGTTTGGAGCAAATCCGCCTGGAGCACCGCCAGGCGAATCGCGCCCTTGGCGCCGCCGTAGATTTTCTCGGCGAAGCGGGTCGCCAACTGGTCGAAATGCCGGTCGCTCATGCGCCGAACCGCCGTTCGCTGTCGGCCAGTTTGCTGCGTACCACGTCGTTCATGTCCAACCCCAGCTCGCTGCACAGCAGCAATAGATACAGCACGATGTCGCCCACTTCCTGGCCGGCGTGGGCCAGTTTGTCGGCGGGCAGTTGGCGCGATTGGTCTTCGCTGAGCCACTGGAAGATTTCCACCAGCTCGGCCATTTCCACGCTGGCAGCCATGGCCAGGTTTTTCGGGCTGTGGAAGGGCCGCCAATCGTTGCGATCACGGATGGCGTGCAGGCGTTGGGTGAGTTCTACAAGGTTCATCGGGTTCTCCTCAAGGCGCATAGCTTCGGGGGGTTGGGGTTGGGAAGCAACTGGTGGGTGGCTGGCGCGCGATTTGCGGTGGGTTCATCGCGAGCAGGCTCGCTCCCACAGGCCGACAACCTGCACGCGATGGCGGCCTAACACTCAGTCCACCACATTGAACTCCACCCGTGCCGTCTGCCCGCCTTCGTCGAGCACGCTCAGTTGATAGCGCCCCACGTCGCCGAAAGTGGCGTTGATGCTGTCCTGGTGGGCGCTATCGCCCAGGGGCGTGCCGTTGACGAACCACCAGCGCCGGCCGTTGCCGCCCAGGGCCGAGAGCTTCAGGCGCAGCCGCTCTTGGCTGGCAGCCGGGCGGCGCAGTTGGTCGCCTTCGCGCACGCCGACAATCGACAGCGGTGCCGCCGCCGACAGCAGCGGCCCGGGGCAGCCAGGGTCGGTGGCCGGCAGGCGTGCCTCGCGGCGCTCGGCCCGGGGCAGCCAGGGTTCCAGCGGCGCCGGCCACAGCGCTACCTCGCGAGCCACGGCGCCGGGACACTTGGCGTCCACCCGCAGGCCCTTGTCGTTGACCCAGATGTTTTCCAGCAGGCCCACGCCCAGCGGTTGGTCCAGCGCCTGCAAGGTGGGCGGCGTGGTGCCGTCCAACGTCCAGGCAAAGCGCTGGCGACGGCAATTGGGGTCGCTGCGGCTCAGCGGTTGGCCCAGGGGCCAGCAGATCGCCGCTACGCCGACATTAAGCGGCACCGCTTGCACCGGGGCGCTGATGCCCCGCTGGCTGTCGCGGTTAATCAGCACGTCGTGCACTTGCAGCATCAACGGCGCCGCCGAGGCCAGGCCGAATTGCCCGGGCACCGGCGTGCCGTCGGGGCGGCCGATCCACACACCGATCAGGTAACGCGGGCCCACGCCCAGGGCCCAGGCGTCGCGAAAGCCGTAGCTGGTGCCGGTTTTCCAGGCCAGCACCGGGCGTTGCACCAGTTCGGCGCGCGGGTCGCGGTCGGGGCGGGCCTGGCCGCTGAGGATGCGCCGCACGATCCACGCCGCGCCCGGCGACAGCAGCGGCCGCTCGCGCAACTCATCGTCCGGTTGCAGGCGAATGGCCGCGCTCTTGCCGCCCCGGGCGAAGGCGCTGTAGCCGCTGACCAGGTCTTCCAGGCGACTGCCCGCGCCGCCGAGGATCAGCGACAGGTTCGGCTCGGCCAGGGCTGGCAGCGCCAGGGGCATGCCGCCGATGCGCATCTGCGCGGCAAAGCGCTTGGGCCCGTAGGCTTCGAGCAATTGCACGGCGGGCAGGTTGAGGGAGGTGGACAGCGCGCTGCTGGCCGGCACCGGGCCGCTGAAGCCCATGGAGAAGTTGCCGGGGCGGTAATCGCCGTAACGCCGGGGCACGTCCTGCAACAGCGACTCGGAATGGATCAGGCCCTCGTCCAGGGCCATACCGTAAAGGAACGGCTTGAGGGTCGAGCCCGGCGAGCGCAGGGCGCTAATCATGTCGACATGGCCGAAACGGCGGGCGTCGTTGATGTCCACCGAGCCCAGGTAGGCGCGCACCGCCATGGTCTGCGCCTCGACCACCAGAATCGCCGCCGACGTGTGCTCCGGCAGCCGCGCGCGCCAGCCCAGCAGCAGGTCTTCGAGGCGCCGCTGCAAGGTGGCATCGAGGGTGGTGCGGATCAGCGGTGGGCTGTCGGCGCGGTTCAGGCGCCGCGCCAGCAGAGGCGCCAGGCTCGGCTCCAGGCGCGGGGCCAGCAGCAACGGTTCTTCCAGGGCCTCATCCACCGCCGGTTGCGGCCAAATACCGAACTCGGCCAGGCGCCGCAGCACTTTGTCCCGCGCCACCTGGGCCCGCGCCGGGTGGCGATCGGGGCGCAAGCGGCTCGGCGCCTGGGGCAACACCGCCAGCAACGCGGCTTCGGCGTGGGTCAGGTGCAGCGGCGATTTACCCAAGTACGCCCAACTGGCGGCCGCCACGCCTTGCAGGGTGCCGCCGAATGGCGCGCGGTTGAGGTACAGCGCGAGGATCTGGTCCTTGGACAGGTGCCACTCCAACTGCGCGGTGCGCCACAACTGGCGCAACTTGCCGTGCCAGGTCCGCGAATGGGGGTCGAGCAGGCGCGCCACCTGCATCGACAGAGTGCTGCCGCCCGACACCACGCGCCCACCCACCAGGTTCTGCCACGCGGCACGGCCCAGCGCCAGCGGGTTGACCCCAGGGTGGCGGTAGAACCAGCGGTCTTCGTAGGTCAGCAGGGCATCGAGGTAGTACGGCGACACTTGGTCGGTGGCCACCGGGTAGCGCCACACGCCGTTGGCATCGGCAAACCGCCACAACGGCGTGCCATCCTCGGCCAGCACCACGCGGGCGAGGTCATCCTGGGGCAGCGGCAAGGGCCAGAGGCGGTCGGCCAGCCAAAGCAGGGCGAGCAGCAGCAACAGCGTGGCCGCCGCCCAGGGCAAAAACCCCAATAGACGCCGCCCTTTCTGAGGCAGCGGCTCCTCTTTACTGGCTGTGGCGCCGCTATCGCGGGCAAGCCCGCTCCCACAACGGGTTGGCTGCACAGCAGGGGGTTGCAGGCTCATGCGCGCAAGGCCATGGTGCTTGCGGAACTCGGCGCCGGTATCCGCGGCCCAAGGTTCAGGTCCGGCATTGCCGCCCACTTTTTCATCAGGATGCACATATGCAGGTAGAAAGCTTTTTCGAGTGGCTCGGCCAGGCGCTGGGCGCGGTGATCCGATTTATCGTCGATGGGTTGAGCGGGTTGTTCAATGCACTGACTCACGCGGGCGGCAATTTTGTCGAAGGGCTGTCGCAGACGCTGGGCATGGACACCTCAATCATCAGCATCCTGGCCCTGATCGTGGGCCTGATGCTGCTGTATTCGGCGATCCGCGCCTTTATGCGCGCCTCCATCATCATGGGGATCATCTGGCTGCTGCTGGGGTTGTGGCTGTTGAGCTGGGTTATTCATTGAGCGATGGCTGTAGTTGTAGCAAGCGGGCTCGCCCGCGCTGGAGTGCGTAGCGCTCCTGAATCGGTACTCAATGAGCGCCGATTACGACAGCGTCGCGGGCGAGCCCGCTTACGACACGATCACTCTCGCGGGCAAGCCCACTCCCACTGGGGCTTGCCCTACTCCTATCCGATCAACGCCCCTTGATAACCATCTGCGCCGGCGCATCGCCCACGGCCTGCCAGTTGGGCCGGTACATCGACTCCACTTGCGGCGGCGGTACGCGGTAGGTGCCGGGGGTGACGGCACGCGCCAGGTACAGCAAGTGCGTGGTGCCGTAGCCGTCCAGGTTCAGGGCCGCGACGTAACGGTCATCGCGGAACTCCTGGTGCTTGAGCCCGGCGTTCTGCATCGATTCGCGCCATTCCTTGACCTTGCTGCTGGCGTTTTCCAGGCTGGCAGCGCTTTGCGCCAGGTTCTGGTTTTCCAGCTCCAGGCCGGCGGGCAGCAGGTCTACCACCAGGGCATCGGGCACGCGCTGCTTGGCGGCAACGGCAATGTGCACCAGCACCAGGTCGCCGCTGGCCAGGGCATTGAGGTTCAACGGCTGGCCGTTCATGCCCAGGTACTCGCGGCGGATGCTCAGGTTCTCGCCCCCTGCCACCGGCGCCTGCACCGGATAACCGGAAATGGTCAGTTGCTGATACACCGCTTCGCTGCCTTCATTGCGCAACGACAGCGGCGAGGCCAGCAGCGGGCCTTCGAGTTTCAACCCCGGTTGGTTGTTGTTCAGCTCGCGGGTTTCGCTGGCGCTACTCAGTTGCGCGGCCCAGGCGCTTTCCGGCTTGCCCAACAGGCCACGGCCGGCGAGGAACAGCGAGTTGCGTTCCTGGGTCGATAGGTACTGACTGGCCGCCAGTTGATCGGCCAGCTCGAACAGGCGTTCTTCACGCTTGCCCTTGGCCAGGTCGTTTTCTTCCAACAATGCCAGTATCAGCGCTTGATCGCGCAGCGGGCTGCCGTAGTCCGCAAGCCAGCTCTTGCTGCTGCGGGTGGCGGCCAGGCCGGCGATCAGGGCTTGGTCGGCGCGCGGCTGATCGCCCATTTTCTGCAGGGCCACCGACAGTTGCACCAGCGGCAAGCCAGAGCGGGCGTCGGTGCGCCGCTCGAACAGGCTGCGCAGGGCGCCCAGCGGTGCCTGCTGGCTGCGGGCCAGAACCAGGCCGGCGTAGGCCTGCACGGCGAAGCGGGTATGTTCGGCGTTCTCGCTGTAATTGACTTCAATCAGGTTGCGTTCCTGCACATAACGCAGCAGGCGTTCGTTGGCCTTTTTCAGTGCCTCGGGCGGCACGGCGAAGCCTTGCTCGCGGGCACGCAGCAGGAAATCGGTGACGTAGGCCGTCAGCCAGTATTCCTCTTCGCCGTCCGCGCCCCACAGGCCGAAGCTGCCGTTGTAGCGCTGCATGCCCAGCAGGCGTTCGATGCCCAGTTCGATCTTGCGTTTGCGCTCCGCCTCTGGCTCGCCTTCCAGGCCCAGGCGCTTGAGGCTCGCGGCGTCGGCGTAGAGCGAGGGGTAGAGGCCGCTGGTGGTTTGTTCCGAGCAGCCGTAGGGGTAGGCCTTGAGCGCACGGATCTGCTCGCCCAGGTTCAGCGGCGGGCGGCTTGACAGGCTGAGCAGGGCTTCGCGGCCGGCTGGTTCAAACGCCGCCAACTCGCCTTCGGGCAGGGTCCACGGCTGGTCCTTGAGCACGGCGCGGTAGTGCTTGAGCATCGCCGGGTAGGCCGGGCGCACGCCCAGGGTCCACTCGCGGGTGAACGGCGGCAGGTTCTCGCCCGGCAGGTCGAGGCCATTGACCAACACCTTGACCTTGCCCTGGCCAAAACCGCCCAGGGCCTGCACCGGGATCTGCAAGGTGGTGCGCTGGCCCTGGGCCAGTTGCACGCTGTGGGTGGCTTCGCCCGGCAAGCTCAATTGGCCTTCGGCGCTCAGTTGCACCTGGAGCTTCTGCGCCTTGCCCGACAGGTTGGAGAGGTCCAGGGCGACTTTGGTCTGGTCGCCCCCGGCGAGGAAGCGCGGCGCCGACAATTCGGCGATCAGCGGCGCGGCAATCACAGTCTTGGCTTGTGCCATGCCGTAGCGCTCGTCGGTCCAGGCCTGGGCCATCAGGCGCAGTTCGCCGTTGAAGTCAGGGATGTTGACGCTGACTTCCCCTTCGCCCTGGGCGTTGAGAGTCACCGGCGCGCTTTGCAGGGCGACGATGGTGACGCTGGTGTCCGGGCGTTTACCGCCCTTGGCCAGCGCCGCGTCGCCACCAAAGGCCAGGCTGGCCAAGCGGCCCTGGCCGGCTTCGATCAACTGCCCATAAACGTCAAGTTGGTCGGCGCCGTAGGCCTTGCGCCCGAACAGGCTGGAGTACGGGTCGGGCGTGGGGTATTCGGTGATGTTGAGGATGCCCACATCCACCGCAGCCACCAGCACATGCACCTGTTTGGGCACGCTGCCATCGGCGTTTTTCGCCTGGATTTTCACGGTCAGCGGCTGTTTGGGGCGCATTTTTTCCGGCGCGCTGAGGGTCAGGCCCAATTTGCGTTGCGTGCGATCCAGCGGCAGGTGCAGCACGCCGACGGCGCGTTTGGGGGTGATGTTGGCCTTGCGCTCGCCCGGGCGGATCACCAAGGCGCTGACGTAGAGGTCATGGCGCGCCCATTTCGGGTCGAGCTGAATGGCGAAGCTCTTGCCCTCGGCCGGTACGTCGATTTCTTCCCACCACAGCGGGCCTTCGGCCGATTCCACCAACAGGTAGCCCTTGCCGGCGGCGGGCGGGGTCACCGTGACGTTGGCGGTGTCGCCATCACCGTAGGCGGGTTTGTCCAGGGCCAGTTTGACCTGGTCGGGGCGCACGGCACCGCCTTCGGCGTTGTCCTGGGCGCGGTAGCCGGCCCAGAAGCGCAGGCTGCTGACCAGCCCGGTCTGCGGGTCTTCGACCTCGACGCGGTACGGGCCCCACTCCACTTGGAAGCTGACCTTGGCGGTGTCGCCGGCCTTGATGTTCAGGCTCTGTTCGTCGAGGTTGAGGAATTTCTCGTTGAAGTGGTAGCTCCAGCCGTCACTGTCGGAGTAGTTCCAGTAGTAGTCGCGGCGCTCGCGCACCAGGCGCACCTTGAGCTGGTTGGCCGCCAGTTTTTGCCCTTGGTTGTTGGCCACCAGCAGCTCGAACTCCACCGGGCCGTCGCCGTCGGTTTCCTCGCCGTCGAACAGCGCACGGATACCCGGCAAACGCTCGGCCGGCCACACCGGTTGCACCACGCGGCGGGTGATGGGCCGCCCGCCCGACTCTTGCAGGCTGGCCTGGACGATCAGCTGCAGCGGCGACTTGGCCTCGGCCCATTTGCTTTCAAGGGCAATGACCGCTTCGCCGTCGGCATCGAGGGCGGTTTCTTCCAGCTCCAGGTCCTGGCTCAGTTCTTCCTCGGTGACCGAGCCAAACTGATAGCCGGGCAAGGCTTTTACCGCTTCGCGCAATGGCCGCACGTAGACCTGGCCACTGAGGCGGTTGCCCGCCGCCGGCGCGCCATAGAGGTAGCGGCCGTTGACGTTGATTTCGGCGGTGGCCGCCGGGGTGATCGGCGCGTCGCTGCCTTTGAGTTCCAGGGCCAGGCGTTCGGGAAGGAAGTCTTCGACGAGAAATTCATAGAGCTGGGGCTTGCCGTCGCCCAGGTCGAACACCAGTTGCCAGCGCCCGGTGGGCGCTTCGCCGGCCAGTTGCAGTTGATATTGGTAGAGGCCGGAAGCGTCGGCGTCCCAGACGAATTTGCGGCTGACCTGCTCGTCCGGGCGCCGTACTTCGACGCTGATGGGCTGCGGTTTGACGGCGTTACCGTCGTTATCGCGCAGCAAGGCGTTGAGCAGCACGGTTTCGCCGGGGCGGTAGAGGTCGCGGGGGCCGAACACGAAGAATTGCAGCGGATGGGCCTGGGGGCCGCCGATGTCGAATTCGGCCAGGTCCAGCGCGGCGCTGTTGAGGCGCAGCAGGCTGGTCTGTTCACCCTGGTGGGCGAGCAGCACTTCGGCTTTTTTCGGCAGCGGCAACTGGGCGTGGCCGCCCTTCTCGGTCTTGCCCTGGCCAACCACGCGACCTTCGTTGTCGAGCAGTTCCAGGCTGACGCCGTCCAGGGCCTTGCCGCCCTCCAGCGCCTGGGCGAACACATCGATGCGGTTCTGGTAACGGTGCACCGACACGCCGATGTCACTGAGGGTGAAGAGCGTGGCCGGTTGCGAATAGTTGTAGGTGCCCGAGGCGCGCATCACCGCCAGGTACACGCCCGGCTGTTGCAGGGGCTTGAGGCCGGCGATGGGCAGCAGCAGGGTTTCGCGGGTGTTGCGCGCCGGGTTGAGGTCGAAACGCCCGCCGTAGACCAGTTCGGCCATGGGCAGTAATTCACGCGACTCGTAGCTTTGCAGGCTGGTGCTGCGCCCCCACTGGGCGAGGAATGCGGGCAAGGATTCGGGCTTGATGCGGAAGAACTCGACGTCGATCTTGTCGACGTTCAGCGCGATCACCGGCAGGCCTTCGGCCAGGCGCGTGGGCAGCAGGGTGCCACGGCTGGCGAAACCGACGGTGGCTTGCAGGTCGCGGGTTTCCAGGCGGCTGATGTGCTCGGCGGCGAGAGTTGCCTCGTTCACCGCGCGCAGCCCGGCGTCAACGGTGAGCACCAGTTTGCGCTGCGGCTCCAGGTGGCGCAGGCGCAGTTCCATCAGGTTATCCGACAGCTCCCAGGCGCCATCGACCTTGCCGGACTTGCTGTCCACCAGGTGCACGCGGTCGGCGAACTTCTGCTGCGGGTCCAGGGGGATGGAAAAACTCACCGACAGGGTGCTGGCACCATCCAGTTGCACCTCGGAGACGTCCACCACGCTTAACTCGCGCCCGGCGTAACGCTGCTTGAGCGCGTTCACATCCGGCGCAGCCTTGGCGGCAGCGGCAGGCGCGGCCGTCGAGGCGGCGGGCGGGGCCGGGTCGGGGGTCGAAGAATCGCAAGCGCTTAGCAGCGCAAGCGCGCAAGCCAGGAACAGTCCTTTGTTAAGCATGGGGCACTCATCGGCAGGGGCATCGAGGGGTTGAACTATATATCACCGGCGCCCACACGGCTGTGGCGCCGCTCACATTGACCGACAGAGGGCGGTTTGGTTCGCGGGCGTGGCTGATTTCCCCGTAGCAAACGGGTTTGCCCGCGCGGGGGTGCGCAGCAACCCCATGGCGACGTTATGCCATGGCATTTTTACGGCCGCCGCGTAGCCGAGCGCGGGCTGTGCGCCGGGGGGCGGGCAGCTACAATGCCGCCTCTTGCCTGGAGCCCTTCATGCCTACCCTGCTTAGCGATTGGCGTCACCGCCCCACCCACCGGCGCGTCTGGGCGTTGGCGGCACCGATGATTCTGTCGAACATTTCGGTGCCCTTGGTGGCCTTGGTGGACAGCACGGTGATCGGCCATCTGCCCCACGCCCATCAGTTGGGCGCAGTCGCGGTGGGCGCCAGCCTCTATACCTTTCTCGCCTGGGCGATGGGGTTCCTGCGCATGGGTTCCACTGGGTTCGCCGCCCAGGCGGCCGGGCGCGGCGATGGCGCGGCGTTGCGCCAGGTGCTGTTGCAGGGGCTGTTGCTGGCCATGGGTATGTCGGTGCTGCTGGGGGCGCTGGGAGTTCCGCTGAGTGGCGTGGCCCTGCACTTTATGCAGCCGTCCGCCGAGCTGGACCAGCTCACCCGCGACTTCTTCCACACCCGCCTCTTCGGCTTGCCCGCCGCGCTGGCCAGTTATGCCCTGGTGGGCTGGTTCCTGGGCACCCAGAACGCCCGGGCGCCGCTGGCGATTCTGCTGAGCACCAACCTGGTCAACATCGTGCTGAACCTGTGGTTCGTGCTGGAGCTGGACTGGGGCGTGGTCGGTTCGGCGCGGGCCTCGGTGATTGCCGAGTGGACCGGCGCCCTGATCGGCCTGGCCATGACCCGCAAAGCCCTGCGCGCCTACCCCGGGCACATTGCCTGGGCCGCGCTGGCGTTGTGGCAGAGCTGGCGGCCGTTGCTGGCGGTGAACCGCGACATTTTTATCCGCAGCCTCGCGTTGCAGTCGGTGTTTTTTCTTATCACGGTGCAAGGCGCGCGGCTGGGGGACGCCACGGTGGCCGCCAACGCCTTGTTGCTTAACGGCCTGCTGCTCACCGCCCATGCGCTGGATGGCTTGGCCCACGCGGTAGAGGCACTGTGTGGGCATGCCATCGGCGCCCGCGAGCGGCCGGCCTTGCGCCGCGCACTGGTGGTGGCCTGCGGTTGGTCGCTGCTGGCCAGCCTGGGCTTTGCCGCGCTGTTTGGCCTGGGCGGCCATTTGTTTATCCAGATGCAGACCGACATGCCCGACGTGCGCCAGACCGCGTTCGAGTACCTGCCTTACCTGGCACTGCTGCCGTTGATCGCGGTGTGGAGCTATCTGCTGGACGGCTTGTTCATCGGCGCCACCCGCGCCCGGGAAATGCGCAACGGCATGCTGTTGACGATGCTGCTGGTGCTGCCCTTCGCCTGGGGGCTACAAGGGCTGGGCAACCATGGGCTGTGGTTGACGTTCCTACTGTTCATGCTGCTGCGCAGTGCAACCCTGGCGGTCATCGCCTGGCGCTTGCAGGCCCGCGACCAATGGTTTATCGCCGGCGCCCACTAACCCGAACGCCCCTCCCACGCCTGACGCAACCGGGCCAGGCGTTCGCTGGCGCTGCCCGCCGGGCCTTCGGGCACGCTGGCGTAGGGGTAGCGCAGGCGAAGGCGCAGCCAGTCATCGAGCAGCCCATGCTCGCAAAAACCGTGGCGCAGGCCCTCTTGCAAGTGGCCCCAGATCACCTCGTATTCAAGCTCGGTGTCCAGGCTCCATTGGTAGGCGTGGCGCTCCAGCAGGCATTCTTGCAACTTGCCTTGCTGGCGGCTGTTGAGGCTTTGCTCGATGCGCAAGCGGTGCCCGGGCAGCGCGGGGTTGGTCAGTTGCTGCCAGCCGAGGCTGCCGACCGCTTTGTCGGCCCAGGTGCCGCCATGCCAGAACAGCATCTCGACCGGCCCCAGCCAGCGGCTCAGTTCGGTGGCATCGCAGGCGTCGAAAAAATAGCTGGCGGTTTGCGGGTTGTAGTAGCTGAGCAACCCCTTGAAGTGCAGGCCGATGGTCACCGTGAGCATGCGCCGCAAATGGCCCAACAGGGTGGGCAGCGAGGCGTTGCTGCCCAGGAATAACCCTGGCCAGGCCAGAGGTTGGCTACGGCACAGCACGGCCAGCGCGGGGTGGCGCTCCAGGTCGATCAGCACCGGCCCCTGCTGCGCCAACGCGCGCAAATCGGTGGCCTCGAACAGCGCGTGCCAGTGCCCGTCCAGCAGGTGCGCCTGTTGGCGGGCCTGGGGCGAACCGGGTACATCGAGCAAGAACCACTGCGCCGCCTGCTGCGGGATCTGTGCCGGGTTCATGCCGCACCACTCTGGCGGAACCGGGCCAGCGCCCGGCAGGTACAGACCCGCTCCCGGCAGTGTTTGTAACTGCCGCCGGCCGGCAGCATGCACAGCATCACCAGCGGGTGGCCACCTTGCAGCAGCTCCAGCAAACCTTGCTGGCCCTCGCCTTCATCGCTGTGCCCCGATTGCGCCGGGCGGGCGTCCAGCACCACTTGCGCACCGCACAGGTCAAGCCCGTCACCTTGGGTCTTGACCTGACTCTGGCCGACATTGAATTGCAACTCGCCATCGCCCTTTATCACCAGTTCCAGGTCGCCGGTCACTTCAATGCCACGCCCGGCCTCCATGAACTGGGTGCGGTCCAGGGTCGCTTCGATCACGGCGCGGTCCGGCTCCTGAGGCGGGATCATCCATTGCCCGGCATCTGCGGCCGGTACCTGCTGCCCCGCCAGGTAGCCAATAATCAGCGGGCGGTCAGGGTTGCCTTCGGCAAAACTGACCAGCACCTCCACACCGGGCAGCAAGCCCTTGATCGCTTCCTCAGTGAGCAGCGGCGACACCGCCACCCAGCAGTAGTCCGTGGCGGCCCCGCGCCCCGAGTACAGCCATTCAAAACGCAACGCCACCCGCCCCTGGGCAGCATGCACAGACTGATCGCCCAGAGGCTCGACCACCCACGCCCGCTGGACGATGCCTGTCAGCGGCTCGGCCGGCGGGTGGGCGGGCATGTAGGGCATGTCCAGGGGGTGGGCGCGGAAATGGTTGCGATAACCGCCGCTGTCGGCCGTATCGGGTGCTCCCCAGCGCCCGCCCTGGTGCTGCACGCCCGTCAGCAGCCACAGGCGGTTCCAGGCGCTGCGGCTGTGCCCGGCCAGCGGCAGGATGACGCCGCTGCGCAGGTCCACCAGGTCACTGTGGCCTTCGACCGGGCCGGGGCTGCCCAGCCCGAGGGGTTCGCGCAATTGCAGGTGGAAGCGCTCCGTGCCCAGCAGGCGCGGCGGTTGCCGGGCGAAAGCCTGGTGGGTGTCGGCAAACACCAGGCAATGGCCGGCCCGGTGGTGCTCGAAGTGGTAGTGGATGTTTTCCTGGGCGCACAGGCGCTGGAGAAATTGCAGGTCGGTCTCGCTGTACTGCGTGCAGTAGTCGCGCACCGGGTAGTCGCCGACCAGGTCGAAACGCCAGCCATCCTGGTGAATGCCGTGCTCGCGCAACACTTGCATGAGGATTTGCGGCACGCCCAGGTCACTGAACACCCGCTGATTGAAGCGCTGCCCCAGGCACGCCAGTTTCGGCCCCAGGCGCAAGCGGCATACGGCGGGCCGGGCCAAGGGGTCGGCCTGGACCACGCCGTGGATTTGCCCGTGGATGCCGCAACGGCCGTCCATGTGCAAGTAGGCATCGCGGTACATCAGGCGCCCGGCGTCAGGTGCCAAGTCGCCCACCTGCACCTGCAGGTCGAAGACAAAGGGTGTGCTAATGGCCTCGGTGCCCGTGAACGCCAGCACCTCGAAGCCGCGGCCCTGGCCCGCTATATCCAGACGAAATAAAGGCTCGCAGGCTGGATCAGGCATTGGCGTCTCTCTAACAGGAAGGGCGACTGGGGATTCTCTCCGAGAGACCGGTTCGAGTAGAGAGCAAGAGGGCAGATCAGGAACAGACCTACACAAAAAACAGACAAACCTACTGGAGCGTTAGGGCAACCCTCGGGTCGCCTGAAAAACCCCTTACATATAGAGGAAAAACCGTACACGCCAAATCGAAAACGCCCCGCATAGGCGGGGCGTTTTCAGGCATAACGAGGCTGCTACCTCAAGACGACAGGTACGACGAACGCGTCAGACCCAGGCGCAACGCATCCAGGTATTGGGTGCGTTCGGCGGCCGTGATCTTGGCGCTGGCCACTTTGTCGCGATAGTGGGTCATCAACTCCTCGGGCGACAAATGCACATAGCGCAGCATGTCCTCGATGGTGTCGTGGGTCTCGATGCCGGCGTGGTACACCGTGCCGTTGGGGTTCTGGTAGATGTTCACCGAGTCGGTGTCACCGAACAGGTTGTGCATGTCGCCGAGGATCTCCTGGTAAGCGCCCACCAGGAAGATGCCCAGCAGATAATCCTCGCCTTCGTTCAAGCCATGGACCGGCAGGCTGGTCTCGATGCTCTGCTCATCGACGTACTGCTTGATCTTGCCGTCGGAGTCGCAGGTCAGGTCTTGCAGCACCGCGCGGCGCAGCGGCTCTTCATCGAGGCGGTGCAGCGGCAGGATCGGCAGCACCTGGCCGATGGCCCAGGTGTCGGGCAGGCTCTGGAACACCGAGAAGTTGCAGATGTACTTGTCGGCCAACTTGTCGTTGAGTTCGTCCAGCACCTGGCGGTGGGAGCGTTGGCGGGCCTTGAGGGAGTTGTGCAAGCGCCGGCACACGGCGAAGTAGCACTGCTCGGCCAAGGCTTTTTCGGCCAGGGTCAACTTGCCATCGGCGTACTGGGCGGCCACATCGCTCATGTAGTGGGTGGCGCGCCAGTAGGTTTCGGTGACCATCTCAATGTCGGTCGGGCCCAAAAGGTCCACCAGCCATTGCACGGTTTCCGGCAGGTTTTCCTTGTTCTCGATCACCGGCACGTCGTCGTTGTGTTTCTCGACATCGGTGACCTGCACCACCAGCATGGCGTGGTGCGCGGTCAGGGAACGGCCGCTCTCGGAGAAGATGTTGGGGTGCGGCAGGTTCTGCGCGTCGCAGAACTCCTTGAGCATGCCGACCACGACACCGGCGTAGTCGTCCATGTCGTAGTTGATCGAACTGGCGTTGCGCGAATGAGTGCCGTCGTAGTCCACGCCCAGACCACCACCGACGTCGATGTGATCGACCGGCAGGCCCAGGTTGCGCAACTCGCCGTAGTAGCGGATAGCTTCCTTGAAGCCGTGCTGGTAGTCCGCCAGGTTGGCGATCTGCGAACCCATGTGAAAGTGCAGCAGGCGGATGCCTTGGTCCAGGCCCGCGTCGCGGAAACGCTCGACCACCGACAGCAGTTGCGCGGCCGACAAGCCGAACTTGGATTTCTCACCGCCGGTGTCTGCCCACTTGCTCGACGCCAACGACGACAGACGCACCCGCAGGCCGACCTGAGGCTTGACCTTGAGGGCCTTGGCTTCTTCGATCACCAGTTCAACTTCGGACTCTTTCTCGATCACGATGAACACGTTGTGACCCAGCTTCTGCCCCATCAGGGCCAGGCGAATGAACTCGCGGTCCTTGTAGCCGTTGCAAACGATGGTGCCGCCCTTGGGCGCCAGGGCCAGCACCGCCAGCAGCTCCGGCTTGGAGCCGGCTTCCAGGCCGATGGACACGTCCTGGGTGGCGATGATGTTCTCGATCACCGCCTCTTGCTGGTTGACTTTGATCGGGTACAGCGCGGTGTATTTGCTCTGGTATTCCAGGCGCGCGATGTTGGCGTCGAAGGCGCCGGTCAGTTGGCGTACGCGGTCTTGCAGGATATCGGGGAAGCGCACCAGCAACGGCAGCGACAAACCGCTTTGGCGCAGTTGATCGACTTGCTCGTACAGATCGATAGGCGAGCTGTTCGGGCCGTTCGGACGAACTTCGACGCGACCGGCGTCATTGATCGCGAAATATCCGGCCCCCCAATGGCGAATCCCGTAAACACTGCGGCTGTCCGCAACTGTCCATTGGCTGCCATCGTCTTTGCGTGTGCGTCGTACGGACATCGAAGTCCCCTATA
>RCMZ01000300.1_pt1 | contig 29280 bp, 31 predicted proteins | sample 2041141 | NCBI WGS metagenome assembly RCMZ01 (sample SAMN09708263, study PRJNA481090) | Wastewater metagenome, whole genome shotgun sequencing project. | biome: sewage; isolation source: Davis station wastewater (DW) | place: Antarctica: Davis Station | collected 2010-03-01 | reverse complement strand
GCTGGGCCACGCGCGGCGCGGCGGCCTGCGGTGGCGCGGCATCGCCGCCGCAGGCGCACAAGGCCAGCGCCAGGCCGGCGGCGCTAACCGTGCGCGGGCGCAATGCGCTCTCCCTCGGCCACCACGCCTTGCAGCGTCAGTTGCTCGTCGACAATGACGATATCGGCCCAGGCGCCCGCTTGCAGGCGGCCCCGGTCCGTCACGCCCAGGTAGTCGGCCGGATAGGCGGACAGGCGGTGCGAGGCGTCGGCCAGGTCCAGGCCCACGGCAACGAGATTGCGCAGGGCCTGGTCCATGGTCAGGCAAGAGCCGGCCAGCGTGCCGTCGGCCAGACGCACGCCGCCCAGGCATTTGTGCACGGTGTGCGAGCCGAGGCGGTAATCGCCGTCCGCCATGCCCGTGGCGGAGGTGGAATCGGTGACGCAGTACAACTGCGGAATGGCGCGCAGGGCCGTCAGCAGGGCGCCCGGGTGCACGTGCAGCAGGTCGGGGATGATTTCCGCATAGCGCGCATGGGCCAGCGCGGCGCCGACGATGCCGGGCTGGCGGTGGTGCAGTCCCGTCATGGCGTTGAACAGGTGGGCGAAGCTGGTGGCGCCGTGGCGCAGGCCCGCCACGCCATCGTCGTAGCTGCCGCTCGTGTGGCCGATCTGCATGCGCACGCCGTCCTCGCTCAGCGCGCGGATGATGTCGAGGTGGCCGGCGATCTCCGGCGCGATGGTGATGACGCGGATGGGCGCCAGGCCGCGCAGCCGGCGCAGGCTGGCCAGCACGGCCACGCAGGCATGGTCGGGCTGGGCGCCCAGCTTTTCCTGGTTGATGAACGGGCCTTCCAGGTGCACGCCCAGCACGCGGGCGGCGCCCGGCTGGCGCGCGCCGCAGGCGTGTCCCAGTCCCGCCAGCACGGCTTCCAGTTCCGCCATCGGCGCCGTCATGGTGGTGGCCAGCAGGGAGGTGGTGCCGTGGCGCGCGTGGGCGGCGGCGATGCGGGTGGCCGCGTCGCCGCCCTGCATGATGTCGGCGCCGCCGCCGCCATGCACGTGCAGGTCGATAAAGCCGGGCAGCAAGGTGGCGCCAGTGGTGCCGGCGCGCTCCTCGATGGCGGCGATGCGCCCGTCCGGCGCCACCGTCAGGGTGCCGTTTATCCAGGCGTCGCCGCACAGGATGCGGCCGTGATGTTGGCGGTAGGCTTCAGTCATGATGTTTTCCAGGTCAATTCGGAGAAAGGCCCCCGGCAGCGGCGCTGCCTGGCCGCTGCCGGGGGCCAGCGCTTAATGGACTAATGGACGAGCCGCACGGCCTTGCCATCCCACTGCAGCAGGAAGACGTCCTTGCTGGCGGCGCCGCCGTCCAGCTCGCCGCCAATGAGCAGCACGCCATCGTCGAGCTGGATGCCGGTGCCGTAGCCCATGCCGGCCGGCAGCTTGCCCGCGTGCGACCACTTGCCGTCGCGGCGCGCATAGATGTCATCGCGCCAGGTCTTCTTCAAGCCCTTGTGCGCGTAGTTCTGGCCCGCGTCGAACTGCTGCCAGGCGCCGGGGAAATTGGCGCCGCCCGCCACCAGCAGCACGTTGTTGCTGTAGCCGGCGAACGATCCCGCCACGCCTTCCTGGCGCGCGGCGCCCGGCGGCGCCGGCAGCTTGCCGCCTTGCTTCCACGTCAGCTTGTCGCCGTCGATGCTCACTTCCTTGACGTTCGGCGAGCGCAGGCCCGGCTTGATTTCGCCATTCACCATGGTCACTAGCTGGCCGTGCACGGCCACGCCCGCGCCCACGGTGGGCAGCAGCGGGTCCGTGCCCAGGTTGCGCCACTGGTTCGTTTGCGGGTTGTAGCTCATCACTTGCGCCGTCCACAGATAGTCTTGCGGACGCTGGTCGAAGTAGTGGCCGGCCACCACCGCCTGGCGTTCCTTGTTGTCGGCCGCGCCCACGGCGTAGTCCTGGAAGTAGCCGTCGAAGATGGCCTTGTTGACGCCGCCAAAGAAGACGATGTTCCGCTGGTCGACGGACACCACGCTGGCCGTGAAGATGCCCAGCGGCGCGCGCGTGGGCAGCTGGCGCCAGCTGTTCGCCGCCGGATCGTAGACATAGCCCGTGTCGAAGACCGTCAGGGCCTTGTCCTCGGGCGCATTCTTGCCCGAGCCGCCGAAGATATACACCAGGCCGTTGATGGCGACGGCGCTGGCCGCGTCGCGCGCCGCGTCGGGAAACGGCGCCAGCGCCACCCATGGGGCGCCCGGCTTGCCCGTGTCGAGCGCATACCAGGCCTTGCCGGCCGAACCGAGGCCCGCATACACGGTGGCGCCGATGCGTGCGCCGGCGCCATTCTTGATGGGGGCGGGGAAGTCGGGCCAGCGCGGGGCGGTGTCAGCCGCCTGGGCGGAGAAGGCGAAGGCGGCGCCAAGCAGCAATGCACAGCTGAGTTTTTTCATGATTCGTCAATCCTGAGTAAGTGGATGGGAACGCGGCGAGGGCCAGGCTCAGAAATTCGTCGTGAAGCCGGCGCGCAATTCCGTAAACTTGTTGCCGCTGGTATCCCACTTGCGGTAGGTGGGGCGGAACCAGAACGAGGTCGACCCCCGCGCCAGGCCAATATTCATCTTGTAGGCCAGTTCCACGCGCAGCTGCTTGTAGTCGTTGGCGTCGTTCGGCACCGTGTCGACCTTGTGGATCATGAATACGGGACGCAGGTGGAAGTTCGGCGTGACGCTGTACTGGCCGCCCAGGATCAGCTCCTTATCCTTGATGCTGCTGCCGTTCGGGCGCTGCGTCTTGTCCTGCACCAGCAGCGCGCGCACCGAGTGCGTGCCGAGTGGCACCATGCCGCCGATCATGATTTGCGTCGTGTCATACACGCCGTCGGCCAGCGGGCTGTTGTCGCTGGTGGCCAGCGCGTTTTTCAGGTTCTGCTTTTGCGAGCCATAGTTCAGGTCGATGCGGGCGGCCGGGTAATCGAGGCGCGCGCCCAGGATGTAGCCGTTGGCCGCCTTGGTGTTGGGGGCGATGTTGGGCGCCGTGGCCGAGACCAGCTTTTCATCCGTGAAACTGCTGCCGTTCCAGTAGAACTGCGCGCGCAGGGTGGCGATGCCGGCCACTTTCGGGCTCGTGTAGGTGAGCGAATTGTCGGCCCAAATGGCGTTCGAGATGCGCGTCAGGCCCGCCGGATAGCCCTTGCCGGCGCCCGTGCCCAGTTCGCTCATTTCGCCGATGTTGCCGCCCGAGGCATACGGATCGAGCACGTTGATGTAGCTGTCCAGCCACTGGCGGCCGAAGCGCACCGAGCCGTACTGGCTGTTGATGCCGCCCCACGCTTCGCGGTTGCCAAAGGAATTGCTCCAGGCCGGCGTGGCGTCGCCCGTCGTCAGCTTGGTCGAGACGAACAGTTCGGCGCTGAGGCCAGAATTGTCGAGCGGCAGCACGCTGCCAAAAGCCAGCAGCACGCCCGGGTGGCTGCGCTGGCGGTGCTCGTTGTCGCCTTGCTCCGTCAAGCCCTTGCGATCGCTGATCGAATACTCGAACTGACCACTGATGTTGATGGGCGGCAGTGTCACCTGCGCCGAGGCGGAAATGGTGCAGGCCGCCAGCGGGACAGCGATGAGCAGGGTGCGCTTAACTTTCATTGACTTCTCCAGTTGTTTGAGACTTGTTTTTGTTGGAAAGAATTTCAATACATGGGCATTTGGGTGGGTTGCTGCTTGGCTCGAAAATCAGTGTAAAGATATATGATATCTAATGTCAAACAAGTTATAAGCTTGTTGCTTTTTTGTTCGATCAGGGTGTTTTCAGCGTCGGGACGAACGGCTGCAGCCCGCATGGCGCGGGCCTTTGCAGCCTGGCGGGCAGGTTCAGGCGGGGCAGGCGGCCGCTCCCAGCAAGCCCGCATCCGCACCCAGCCACGCGGTGCTCAGCGGTGGCGGGCAGGGCAGGGGCAATCCCGCCAGGGCGGTGCCGATGCGCGCCAGCATGCCCGCCGCCAGGCCCACGCTGCCGCCGATGACGACGGCATCGAGGTCGACGCTCATGTGCAGGCCGGCGATGGCTTCGGCCACGGCCAGGGCCGCGTTGTCGAGGATGGCAGCCGCTTGCGGCTCCGTGGCCGCCAGGGCGAACAGGGCCGCGCTGTCCAGCGGTCGCCGGAACACGGCGCTGGCCTGGCGCGCCAGCGCCGTGCCCGACGCCAGCATTTCCAGGCAGCCAAGCCGGCCGCAGCCGCACAGGGCCACGCCGTCGGCGCTCGCCAGCCGGGCCGGGGCATGGCCCACGTGGCCGGCCAGGCCGTGCGGTCCCGCGCGCAGGCGGTGGTCGAGCACCAGGCCGCCGCCCACGCCCGTCGACAGGGTAATAAAGAGCAGGTTGGCGGGATGGCCGGCCTGGCCCCTGTCGCGCCGCGCGCAATACTCTCCCCACGCGGCCGCCTGGGCATCGTTGAACAGGGCCACGGGACAGTCAAAACGCTGGCGCAGCAACGGTTCCAGGGGAAAACCATTCCAGAACGAGATGATGGCGCGGTTGACGGGATACACCTTGCCGCCGTCGATATAGCCGGTGGTGGCCACGCTGACTTGCGCCGGCGCCGGCCAGCCGTCCACCAGGGCGTCGAGCGCGGCGGCAAATCCTGCCGCGTCCGCCGCCATGGGCACTTGCCGTCGCGCCACGATCACGCCGTGGTCCACCAGGGCGGTCGCCAGCTTGGTGCCGCCGATGTCGATCGCCAGCAGCATCTCAGGCCTCGCCCGCCAGCGGCGCGCCATGCAGCGCGGCGGCGAACCACTGCGTGATGTGCTCGATGCGCGTAATGGCCGAACCGACTGTCACGCAGCAGGCGCCCGCGCGCAGGCAGTCGGCGGCGTCCTGCGGCGTGCGGATGCGCCCTTCGGCCATCACGCGCACGCCGCGCTGCGCCAGCTGGCCGATCAGCGCCGTGTTCGGGCGGTCTTCCGGCAGATAGGCCGTGTCTTGCGTGTAGCCGGACAGGGTCGTGCCCACCAGGTCGCAGCCCAGCGCATGGCAGGCCAGGCCGTCTTCCAGGGTGGAGCAGTCGGCCATGGCCGCCTTGCCGGCCGCGCGCACGGCCGCCAGCAGGGTCGCCACGCGCACGGGGCGCGGGCGGTCCGTGCCGTCGAAGGCGATGATGGCGGCGCCCGCGTCGGCCAGCGCGTGCACGTCCTCGATATACGGCGTGATGCGCACGGCGCTGTCGGCCAGGTCGCGCTTGACGATGCCGATGATGATGGCGTGTGGCAAGGCGTGCGCCACGGCGCGCACGTGCTCGGCGCCTTCGATGCGCAGGGCCGTGGCGCCGCCGTCCATGGCGGCGCGCGCCATGGCGACGATGATGTCAGGCGTATCCATGGGGCTGTCGTCGAGCGGCTGGCACGACACCACCAGGCCGCCTTGCAGGCGGGAAAACAATTGCGTCGGATGTAAGTCAGTCATGGATCAATTCATTCAAGCGTGGACAGGGGACGGCGCCAGCAGCAGGCAGGCGGCGTCGTGATTGTGTTCGATAGGGAGCAGGGGCGGCACCTGCTGCCGGCAGGCCGGCTGGGCCTGCGGACAGCGCGTGTGGAAGACGCAGCCCGGTGGCGGCGCCAGCGGACTGGGGATTTCCCCGCCCAGCACGTCCTCGGGCGCCATGCGGCAAGCCGGGTCGGCGGCGGGCGAGCTTTTCCACAGGGCCCGCGTGTACGGATGCGCGCCGCCCGTGGCGATGGCCGCGCGCGGCGCCGCCTCCATCAGCCGGCCCAGGTACAGCACCAGCACCCTGTCGCACATGGCTTGCACCATGGGCAGGTCGTGCGAAATGAAAATGATGGACAGGCCGAACTGCTGCTGCAAGTCCAGCAGCAGGTTGATGATCTGCGCCTTCACCGACGCGTCCAGCGCGGCGACGGCTTCGTCGGCGATCAGCACCTTCGGTTTCAGGGCCAGGGCGCGGGCGATCACCACGCGCTGTTTCTGGCCGCCCGACAGTTCATGCGGATAGCGGCGCAGGGCCGTGGCGGGCAGGCCCACCACGTCCAGCAGGCGGGTGATCTCGGCCAGCTGCGCGTCCTTGTCGCCGCGCCGGTGCAAGATAAACGGTTCTCGCAGGCACTGTTCGATGGTCAGGCGCGGGTTCAGGCTGGCGTTCGGGTCCTGGAACACCATCTGCACCTCGCCGCGCAGGCGCCGCAGCGCCTCGCCCCGGTAGCTGGCCAGCGGCTGGCCTTCGTAGCGGATCTGCCCGCTGTCGGGCCGCAGCAGCTGCATCGCCAGCTTGGCCAGGGTCGACTTGCCGCTGCCCGATTCGCCCACGATGCCCAGCACTTCGCCGCGCCGCAGGCCGAAGCTGACCTCCTGCACGGCTTTCACGGACTGGCGCTTGCCCAGCACTCCGGCGCGGCTGTGGAACGCCACGCCCACGTGCTCGAAGGACAGAATCTCGTTACCAGCTTCAAGCGATGGCGGCTTCATGCACGCTCCCTGTGTTAATAGTTGCAAAATGGCAGCGCACCTGCTGTCCCGGCGCGACCGTGCGCAGCGCGGGCACCTCGCTGGTGCAGCGCGCCTGCGCCATGGGGCAGCGGCCGGCGAAACGGCAGCCCACCGGGTCGCCGTACACGGTCTCCACCTGGCCCGCGATGCCCGCGAGCCTGCCGCCCTGGCCGGGACGGGGCACGGCGGCCAGCAAGCCCTGCGTGTACGGGTGGGCGGGCTGGCGGAACAGCTCGGCCGTGGCCGCCGTTTCCATCAGCTGCCCGCCGTACATCACGGCCACCCGGTCCGCCACCTGCGCCACCACGCCCATGTCGTGTGTAATGAAGAGCACGCCCATGCCCACTTCCTGTTGCAACTGTTTCAGCAGTCGCAAGATCTGTGCCTGGATCGTCACGTCCAGCGCCGTCGTCGGTTCGTCGGCGATCAGCACCTGCGGCTTGCAGGCCAGGGCCATGGCGATCATCACGCGCTGGCGCATGCCGCCCGACAATTGATGGGGATACTGGCGCGCCCGCACCTCGGGCGCGGAGATGCCCACCAGGCGCAGCAGCTCGACGGCGCGTTCCTGCGCCGCCTTCTTGCCGCACACGCCGTGCACCGTCATGGCCTCGGCGATCTGCCGGCCCACCTGCTGCAGGGGATTGAGCGAGGTCATGGGCTCCTGGAAGATCATGCCCATCTGGTTGCCGCGCACGGCCCGGCGCGCCTGCGGCGACAGGCCCAGCACGTCGCAGCGGCTGCCGTCGGCCGCCGTCAGCCAGGCCTGGCCTGCGATCCTGGCGCGGCTGGACAGCAGCCCCATCAGCGAGAACGAGGTGACCGACTTGCCACAGCCCGATTCGCCCACGATGGCCAGCGTCTCGCCGCGCCGCAGCGCGAACGACAGGCCATTGACGGCCTTGACGACGCCCGCGGGCGTCTGGAACGATGTCGTCAGCCCCTGCACATCGAGCAATACTTCAGCATCGGTCATCACAGCTCCTTGCGTTGAGAATTACAGCAGGCCGGCGGCGGCCACGATGGTGCGCACGCGCTCGACGGCGGCGTCCGGCAGCAGGCGGTTCGGCTTGCTCATCAAACGGTTGTCGATGATGCCCATCAGCTGCATGGCCGTCTTGAAGCCGCCCACGCCCGACGCGTTCGGGCTGGTGTAGGGCACGCCGTGGAAGACGATGTCGAACAGGGCGATCAGGCGTTCCTGCTCGGCGCGCGCGCCTTCCCAGTCGCCGGCGCGGGCCAGCTCGTACAGGCGCACATAGCCGGCCGGATCGACGTTGCCCAGGCCGGGCACGCAGCCGTGGGCGCCGCCCAGCAGGGCGTAGTCGACCGTCGTTTCGGACCCCGTGAGGATGGCGAAATCGGGCGCGTCGGCGAAGTCGCGCATCAGCATGCGCATGTTGCCGTCGTCGCCGCTGCTGTCCTTGACGGCGCAGATCAGGCCTTCGTCGTACATGGCGCGCAGGGTCTCGCGGCTCAGTTTGCTGTGCACGCAGACGGGAATGTCGTAGGCGATGATGGGCAGGTCGACGGCTTGCTGGATGTAGCGGAAATGGTCGATGGTTTCGGCCGGGCTGGTGCGCGTGTAGAACGGCGCCGTCACGACCAGGCCCTGCACGCCCAGTTCCTTGGCCTGCTTCGCGTGTTCGATGCAGCGCTCGGTGGTCGGGTCGATCACGCCGGCCACCAGGGGCACGGCGCCGGCCGCTTCATCGACGGCGATGCGGATGGCTTCGGCGCGCTGGGCGCCGTTGAGGAAAATCACTTCGCTCGTCGAACCCATCAGGAACAGGCCGTGCACGCCGCCATCGATCAGGTGGCGGATCACGCGCCGCAGCGACGCTTCGTCGATCTTGCCGTGCTGGTCCAGCGGCGTGACGACGGGAGGGATGATGCCGTGTAATTTCAGTGCTGACATGATTATTCCTTGCTATGTTTAGGGTCAAAGGCCTGGCGCAAGCCATCGCCGATAAAGTTGGCGGCCAGGGCTGTGACAACGATCAGCACGCCAGAAGGGAGCCAGATCCACGGGTATTGCTTGAGGACCGAGGCCTCCCGCGCAATACTGATCAGGCTGCCCCAGCTGGCGTCCGGCAATTGCACGCCCAGGCCGAGAAAACTCAGTCCCGCTTCGGCCATGATGGCCGAGACGAAACCAAGGGAAGCGAACACCGCCAGCACATCGATCGTGTTGGGCAGGCAGTGCTTGAAAATCAGGTAGGTATGGCCGGCGCCCAGGGTGCGCGCGGCGGCGACGAATTCCATCTCGCGGATGCTCATGATGCGGGCCCGCACCAGGCGGCAGGCCAGCGGCCACGACAGCAAGCCGATGACGATCACCGTCTTGCCCGTGCCGGAGCCGAGCACGGCGGCCAGGGTCATCAGCACGATGACGGGCGGAAAGGTCATCACCATGTCGACGAAGCGCATGGTGAGATTGTCGATCCAGCCGCCGAAGTAGCCGGCGATGGCGCCGAGCAAGGTGCCGATGACGAGGGCCAGCGCCACGCTGGACACGCCCACGGCCAGCGAGATGCGCCCGGCCGCCAGGGTGCGGGCCAGCATGTCGCGCCCCGTCTGGTCCGTGCCCAGCCAGTGCTGGCGCGATGGCGCCTGCAGGGCGGCGCCCAGGTCGATGGCGTTAGGGTCGTAGGAAAACAGCAGACCGGAGGCGGCGCACAGCACGGCGATCAGCACGAACAGGCACAGGCCGGCGAAGGCCACCTTGCTGGAGCGAAATTGCTGCCAGCGCGAGGGCGGGAGGGGAGCTTGCGTCATAAATATCCTCTTGGTTGTATCGTGTTTTTTGTCACTTTCCTGGCGCGGCGGGACGCACGGGTCCCGGCCCCGCCTGTCGCCAGGGGGCATTGCCGGTGAAATGTGCTGTGTGGCTACTTCAGGGTGATGCGCGGATCGATCCAGTAATACACGAGATCGGTCAGCATGTTGACGGCGAGAATGGCCAGCGAGACGAACAAGGCGATGCCCATGATCAGCGGATAGTCGCGGCTCTCGATGGCGTCGAGGAACAGCATGCCCATGCCCGGCCAGGAAAACACCGTCTCGACAAACACGGCGCCGCCGATCAGGCCGCCAAAGCTGGCGCCGATCACGGTGACGATGGGCACCAGGGTATTGGGCAGCGCATGGCGCAGCATCACGCGGTTCGGGCTGACGCCCTTGGCGATGGCCGTGCGGATGTAATCCTGGTTCAGGGTATCGAGCAGGCCGGCCCGCGTGTAGCGCATGGTGATGGCGATGAACTGCACCGACAGCACGGCGGCGGGCAGGGCCAGGTGGTACGCAATATCGCCCATGCTCTCGTTGCCCGGCGTGCTGTAGCCGCCGCTGGGAAACCAGCCCAGCTGCAGCGAAAACACATACATGCCGACGATGCCCACCAAAAAGGCGGGGCTGCTGATGGCGACATAGGCGAACAGCGACAGCACGTGGTCCAGCTTGCCATTCGCGCGGCGCGCCGAGACCACGCCCAGCACGATGCCCAGCACCGAGCCGAGCGCCAGCCCGGACAGGGCCAGCAGCAGGGTGGGCGCCACCCGGCTGGCGATTTCATCGATCACGCGGGCGCCGTCCTTGTAGCGGTAGCCCAGGTCGCCGCTGGCCGTCTGCTTGAGCCACAGCACGAAGCGCACGGGCACGGAACGGTCCAGGCCCAGGCTATGGCGCAGTTGCTCCTTCTGCACGTCCGTCAAGGCCTGGCTGGGCGGCACGAAGGCGTCGACGGGGTCGCCCGGCGCCATGTTGACCAGCACGAAGACGGTGGCCAGAATGGCCAGCAGGGTGGGGATGTTGACCAGCAGGCGATTCACGAGGTACTTGAACATGTTTCTTCCAGGCGGCATGGCCCCCTGCCTTCTCAGCTATGCAAAAACCGGCGGGCCGTGGCCCGCCAACGGGATGACGTGTGACGGTGAGGCTGGGCTGGCGCCTAGCGCAGCTGCCACTGCTCCGGCTTGTCTTGGTAGCGTCCGCCTGCGGGAGCCGGGGTCCAGATCATGTTCTCGACATTCTTGCCGAAGCCGCCGAAGCGGTTGGCGCTCCACAGGGGTATCCAGGGCAGTTGCGCATTCGTGATGCCGCAGGCGTCGCGGTACAGGGCCGTGCGCTTGGCATCGTCCGTCTCCAGCTGGCCCGCGTCGAGCAGGGCGTCGAGCTGCGGCAGCTTGACGCGCATGCGGTTCACGCCCTTCGGCGGCGCATACGACGAGTGCAGCATCGGCGTCAGGGCGCTGGGGTCGGGGCCCACGCCGCCGCCGGCGAAGACCATGCTGAAGCGGTTGGCATCGACCAGCTGGCCGTAAGTAGGGCTGTCGACGAAGCGCGGCTTGAGGTTGACGCCCACCTGCGCCAGCATCGACTGCAGGCTGGCGATGACGTCCTTCGACACCTGGTCGTTGTAATAGGTCAGCAATTCGACGGGCTGGCCCTTGCTCAGCTGCTCCCAGTTGGCGGCCGCCAGCAGGGTCTTCGCCTTGGCGACATTGGTTTCATACTTGTCCAGCTTGGCGGGCTGGAATTTCGGCAGGGTCAGCGCGCAGTTGGCGAGGGTGGCGCTGTTGTTGTAGATGCTCTTGACGATGGCGGGACGGTCGATCGCGTACAGGATGGCCTGGCGCACGCGCACGTCCTGGAAGCGCGGGTCCGTGTGGTTCACGCCAAGGTAGTTGAGCACGTGCGACGGGCCGGAGATCACATTGAAGGCCTTGCTGGCCTGGTTTTCCTTGACCTGGTCCATCGTCAGGTAGGTGAACTGGATTTCATTCGAGGCCAGGGCCAGGGCGGCCGCGCTGGCATCCTTGAAGTAGCGGTTGATCAGCTTGTCCAGTTTCGGCTTGCCGCGGTAATAGTCCGGGTTGGCGACCAGTTCCACGTACTGGTCGGGCAGGTATTTGCTCCATTTGAATGGCCCCGTGCCCACAGGCGTCTTCCACCAGGGTGCGTTGCGCAATTCCGTGACGGGCACGCTCATCAGCAGATGCCGGGGCACGATCATGATGCTGGTGAAGGCGTCGGGCAGGGTCACGTCGGGGCGCGCCAGTTCGATGACGATGGTGTGCGCGTCCGGCGTCTTGACGGCGCTGACGTCGGCCAGGCGCGGCGCAAACACGCTGGCCAGCTCGGGGCTGCGGATCAGTTCCAGGGTGAACTTGACGTCGGCCGCCGTGAACGGCTTGCCGTCGTGCCATTTGACGTCCTTGCGCAGCTTCAAGGTGAGCGTCTTGCCATCCTTGGCGTAAGTCCAGCCCTCGGCCAGGTCGCCCGAGATCTTTTGCAGGCTGACGTCGTACAGGGTGAGAGTCGAGAAATACTTGTTGTAGAAACTGAAGCCTGCGGCCGCCGTCAGCGGATTGAATTTCTGCGCATTGCCGGATGGACCCACGTCGAAGGCGCCGACGAAGACCTGGTCGGCCGCCTGGACGGCGCCCGACAGGCAGGTGAAGGCGGCGAAGGCCGCGGGGAGCAGAAACTTGACGCAGGGACGGGACGCAAACATGGATTTCTAACCTCTATGTGATGAACAAAAAAAGGTGACGCCGCGTGTTGCAGACTAGGCGGTGTCTTTCGGATAACGCTTGAAGATGGAATCGAAATGCTCGGTGTATGCCCGCATCAGGCCAGCCTCATCCTTGTTTTCCAGCATTTCCACGATGGCGATATGGTCGCGCGCCGTCGCTTCCATGGCCCATGGGTCGAGCTGGGCGGCGGTGGAGGCCTTGTGCATGTTATTGAAGACGTTCCAGAACAGGTCGATCAAGGCCAGCAGGAAACGGTTGTTCAGGCAGGAATACATTTCCGCATGGAAGGCGCGGTCTTCGGCAGGGAAGGTTTCCTGCCGCAACGCCTTTTCCAGCATGCTGTCGGCCAGCTCGCGCAGCACGGCGATGTTCTTCGGCGTGATGTTCTTCACCACCGAGGGAATCGCGCCGATTTCCAGGTAGGTGCGCACATACAGCAAGTCCGTGATCTGGTCGTCGTTGGCGACCATGGAATAGGGCAGGTTGTCGAGGATGGAATCGAAGGAAAACGCCTTGACGAAGATGCCCTCGCCATGGCGCGATTCGATCACGCCCAGCGATTCGAGCGCCTTGACGGCTTCGCGCAGGCTGGGGCGGCTCATGTTGAGCTCCTCGGCCATGCGCGCCTCGGGCGGCAGGGCGTCGTTCGCCTTCAGGTTGTTCTGCTCGATGAATTCCTTGATTTTCACTTGCGCGTGGCGGTAAGCCGGTATCTTTGTGACCATTGTTTTCTCACTAATTAAGCAGGGTACGACACGGTATCACGGCCGGGGCCGTTCGATAACGTTATTGCCAAGGTTTCCAGGATGGCAGCACCGGCATCCGTATCGCCGCCCACCAGCAGCAGGCTGTTGCCCACCTGGAAGGACAGGCCATGCGCGCGCGCCGCCGGCAGCAGGCCCAGGCCGCGCCACTGGCTGCCGTCAAAGCCGTACAGTTCGCGGCGCCAGGTCTTGGCCAGGCCCGCATGGGCGTGCCATTGTTCTTGCGCATAATTGGCGCTGGCGCCGATGAAATGCGTGCCGCCGGCGATCACGGGAATACCGCCGCACCGGCCGCCAAACGCGGCCGCCACGCCTTCCTGCGGCACGCCGGCTGCGGTGTCCGGCAAGGCGTGCCGGTCCCAGCCGCTGCCATCCCGGCGCGCATGCCAGGCCAGCGGCGTGCGCAGGCCAGGCTTGATTTCGCCGCTGGCAAGGATGGCCACGCCGTTGGCGTCGATGGCGACGGCGCCGCAGGTGCCGGCAAACGGCAGCGCGCCTTCATCGTGCAGGGTGCCCTGGCGCGGGTCGAAGCGCCACTGGTGGCGGTTCCATTCGAAGGCGGCGACGGGGCGGGCCATGTAGGCGCGCAGCAACTGTGGCCGTTCCGCCTCGCTGGCGGCCGCATGGGCCTGGCAAAAGTCGTCGAACTGGGCACGGTGGTAGCCGCCGAACAGCACGATGCTGCCATCCGCTTGCGCCAGGGCCGAGGCGCCGAGCAGCCCCAGCGGCAATGGCAAGTCCAGCGGCTGCCAGCTGTTGGCCACGCTGTCGTAGCGCCAGACGGCGCCGGACTGGCGGGCGCCGTGGCCGGCGGGCGTGATGGCGCCGCCAAAGATAAAGAGGTTTTGGCCGCTGGCGGCGCAGGCCGCGCCAGCGGGCGCCGTGCCGGGAAAGTCCGCCATGCGCTGCCAGCCGGCGGCACGGTGCGCCGTATCGAGGCGGTACCAGGCCGTTCCAGCGCTGCCCAGGCCCGCATACAGCTGGCCGCCGAGCGCGGCGCCGGCCGCCTCGCGCAGGGGCACGGGGAAGGCGGGCCAGCTGGTGTCGAACTGCTCGGTCATCGTTGTGGCGTCTGGCGGTAGCATCGTGAATGTTCTCGGCTGGGCTGTTGCGGTTCCGAATGACTGAACCGATGAAGCAAGTATTGCAGAGTAAGATATCAGATGTCAAACAACTTGTTTAGCTAAATGAAAAAAGTGGCGAAAAAGTTGCAGCGAGGTGAAAACGGCGCGGGTGGCAGCGGGGAAAAGGTGCAGGAACAGCGCGAGGCAAGGCGGATGGCGGAGCGGGAAAACGCCGGCCAGGGCGCAGGGCGCCTGGCCGGAGCGGCACGTCTTAGCGGTAGAACGCTTCGACCTTGCCTTTCAATTTGATTTGCAAGGGACGGCCGCGGCGGTCCAGCGACTTGGTGGAAGCGACCTTGATCCAGCGTTCGCTGATGCAATATTCTTCCACGTCAAGACGTTCCTTGTCGTTGAAGCGGATGCCGACGTCGTTCTCGAACACGGCTGCAACGTGGTAAGGGCTGCTCGGGTCGATCGACAGGCGATCGGGCAATGGGGGTAAGGTGGTGGTATCGTTCATGGGCGGTATTATCTCCCAGAATGCCGATCCGATCAACGGGACAGTGGCCGCCTGGCGGGCGGGCCGCGAAACGGCCCCTTCGGCAGGGGCGCCGCGTCGTGCGCAGGCGCGCCATGCGCGGTGCCAGCGGGGTCGGCCAGCTGGAGTACGTTGCCGTGCTGCCAGGCATCGGCGCCAGGAAGAATGGCGGGCGCGCGCATGTCTGCCCGCTGGCGGCGCTTGTCGGCGGAATCGATGTGAAAACGGCGGTCGCGCGCCGCGAGCATGGCGGCATCGGCCTGGCCGTCGGCCGTAAAACCCATCATCAGCTGCGGCACGCCCAGGGGCAAGGTCTTGTGCAGGTCCGTATGCCAGGTATGCCAGGTCTTCCCATAGGTGGCGATGAGTTGTTGCATCAGCGCCTTTTCCGCCACGGCGGGGAGGCCGGGCGCGATCAGCTGGCCCGATGTGACTTCATGCACGTGACTATGCCACAGGGCCTTTTCCGCCGCGGGCAAGCCTTGGTACAGCCTGGCGCTGACGATGTATTCCACCCCCATCAGCTTGGCATCCTGGACATTGCCGTCGTAGATCACGCACTGGATCAGTTCCTCATTGAGGATGGCGCAATAGTGGTGCGCTTCCATCTGGCCGCGCATGTTGCCATTGTAGAAATGAAAGCCATCCAGATAGGCGTTCAGCGCCCCGATGGGCGGCCTGGCTTGCCATGCCTGCGCGCCCGCTTCCAGCGCGCGCGTGGACGCCCCGGCCGGTGTGCCGGGAGCGTCCACGTTCGATGCCGTGTTGTTGGCGCCGCAGGCGGCAAGAAGCAAACACGGCAGGATGGCCAGCATGGTCATGGCGGCCATGTCGCTGTCACGGGCGTGGCGGCCTGGCGGTGTCAGGATTTGTCGTCGTTCTTGTGGCTTTGGCGACCCGCTTCCACGTGCTGCTCATGCGTGCCGCCGCGCGAACCGGAGCCGGCGCCCGATTGTTCGCTGCCGCTGCGGCCCTGGCCCGATTGCTGGCCGGACTGCTGCGAACCCGATTGGCCCGATTGTTGCGAGCCAGACTGCTTGTCGGCGTCATTCTTGTGGCTTTGGCGGCCCGCTTCCACATGCTGCTCATGCGTGCCGCCCTGCGTGCCGCCCGACGATTGGCGGCTGCCCGACTGCTTGTCCGACTGCTGGCTGCCCGATTGCTGCGACTGCTTTTTGTCCGACTGGCTGCCGCTTCGGTCGTTGCTGTTCGAAGTCATGGTCATTTCCCCTATGGTTGATGAATGATGATCCGCATGCCGTATGGCGTGGCGGATGCTCCTGCTGTCATCCGGCGCCGTGTTGCGCCGTTGAGGTCATTCTCGCTGCGTGCGGCCGGCCTAGCCATAGGGACACCACTTGCCTCCGTGTAGGAAAACTCCGTGGTGATTGACAACCATTTCTCAATGACATTGCAGATGGTTTACAGATAGCGCGTCTCGCGCGGCGGCGCCTCCCACGCGTCGTGCAAGCCATCGACAAAGACGAGGGGCACCTGCGCCAGTTCGGCGATGGAGGCATCGTCGAGGCAATTGACGCTGATGCCGACAAACGGGCCGCTGCGCGGGGAGTCGCCGCGGCCGAACGGGCGCACGCCGCAGTGGCGGCAAAAATAATGGGTTTCGCGGCGCGCGCCGAAGCGGTACTGGCTCAAGTCCGCCTCGCCGGCCAGCAGGCGGAACGCGCCGGGCGGCACCTGGCTGGCCCAGCAGCGCACCTTCAGGCAGAACGAGCAGTTGCAGCGCACGCTGGGCGCGGCCAGGTCGATGTCGGCAGCGAAGCGCACGGCGCCGCAGTGGCAGCTGCCCTGGTAGGTTTTTTTCATGGCGCCACTTTACAGCGTGGCCGTGTTGTCATGCAACTGCTGGAATTGCGACAGCTGCTGCTGCATCAGCCGCGCATACTGGCCGCCCGCGCGCAGCAGCTCGGCATGCGTGCCTTGCTGCCCGATCCTGCCATCCTCCATGACGATGATGCGGTCCGCCTTGACGATGGTGGAAAAACGGTGGGCGATGATGATGGTGGTGCGCCCTTGCATCAGGGTATCGAGGGCTTGCTGCACCAGCTGTTCGCTGGCGGCGTCCAGCGCGCTGGTGGCTTCGTCGAGGATCAGGATTTTCGGCGCGCGCAGGATGGCGCGGGCGATGGCGATGCGCTGCTTCTGTCCGCCCGACAATTGCACGCCCCGTTCGCCCACCAGGGTCTCGTAGCCGTCCGGAAAGGCCGTGATGAAATCGTGCGCATGCGCCAGGCGCGCCGCCGCCTGCATTTCCGCGCGCGTCACGGCGCGGTCCGGCACGGCAAAGGCGATATTGTCGGCGATGCTGCAGGAAAACAGGGCCGGTTCCTGCTCCACCACGGCCATTTGCCGGCGCAATTGCGCCACGCCGAAGGTGCGCGCGTCGATGCCGTCGAACAGCAGGCTGCCCGCGCCGGGCTGGTAATGGCCCAGCACCAGGCTGGCGATGGTGGATTTTCCCGCGCCGGACGCACCCACGAGGGCGATTTTCTCGCCCGCGCGGATGGCCAGGCTGACGCCGTCGAGCGCCGTCGCCTGCGTCCGTTCAGGGTAGGAAAAGCGCACCTCGCGCAGCGCGATATGGCCGGTCAGCGGCGGTTGCGGCGCCGCCTCGGGCACGGGGCGGTGGCTGCGCAGGATGTCGAAGATGCGGTCGGTCGAGCCCATGGTGCGCATCCAGGTGTTCCAGAACTCGCTGATGGAACCTGCCGTGTCCGTCACCATGCTGGCATAGATGACGAAAGCCGTCAGCTCGCCCACCGTTAGGCTGCCCTGGCCGATCAGGTGGGCGCCGAAGCACAGGGTGGTCAGCAGGGCAACGAAGGCCAGCATGCCCTGCGCGCCCTGGAACACGGCCAGCAGCCGCGTGCCGGCCAGCGACACGCCGAGCAGCTGCTGCATGGCTTGCGCGTAGCGGGCCATGGCGCCGCCCTGCTGGTTGAACGCCTGCACCAGGCGCGCATGGGCGAAATACTCCTGCGCCACCTTGCCGCTGGCGGCCAGGCTGGTGGAAATGGTGCGCGCGCGCTGGCGGTAATTACTGCCGGTTAATTTGCCGAAGTACAGGCTGATGGGAATGAACAGGGCCAGGGGCAGGCTCAGCATGGGCGACAGGTGCAGCAGCATGGCGATGCCGCCGATGAACACGGCGACCGAGCGCAAGGCATTGGCCGCGCCGATGGTCAGGCTTTCATGCAGGGCCGAGACGTCCGACGTCAGCCGGCTATTGAGCTCGCCGCCATGGTGCTTGTCGAAGAAGGCGATGGGCTGGTTGATCACCACGTCGAACAGGCGGCGCCGCACGCCCATCACGATCATGTGGCCGCCCGACTGCAGCAGATAAAAGCGGGCCGCCGACGCCAGCGCGTACAGCAGGCTGAAGGCCAGCATGGCGGCGACCATGCCCGGCGTCACGCCGCGCTGCGTGAGGACGGCCACGTTGTCGACGAAATACGCGATGCCCTGCGGGAAAGCCAGCTGTGCGGCCACCGTCAGGCCCATGCACAGCAAGCCGGCGGCGATGCGCCAGCGCACGGGGTACAGCAGGCGAAGGCGTTCCAGGTGGGGGGCGAAGCTGTTCATGCGGCACGCTCCTCGGCGCTGTCGCCATGCAATTGTTCGACCAGGGCCAGCCAGTCCGCATCACCGATCAGGCCGGCCGCTTCCACGTTGCCCAGGTGGTTGACGAAGACGTAGGAGGGCGAACTCATCGTGGGATTGAGTTGCCGGTAGTCGCGCAGGGCGAGGCGCGCCGTCGCCGCCCGCAAGGTGTTGCCGGGCAAGAAGGCGCGCAGGCGGCGGGCCGGTTCTTCGCTGAGCAGCCACAGCGCCAGTCCCGCGCCGCTTGCCAGCGGCAGCAACTGTTCGATGCCGGCCAGCTTTTCCTGGCACTTGGGGCAGCGGCTGGCCAGGAACAGCAGCACGGCAGGCTGGCCCGGGGCGCCCGGCTGGCAGCGCGCGCCTCCCAGCAGGGGACGGGCCTGGACGACGGGCAAGGATGCGCCCGGCTCCAGCGCCAGCGCCGGCACGCGCTCGCGGCGGCTGGCGCGCAGCACGGCCAGGCTCAGCCACACGTTGCCCGCGATGGCAAAGGCCAGCGCCGCCAGCACCAGTTGTAAAGTCGTGGAATCCATCAGTGCGCCTTTGCCAGGGTGGCGATGTCGTGCAGGGAAATGGCGGCCACGCAGACGATGGAGGCCAGGCCGGCAGCCAGCCAGGCCGTCGACGCAGGCAAGGCCGCATCCGGCGCCAGCGCAAAATAGGCGCCGTTGATGGCGACCACCAGCACGTTGCGCAGCAGGTCGTAGTGCGACACGGGCCGCGCCGCTTCGCCAAAGCAGCTGCAGCGCACCACGTTTTGCGTGAAGTAGCGGTAGGCCAGCACGGCCGTGAGCGTGCCCAGCAGCAGGAGCGCCAGCAGCATGGGCAGGCGCGCGCCAGCGCCTGGCGGCGGCCCGGCCAGCAGCCAGGCGGCCAGCAGCAGTTCGGCCGCCACCAGGGCCGGCGCGGCCAGGGCGGCGGTGGCTGGCGGCAGGCCGAACGAGGTGGCCAGGTTGCCGCGAAATGCGCCGTAGCTGCGCAGCTTGCCCACGCCGGCCGCCAGCAGCAGCAAGGCGATGACATAGCGCGCCACCTGGGACAGCAGCGCGGCCAGCGACGGGGCGAGGAACGGGGCGAGCAAGGGCGTCAGCATGGCGGCTGCCCAGCCGTCGACCACAGGGGCGCGAAGCCGCCCGGGCGCTGGCACCGCAGCTGCACGCCATCGCGCGAGGCGAGCAGGGCGTCGTTCCACGGTTGATCGGGCGCGCTGCGCAATGCGCCGCCTATGCTTGCCTGCAACTGCGTCGAGATGAGCCAGCCCAGGCGCTCGGCCTGCGCATCGCGCGCCATGGTCAGGCCCAGGCCGGCCAGCTCTTCGCGCGTCAGCGCATAGTTGTGCGAGTGGTAGCCGTTGACCAGCTGCTCGACGATGGCGCGCCGCGCCTCTTGCGTGGCGTCGGGCAATTGCCAGGCCAATAATTCCTCGCCGATCTGCGCCAGTTCCAGGGTGGTGCGGTAAAAGGCCGTCAGCGAGGGCGGGAAGATGCTGCCGCACAGCAGCGCGAGCGACTGCTGGCGCGCCTCGCTGGCATCGACGCCGAACCACTGCCGGGCCATGTCGCCGAAGCGCTTGATGTCCAGGCTGGACAGCGCGCCGCCTTCGGCGCCGTCGAGCTGCGGGTCGATGGGCGAAAACAGGGCCAGGTCGCCGGCGATGATCTCGTCCGCGCCCAGGGCCAGCAGGGTCGCGGCCGACTCGCAGTGGAAGGGGACGATAAAGCTCAGGTGGCGCGCATGCTGGCGCAGTACCAGGGCGATGCGGCGCGCCGCGTTGACGATGCCGCCGCGTCCGTGCAGCACCACGTCGAGGCGGGGCACGCGCCCGATCCCCTGGCACAGTTCATACAGGGCGGGCAGCAATTCCATGTCCAGGTGCGACGCAGCCAGGACGATGGCGCGGCTGTCGCGCGCCAGCTCCAGCGCGCGCAGGTGGACGGGGAGCTGGCTCAGGTCCGGTTGTGGCATAGCGCTCCTTCGATCAGGGTATCGGCCACGCTTTCCAGCAGGGGCAGGGCGGGCACCAGTTGCTGGACATACAGGAACTGGCCTACCGGATTGTTTTCCAGGAAAACATACTCGCCGTCTGGCGTGACGATCAGGTCCAGCGCGCCGTATTCCAGGCCATAGCTGTGGACGAAATCGAGGCAGCGCTGGCGTATGTCGTCGGGCAAGGTGCAGGCCTCGTAGCGGATCGGGGCCGACATGTCGCGCGAATCGACGGCCGTGCGGGCATCGTCCTGCGAATACAGGCGCGCGGCAAACAGGCGCTTGCCGATGACGGTGATGCGCAGCTCGTATTGCTTGGCGATGTATTCCTGGAACTGGCAGCTCAGTTCGCTGACGGCATCGAGGCTGTCCAGCATGGCATCGTCGACGATGGTGGTGCCGATGCCGCGGCTGACCCGTTCGGCGCCCTCCACGGCTTCGGCGGCCAGGGTGGGCGTGGACATGGCCTTGAAAATGATGGGACCGTCAACGGCGGCGCGCAGGGCGCGCACATCGTCGGCCACGTTGGTGATCACGCTGGCGGGCACGCGAAAGCCCATGCGCGCGGCGCGCGCCAGCTGCTCGCCTTTCCACTGCGCGCCGCGCAGGGCCAGTGGATGGCTGAGCCAGTAGCAATCGAGCGCGTACAGCACGCTGAAGATGGCTTGCCGGGTTTCCAGCTTGGCGTAGGCGCGTTCCTGCGCCGTCAGGTCGGCGCTGGCATAGGCGTACTCGGCAGGCTTGCGCAGCCACACGGCGCCCACTTGCCGCAGGTCCAGCCAGTCGCCGTCGGGCAGCAGGCGCACGCGCGCGCCAGCCTGGCCATGTTGCACCGTCTGGCTCAGCTGGTAATCGCGGGGAAAGGCGTCGAGGTTGATGCGGAAGGGGGCATGGCCCCGTTGCGCCAGGATGGCAGTGACCAGGTCGGCATGCAAGTCGCCGCTATGGCTGATAATCAAAATCTTTTTGTGCATTCAGGACCCTGCAGCGAAAGAAAAGAAAAAAGCCCTGCCAGGGCAAGGCTTTCAGCGGGCGCCAATATCAGCAGAAATCGCCGCCGTCACTCGCACCGATACGCGAATAGCGGTATTGCTCCTCGCTGTCGACAGCCGTGCAGCCGGCCACGGCGACACCGTCGCGCACCTTCCAGGGCGCCGGCATGGCAGGCTTGTCCTGTTCCTTTTTCTCCGCCAGTTTGAATGCGAACAATTTTGTCTGATTCTGATTCTGTTTCTGCATGGTTTCTGTCTTCCTGTGATGGTTGGCATCCCGCCTATTCCTGGCGCGCGCACGGCTAACGCCGTGCCGCGCTTGGCGTCATTGCATAGACGGGAGGGTGGGAAACCCCGCGCCGGGCGGGGGTGGCGACGCGGCGATGATCAGCAGTATTGGCCCCCGTCGATGGGCTTGAGGCGGGGGGAGTCGCGGTATTGATCGTGGACGCCGACCAGCGTGCAGCCAGCCACGGCAACACCGTCCCGCACTTTCCAGGCGGTGGCAGCCGCCGCTGGTTTTTGAGCCTGTTTTTCGGCCAGTTTGAATGCGAATAACTTGGTTTGGTTTTGCATCGTACTCTCCTCTTGTGATGGTGAAGTAGCGCTTGTTTTGAATGCCAGTGGATTTGGCTGGCAAATGTTAATTTTTAAAAAACGCCGCGTCAATCAGTAAATCAGGAAGTTTTTAAAATAAGGTTTCGCTGATAATAATTGCGCGCGCAGGGAGAAACTGCGCCGCAATTGGCGCAAGCGTGCTGGCATCGGGAATTAAATGAGATTCCCGCTATCAATTGAATGGAAGCTGGTAAGGCGGTCAGCAGAACTGGCCGGTATCGCGGGAATTGACGGTGGAACTGTAGCGGTATTGGAAGCGTTCGACCTCGCTGCAACCGGCGAGGGCGACGCCGTCGCGTGCTTTCCATTCGGCGGGTGGCGCAGGCGGGGTCGGAACCTGTTTCTCAGCGAGCTTGAAAGCGAACAATTTTGGTTGGTTTTGCATTTGTACTATCCTCTTGTGATGGTTAAGTACTGCTTGCGCTGTATGCCATGGTGTATGGCCAGTCGATATTAGCGCCGGAATAAATAGGCGTCAACTTGAATATGAAACGTGCGCGGGGATATATTTTTGAAGAAACTCACAAAATATCACGCGCGGCTTTCATGTTATTGGCATTTGATAAATTAAAATTGCATGATTTAAATGTCTGGCCGGCGGTATATTATTGCGCTGCACTATTGCGGTGCGTGCGGCGCGATTATTCGGGCAAATGAATGGCAGGAAAGCGTGGCGACGCACTATAATGGCGCCCGGTGAAACATTGGAAGGCGATACATGGAAAAGGCAGTGAGCGACGGCCGGCGGCGGCAGGCACATGCGCTGGCCACGGCGTTCGTGGAGACGCTGGACCGGCGCGATCCTGTTGCGCTGCAGCGCGACTGGGCCATGTCGCCCGCGCTGGCCGAGGAACTGGTCGAAATGCTCGACAGTTATGTGGCGGCGGGCCAGGCCCTGTCGCTGGCGCCGCTGGCGACGGCTTTCGCGCCCGGCAAGGGCGCAAGGCCGCCCGTCGATGTGTACGCCACGCAGGGTGGCACGCTGGGCCTCGAATGCCTGCTGCTGGCCAACGGCCGGCCGGCCGAGGCGATCCTGCACCTGGAAATGTCCGGCCCCGACGACGCGCCGCGGCTGCAGTACAACTATATGGGGTCCTGAGAAAACGATGAACGATTTGGTGAGCGAAAAACAGCAGCGCATCTGCGACAAGTACAACTTGCCGTCGCAACCGCCGGAAGCCATGGTGGCCGTGGCCATCGGCAGCCTGGCACAGTCCCCCATCTACGGCACGCGCATCGAACTGCCGGAAAACGGCACCATCAGCTGGTTCATCCATTGCGGCGAACATAGCGACGCACTGGACTTCTATCAGGCCCTGCATGCCGCGCATTTGCAGGACATGCTGCCGCAAGTGCTCGACTACCTGGCCCTGCCCAGCGGCGCCAAGTTCATTCTCGACCGTGAAGGCTACGAGGATGTGTGGCTGGCAGAATAGTTTTCTAACCGGCAAGGTTGTCGTTGACCTTGAGACGCAGGCATGGGATGCTAGCCATCCATTTCGTCTGCCGAAAGCGCCATCTTGACTATACGTGTCTCTTCCGCCCTGTTCGCCGTGGCGCTTGCCGCCGCCGTTCCACCTGGCGTCCTGGCCGCCACTGCCGCCGCACCCACCGGCGCGGCACAGCGATTGGCTGTGGAACAGGACATCGTTGCTTTCCTCACCAGCGAAATGCAGGAACGCCAGATTCCGGGCCTGCAGGTGGCGGTTATTCATCATGGCAAGGTTGTGCTGTCGCGCAATCTTGGCCTGGCCAGCCTGCAGTACCGGGTGCCGGTGACGGATGCCAGCCTGTTTTCCATCAACTCGGCCACCAAGGCGTTTACGGGCGTGGCTGTGATGCAGCTGGTACAGCAGGGCAAGGCCGACCTGGCCGCGCCGATCGGCCAGTATCTGCGCGGCTTGCCGCCTGCCTGGCAAGCCGTGACGGTGACGCAGCTGCTCAGCCATACCTCGGGCTTGCCCGACGTGCTGGACCAGGCTACGGGCAAGCTGGTCGGGCCGCAGCCGGACGACGCCGAGGCGGCCTGGAAAGCCGTGCAGGCGCTGCCGGTGGAGGCCGCGCCTGGCCAGCGCTACCGCTACAACCAGACCAATTATGTCTTGCTGGCGCAATTGATCGAGCAACAGGCCGGCATGCCCTACGTCGCCTTCATCCAGCGGGACCAGTTCGACGTGGCGCGTATGGCGCACAGCGGCTTTGGCGATGCGAAGGATGTGGTCGTCAACAAGGCCAGTTCGTATGTGCTGGGCAATGGCGGCAAGGGCTACCGCAACGTGCTCGAGGATTTCCCCGTCTTCATGCGCGCCGGCGCCGGCATCAACAGCAACGTGGGCGAGCTGGCCAACTGGCTCATCGCGCTGCAAACGGGGCGCTTGCTGTCGCCCGCCAGCGTGCAGCGCCTGTGGCAGCCAAGCAGCCTGAGCGATGGCAAGCGGGCGCCGTGGGCGCTGGGCTGGCCCGCCATCGGCCGCGCTGCCCACCGCGCCGTGGCCGGCATCGGCGGCGGGCGTTCCGCCTTCTACGTGTATCCCGACGATGACCTGGCCGTCATTATCCTCAGCAACCTGGCCGGCGGCCAGCCGGAACAGCTGATCGACACCGTCGCCAGCTTCTACCTGCCGGCCCTGCGCCAGCAGCGGGGCGGCGCATACGCCATGCAATTGCTGCGGCAGGAACTGGCCAGCACGGGCTACGAGGGACTGGGCGTCAAGCTGGCCGCCATCCGGCAGCGGCACGGCTTGCCCGACCCGGGCGAAGGCGACTTGAATGCCTGGGGCTACCGCCTGCTGGCGCAGCAGCGGACGCAACAGGCCGTCGCCGTGCTGCAGCTGGCCGTGCAGCTGGCACCGGGCAGCGCGAATGGCCACGACAGCCTGGCCGAAGCGCATGAGGCGGACGGCGCCACGGCGCTGGCCATCGCCCACTACCGCCGCGCGCTGGAGCTGGAGCCGGGCAATACGCACGCGGCGGAGCGCCTGCGCAGCCTGGCCGCCCGTTAAGCTTGTCAGCTAGGTATCCAGCTTCAGCACGGCATCGACCAGCGCGCGCGCATCGTAGGGGTTGTCCGGCAGCACGATGTCCGGCTGCAGCAGCGCGGGAGTGGCCGCGCCCGACGGGCGCTGGAACAGCAGGCGGGGCACGCCCAGCTCCAGGCCGCTGTTGGGCAGCACGAAATTCTGCGTGCCGCCGCTCTGGCGCGTGCGCGCCTGGCCCGCCGCGCCCACCACCTTGCCAAAGCCGAAGTCCTGCATGACATTGCTCAACAGGATGGAGGAGGAATACGTGCGCCCGCCCACCAGCAGATAGGTGCTGCCCGCAAAATGCAGGGGATCGTCCAGCCGCGGCTGCTGCCAGGAGGTGATCTCGCCATCGATGACGTCGCCCAGCTTTTCGCGCGCACTGTCGCGTCCCCGTATCACCTTCTTGCGGTAGGTCGAGGCCCAGCGGTAGGGCTTGTCCGCGATATAGCGCAGCACGCCATCGATCCACATGTCATCGTTGCCGCCGCCATTCGCCCGCACGTCGATGAGCAGGGTGCGCACGTCCGCCGCGCGCATCTGGCGGAAGGCCTCGGCCGTGAACGCCGTGAATTGCGCTTTGTCAGGCCAGGCGAAGGTGTTCAGCGTCAGCAGGGCAGCCTTGCCGGGCAGCAGTTCGAAGCGGAATTGCTGCGCGAAGCTGCCATCGCCGGCCAGATAGGCGGGCAGGGCGGCGGTGCCGGGCACCGTCAATTCCCGGCCGTCGTCCAGCTGCAAGGCGTGATTGGCGGGCGCGCCCAGCACCTTCCAGTACAGGAAGGGCCAGCGCAGCGACAGCAGGCTGGCGCGAAACGCGGCCGTGTCGCCGTGGCAGCGGGCCAGCAAGTCGGCGACGATGCGGCTGGCCGGCACGCCATTGATGCGCGTGATGCGTGCGCCTTGCAGCGGCGTCGGCGCGCCGCCCAGCAGGGCACGGATGGACAGGCCGCCATCGCCATCGAGCGTGACTTCATAGGGGAAAAAGCGTCCGCCCCCGTCAAGGAAGGCCTGGCTTTGCGCCCGCGGCGCGGCCGGCGTGATGGCCAGGTGGCCATCGGCATACAGGGGATTGAGGGTGGCCAGCACGCGCCAGGCCTGGTCGGGCGACATCGGCGCCCGCATCTGTTCCCCGATGGCGGCGTAGGCCTCGTCCACGGCGGCGGGATCGGCGGAAAAGCCCGGCTCCGGGTGCGTGGCGGCGATCGCATCCTGGACGAAGCGCAGGTCGGCGCGCAGCTGGTCCGGCGTCAGCAGGGGCATGGCCTGGGCCAGCGCCACGGGTGCGCAGCACGACAGGACCAGGCAGGCTGACAGGTATTTCAGGCGTTTCATGGCATCCTTCCCCAGCGTCGATGAAGGATGCACTTTAATCAAGTGCGGCGAACGGCGCCAGTCATTTGCGACGCGCCGTCGAAATTGGCCGCCAGACAGCAGAATCAGGCGGCCAGGTGCGCACGATGCGCCTGGCCGTGCTCGGCCCCGTGCAGGGCCAGGTAGGCCGCCAGATTGTCGTCATGGATGCCCAGCGTGCGCAGGACTTCGGCCGTGAAGGTGACGGGCGCCGTGCCGGGCGCCGTGATGACGCGCTGGTCGGCCACGGCCCAGGGCACGTCCTGGTAAAGGGCGGCGCCCGCATAGCCCGTGTCCGCCAGGTTCGCGGCGCAATTCGAGGTGTGGCGCACATTGTCGAGCACGCCTGCCTGCGCCAGCACGCGCGTGCCGTCGCAGATGCCGGCCAGCACCACGCCCTTGGCCCGCGCGGCGCGCAAGAGGGGCGCCAGGTCGGGCGCCTTGCCGCTTTGCCAGCTGCTGCCGCCGCACACCATCAGCAAATCCACGTCATCGAGCGAGATCTCTTCCAGCGCCAGTTGCGGCGTCACCAGCATGCCGCCCGACGACGTCACGGGCAGGCCGCCCGGCGTGGCGAATTGCGTATAGAAGCCGTAGTACAAACGGGCCGTGGAGTTGAGCAGGGCGGTTTCCCAATCGGCAAAGTTTTCGGTGAGGATGGTGATGGCGCGTGTCATGGCAATGTCCTGTAGTTTCCCGTTGTTATCGGATGGTAGGTGGCGCGCAGCTGCTGCTGTGCAATGACGACAGCATAATGAGGGGAGCTGACAGTTTCTGTCAGGAGCGCGTTGCCTCTCTTGCATCATGTCGTGTCGAAATGATGATATCCATTGCAATGGACTGCGCTACAATCGCTGGCCCGTCAACACGGGCCACGCCACGCAGTTCCATTCAACGCTGATTCTGACTGTTTATTGTATTCATGCTGATCCTGTTTTGCCGCGTCCTCCCAAGCATGGCCGGCCTGCTCCTGTTCTTCCTCTTCGATCAGCTAAGCGCGAATGAATGCCTCAAACTGAGCGTCTTGCTGGCGGCGTTCCTGCTGGGGTTTGGTGGCGTGCTGCACGCGTGGCGTTTGCCGGCCGGCAGCATCAGCGTGCTGATGCGTATCGTGGTGCCGCTGTTTTACCTCGATGCCGCCGTCAAGGGCTTCTTGCGTGGCTATTTTGGCATGCGGCCCAATCCCAGCGCGGTTTTGCAATCGATGTTTGCGACAGATCAAGCGGAAACGGCCGAGTTTTTCGCGCACAATGGCGTGGCCCTGGCGCAGGCGGCCGCCTGGTTCGTGCTGGTGACGGCGGCCGTGCTGCTGGCCGACCGCTATCTGCAAGGCCGCCTGGCGGCCCGCGCCAGCGCCGTGCCCGGGCGGGCGCAGAAGGGCGTTGCCGTGTTCCTCGCGCTCTTCCTCGTGCTGCTGCACGTGAATACCACCATGCGGCGCGAAAACCCGGTCCTGTTCTGGCCGCTGCGCTATCACCAGTACGTGCAGCAGCTCGACGCCATGCAGGCGATGCAGCAGGCGCTGACGGCGGCGATGGCCGCGCCGCGCGAGTGGAACGTGCGCTATGCGGGAGAGGATGCCCGTACCGTCATCCTGGTGATCGGCGAAAGCACCAACCGCGCCTCGATGTCGCTGTACGGCTATGCACGCGCGACCACGCCCCGGCTCGACGCCATGCGGGCGAATCTGCTGGTCTTCAATGACGTGATCTCGCCCGCGTCGAGCACGGTCGAATCGATGATGTCCATGCTTACGCCAGCCGACCTGGCCAGCCCGGATGCGTGGATGGCCAAGCCGAACCTGCTGATGCTGGCCGAGGCGGCCGGCTACAAGACCTTCTGGGTGTCGAACCAGACGCGCAACGATGGCTGGATCGGCATGCTGGCGGGCGAAGCCGATGAGAGCGACTTCATCAACTACGGCACGGGGCGCGGCGAAAACAATTTTGACGCCAACCTGTTCCAGCCGTTTGGCCAGGCGCTGGCCGACGCGGCGCCGAAAAAGCTGATCGTCGTGCACTTGCTGGGCGCGCATCCCAGCTACGACATGCGCTACCCCAGCCGTTTTTCGTATTTCGACAACAAGGACGATGTAGTCAGCGCGCAGATGGCCAGCCAGGGGCGCTCGACGTGGATACGCAACCAGCGCGACGAGTACGACAACGCCATCCGCTACGGCGATTACGTGCTGGGCAGCCTGATCGGCATGGCGGAGCAGGCCAAGTCCGGCCGCGCCGCCTCGCTGCTGTTCGTTTCCGACCACGGGCAGGAAGTGGGCTACAGCCGCAATCACGCGGGCCATTCCGCGTCGGACAAGAGCGGCTATGAGATTCCCATGCTGCTATGGAGCAATCAGCACCTGCCGCCATCGCCGGCCGCGCGCGCCGCGCTGGAAAACCGGCCCTACCAGACTGACAAGCTCGACGCCACCGTGCTGGGCCTGCTGAAGATCGAGACGCGCTACTATGCGGCGCAGGACGACATTCTCAGCAGCGCTTTTACGCCCGTGCAGCGCTACATGAATGGCGTGCACTACCAGCGCGGGGCGCCGCTGGCCCGCTGAGCGGCACGCTGACATGTCAAAAAGCCCGGCGCCGCCGCGGAAAGCGGCGGGGCCGGGCCCCTGGATTGACGACAGATTACTTTTCGGCGAACGCGCGCTCGACCACGAAATCGCCAGGCGTCGACGTGTTGCCTTCCTTGAAGCCACGCGCTTCCAGCATGTCTTTCAAGTCGCGCAGCATCTCCGAACTGCCGCAGATCATCACGCGGTCTTCGGCCGGGTTCAGCGGCGGCACGCCCAGGTCTTCGGCCAGCTTGCCGTTCTCGATCAGTTCCGTGATGCGGCCCATGTTGCGGAAGTCTTCGCGCGTCACGGTCGGGTAGTAGCGCAGCTTGTCGCTGACCATTTCGCCCAGGAACTCGTGCTTCGGCAGGTGCTCTTCCAGCAAGTCGTGGTAGGCCAGCTCATCGACCTGGCGCACGCCGTGCACGAGGATCAGCTGGTCGAAACGCTCATAGATGTCGGGATCGCGCACGATGCTGAGGAAGGGCGCCAGGCCCGTGCCCGTCGACAGCATGTACAGGCGCTTGCCCGGCAGCAGGTAGTCGGACACCAGGGTGCCCGTCGGCTTGCGGCCGACGATGACGGTGTCGCCCACTTGCAAGTGCTGCAGGCGCGACGTCAATGGGCCGCCCGGTACCTTGATGCTGAAAAATTCCAGGTGGTCTTCGTAATTGGCGCTGGCGATACTGTAGGCGCGCAGCAATGGCTTGCCATCGACGCGCAGGCCGATCATGGTGAAGTGGCCATTCGA
>RCMZ01000298.1_pt1 | contig 29342 bp, 14 predicted proteins | sample 2041141 | NCBI WGS metagenome assembly RCMZ01 (sample SAMN09708263, study PRJNA481090) | Wastewater metagenome, whole genome shotgun sequencing project. | biome: sewage; isolation source: Davis station wastewater (DW) | place: Antarctica: Davis Station | collected 2010-03-01 | reverse complement strand
CAGTTGCACCTGGCGCAACTGGCCGCTGGGGGTGTGGCTGAACAATTGCCGGTGGCCCTTGGCGTCGGTTTGCTCGACCACCTCGGCCATGGCATTGACGCGGGTGTGGCTGGTCGCACCTGGGGCGGGTTCCAGCAAGGCATCGCGCTGCGCGAGCGCCTCGGGCCAATCCGGCGCATCGAGTGCCTGGAGAAAACGGCGGATGTGCTGCAACGCCTGGCCGGCCACGCCGTACTCGGTAAACAGCACTGTGCCGGCCGGGTCGTCGTGGCGGATCAACTGGCCCCGCTGGTTACGGGGGAACGTGCCGTCGCCATAGCGGTAGCGCTCGGTACAACCACCCTGCTCGAACACTGCCAGCGGGCGCAACCGCAGGTCGAAGGCGTTGCGCCGTAGCGTGCCGCGCCCGTCCCAAGCGTTCATCCACTGCTGCGCAGCGCCCCACAGGTTGCGCCGCCACCCGGCGTCCACGCTTTCGGTGCCCAGCACGTGGCCCCGCAGCGAGTAAAGGGTCGCCAGGTTAGCCGGCGCGCTGGGGTCTGCCAGCAAACGCGAGTCCCACAGGGCCACGGCCCACCCGGCACGGTCATGCTCTGTGCGGTGGATGCGCACATCCGCCGGGCCTTCGGCGGTGCTGCGGCAATAAGCAACCGAGCGCACCACCAGGCCACGCGGGTCGAGGGCGGTGAGGGTGGGGGTGGCGCGGTGCACAGTGGCCATGGTGGTGCGTCCGTGGGGAAGTTCCCGCAGCAAACACCTTGAAGGGCCGGCGGGCTACTGTCAGAACTGACAGTAGCGACAGACGGCGGCCCGCCCCTCGCTTGCGCCCCGAGTTTGCGCTGGGCTGGTGCAGCCTAGTGGCGGTACGATGGCCTTCGGTTTATCTGGAGTGCCCTGCCATGTTCATTGGCGTTTTGCTGGTCGTCACCTGGCTGGTGTTGCTATTGCGCTACCCGGCCAAGGCTGTGCCGGTGTCGTTGGCGGCGGCAGTGGGCCTGGGCCTGGTGGCCACTTGGGTGGTATGGCTGGACAACCGCGAAGCGCGGCAACTGGCGCGCCTGGAGTTGCGCATCAGCTACGCGCCCCAGCAGTGCCCAGCCGACCGCCCGTTGCTGCTGGCCCTGAACAATGGCAACGACGTGCCACTGACCGAGTTGCGCTGGCGCATCGCCGCCTATGCGCCGGGGGACACGGTGGACCTGGCGGACAATCAGTACGCCGCGCCGCGCTACCGTGGCCCCGGGCAGTTGCAGGCCGGCGCCGATTGGCAGGATTGTTTGCCATTGCCGCCGCTGCGCCCAGGCTATCGCCCGCAAACCCTGGAGTTTCGGGCCGAGCGCTTGCAGGGCCATTTTTCCGATTGATCCCTTTTCTTGCACAAGGAGCGCGCTATGCCTGTGGTGTTGATTACCGGTTGTTCCAGCGGCATTGGCCGCGCGTTGGCCGAGGCGTTCAAGAACGCCGGGTATGAAGTCTGGGCCACGGCCCGCCAGGTCGAGGATGTGGCGGCCCTGGCTGCGGCCGGGTTCAACGCAGTGCAGTTGGACGTCAATGACAGCGCCGCGCTACAAGCCCTGGCCCTGCGCCTGGAAGAGCATGGCAGTGGCCTGGATGTGTTGGTTAACAACGCCGGTTACGGCGCCATGGGGCCGCTGCTCGATGGCGGCGTGCAGGCCCTGCAGCGCCAGTTCCAGACCAATGTGTTCGCCCCAGTGGGCGTGACGGCGGCGCTGTTCCCACTGCTGCGGGCGAGCCGGGGCCTGGTGGTGAACATCGGCAGTGTCTCGGGGGTGCTGGTGACGCCGTTCGCCGGGGCCTATTGCGCGTCCAAGGCGGCGGTGCATGCCCTGAGCGATGCGCTGCGCATGGAGCTGGCGCCGTTCAGCATCCGGGTGATGGAGGTGCAACCGGGTGCCATCGCCTCGAGTTTTGCGAAAAACGCCGGGCATGAGGCCGAACAGTTGATAAACGAAACCTCGCCCTGGTGGCCCCTGCGCGAAGGCATCCGCGCCCGCGCCAAGGCCTCCCAGGACAAACCCACCCCAGCCCGTGACTTCGCCGCCGACCTGCTCAAAGCCGTGCAACAAACCACGCCCCCGCGCCTGCTACGCCTGGGCAACGGCAGCCGCGCCCTGCCGCTGCTGGCGGCGCTGGTGCCCAAGGGGTGGCTGGAGAAGGGCCTGATGAAGCGGTTTGGGTTGGCGGGGCGGTTGTAGGGGCGCCGAGGAGCAGGGCTTGCTCGCGACAGCGGTCGTGAGGCCGCGAACGCTGGCATGCCAGGCACCCATCCTCAGTAATACAGCGGCGTTCGCGGGCCTCGATGCCCCCGCACTTCTTCAAGTCGGATTAAGTACTGAGCGGAATTCGTAGCCCTGGTGCCCATAGCGCTCACTTTAAAATCGGCGTGAGGTGAAAATATGCGCTCTTGCTCGCCGTCGGCTGTCAGCGACGACGTCATGACAGATGCACTGAAGCCGCGGATTTCCATCAGCACGGGAATGGTGCCGGTCATAAAACCCTCGGCTACGGTTTTATCCCTGGAGACGGAAAGCGGGCTGAGGGAGTACAGGATGCTTCCTGCTTCAATCGCATCGGAAAAACTATCCAGGGCAGCGGAGGTGACATCCTGCCCTCGGTAAAAGGTGCTGACGGCCTGGTTGGATTGTTGGTAGAGCTGATTGGCGACTTTTTTCATATCTGCCACATCAAGCGTGTCGGCTACCGCGATCAAGTTCAGTTTGCGCTGTGTGCCTGTACGCCCCTCAAAGTGATGGCTGCCATGACGCGCCGCCAATTCCGACACCACCTTTTTGCCTGAAACGGATAAGGGCCGGTTAGCCCTCAGTGCCGAGTTAATCGCTGAAGAGCCGGCGTTAGTGGAGTAGATGGCGAAAAAATCCTTCATGTTTTCATAGCCCCCCCCACTTATTGTTTTTTGAGGCGCCGAGTCCAGGCTCATCGCCTGGGCTTGCGCCGAGAGTGCAGAAACATCCGCTGGTATCTGCGCCCTGAGCCGTCTTACAACGCCACTAATTAGTTCGGGCGGGTAGCTTTCGGCGTGCAATACCTGCTCCATTTCTTGTATTGCCTGTTCGGGATTTTTCCTAAAGGCCTTGATAAACACCTTGGAGTTGAACATTTTTCTGAACAAATCTCCCTCCGGCGTCAGGCCATCGGGATCAACCAGATTGACGGGATTGTTTCTGACCATCCGGTACAGATTGAGGCCATCGATCGCACCCGCCGGGTCCGGATTAACCCAACGCTGCATCCACGGTATGTAGTAACGCAAACCATAGTAATAAAGCCCCGTCGCATCGCGCTCCTTGCCTGAATACCGCTGCGTTCGATAACTGCTATCGCTTTGATCGCTAAACGCCGTCGTGCCGAACGGATGATAGGTTTCGTGGCTGACGATCTGGGCGTCGCTGTCCAATTCCAACGTGCAGGAACCCAGGTGGTCGGCCAGGTGATAGCGGTACTGGTCATTGCCCAGGTGCTTGGGTGCACCCGATTGCCAGTGCAGCACCTGGACGCTCACTAGCCCGGCCTGGGCGGTGATGACGTGCAGGCTTTGCTCCTCGCTGCTGCGCATTTGCAGCCCTGGTAAATAACGGGTTTCGCTGATGAGCGTGCGCGCCTGGGTGTGCGCCAGGTAAACCTTGCGCCGGCGCAGGCCATCGGCATCGTAGATATAGCGCTCGACATCATTGAGGGCGCTAGCCCGTGCCACGGGGCAGACCTGCTGCAACTGGTTGCGCCCATCCCAGCTCAGGTGCCGGCCCGGCTCCAGGGCCAGTAGGTTGCCATTGGCGTCATAACGGGCGGCAATTTCCGCTTCGCTGGGTGGGTGCCCGTTTTGGTCAGGCAGGCAGCGATTGCTGTAGCGGGCCACGGTCAGTTTACGGCCATGGTGTTGTGGCCCTTGATGAATCAGCTCTACCAGGTTGCCGCCAGCATCGTAGCGATAGGTCTGTTGGTACTGGGCGACGGCGTTGGGGTCTTCAATATGCTTTGGCCCGCGCCGGGCGCTGCCAGCCTCCCACCCGGTGGCGTGGGCCAATTGGTAAAGGCTGTCGTAGGTGTAGCGATTGATAGGGTCAATACGCTGGTTGGCGAAGTGGCGAACCACCATGGCTTTGTCCTCGATACTCAGCATGTTGCCCACCGGGTCGTAGCTGTAATTCAAGTCCTGGAGTCGCTCGCCATTGGCCGCTGTGGAGCGCAGCCGGATCAGGCGGCCGTTCCAGGCGTCGTAATGCCATTGGCAGGCGACGCCATTGCCACAGGTTTGCCGCTCGATCTGCCCCTGGGCGGTGTAGTGGATGTCACCGGCCAAAAGCTGGGGGGCCGCCGCGCCGTTAAGGTGTAGCGCGCAATCGCGCAGTTGGCCGTCAATGGTTTGGTTGAAGTAGTGGCGATTACCCTGCGCATCGGTTTGCGCCCATAACTCGCCCAGGGCATTGAACCGATACGCGCTTAGCAGGCCTTCGCCAGGTTCGAGCAAGGCATCGCGCTGCGGCAACGGCAGTGGCCAGTTCGGTGGCTCCAGTTCACGCAAAAAGTGCCGGCGTTGCTCCAGCACTTGGCCCGCCATGCCATAGCCCTCCCATAGCGATGTGCCTGCCGGGTCGTCGTGGCGAATCAGTCGCCCGCACAGGTTGCGACCGGCCAGGTGTGCCTCGGCACCCGCGTACTCGTAACGTTGCGTGCAACCTTGCTCGAACACCGCCAGGGGCCGCAGCAAGCCATCGTATTGCGTCAGGCGCTGAAGACCGCGAGCGTCCCAGGCCTGCTCCAACGCCCCACTTTGTGCGTACAAACTGACGCGCCAACCCGCATCGACACTGCGCCAACCCAAGGTTTTGTCACTGAGCGCCCAGATGTTCAGCACGTTGGCGGGCGCGCCAGCATCGGCTGATAAACGGGGGTCCCATTCAGCAACTACTCTGCCAGCATCGTCGAAGGCTCTTCGTTGGCACCGTAGCTGCGCAGGCTGATCCGCAGCATTGCGCCAGTAACTCACGGTGCGAACGGCCAGGTCACGAGGGTCGATCACATTCAAGGTGGGCGTCTGGCTGTCAACCGAGCGGGCGGCAGCGGTTTTGCCCTGCTGCGCCAGCACCTCTTCCCAGGTGTCGTTTTCATCCTCAAAAAGGCTGTACCAAGGCCGGTACGTGTAACGCCGCAGGTAGCCTTCCTTGGCCATGACGGTACGGCTCGGACGGCCAAGTGGGTCGTAGAACTGCTGGTCGTAATAACCGAATTGCCTGAAGCAGGCGTCGTCAATGTAGCGAGGCTGATCGGCGAAATAGGGGCGGTAGCGCCGCACCGCTTCGCCTTTGTTGTTGTACTCCACGCGCTCGCTGACCCGCCAGCGCGCCACCGTGTGCCAGGTGATGGGCTGGCCTACCTCGTCCAGTACCAACGCCCCCGCCTCACTGACCTGATAGGCATCACCAGGTTCGGCTTTGTCCTTGCTTTGCAAGGCCCGGCCAAAACCGTCCCAACAGGTCAGGGCAATCCGAATTTGCCGTCGCGGATCGCCGGGGTAGCGGTCGGCTTGCAAGGTGGCCGAGTGCATCGGTTCGCGGGGCACCTTTGGAATCAACGCAAGCAAACGCTGACGGGCTTGCGTCAAGCGCTCCAGGGTCGGCAACTGGCGAGCGCTGGCACGGATATGCCCACTGGGCAACACATCGCCCCGGGCAATGCATTCCTCCAGCCAGGCCGCATCTTTACGGGCTGCCTCGGGCACGATTCCCATCCAACTGAACGGGTCCTCAAAGTAGGCCGTTGCAGCGTTGAGCAAGGCGTTGTCGGGGGCCTGGATGGCGTAGGTTGGGGTGTCGTCTTGTGGGCGCTGATAGTCCTCTATCGGCGCAAAGCCAACGGGCACGCCCAGCTCTGTCCCCTGATGACTGGTGGCAAACACTTGGCCGAACGCTCCGTAGCAGGCTTGTTGGACAGTGCGATTGGCGTCAACCGTTCGCGTCGGCAGCAGCAGGCGGTAATCGATGCTGTCGACGCGGGTCTGGCAACCGTCCGGCAACTGCACGCGGGTATTGAGCAGCCAACGAGGGTCATAGCCCAGGTGGGTGACCCCGTGGCTCAGAGTCGGGCGCACGGTCAGTACGTTGTAAAAGCCACTCAGCGGCGCATAGGTGTTGAAGCCGCGCTTGACCGACCATAGCGGCGTTTGGGAGTTCGCCCCCCCGTCCAACACCCAGGGCATCTTGTGATAACCGCTCGCCAAGAGCCTCGCCTCAAGGTCGAAGGGCATTTCACCCTGCTCGTTTCGCAACAGGTCATAAGCCGCTAGAGCGGTGCTATCGAGTTCAGCAATTTCCTGACAATCGGCCAAGGCCTCAAAACTGGCGGCGCCATTGGGCAGGGGGAGGTAATGCGAAAGGTCTGTCGGGTCGCGATAACGCTGTACCGATTGGCGAACCAACACCCGTTTGGCGTGCGGGTGCAGGGGGTTGTCGTCGCTCTGGCGGCTAAAAGCCTCGTAGCTGATGGCCTGGGGGGTCAAGCCTTCAGGCCCTGCGCCTTTACCCAATCGCCAGGCGTTCTCCCGCTGCAAGTACGCCAGGCCCAGGTGCCAGCCTTGCAGCTGCGTGAGATGGATAAACTGCGCCAAGGTTTCGTGCAGGTAATAGGCCTGTTGCGCCTCATCGTGGGCATCACTGCACCAGCGTTCATCGGGTTGCACGGGCGGGTTATCCCCAGCGCTCAAGCGGCGGGCATAGCTGACGACAATACCCTGGTTCAATTGGCCAAAGGCATCCCAGCGCAAACCGACACTGTGGCGACAAGCCGGGTCATTGGCCTGTTGCTCGTAGTGGTAGCTGATGGCCTCCACGGGCAGCGTCAGCATCACGGTATAAGGGGCAAACCGGCCACCGAGGGGCCGATCCAACTGGCGCACCAGGTAGCGATTTTGTTCCAGGGTGTACGGCACGCCCACGCCGCCATCGGCGGCGAATGTCTCAACGCGCAGCACTTGGCCGGCAAGCGCCACGAGCATGGCCTCGCGCTGCGGGCCGCTGGGTTCGGTGATTTGATCGAGCCCGTCTTGCTCGTGATAACGGCTCAGCAGGTGAGGCCCTAAGGGCTGGGCGCTGGGGTCACCCGCAAAGCAGCCCTCGCAGTGCTGGTGCAAATCACGCCCGACATGAAACCAGGTCTTGCGCAACACCGGCGCGCTGTAGCCCTCCTGATGGGGCCCTGCAAACGCTTCACAATCGGTACTCAGCAGTAGGCCAAAGCCACGCCACTCACGTTCCGTCGGGTCATAAAACCCCTCTCGATAGGTAAACCGCTGGGTCAGTCGATTGCCGGTGATTTCGTCATGCTGGGTCTGGTTACCGACCACGGGCACGGGAAAGGGCAAGCGACACACTGGCGAGCGGCCGCAGGCCAGTAGGTGGTGCTTCTCATCCAGCCACTCCTGGGCCGAACTGCGGTAACCGATCGTCGTCGCCGCCCCCATGTTGTTGTTGGTTGCACAGAGCAAATAGGGCTTGGCCCTGACAAAGTCGTAACGCCAATGCCGGGGCGTCATATGGGGAACCGTCAGCACCAGGCTGGCACAACCCAGCCCCTGCAAGTCGGCGGTACTGACCTGGCAAAAGCGGTCGTAGCACACGCCTTCTGGCCATGGCAGGAAAATGGGCTGGTTCTGAAAGCCATTGCCGCTACGGTTGATGAAAATCAGCGCACCCTGAGGTTGTAGGTAAATCAGATCGGCGGCACCGGAGCCGTCCAGATCCGCCAGCAGTACCCGCGAGGCGTCAAATTCTTCGTAGGCAAACGTCAGCTCGCTGAACACAAAGCCTTTGCCGAAACGCCCGCGGCCCAGGTTGGGCCAGCATTTGAGTTCGTTGTGGCGGAGGCGGATCAGGTGTTGCTGGCCACTGCCCATCACATCACTGAACGCCACCAGTTCGCAGGCGTTGTTGCTGGGCATTGGCAAGGCGTCCTCGTCAACTTCACGGGCCACCTCTTGCCCAGGGGCAAAGCCTTTTTCCCGGCGGTTGGCGTACAAGCGCACACTGCGCGGGCCGATCATGGCCAAGTCCGACAGGCCATTGCCCATCAGGTCGACCAACTGCCCCTGCGGGTGGAAAAACTCCTGGGGGAACGCCTCCAGCGGGGTAAAGTTCGACCAACTGCGCTCGGGCTTGCAGGTGAAGAAACCCGCCAGACCAGGCTGCGCCATTACCCAATCGAGCGAACCGTCGCCGGTGATGTCGCTGAGAAATTGCCACACAGGCTTTGAGCTATTGGTGTTGGGGAACTGCTGGAGTTCGCACCAGGGGCCGTAAGCCACCTCATCGGCATGGCTCGCCGGTGTAGCCCGCAGCGGCTCGCGGTAGTACCAAGCCTTGTCATCACGGTACAGGATGCCCGGCAGCCCCTCACCATACAGGTCCACCAACTGGTAACGCTGTCCGTCATTGACGCCGGGCATGGGTTCAAAGGCTTCAAAGCGCTCAGCGCCCCACTGGAGATCGAAGGGGTTGTAGTCAAACTCCATCGGCGGGCGGCCCTGCGCCTTACCGTCAGGGCCAAAGGCCTGGCTGTGGGCAGCGCACAGATGGTTGTAGCCCAATGCCGTTTCCCGGTATTCCAATAGCAGGCGTTGCACCAACACGGGTTCGGGGCCCAACTCGGGGAAATCGTGGAACATCAGGACTTGCCGGCACAGGCGCCGCGTTGTCAACTCAAAGCCATACTCGAAACTGGAGTAAGGATCGGTACGCTCGGGCCAGGGTTGCGACGCTTCGTAGCCGGGTATCGACGTCAGCGTATAGGGCCGCTCGCCGTAGTCGAACACCAGGTGAAACAGCCATTGCACCCCCTGCCAACCCTCGGCGCGCCAGGCGTAAAGCTGATCGCATGCATCCAGGTTGCCGTAGTGCACCTGGCTCAAGTAACGCTGCGCACGGTAGTCACGCGGCTGATGCTCATCCGGGCCCTGGTCGTCGCTCAGGTAGGTGTAGACGATGTGCTCACCTCGGGTGTTGAGGCTTTCATCGAGCAACCAGACGCCCACATGCTGCCGGTCATCAGGGTCGGCCCGGCGTGAGGCGTGGCTTTTGCCATACAGGTGCAAGCTGCCGTCGGCGTCGTGCAGTAACCAGAAACCGGCCGGGTCGGTATCGTCGGCCCAGTGCTCGACCAAGGTGAAGGTATCTTCGATCCTCGGCCAGTAGCGTACGACGCGGTGATCGCCCACCGGCAAGCCGTTGTAGTGGCTCACACTCCGGGAGACCAGGGCACCCGTGTGGCTATCGCGCTCAGGCATCCACGTTTGCCCTTGCGGGCCGACGAACAGGTCACCATCGGTGTAGGCCGGCACGCCCTTGGCGGTACGCCGGGTAATAGCCTTGACGGTTTTGCTCCAGCCAAGGCCAAAAGGGCTGTTACCGGTACTGCTGCTGTAGCCGAGCGACAAGGACGGCGCGAACCCCCGGCCGGGAGAAATCGGCAACGCCAGCCCAAACGACGCCGCCCCCCCGCTACCCACTACCCCCAAGCCATCGCCAATACTGCGGATGGCCCCACCGCCCTTGGGCAGTGACGGTGGGCTGACAACCTGCGCTGCGTCACGGCTCACCTTCAGTTCCCCCCCGCCCGCGCGGTATAGCGCAGGTGCACGATGATGTCGGTCAGGCTTTGCAAGGCGGGCAGTTGCTGCACGTGGTTGGGGAAGTGCAGGACCCAACGCGAGATAGCCCCGGTGCCTTCAAACGGCAGGTAACGCTCGTCATTGAAGTCGAAGGTGAATAAGCCGTCGTCGTCCACCCCGCCCGACAGCGCCACTTGCTGGCTGGCCCGCAGGTTTTCCCGCAGGCTGCCGTCGGCCATGCGCACGCCACTGTAGGTTTGGGTCAGGAGGGCGCGGATGTCTTCGTAAGGGCCCAGGGTCACGGGCAGCGATACGCTGATGCGCTTGATCCGGCGCAGCAAGTGGCCGGGATAGTCCTTGTCGAACATCGGCTGGGTCAGTTCAAAGGCCACCACACCTTCGTCGAGCAGACGCGCGGTGACGGTGACCCAGTCCTGATTGATGGTCGAGGCCGGGTCCTTTTCCCGCAGTTGGCGCACGGACACTGTCTTGGTGATTTCCAGGTGCCGATCGTTGCGGGCCAGGTAGGCGGCCTCCATTTTCAGCAGTTGCAGTTTCAACGCCTCGCCGGCGCCCAGGCCGCGGTAGCTGTCGTTCCAGGCGCCGGCCTGGATAAAGCGGCTGGTGTAGTCGGCCAACTCGAACTGCCAGCAGGCTTCGGCCGCCAGGCACAGGGCCAAGGTCGCGTCGTAGGCCTGGTAATAGAAGGTGGCGAACTGGCCGTTGAGCCATTGGTAGAGCTGGGCATTGGTGAAACGCTTACCCAGGAAGGCGTAGGTGGCCAGCGCTTGCTCCTGGGCCACCAGGGCCTGGCGCAACTGCAACTCGGTGGCCTGGGCCTGGGCTTTGAGCACCTCCATCTGGGCGTCGAGGTGTTCGATTTCGAGTTGCGCCTGGTCGCGGGCGAGCGTCCATTCCTGGTGGCGGCGGCGAAACTGTTCGGCGCGGTCGATGGCTTCGGCACTGCCCTGGCTGATGGCTACAACACCATAAGCCACGGCCTCGACCATGCCCGGTACACCTTCCAGGCGCCAGCCACCTACATGGGAGCCGGCCATGAGTCCGTTGGAAAATCCGACAACCGCACCGCCCCCTCCCCCTACCGCGTTCGGCGGAATCTTCAGGCCTCCCCCCACAGCCTTGGCGGCCGCCCCAACACCCTCTGCCACGCGGCCGATCAGATGCAGAGCGGCGGCTACGACCTCTCCGGTATTGACGACCTCATCCGCCAATTTGGCGTAGAACTTCAGCCGCCCCTGGGCGATCGCCTTGCTCGCCTGCAGCGCTTTGTGGCTTTCTTCGTCAATAAGGTGCGCCTGGCGTTGCAGGTCGATGGCAAATTGAGTGAACTCCCAGGCTTGCTGGCATTGCAGTTCCTGCAGTTGCGCCTGTTCCTTGCGCTCGATCAGCGACAACAGGGTTTGGCCGAACTGGATCAGGGTTTCCACCGCGCTGGCGGCGCGGTTGTGCATCACGTGGAAGCGGTAGTGCGGCACATCCTGGGCCAGCAACCGGGCACTGCCGCCACCGGCCGCGCCCTGGCCGTAGGCCGCCAGCAGGTCGCGAGGGTTGAGGGGCGCGGCAAACAGCGGCAGCGACAGGGGCTTGCCGTCCAGGGTGCGGTTGTTGCGCAGGTTGGCCAGGCGCGACTCGGCGATGTCCCAGGTGTGCACCAGGTGCTGGTTGATCGGCAGGCGCAAGTGGTCGCTGTCCAAGTCCGCCAGGCTCGCGTCGTGGCCGAAGGTGCGCAGGTACAGCGGCGGCTCGGCAAAGCTGTACAGCGAGTGGCCGTCATTGGCCGCGGCGCTTTGCTCGCGCTGTTGGTCCTGGGCGATCAAGCGCTGCTCATAGGCGCGCAACCCGGGGTTGGTGGAATCGCTCAGGGCTTTGAGGGTCATGGGCGTCCAATGGTCCACCAGGCGGATATCCGGCCGCGGGCCCAGCAGGTCGAGCACGCGCACGTACCACAGCTTGGCTTCGCCAAGGCTGTCGGGGGTCAGTTGCCGGTAGGCCGCATCGCCGCGGTCCAGCAAGTTCTTGATGTAGTGCAGGTAAATGGCCTTGCGGTAGCGCACCGGGTGGCTGCTGGCGATGCCGTCCGGGTCGGCGGGTTTGCGGGTGGCGTGGTCCATTTCGGTCCCGGCCATGGGGTCATCCATCAATGGCCGTACGTTCCAGTAAGCCGGGCGACCATTACCTGCCTTGCGCGCGGGGTCGAAGATAAAGCCCAGCCACTGCTCGGCACCGTCGAACTGCTGCTCCAGGCTCAGGCGCTGGCTGACCAAAAAGGGCAGGTGCAGGAACAACTCCCAGAAGTACTTGCCGTTGGCACCGTGGAAATCCATGAGGTTGCGGGCCGCGGGCGGTTGCAGCGGAGGTTCTTCCAGGCCTTGGGTTTCCCACGAGAGCAGGTTTTCCAGGGCGATACTGGCCCGAAAGATCAGTTCGCGTGCAAACAAGGTGTTCATGCGGATGGGTTGGCGTGCAGCGAGGCCATCGTCGCTCTGGGGGATACCGGAGCCGGCAAAATCGATGAACTCAGCGATACCATGGATAGGGCTCGCGCGGGTGCTGATACGTGGAGCGATAAGCGGGCTCCTGACTTGAGCAACCAGGTGCAATTCAACTTGGGTTAGTTTAAGGGCATGGCCGACTTCTACGTTTCCCGAGCCGGGGGTCACGGTATATACCTTGACCCCATGTATCAACGGAATTTTTTTATAGTTCTGCGGCCAACTTACATTCCAATCAGGCAGCAGCGTATCCGTATTGATAGGTATATTTATCGACCATGTATTGGGCGGCTCCCTCTCCAAAACAACACTCGTATAATTAAGCGCACTGTAACCCGGATGCACAGGCGTCAGGCTATTAAGGTTCTGCGGCCTGAATATGGCTCGTTGAAAACCAAGAGGATCACTAATGGATACACGACTCACATTCCGGTTAACGATCTGACCCGCAGTGGGCTCCATTCGCTGATATTCAAACCTCTTTATACTTCCTACTCCCTCGCGAAGAGCGTCCAGAGCCTTCTTGGTTATTTTTTTTCCGGCAAGTGATTCAAACTGACCGTCCAATATATGAGTCAGCGTGCAGAGTACGCCGGTGGCATCTCGAAGAAAACTGCCATCATGAGAGTCCTGATTAAATAACCAGAGTGCAAAATAATACTTCCCTGCGGACTCGTTAAAAGCACCCCCGTAAGAATAAATATAAGAACCCTCCAAAAGAGTATAAAGACCCAAAGAGTCAACTGGAGTGCCAGTTGCAACTATTAGGTTTATCGTACCGACATTTATACCTGCACCAGCCAAAACGACTCCAACTTCCACAACGGGCGTTCTAAATGGAGCCATTATCTTCGAATCAAATTCAAGGCGCTGCATCGCTGAGTTATATCTAATATCCACATCTTTTACGGGTCCCGCAATTCTGCTCTGCCACCGGTTATAGTCCCAAGAGTCAACACCTGGGTGCGGCATACTGTTCTCGATACTTTTTATCTGGATACTGAACGGAGGAAGTTTGAATTGAAAGCGCCCCTCATTAGCGTGGGCAAAAATACGACTGACCTTCAACACATGGGCTTTTTTATCCCCGGGGGTCACTTCCATTTGAGGCACCTTGCCAACATATGGAAAAAGGGGGCTCACATTAAAGTTCTTATCAACAAATGCCGTTTTCAGAAAAGCGTATTCATCGTCTCTCCCTTCATCTGAATCGCCGGGGGTATAGCCGGCATACATCGCTACGAACATCGCCTCCGGCGATGTCGAACTGTCCTGCACGGCAATGCAGTTAACCCACTCTTCAAGATTCTCCGTCTTGAACCGCGGCGCCTCGCTCCACGCCTCGATACAGGTTTGCGGCACGCTCCAGGTGTCGTCGTATTTTTTGTAGACCATGTTCAAGCGCAACATCGGGTTGTTCTTGATGGTGGTGACCGGTGAACCCGGTTCTGGGGGGGTCGGTGGAGCACCGGGAACATAGCTCTGTTCGACGGTGGTCGCCTCCGGGCTGTTATCCACGCACTCGATCCAAAACACAAACAGCCGGTTATTGAACAACACTGGCCGTATCGTGCGTTCAATGGCGCCGGCCGAGATGGGTAAGTTGGCTTTTTTCCAATCCGACCAGGCGCCGGGTTGCGGGTAGTCGAACTTGGGGCGGTTGGGGTCGGTGCCGGTGAGGTTTTTATAAGTGCGTTGGGACATGTCCACCGAGCGCCAGTAATACACACTTTCGGCGCGGGATTTACCGATGAAGTAGTACATCCCGTTCTTGAAGTCGTCGGTGTTGATGTAGCCATTGATGATGGTCAGGTTGGCCACTTCTTCAAAACTGGCCAGGTAGCTGAGTACCGCTTCCTGGGCGGTGTCGATGTGGATCTTGTTCTGGTTGAGGTCGTTCTCCAGTTGCTCGAAATAGGTCGATTTGCTCAGGCGCAACGAGGGGTCGATGTACACCTCGGGGTAATACTGCAATTGCTGGTTGGCGGCCCAGATGGGGTATTGGCTGTTGATCTCGCGCCACTGGGTTATCAGGTGTTCTTCCATGACCCGGTTTTCGTAGCCCGGCTCCATACCCATCAGCGCACCGTTGATGTACTGCTGCAGGCTGGCGATGGCCGACGCCACGGGGCTGGTGGCCACGTCCTGGGAGACCTGGACATCGAGCAACTTGTACTCATAGAGGTCATTGGCGGTCTTGATTTTGTCGTTGAGCCCGGAGCCGACGAATTCCTGGGCGTTGGGCACCACCTCGTCGAGGTAGTAGGCCACCAGGGCGTCGCGCAGGGTTTCGTTGAGCTGGGCATCGATGGACTTGGACATGGTTGCTCCTTGCAAAAATGGTGGCGGTCAGGCGCGGCGGCTGGCGGCTATGGCGGCTTCACCCGCCGCTTGCCACGCCACACTGGCGCTGTCGGCGTGCAACGCGGTGGCGGCCAGCAGGTCGGTGGCGGTCAAGCCGCTGGCGGCGCAGGCCTGTTGACAGCGCAGCACCCAGTCCACTTCGGCCAGGGAGGTGGCGCGCCCCAGGGGCAGTTCCTGGAACAGGCGGGCGATGTCTTCCTGGCGCCAGCCCAGCAGGTTGGCCAGCACCTCGGCGCTGGCCTGGTTGACGGCGCTGCGCAGGGCTTTGTTCTTGAGTTGGGCCTTGGCCGGGTTGGCGCTGATGAAGTAGCCCAGCAGGGCTTCTTCTGCCTGGCTCTGGCGGTTGAACCACTGGCTATAGCGGCCCAGCAGGTAGAGGCTGGCCCATGACAGCGGCCCCCCTTGCGCCGCGCCCAGCCACTGCGGGTGTACCAGGAATAGGCGCAGGGCGCTGGTGCTTAGGCGTAAGTGCAGCGCGGCCTTGGCGTGGCGCAACACAGCCTTGAGCTGGACGATCAGCGTACTGCTGCCCTCGGCGTTGGTACCCACTTGCAGCACCATCGCCAGCAGTTGATAGACGCTAGTCTGGGCCCAGTGCACCACCACTTGGGTACGGTCCATGGGCAGGTTGACCAACTCCTGGGCCAGGCCTTCGATCAAGCGCAATTGCCGGCCGTGGGCGGCCATGAGCAGGGTGCCGAGTTTCTCCAGGCTGGCAGCCCTGACGGCGGGGTCCAGGGCCAGCGGTTGGAGGGCCCGCACCAGGGCGGCCTGCAATTGCGCCTGGGTGTTGTCGGCCAACTCCAGGGGTTGTTCTTTGACCAGGCCCGTTGGGTCGAGCAGTGGTAGCAGCACGCTGCGCCAGTTGATGGGGTCGCCGGGGCCGCGGGCCTGGGTGGTTTTTTCATGTGTGGGCAGGTTCAGCGCCAGCAGTTGCGCGTCGCTCACCAGCACCGCGCGGGTGTCCTCGGCGAGCTTCGCCACGCGGTCGGTCAAGCCTTCGGGCGGCAGGTAGTCGCCCGGGTCCAGGCCCAGCAATTGCCGCACCAGTGGCACCGTTTGCTTGCTGTCCTTGAGCCAGGTCACGGCCCAGTCCATTTGCATCAGGAGGTCGAGGATATCGGGCTCGGCACTCAGGGGTTCGCCTTCGTAGATGTTCTCGACCTTCATATCTCGATTGCCCTGGGCACCGCATTTGACTCGCAAATTGGTGAGCGTTGCCGCGCCCTCAGTGATGGCTTGCCAAGCCTCCCGAGTGATTACCCTACCGCTCAACGACAGGGTTTGGCCGGGGGCAATAGGCGCAAGGCTGAGCGTGCTGCCGTCGACATTGCGCAAAACGTTCGCCAGCGCCGGCTGCGGTGGCCAGTCGAGGGTAAATAACCGCGTGGGGGCTGCCTGGGTAAAATCCACCCCTTGGTTGACGAGCAACGCGGAGCCCGGCAGCAGGCGTAACACATCACCCGCCTCAAGAGGATCAGCCACCAAGGTCAAGCGGATGTCGTATGTAGCGTCAGAATTTTTGGCCTCGATTATCATCGGGCTCAACGGCCGCTCCCCTTGCTGCGCCAGGCGCCCGTTGCTGAGCAAGCGCTGGTAGCGTTCGCCGCCCAGCAAGTCGACCAGCGCCCAACTGTCTTCGGGTGTGAGGCCGAACAACTGCGCCATCCGGGCCTGGCGATACAGCGATGACACGGTGGCCAGGTCGCGGCGCAATGGGCCCACGTAGAGCTGGGTTTGCCCGGCCAGACGAAAGAACGAGGTCTGGGTGGGCTGTAAGCCCAGGCCGGCACACAGTTGCGACACGGTTCTTTTCGAGGCGGCGTCGGTGCCGGCCAGGTTGAAGGGCTGCTGGTCAAGCACCAGTGGCACGTCGAACAGCGCCGCCTTGTTGAACACCTGGTCGAACAGCGGCACGCGCTCGCCCGTGGCGTAGGGCGTGAGGTCATGCACAAAAGCTGCAAATTGCTCGGCAGTGATGCTGTAGCGCCCGCTCAAGTAGCGATAAACCCCCAGCACCCGCAAGGTGTTGATGTTCAGGTCCATGGTCAGGTTGTGTTCGCCTTCGCTGCGAATGGCGCTGATGATGAGTGTGTCCAGTTCGGCGAAGGGAAGGTCCAACCAGCGCTGCAAACGGATCATGCGTTGCAGGCGGTCGAAGCGGTTGGGCGAGGTCTTGGTCAGGTACCAGTAGGTGGCGTTGGCGGTCTTGACCTCCTTGAGCCCCATCGAATTGTCGAATTGGTCGCGTTGAATGGAGGCGGTGGTGGCCGGCGTGACGCTGTCATAGCGGTCCGAGCCCTGGCCGTTGACGTAGCAGGCGCCGTAGTGGGACGCATGGGGGTACGGTTTGCCCCGCCCCGCCCCATTAGCCTTGACGTTGGTACTGGGGCAGTTGGGCGATAGCCTGGGGAAACAGTTGCGCTGGGACAGCAGCGCCTCGACCTGCTCGGCATTGGTCGCGGTTTTGTCGAGAAAAGTCTTGAGTTCATTGAGCCCACCTTCGACCTGGCCGCCGGCACTGACCACATCGAAGTGATTTCTGAAAAACAACACCTGCTCGTTGGTCCACGTGATGTTTTCATCGAGTTCGATGGTAAAGCTCAAGGCTGCCAGCCCTGCAGGCGCCTGCAAGGTCCCAGTGGTGGTGGTCACCACAAATGCAGCGCGATAACCCGCAAACACCGGGAACGCTGGCCCGCTGTTGTCCCACGTGATGTTGGGCAGCAGCGTGGAGCCATTAGGCCCATTGAGATAGTTGAAACGCCAGAGGTAACGGGGATCGGTGGTTCTTGTACCGAATTTGAAGTTGGCTACGTGTTTTTGCGCTGTACCGGCCTTGGTGAATTCCAGCGTGGCCAGGTTGACCCCATTGTAGTCACTGACCAGCGCATCGGCAGGCGGCACGACCTGTTGAATCGCGCTCTGCCCGGGACGCAAAACAAAGCCCATGCCCACAGCCTTGTGGGCATTGAGATGGCAATTCCAAGGCCCATCCCACCCTGCAACCAGTTGTGCCTTGGACAGATAAAACGTCGTAAACAACGAAGGCTCAATCAGCAATTTCTGCTGCTGTGGGCTCAGCCCGGACAACAACCGCTGCGCCTCATGGGGGGCGTTCTGCACGGTGCCGTAGACATTGCGGCTGCCTTGGGTCGCGGGCAATTCAAAACTGACCCGGTAATTCAACTCGCCCAGTTGCAGCTTGTTTTGCGCCAGCCCCAGGCGGCACTGATGGTGAGCGAAGTTGTAGGGAAAAATAAACGGATGGCGCCGGTTGGCGAGCAGGTCATAGACCGGCAGCGGCATACCGGGGATGCCCTGCTGGTAACGCTGGATATCACCTTTGAGCACCTCGTTGACCTGGTCCAGCATCGGCCTGGGCACAAAGGTGCTTTGCGGGTCGATCACGAGCGCCTCGATATCGGGGCGCCGCGTGCGCAGCAGGATTTTGGGGTGAGTGCCCTGCCCGGACCCCTCCAGCGTGCGGGTGGCGAAGTGGAACAGAGAGCGCAGGTAAGCCACGGGCGAGTCGATCGCGGCGATGGCGCCCACCTTGCAGAACTCATCCCAGTTTTCCTTGAACAGGTTCGGGTAACTGGGCCCCACCTCCGTCAGCGCCCGCACGCCGGTGCGCTGGGTCAGATGCTGGGGTTTGCCACTGGACACCTGGTGCTCACGGTATAAACGGCCAATCTGGGTGGCGTAGCACAGTGCGTTTTCGTAGGCCAAGGCGCCGTCGGCATCGCAAATCTCCCCCAGGCGCTCGACGAACTGCGGCTTGGGTTGGCCGATGATATCGAACACCGACGCAATGCCCAGTTGCTGCATGGCGGTCACGAAATTGACCTTGCCCCGTGGAGTTTTCTTTGCAGCGGGGTCGTTGACCAGGTTGAGCAAAAGACGATCGCTGTGATCTGCCATGGGAGCCATCTCTGCGCAGGGGAAATTGCCCTTGACCCTACGACGGTTGCGGCATTTGCGAACCTGTCAGATCTGACAGGGGGCGGTACTTTTCCGACCGATGGCAAGCGACTTTGCAAAGCACCCCACCTGTGGGTGGCCTGCTCAACACCCACTCTCCTGCCCCGCAGGTAAGGGTGCGGGAGGCTAGCCGCCCCCCTCGCGCAGCTTCAGAAAATCAATGAACGCCCGCACCTTGAGCGGCAGGTGGCGGGTGTTGGGGTACAGGGCATAGACGCCCTGGCGGGTGAAACGGTGGTCGGGCAGCAGGTGCAGCAGGTGGCCGGCGTCCAGGTCTGCCTGAACCAGCCATTGCGGCAATATCGCCACGCCGTGCCCGGCCATGGCAAAGGCGCGCAGGGTGGCGCTGTTGTCGGCCACCACTGCGACCTGGCCGGCCTGGGGCTGGTAATCGTGCTCCACGCCTTGGGGGTCGGTCACGCTCAGGTGCGGCACGCGGCCATGGCCCAGGGTGGGCAGGTGTTGCAGGGCCGCCAGGCCAGTGACCGCCCCGTGGCGGGCCAGCAACGCCGGGGCGGCGACGGCGAACACGTCGAAGGTCGCAAGCTGCACCGCCCGCAGGTTGGAGTCGAGCAGGCGGCCCAGGCGGATCGCCAGGTCGAAGCGCTCGCCAATCAGGTCGGCGTGGGTCGATGAGGTGGACAGGTGGATATGCAGCTGTGGGTGCTGCTGGCGGAACAGCTCCAGCGCCGGCACCACTTTGGCCAGGGCATATTCCACGGTGGTGGTGATGCGCAGCGTGCCCTTGAGCTGGCTGTGTTCGCTGCGTGCCTCTTCGATGGCCAAGCGTGCTTCGTCCAGGGTGCGCAGGCAACGCAGGTAAAAGCGCTCGCCGGCATCGGTGAGGGCCAGTTGCCGGGTGTTACGGGTCACCAGGGTCACCCCCAACTCCGCCTCCAGGCGCTTGAGGTTGAAGCTGACCACGGCGCGGGTCTGGCCCAGCAACTGGGCTGCCGCCGTAAGCGAGCCGGCCTCGACCACGGCTTTGAAGGTGTCGAAACGATCCAGGCTGACCATGGGCGGGCGCCTCCTTTGTCAAAATAATTTTGACAAACTAGCAGCCATCGCGTCGTTTCCCTAGCCAGGAGAACGCCCTATCCTGCGGGGCCGCCCCTCACGCCGAGCCCTTTGCATGACCGACTATCGCGATTTTTTCAACGAAGTGATCCACACCTTGCTCGACATCGAACAGTGGTTCGCCGGCACCGCCGAACCGGCGCTGCTGGCCCGGTTGCTGGGGCGGTTTTCGCCCGAGTTTTCGATGGTCGCGCCTGATGGCAGAGCCTTGGACTGCGAGGCCCTGCGCGGCCTGTTCGAACAACTGGGCGGCACCCGCCCCGGGTTGCGCATCAGCCTGAGCGACCTGCGCGGCCTCGCCCGCCACCCCGGCGGCGCCACCCTGAGCTACCGCGAATTGCAATCGGACGCCAGCGGCCCCCTCAGCGACCGCCGCGCCACGGCCGTTATCGAACAACTGCCCGGCGGCGCCCTGCGCTGGCGGCATCTGCACGAGACGTTTTGCTGAAGGGGTGGGGTGAAAGTTCCTCTGTAAGCAAGAGCCCGCTCGCGATGGCGACATTACTGGCGACAACATTGTGGTTGCACCGGCCTCATCGCGGGCGCGCTCGCGCCTACTGGCGGCTTGTCTACTGGCCCGGGTTGACCACCACCGTGCAGGTGATCCCCGCCGCCAGCAACACGCCGTCGGGCACTTCGTCGAGGTGGATGCGCACCGGCACCCGTTGGGCCAGGCGCACCCAGTTGAAGGTGGGGTTGACGTCGGCGATCAGTTCGCGGCTTTCAGGGTTATCGCGGTCGTAGATGCCGCGCGAGATGCTTTCCACGTGGCCCTTGAGTACTTCGCCGCTCATCAGTTGCAGGTCGGCCGGGTCGCCGACTTTTACCCGCGGCAGCTTGGTTTCCTCGAAGAAGCCATAGACCCAGAACGAGTTCATATCGACCACGGCCATTTTCGCCTCGCCGATGCGCGCGTAGTCGCCCCGGTGCACGTTGAGGTTGGTGACGTAGCCGTCCACCGCTGCCAGCACGCGGGTGCGCTTGAGGTTCAGTTCGGCGGCATCCAGTTGCGCCTGGGCGTGCTGGTAGTCGGCCAGGGCGGCGTCGGCGATGTTGCTGGCGTCGTCGCGGTTTTCCCGGGAGATCACCAGGCTATCGAGGTCGGCACGCCGGTGGGCGTTGACCTTGCGCATCTCCCACGTGGCCTTGCGCGAGGCCACCAGGGCCTGGGCCTGCTTGACGGCGATGCGGTAGTGCTCGGGGTCGATCTGCATCAGTAAATCGCCCTTTTTCACCAATTGGTTGTCGCGCACCGGCACATCCACCACTTCGCCGGTGACGTCGGCGGCGACGTTGATGATGTCGGCGCGCACCCGCCCGTCGCGGGTCCAGGGGGTGTTCATGTAGTGCACCCACAAGGTGCGGCCGATCCACATCGCGAGGGCCAGCACCAGCAAGGTGGCGAGCAGGCTGAAGAGCTTTTTCATCGGGTCGTTCTCAACGGTAAACAGTGAGCGCCAAGGCGCCGAAAATGCACACGAACAGGCTCAGGCGCAGCAGCGCCGGGTGCCAGAAGAAGCGGTACAGGTCATGGCCCGACAGGAAGCGGTCCAGGGCCCAGGCCAGGCCTGCCGCGATGAAAAACATCAGGGTCATGGTCGGCATGTACAGGCCGTGGAAGGCGATTTCACGAGGCATGGGCAAATCCTTGGGGCTTGGCCACGGCATAGGCCGCCAGCGGCGATTGCGGGTCCAGCAGGGAGGTGCGAATAAAGTGCAGGTAGCTTTTGACCCGGCGCAGGGCCGAGGTGTCGAAGTGCGGCGCGAAAGGCTCGTCGGTGGCCTGCACGCGGCTGATGGCGTGGTCCACGGCAATCAAGCCACGCTCCAGGTTGCTCTGGCTCGGTTGCAAAAACAGGCGCACCAGCGAGCGGCCCATGACGCGGATCGCCTGGCGCCACGGCTGCGACGCCGCGTAGGCCGGGTGCACTGGCAAAATCGCCTGTTCCTTGCGCAACTCGATGATGGCGTGGCCCACCTCCAGCACCACGAACATCCAGCGCAGCAGCTCGCTTTGCACCTTGGGCTGGCCCGCCGCCAAGCCGTAGGCCTGGTGCAGCAGGTCGCGGGTGCGGCTCTCGAAACTCGACCCCAACCCCTTGAGTTTGCCGCTGATGGCGTACACCACTTGGCCGCGCAAATCCTGCTCCAGGCGCTGCCACAGCCAGCGGCTGTTGGGCGGCAGGATGATCGCCCCCGCCGCCGCGCACACCAGCATGCCCATGACCATGGCGATGTAGTCGTTGATGAAACTGTAGGGGTTGTAGACGGTGAGGTTGTCCGGCACCGAACCGGTGCTGAAGAAGATCAACAGGCCCAGGCCCACCCCGGCGAACTGTGGGCGCGAGGACAGGAACGAGCCCAGCACGATCACCGGCGCCAGCATCACGCACAGCAACGCGAAACCGTCGATCAACGGGAACACGAAAAACATCTCGATAAAACCGATCACCGCGCCGACCAAGGTGCCGCACGCCATCTGGAACGCCATGCGCTTGGGGTTGGGCGTGGCGGCGGACAGGCCGACGGTGGCGGCCGCGATCAGGGTCATGGTGGCGCCGCTGGGCCAGGCCGTGGCCACCCAGTAACTGCCCAGCACCAACAGAATGAAGGCCGCGCGCAACCCCGAAGCAGTCGACGCCAGCCAATTGGTTTGCGGCGTGTAGGGTTCGTCCCATTGCTCGCGGGCGTGGTGGTGGTCGGCCAGGGAGGCGTGGGTTTGGGCGTAGCTGTGCAGCTCATCGACAAAGCGGTAGAGCAATTCGTAGGCGGTGTGGAAATCCAGCTGCTCAGCCTCGCTCGGCGCACTTTCCTGGAACTGCGCCCGCAAGCTGCGCACCCGCGCCGGCAGGCCTTCCTTGTAGGCCGCCAGGGCGGCGGCCAGGCGCGCGGCGTCGGCATCGGTGAGGGCGCGGCCAGAGAAGCCGTCGAGCAGCTCGGCCAGGTCCTGCAAGCCGGGTTTGATCGCCGCCACCACATGGTCGGCGGCGTTGCTGCGCAGGCGTTCGAGCAACTGGTGCAAAGCGTTGAAGCGCGTGGTGATGCCCATGAACTCGCTGTTCAAGCGGCTCAAACGGCCGTTGCGCCGGCGCATGTGCGGGTCTTCGAACACGGTGACGCTGCGCAGCCCTTCCAGGCCCACCGCCTCGGCGATAAAACGCACGTTGCCGCGCTCGAACGCCTCGCGCTGGCTGCGCCCGCGCAAGCCGTCGGTGACGAACAGCGCGAACACGCCAAAGCGCTGGTACAGCGCGTTGCGCATGGCGGCGCTGGCGGTTTGCGGCAGGATCGCGGCACTGACCAGGGTGGCGCAGAGAATGCCCAGGGAGATTTCCAGCACCCGCCACACGGCGGCCATGAAGGCGCCGTCCGGGTGGGCCAGGGCCGGCAGGCCGACCATCGCCGCCGTGTACCCGGCCAGCACGAAACCGTAGGCGCGAAAGTTGCGGTAACGCGCCGCGCCCGCCGAGCAAATACCGACCCAGATGGCCAGGGAGCCGAGGAACAGTTCGGTGTTTTGCGCGAACAGGGCGATCAGCGCCACCATCACCGCCGAGCCGGCGAGGGTGCCGAGGAAGCGGTAGAAACTCTTGGCGAACACATGGCCGCTTTGCGGCTGCATGACGATGAACACGGTAATCATCGCCGTGCGCGGTTGCGGCAGTTCCAGGCGCATCGCCAGCCACAGGGTGAGGAATGCGGCCAGCAACACCTTGAAGATGTACACCCAGGTCACGCCATCGCTGCGTGCCCAGTCGAAGAAACCACGGCGCCATTCCAAGGCATACAGCCAGCGCAGCGGTGCGGGCAAGGGAGTCATTGCGGCCTTCTTTTAGTGGTCGAAAACGGCCAACGCGGCCGGGGTTTTGTGGGCGACGGTGGTACTTTCGGGCGGGCTGTCATCGCCGGCCCCGAGGCCGCCGCCCAGGGCGGTCACCAGTTCGGCATGGGCACTCAGACGCGCGGCCTGCACCTGCTGCTGCACCTGCTGCTGGGCGAACAACTGGGTCTGGACGTTGAGCACGTTGAGGTAGTCGGTGAGGCCGCGCTCGAATGCGATGGTGGCGATGTCGTAGGTCTTTTGCGCCGAGGCCACGGACTCGGCGGCGAAGGCTTGCTGCTTGTCCATGGACTCGCGGCGGATCAACTGGTCGCTGATGCTTTTGAGGGCGTCGATCAGGGTCTGGTTGTACTGCGCCAGGGCCAGGTCGTAGCCGGCGGACGCTTCGCCCAACTGGGCGCGCAGGCGCCCGCCGTCGAAGATCGGCAGGGAAATGGCCGGGCCGACGTTGTAGTTGAGTTTTTTGCCGGTGATGAACTCCAGCGCCCCGCCGCCGGTGGCCATGAAGCCCAGGCCGGCCACCAGGTCCACGTTGGGGTAGAACCCGGCATGGGCGACGTCGATGCCACGGGCCTGGGCCGCCACTTGCCAGCGGCTGGCGACCACGTCCGGGCGCTGGCCCAGCAGTTGCGCGGGCAAGGCCGAGGGCAATGGCAACGGCGCGCCCAGCGACAGCGACGGGCGTTGCAATTGGGCGCCCTGCCCCGGGCCAAAGCCTGCAAGGGCAGCCAATTGGTTGCGGCTCAGGGCGATTTCTTCGTCCAGGGCATCGAGTTGGCGGTGGGTTTCGGGCAGCGGGGTCTGGGCCTGGCTGACCTCGAAATGGGTACCGATGCCGCCGTCCAGACGCCGTTGCGCCAGGGCCAGGATCTGCTGTTGCTGCTCAAGGGTGGCGTGGACGATGTCGCGCCGGGCGTAGTGCAAGGACAACTGGATATAGGCGCGCACCACGTTGTTCTGCAATTCGAGCTGGGCCATGCGCGCCTGGGCGGCGCTCATGTGCGCCAGGTCCAGGGCCTGCTCAGTGGCATTGCGCTCGCGGCCCCAGAGGTCCAGGGCATAGGTCAGGCCGAGGGCGGCATTGTTGTCCCAGGTGGTGAAGTTGGCCAAATCGCCCGGGCCGTAGAACGGGTCGGTGGGCCAGTTGTGGCGCTTGAGGGTAGAAGTGCCGTTGATCTGCACCGCCTCGGCGGCCTCGGCCACGCCGGCCATGGCCCGCGCCTGGCGCACCCGGGCGGCGGCCATGGCCAGGCTGGGGCTGCCCTGCACGGCCAACTCGACCCAGCGGTTCAACTGCGGGTCGCCATAGGCCCGCCACCATTGGGCGCTGGGCCAGTGGGCATCCGCCGCCGCGCTCTGGATCGCGGCGTCGGTAGCCAGGGCAGCGACAGGCATTGCCTGGCCTTGCGGGCCAATACCTCCGGTTCCGATGCAGCCGCTGATTGCCAAGGTTAAAGCCCAAACACTGAGAGTCTTCAGCTCTCTGCTGATGCGACGCGGCACTGCTGCGAATTCCTGAAAAAAGAGGGGAGGCAAAACATTCCGGGAGCGGCTAACTCACTGTGGGAGCGGGCTCTGGCGAGTACAGCCGGCACATGCCCACCAGCAGCCATGCCGCCCTCGCGGGCAAGCCCGCTCCCACAGGTGAAAGTGCATCATTCCTACAACGACGCAATTCTAGGGTCCGCCCCCAGCGGCGATAAGCGGGCATTCCTGTGAATCTTTATTACCGTTAGCGCGATAATCCCTTGGTCGGGGTCACGGTCGCCCGTAACTTCATGTCACAATTTGCCATCTCCCTTGAGTGCACTCCATGGACACCCTGCAAAACATGCGCGCTTTCAGCAGTGTCGCCGAGGCTGGCAGCTTCACTGCCGCCGCCGCACAGCTGGACACCACCACCGCCAACGTCTCGCGCGCGGTTTCCAACCTTGAGGCCCACCTGCAAACCCGCCTGCTCAACCGCACCACCCGGCGCATCGCCCTGACCGAGGCGGGTAAGCGCTACCTGCTGCGTTGCGAGCAGATCCTGGCCTATGTAGAAGAAGCCGAAGCCGAGGCCAGCGACGCCCATGCGCGCCCGGCCGGGCAGTTGAAGGTGCACACCATGACGGGCATCGGCCAGCATTTCGTGATCGATGCCATCGCCCGCTACCGCAAAACCCACCCCGACGTGACCTTCGACCTGACCCTGGCCAACCGCGTGCCAGACCTGCTGGACGAGGGCTACGACGTGTCCATCGTACTGGCCAGCGAGTTGCCGGATTCGGGGTTCGTGTCTCAGCGCCTGGGCATCACCTACAGCATCGTCTGCGCCTCCCCGGCCTATGTGAAAGCCAACGGCTGCCCGCAAAAACCCGGCGACCTGCTCGGCCACGCCTGCCTGCGCCTGGTGAGCCCGGTGATCCCGCTGGAAAAGTGGTTGTTCGACGGCCCCGAAGGCCAGGAGATGGTCACCATCAACAGCTCACCGTTTTTGGTGAACTCCGCCGACGCGATGAAAACCGCGATCATCAGCGGCATGGGCGTGGGCGTGTTGCCGGTGTACGCCGCCATCGAAGCGCTGCGCAACGGCACGTTGGTGCGGGTGATGCCCAACTACCGCTCCCAGGAACTGAACCTGTACGCCATCTACCCCTCGCGCCAGTACCTGGATGCCAAGATCAAGACCTGGGTGGAATACCTGCGCGGCTCCCTGCCGGAAATCCTCGCCGCCCACCAGGCCGAACTCGCCGCCTATGAACTGAGCGGCAGCCTGGCCGGCGCCCGGCTGGCGACATAGGCCACCCGTCGGCGCCTGGCTTGCCAGCGGTGGCGGTTTCAAGGCTGCCATCGCGAGCAGGGCGCGCTGCCACCAGGCCTGAATAGGCCTGGTGGCTTGTGGGGGCGAGCCCTGCTTGCGCTAGCGGCCTAGCGGCGAATCACTCCAACACCGCCGCCGGCCCGAAGAACTCGTAACGGCTCTGCTGCGGCGGCACGCCCAACGCCTTGAGGTGGCGCTTGATCGCAGCCATAAAGCCCTTGGGCCCGAGGAAGTAGGCGTCCAGGTCGCGGTCGGCCGGCAGCCACAGGCCCAGTTGTTCCTGATCGAGCAAACCGATCTGGTCCGCCGGCGGGCTGATGCCGTCCTCTTCGGCATAGCAATAAAAGCGCTTGAGCTGCGGGTGGCGCGCCGCCAAATCATCGACCCAGCCACGGAACGCATGCACCGAGCCATTGCGCGCGCAGTGGATAAAATGCACCGGCCGCTCACTGGCCAGGGCCGCTTCGAGCATCGCCAGCGTCGGGGTGATGCCCACGCCGCCACTGATAAGCACCAAGGGCTTGGCGCTGGCGCTGAGGGTGAATTCCCCCGACGGCGGGAACAGCATCAGGCTGGCGCCGACCTGCAAACAGTCGTGCAGGTAGTTGGAAGCGCGCCCGCCCGCTTCGCGCTTGACGCTGATGCGGTATTGGCCGTTGTCGCTCAGGGCCGAGAGCGAGTAGTTACGCCGGGTTTCTTCGCCCTCGATAAACAGTTGCAGGCCGATGTACTGGCCCGGCTCGGCGGCAAGGACGGGGCCCTGGTCCTTGGGCGCGAAGTAGAACGAGGTGATTTCCACGCTCTCCTGCACCCGCGCCGCCAGCACGAACTCGCGCCCGCCGCGCCAGCCGCCCACTTCCTCGGCCTTGCGGGTATAGATGGCGCTTTCGGCGCCGATCAGGATCTGCGCCAATTGGTTGTAGGCCGCGCCCCAGGCGTTGAGGACCGCAGGCGTGGCCACTTCATCCCCCAGCACTTGCGCAATGGCGCGCAGCAAACAGGTGCCGACAATGGGGTAATGCTCGGGCTGGATCTGCAACGCCACGTGCTTGTTGATGATGCGCCCCACCAAATCGCCCAGTTGGTCGAGTTGGTCGATGTGCTTGGCGTACATCAGCACGCCATTGGCCAGGGCCCGGGGCTGGTCGCCACTGGCTTGGTGGGCCTGGTTGAACAGGACGCGCACTGGCGGGTACTCGGACAACATCATCCGGTAGAAATGGGTAATCAGCGCCTCGCCGCCGCTTTCAAGCAGGGGCACGGTGGATTTGACGATGGCACGATCCTGGACGCTCAGCATGGGTAACTCCGGTGTTTTCTAGGAATACCTTAGGCTTATCAGTATTCGTGCCATGTTTTAATTCATTAAAAATCAATAACTTAAATATTAGATAGTCATTATGACAACGCCCGCCTTATAGTCACTGCGACTACACGGAGTCAATATGACCGCAACTACCCTGCTCACCACCCTGCTGCCCCTGGTGGCCGACCTGTCCCGCGAACTGCCCGAAAGCGAGCGCTACCGGCGCCTGCTCGAGGCCATGCGCGCCCTGCTGCCCTGCGATGCCGCCGCGCTGCTGCGCCTGGACGGCGAATGGCTGGTGCCCCTGGCGGTGGACGGCTTGAGCCCGGACACCCTGGGGCGGCGCTTCAAGATCAGCGAGCACCCGCGGTTCGCCGCGCTGCTCGAAGGCCCGGGCCCCACCCGCTTCGCCAGCGACAGCCCGTTGCCCGACCCTTACGACGGCCTCGTCCATGGCCTGGACGAAGCGCTGCACGTACACGACTGCATGGGCTGCCCGCTGTTTATCGACGAACGCCCCTGGGGCCTGCTGACCCTGGACGCCCTCGACCCGCGGCGCTTCGACGCCATCCCCCTGAGCGACCTGCACGCCTTCGCCAGCCTCGCCGCCGCCACCGTCAGCGCCGCCGAGCGCATCGAACGCCTGGCCCTGCGCGCCGAGGACGAACACCAGCGCGCCGAGGTCTACCGCCAGGCCAGCGGCCAGCAACCCCGGGAGATGATCGGCCAAAGCAAGGCCCACAAACGCCTACTCGAAGAAGTCAGCCTGGTGGGCGGCAGCGACCTGACGGTACTTATCAGCGGCGAAACCGGCGTCGGCAAAGAGCTGGTGGCCCAGGCCCTGCACACGGCCTCGGCACGGCGCGACAAACCGCTTGTCAGCCTCAACTGCGCAGCGCTGCCCGACACCCTGGTCGAAAGCGAGCTGTTCGGCCACGTGCGCGGCGCCTTCACCGGGGCCACCAGCGACCGGCGCGGCAAATTCGAGCTAGCCAATGGCGGCACCTTGTTTCTCGATGAAGTGGGCGAGTTGTCCCTGAGCGTGCAGGCCAAGCTGCTGCGGGTGCTGCAAAGCGGCCAGTTGCAGCGCCTGGGTTCGGACAAGGAACACCGGGTGGACGTGCGCCTGATCGCCGCGACCAACCGCGACCTGGCCGCCGAAGTGCGTAATGGCCGCTACCGCGCCGACTTCTACCATCGCTTGAGTGTGTACCCGCTGCGGGTCCCGGCCCTGCGCGAACGCGGCCGCGATGTGCTGCTGCTCAGCGGTTTCTTCCTAGAGCAAAACCGCTCGCGCATGGGCCTGGGCAGCCTGCGCCTGACCAGCGACGCCCAAGCCGCGCTGCTGGCCTACGCCTGGCCGGGCAACGTGCGCGAACTGGAACACCTGATCGGCCGCAGCGCCCTCAAGGCCCTGGGCAACGGCCGCGAACGCCCGAAAATCCTCAGCCTAAGCGCCGCCGACCTGGACCTGCCCAGCGTAGCCGCCCCCCGCGCCCCCGCCCCCGTCACCCCGCACCCTGCCGAACCCGGCGCCGACCTGCGCCAGGCCACCGAGCAGTACCAGCGCCAACTCATCAGCGCCTGCCTGGACCGCCACCAACACAACTGGGCCAGCGCCGCCCGTGAGCTAGGCCTGGACCGGGCCAACCTGGGGCGCATGGCCAAGCGGTTGGGGCTTAAATGAGGCTTGGGTGGGTCTAGGGGCTGATGTTGCCTCGGGCCAGACGGGTTCACCTGGCCTGCATTTAACGATCAAAGTGTTGGCCTGGACTGATCCGGGCTCCAGAGCCAGAAGGTGTAGCCGTAGTCGCCTT
>RCMZ01000297.1_pt1 | contig 29411 bp, 29 predicted proteins | sample 2041141 | NCBI WGS metagenome assembly RCMZ01 (sample SAMN09708263, study PRJNA481090) | Wastewater metagenome, whole genome shotgun sequencing project. | biome: sewage; isolation source: Davis station wastewater (DW) | place: Antarctica: Davis Station | collected 2010-03-01 | reverse complement strand
AATGGCGCGGCGGGTCTGGCCGGCGTGGTCGGCTATCTGATCACCATCGAGGCGGCCAAAGTTCTGATGAAGGCGCCGCCCGAGGTTCTGGCGGGTCTGACCGGCGATGCGGCCGAGGCGGCGGCCAAGACGTTCCGCGATCAGGCCCTGACCCGTTTAGGCGTCCCGATCGGCATTATCTCCGGTTTGATTGCGGGCGATTTCTACAATCGGTTCTCGACGCTGAAACTGCCGGAATATCTAGCCTTCTTCGGCGGCCGTCGGTTCGTGCCCATCGCTTCAGGCTTTGCGGCCCTGGCCGTGGCGGCGATGATCGGCCTGTCCTTCTCGGCCATCGACCACGCCATTGACGTCTTCAGCCGCACGGTGGTCGGATCGGGCGAGATCGGCCTGTTTGTCTATGGCCTGCTGAACCGCCTGTTGATCATCACCGGCCTGCACCACATCCTGAACAATGTGGCGTGGTTCATCGTCGGCGATTATCACGGCGCGACCGGCGACCTGAACCGCTTCTTCGCAGGCGACCCCACGGCGGGCGCCTTCATGAGCGGTTTCTTCCCCGTGATGATGTTTGGTCTGCCCGCCGCCTGTCTGGCCATGTACCACGCCGCCCGGCCCGAGCGCCGTAAGGCCGTGGGCGGGATGCTGTTCTCACTGGCCCTGACCGCCTTCCTGACCGGGGTGACCGAGCCGATCGAGTTCACCTTCATGTTCCTGGCGCCCGCCCTCTACGCCATCCACGCGGTCCTGACTGGGCTGGCGATGGTGGTGATGAACCTGCTGGACGTGCATCTGGGCTTCACCTTCTCGGCAGGCCTGTTCGACTATGTTCTGAACTTCGGCAAGTCGACGCGGCCGTGGATGCTGTTGCCGGTCGGGCTGGTCTATGCGGCCCTCTATTACAGTCTGTTCCGCGTCTTCATCCGAGTGCTGAACCTGAAGACGCCGGGCCGTGAGGATGATCCGGTCGAAACCGTGACCCACGTCACTTCGAGCGGGCGTGGCGAAGCCTTCATCCTCGCGCTGGGCGGGGCCAGCAACCTGCTGGCCGTGGCCTCCTGCACCACCCGCCTGCGCCTGCGGATCGTCTCGCGCGCCCGCGTCGATGAAGCGGCGCTGAAACGTCTGGGCGCGCGCGGCGTCATCGCCCCCTCGCCCGACAGCCTGCAGGTCGTCATCGGCCCGACGGTCGAGGCCGTGGCTCAGGACATCCGCGACCAGTGGACAGCGACACCTTCCGCTAGTGTCGTCGCCGCTGCGCCGGTTCAGACTGCTCAGGCCGTCCTCAGCGACGCCCTGAAAGCCGCCCTGGGCGGCGGCGCCAACATCCGCTCATCGACAACCAAGGCCGGGCGCCTGTGCGTGGTTCTGGCCGACGCCGCCGCCCTGAACGAAACCGCCCTGACCGCCGCCGCCCCCAAGGGCTTCGTCCGCCTAAGCCCGGACAGTCTGCAGGTGCTGGTCTAGGCGCCTCGTCGTCGATCCTGAAACCCGTCGCGCGGCTGCATTGCGCAGCCGCGCGATGAGGTGTGCCAGATGCCTGCGCATGATCGCCTTCAACGGCGGTTCCTGATTGGTCGGGAAATAGTGGTGCCGCTTAGGTGACTCGAACACCTGACCCCATCATTACGAATGATGTGCTCTACCGGCTGAGCTAAAGCGGCTCCGGTGCGCGATCAAGCCGCGCGAGAGGGGGTCTTTATACGGGCTGTTCGCGATTGCCAAGCGCCTCTTGCAGGGTCTGCAGCAAACTCTGCTCATTTGGGGCGTCGGCGACCGCGATGGCGAGGTTCAGATCGGCCAGAGGGGTCGCAGCCGCCGGGGATATGCAGGCGATGAGGCTGGTCGCCAGCGTACTGCGGTCCAGCGGGGCCAGCAGGCGAGCGGCGCGCGGTGAATGGATCAGGATCGCTTCGACCGTCGGCAGGGCGGGCGGCGTGATCGGCACGGTGCGATAGACGGACAGGTTTTCGATCCGGGCCTGGCCGCCAGCGGCCCTGACGACGTCCGACAGATCACCCACGGGAGTTTCGGCGACGGATGCCAGAATGGGGCCTGCGGGAGGTTCGGCGGCGATCAGGCGGGCCAGCGCAGGCAGGTCGCCGGAGGCAGAGCGCACGCGACTGAAACCGATGCTGCGGGCCGCGTCGGCGGTGGCGTCGCCGACAGTCAGGACCGGATGGTCTCGGCGCGACGTCAGGGCGGCGTAGGCGTCAACGCCGTTGGGGCTGGTGAAGACCAGGGCTGCGAACCGGTCCAGATCAGGCAGGTGTGGGGCCAGAGGTTCGACCGTCAGAAGAGGCGCGATCACGGGTGTCAGGCCCAGTTCACGCAGACGTTCCGCCGTCCGCCCGGCGCCGGGCTGGGTGCGGGTGATCCAGACGCGGGCCGGGCGCAGGGTGTTCATCCGTCCAGGGTCGCGGGATCGACTTCCTGATCGCCTGCGGCGAGGTGGACCTCGCCGCCCAGACGCTGGCCCAGGGCGCGGGCGGCCTCAGTCGTGGCGACGCTGAGTTCGCCGACGCGGCGCCAGCGGGCCGAGCCGTCGGGGCTGAGCATTTCCGTGGTCAGCCGCAGCGTCCCGTTGTCGATGGCGGCATAGGCGCCGACGGCGGTGCGGCATGAGCCCTCCAGCGCCAGCATGGCCCCGCGTTCCGCCGCGACCGCCAGGGCGGTGTCGGCATGGTTCAGGGCGGCGACCCAGGGGGCGTCGATGTCGGCGGCGCGGGTCTGGATGGCCAGCGCGCCCTGACCCGGCGCGGGCAGGAAGGCGTCCAGCGACAGTTTCTCACGGATGTGCTCGGTCACACCCAGGCGCGCCATGCCCGATACGGCCAGCAGGATGGCGTCGAACTCTCCGTCCGCCGCGCGGCGCAGGCGGGTGTCGATGTTTCCACGCAGCATTTCGATCTTCAGGTCGGGCCGCAGGGCCTGGGCCTGGGCTTGCCGTCGTAGGCTGGCCGTGCCCAGCCGCGCGCCGAAGGGCAGGTCGTCGAAGCTGGCGAAGTCGCGGCTGATGAAGGCGTCGCGGGCGTCCTCGCGCTCCGGGATGGCGGCGATGCACAGGCCCTCAGGCTGTTCAGCGGGCACGTCCTTCATCGAATGGATGGCGATGTCGATGCGGCCGGCCAGCAGGGCCTCCTCGATCTCCTTGGTGAACAGGGCCTTGCCGCCCAGCTCCAGCAGGCGGCGATCCTGAATCCGGTCGCCGGTCGTGACGATCTCGACCAGAGGCACGGCGGTCTGAACATCGGCGTCTGGAACGCCCAGGGCCGTCGCGATGGCGCGTTGCATCATGCCGGACTGGGCCAGCGCCAGCTTGGAGCGACGGGTGCCGATACGGAGAGGAAAGGTCATGAGCGTTGCGCACCGGTCGCCGGGTCGCTACCTCGACCCGATGGAGATGTCCGCCGACTATAGCAGCCGCGCCCAAGCGGCAACCGGACGCGATGTCCAGCCCCTGACAGGCGTGCTGACGGTATTGGGTCTGGAGACCAGCTGCGACGAGACTGCGGCCTCGGTCGTGCGCCTGCATCCGACAGTATTGGGCGGTCGGGCCGAGGTGCTGTCCTCGGTCGTGCACAGCCAGATCGACGATCATGCGGCCTATGGCGGGGTGGTGCCGGAAATCGCCGCGCGCAGTCATGTGGAGATGATCGACGGCGTCACGCGTCGCGCGATGGCCGAGGCGGGGCTGGACTACGCCGATCTGGACGGGGTGGCGGCGACGGCGGGGCCGGGGCTGGTCGGCGGGGTCATGGTGGGCCTCAGCTATGGCAAGGCGGTCAGTCTGGCGCGCGGCCTGCCGCTGGTGGCGGTCAACCATCTGGAAGGCCATGCCGTGTCGGCGCGGCTGGGGGCGGAGGTGGCCTATCCCTTCCTCTTGCTGCTGGTGTCGGGCGGACATTGCCAACTGCTGGAGGTGCGCGGCATCGGCGACATGAGCCGTATTGGCGCGACCATTGACGACGCGGCGGGCGAGGCCTTTGACAAGATCGCCAAGGCGCTGGGGCTGGGCTATCCGGGCGGTCCGGCGCTGGAGCGTCTGGCGGCGACGGGCGATGGTTCGCAGATCGAGCTGCCGCGCGCCCTGTTGGGCCGCAAGGACTGCGATTTCTCTTTCTCGGGGCTGAAGACAGCGGCCTTCCGCATCGCCCAGACGTGCGAGACGCAGCAGGACAAGGCCGATCTGGCCGATGCGGTCCAGAACGCGATTGCGCGCCAGTTGTCGGATCGCTCGGAGCGGGCGCTGGCTGCCTATGCCGCCGAACACCCGCATCGCCTGTTCGTGGTGGCGGGCGGGGTGGCGGCCAACAAGACGATTCGCGCCACGCTGGAGGCTACGGCGGCCCGGCATGGTTTCGATTTCCTGGCCCCGCCCATGGCCTATTGCACCGATAATGCGGCCATGATCGCTCTGGCGGGGGCGGAAAGACTGGCTTTGGGCCTGACTAACGACGTGGATGTGATCGCAAGGCCGCGATGGCCGCTGGACGAAGCGCGCGCCCTGTCCGATCCTTCGCACAAGCCGGGGCGCAAAGGCGCAAAAGCATGAACCGGCGCAATGCCTTGGGAGGGCGCATGGAATTTCGCACGGCAGGGGTCATCGGCGCGGGCGCATGGGGCACGGCCCTGGCGCAGGTCTGTGCGCGCGGCGGACTGGATGTGATCCTTCAGGCCCGCGAGGTCGAGGTGATCGAAAGCATCGCCGCACGGCGCGTCAACGAAGCCTTCCTGCCGGGCGTGGAGTTGAACCCCGGCATCCGTGCGACCAGTGATCTGGCCGATCTGGCCGGGTGTGACATGATCCTGGCCGTGCCGCCTGCGCAGCATATGCGCGCCACCCTGACCGCCTTCGCGCCCCATGTGCGGGCGGGCGTGCCGATCGTCCTGTGCGCCAAGGGGATCGAGCGCGGCACACTGAAGCTGATGACGGACGTGCTGGCCGAAACCCTGCCTGATGCGCCCGCCGCCGTCCTGTCCGGTCCCAGTTTTGCAGGCGAGGTCGCGCGCGGACTGCCGTCCGCTGTGACCCTGGCCTGTGCGGACAACGCGCTGGGCGAAGCCCTGCTGAACACCCTGTCGGCGCCGGGTTTCCGGCCCTATCTGGCCAAGGACCTGATCGGGGCCGAGGCGGGCGGCGCGCTTAAGAATGTGCTGGCTATCGCTTGCGGCGTGGTCGAGGGGCGTCAACTGGGCCGCAGCGCCCATGCCGCCGTCATCACGCGCGGATTCGCCGAAATGACGCGTCTGGCCGTGGCGCTGGGCGGTGAGGCCGAGACGGTGGCTGGACTGTGCGGCCTTGGCGATCTGGTCCTGACCTGCTCCAGCCCGCAATCGCGTAACATGAGCCTGGGTCTGGCGCTGGGACAGGGCCAGACGGTCGAACAGGCGCTGGCGGGCAAGCGGTCGGTGGCCGAGGGCTACGAAAGCGCGCCCGCCGTGCGCGAACTGGCCGCGCGTCTGGGCGTGGAGATGCCGATCGCCGAGGTCACCGCCGCCCTGCTGGCGGGTGAAACCACGGTGGACGGCGCCATCGAGGCCCTGTTGTCGCGCCCCCTGAAGGCCGAGCGCGTTTGAACGAGACGCCGGAACCGGCCGAGCGCAAGCGCGTCTGGAAGACGCCGCCGGGCGTGGCCCTATGCGCTGAGGCCGACATCGCCGATCCCGGATCGCGCGGCTTCGTGCTGCAGATCGGTGAGGCTTTCTTCCACGGGTTTGTGGTGCGAAAGGATGGGGCGGTCGCAGGCTGGGTCGATCGTTGCCCGCACGCCGGATTTCCCATCGCGGTCGAACTGGACCGCTATCTGACGCCTGACGGTTCGCTGATCCTGTGCGGCTGGCACGGGGCGGTGTTCGAGCCGCTGACCGGCAAATGCACAGGCGGGCCGTGCGCGGGCGGACGACTGACGCCTTGGCCGGTGACCGCGGCGGGCGGGATCATCCGCACCGCCTGACGGGCCTGCTGATAAGCGTCGTCTCAGTCCAGCGGCTGGGGTCGGGTCACGACAGGCGCATTGGGATCGGTCTGCGGTGCGCGCGCAGGCGTGGGCGCGGACGCTTGAGGAACCACGACGACTACAGGCGGTTCGATCGTTGCCGCCGGACCCGACGCTGGTGCCTGGGTGGTAGGCGCCGACGGTGACGCGGCCCGGGGCGATTGGGGCTGCTGCTGGACAGTCGATGTCACAGTTTGAGGCGTGGCGGCTCGTGCGGGCGGCGTCGTTGTTCTCGCAGCGTTCGGGGCGGCAGGCGCCGCGGCCGGAACGGTTGCCGGGGGCGTAGGTGCAGTGGGCAGGGGCTGCTGCACGTCCTGCGGCTGTTCAGCGGGTGGGGGGCTGACCGGCGCTACGGCTTCTGGCGGTGATACAGGCGGGGCCTCTTGCGCGGGTTGCGACCGCAGGGCGAACCACAGGCCCCCGCCGATGACCAGAACCGCCGCAGCGCCTGCCCCGATCAGCAGAGGCAGACGCGAAGCCGATTGGCGAGATGCGGTCCGGCGCGGCGAGGCAGCCTGTGGCGTCGCAGGGGCGACCTCGATCACCTTGGGCGTCTCCGCGACCGTGACGGGAGCCAGGTCCTGCTCGATCGGAGCGGTGGGCGTCGGTTCAGGATGGGGCGGCGAAACAGGGGCTGTCTTCGCGACCGGCAGGGGGCGGACGGTTAGATCAGGCCCTGCGGGCGACGGTTCGGATTTCGACGGGGTGGCCTTCGCAGACGCTAGCCGGGCCTGCGGGATCAGGGAACCTGACATTATCCCGCCTGAGCGTTGCGCTGGGGCGGGCGCAGGCGGACGGGCAGGTACACGACCTTCGGCCGGGGAGAAGTTCAGGCCCTGGCCTGCCGACTGCCTCTGAACCGGAGGCTTGCGAGGCGGCGGATTGGGCAGGCGATCCAGCGGATTGGGCGCGACCGGCACCGGCCCGACGTGGAAGGTGGTCGCGGGCATCCGTCCCCACTGCGCGGGCTTGCGCTCGAACGGCTGGGGCTGGGCGGGCGCCGGTCCCGGCGACGGGGTCTTCTGATCGTCGGACATGGTCTTCTATTCGCTGGCGATCTGGCCGGTTTCGTGACGGTTCAGTTTTTGAGCCGATAGCCGGTCTTGAACATCCACATCACAATGGCAAGGCAGACCGCGAAAAAGCCCAGGGTGGCGGCCAGGCTGATGCCGATGGCGACATCGCCCTGACCATAGAAGGCCCAGCGGAAACCTGAGATCAGATAGACGATCGGATTGAACAGCGTCACCGTGCGCCAGCCGTCCGGCAGCATGTCGATGGAATAGAAGGCGCCGCCCAGGAAGGTCAGGGGCGTGACGATCAGCATCGGGATCATCTGCAGTTGTTCGAACCCGTCGGCCCAGACCCCGATGATGAAGCCGAACAGGCTGAAGGTCACCGAAATCAGGATCAGGAAGGCCATCATCCAGACCGGGTGCAGGATCTGCAGCGGCACGAACAAGGACGCCGTCGCCAGAATGATCAGGCCCAGCACCGCCGACTTGGTCGCCGCCGCCCCGACATAGGCCAGCACGATCTCCAGCGACGACACGGGCGCCGACAGGATTTCGTAGATGGTGCCGGTGAACTTGGGGAAATAGATGCCGAAGGAGGCATTGAAGATCGACTGGGTGAACAGGCTGAGCATGATCAGGCCAGGCACGATGAAGGCGCCATAGGGTACGCCCCCGACCTCCTGCATCCTGCTGCCGATGGCGCCGCCGAAGACCACGAAATACAGGGCAGTCGTGATGACGGGGGTGACGATGCTCTGCCAGATGGTGCGCAGGGCGCGCGCCATTTCGAAGCGATAGATGGCCCATACGCCGTATCCGTTGAAGGTCATGCGGCGGTTCCGTTCGTGTGGACCAGGCTGACGAAGATGTCTTCCAGCGAGCTCTGGCGGGTGTTCAGGTCAGTGAAGCCGATGTTCAGCGCGTCCAGCCGCCGGATCAGCGAGGGGACGCCGGTGTCTTCTGCATTGGCGTCGAAGCCGTATTCCAGTTCGCCGCCACCGTTCTTCAGCGTCAGGTTCCAGTCGGACAGTTCGGCGGGAACGACGGCCAGCGGTTCGGTCAGGTTCAGGGTCAGAGTCTTTTTGCCCAGTTTCTTCATCAGGGCGGTCTTTTCCTCGACCAGGATCAGTTCGCCCTTCAGGATGACGCCCACCCGGTCGGCCATTTCTTCGGCCTCTTCGATATAGTGGGTGGTCAGGATGATGGTGACGCCGCGTTCGCGCAGGCGGCGCACCATGACCCACATGTCGCGACGCAGTTCGACGTCGACGCCCGCTGAGGGTTCGTCCAGGAACAGGATGTCCGGCTCGTGGCTCAGGGCCTTGGCGATCATCACCCGGCGCTTCATGCCGCCTGACAGGGTGCGCAGCTTGGCGTCGCGCTTGTCCCACAGAGTCAGGTCTTTCAGCAGTTGTTCGATGAAGGCCGGATTCGGCGCCTTGCCGAACAGGCCGCGGCTGAAGGTGACCGTGGCCATCACCGTCTCGAAGGCGTCGGTGGTCAGTTCCTGCGGCACCAGACCGATCTTGGTGCGGGCGGTGCGGAAGTCCTTTTGAATGTCATGGCCGTCGGCGGTGACGACGCCTGTCGTGGGCGTGACGATGCCGCAGACGATGGAGATCAGCGTGGTCTTGCCCGCGCCGTTCGGGCCTAGAAGGGCGAAAATCTCACCCTTGTTGATGTTCAGATCGACGTGTTTCAACGCCTGATGGCCGGATTTATAGGTCTTGGTCAGACCTTCAATGGCGATGACGGGCATCGGCGCTCCTTGGCCGAGGCGGTGGCCCCGGTTCTATAAGGCGGGAATATGGCGCGCCGAGACGCGGGCTCAAGGGGAGGGGAATAAGAAAGGCCCGCCCGATGCGAGATCGGGCGGGCCAGCTCCGCCGACCCCACGGGGTCGGTTGGCGGGTCGCAGGGACCGACGGAGCAGTGCTTAGCCTTCCAGGTCCTGGCCTTCGTCCGGTTCGGGCGTGCCCAGGAGCTCGTCAGCAATCTTGTTGGTTGAGGCGCGAACCGCCTTTTCGATGGAGATGGCGATGTCGGGGTTCTGTTTCAGGAACTCACGCACATTCTCGCGGCCCTGCCCAATGCGGGTCGAGTCATAGCTGAACCAACTGCCCGCCTTTTCGATCACGCCGGCCTTGACGCCCAGGTCGATTACCTCGCCCAGTTTGGAGATGCCTTCGCCATACATGATGTCGAAGATGACCTCGCGGAACGGCGGGGCGACCTTGTTCTTGACCACCTTGACGCGGGTGGTGTTGCCGACCACCTCGTCGCGGTTCTTGATTGCGCCGGTGCGGCGGATGTCCAGGCGCACCGAGGCGTAGAACTTCAGCGCATTGCCGCCCGTCGTCGTTTCCGGCGAACCGTACATGACGCCGATCTTGTGGCGGATCTGGTTGATAAACAGGACGATGCACTTGGACTTGGAGATGGAGGCGGTCAGCTTGCGCAGCGCCTGGCTCATCAGACGGGCCTGCAGACCCGGCAGGCTGTCGCCCATCTCGCCTTCGATTTCAGCGCGCGGGGTCAGGGCCGCGACCGAGTCGATCACGACGATGTCCACGGCGCCCGAACGCACCAGGGTGTCCACGATCTCCAGCGCCTGCTCGCCTGTGTCGGGCTGCGACACCAGAAGGTCGTCCAAATTTACGCCCAGCTTCTGGGCATAGACCGGGTCCAGCGCGTGTTCGGCGTCCACGAACGCGGCGACGCCGCCCTTTTTCTGGACTTCCGCCACCGTGTGCAGGGCCAGGGTCGTCTTGCCCGAGGATTCGGGGCCGAACACCTCGATCACCCGCCCGACGGGCAGGCCGCCGATGCCCAGCGCCATGTCCAGACCCAGCGAACCGGTCGAGATGCTCTCGATCTCGTTCACCACGCCGGCCTTGCCGAGTTTCATCACCGAGCCCTTGCCGAAGGCGCGATCGATCTGTGCGATCGCCGCCTCTAGAGCGCGTTGCTTGTCGCCGTCTTCTTTACCCACCAGTTTCAAAGCCGCCTGTGCCATTGCCTTCGTCTCCCTTGCCATGATTCCCGTCAGAAGCTTGGGAGAGACCCGCCATGGACCCGCCCCCGTTAAGTGAGGCGGACTATGTGCACGGTTTGTTCCAGTTCACAAGATGTTCTCTTTTCTGGCCCCGGACGCACGCGATTTAGACGTCCGATTCTGACGTATCGGATAGGGGCAGGCGCAGGCTGAAGGCGAAGCCCTCTGGCGGATAGGCCAGAACCCCGGACCCATTCAGAGAGCGATTGATCGTGGATTCGATCAGATCAGAACCGAAGCCGCGCCGCTTTGGCGAGACCACGGTGGGACCGCCGCTTTCGACCCAGTCGAGGGACAGAACGCCTTCGCTGACGGTCCAGTCGACGCGAACGAGGCCGCCGGGGGCTGACAGGGCGCCGTATTTCGCCGCGTTTACGGCGAGTTCGTGAAACGCCATCCCAAGGCCCAGGGTCTGGCGTGGATCGAGACTGACCGCCGGACCGCTTAGCCGGACCTGTTCGTCGGCATAGGGCGCCAGTTCCTGCACCAGCAGGTCGCGCATATTGACCCATTCCCAATTGCCGGCCGTCAGAAGGTTCTGCGTGTTCGACAGGGCCAGAAGCCGGGCCTCGAACAGGGTGGTGAACATCTTGATGTCAGGGGTGCGACGCGCGGTCTGACGGGCGATGGACTGGACCGTGGCCAGGGTGTTCTTCACCCGGTGGTTCAGCTCGTTGATCAGGATGCGCTGCTGGCGTTCGCTATCGGCCAAGGCCTGATAGGCCTGGCGTCGGTCGGTGATGTCGGTGATGACGCCCGACATCCGCATGGGACGGCCTGAACGACTGCGGATAAGGCGTCCGCGCAGGTGGAACCAGCGGTCAGTTCCCGCCAGCCGCCATTCGTGATCATAGTCGGCTTCGCCTGACATGGCGCGCGCCAGGGCGGCCAGGTGGACGGGCAGGTCTTCGGGCGACAGCCGGTCGCCGATCTCGGTGGGGCCAAGCCGCGCGTCATGCGGAATGGCCAGGATTTCGCGGGCCCGGTCCGACAGAATGGGCGAGCGTAGAGGCAGGGCCGCCTCCCAGAAGCCGACGCCGCCCGCATCTATGGCGGACAGGACATTGGTCCTTTGATCCAGAATGGAGGCGCCGAGCGCCAGGAACAGGATGGTGATGCATCCCGCTGTGACGGCTGTCGCCAGGGCGACCGGCGAGGCCGCGCCGGCTTGAACCGTGTGCGCCGTCGGCGCCAGGATCACGGCGGCCATGCCGGTGTAGTGCATGGCGGCGATGGCCAAGCCCAGGATCACCGCAGCCAGAGCGCGCCAGCCCTGGCTGCGTTCGCGCCGCGCCGCTGCAAGAGCGGCTGTCGAGGCCGCTACGGCGATGACGACGGACAGCAGGACAAGGCCGGGCCGGTATCCCAGGGTGGCGGTCGTCCGAACCGCCGTCATGCCGACGTAGTGCATGGCGGCGATCGAAAGGCCCATCATCAAACCGCCTGCCGGCAAGACGAAGCGCTTGGCGCCCGGGCGGCTCGCCGTGAGGAAGGCGACCCCTGTCCCCGCCACCGCCAACAGGAAGGAAAGGGCGGTCAGCTCGACGTCATAGGAGACAGGCGAACCGGGATCGAAGCCCAGCATGGCGATGAAATGCATCGACCAGATGCTGATGCCCAGCACCAGGGCGGCGACGCCCAGCCATTTGAGCCGCGTTGAACCCAGGTGCGCCCGCATACGGCCAAACAGGTCCAGAGCGGTCCAGGCGCCCAGGATGGCGACGGCGATGGCGACGGCGGCGAACAGGCTGATGTGGTCGTGATGCACGCGATTTCAGCTCGGATTGGTCAACTTGGATTGGGTGGAGGCAGGGGCCGGTTGGGCGGACTGGGCCGCCAGCGACAGGCCGCCGCCCAGGATAAGGCCCACGGCCCCGATCACCGCCAAGGTCCGCGCGCCAAGCGGCTGAACCGGCGCCAGCGGGCGCGCCAGCATGGCGATCAGCAGGCCGAACAGGCTCAGCGTCCCGGGCAGATCCATGCCGATGCCCAGAAACACCCCATGCGCCTGGGCCAACAACCAGCCGCCGACGATCAGGGTCACGACAGCGGACGGAATCAGGGCGGCCCAGCCCGACAGCCGGGCGCTGATCAGGGCGGTTGCGGCGGCGGCGATGGCGGCGGCCAGACCGGGCCATATGAACAGCAAGGCGGCTTCCGGCGCGGCAATCTGGGTGACCAAACCCAGGGTGAGCACCACGATGATCAGGCCCAGCCAACCGCCCCACGGGGTCTCGTCCTCGCCCTGGGGCCAGAGCGTCAGGATGACGGCGACAATGGCGGCGCCCGCGACAATCGGGTCCAGTCCGCCCAAGGCCAAGGCCAGAACCGTCGACAGAACAATCACCACGGCCAGCAAGCGCCGTCCGACCAAGGCTCTTCCGGCGAACAGAACCAAGACAGCCGCGAGGACGGCCAGACCGGCGCCCGCCTCCATCCACGGAAGACGGCGCAGCAGGGTGTAATAAAGCTCGGGCGTATCGATCTGTTTCCCGATCGGCCCGGCCAGAACCCGCACCGCCTGCGCCAGGACGACGCCTGTGGCCAGCAGCCAGACGCCGCCGGTCACACCCTTGAGAACAGAGCTGCGGCTGAGGCCGGCGCCATGCCGCGCGCCCCACCCCGCGAACCCGGTCAGCGCAGCGGCCAGTCCCAGCAGCAGCCAGCCGACCACGGGCGGATGGCGCAACACGAACAGGCCGAACACATCGGCATAGACGGCGTTATAGGTCGCCTTGGGCAGTTCGGGCGCACGCAGGAAACCGTCGGCCGCCTCCAGCGCCAGCGAACCGATATGCTGCAGGCTGCCCTGATCCAGCGCATCGGGCGTCGAAGTCGGCGCATGATATTGGTCCGGCCTGCCGATGAAGGCCAGGTTCACCCCGGCGACGCCGCGATTGACGGCGATGGTCATGTCGGTGCCGTTCGGCATCAGGCGATAGACGAACACGGTCAGGGCGTTGCTGGACGGGCCGCCGGTCGCGTCCCTGGTTGCGCGGGCGAACTGGGAAATGGTCTGGGCGTTGCCGGGGCCGGTCTCGAACATCATGGCGCGCCCGCCGCCGCCCCGCGCCTCCAGATTGACCACCATGCCCACCCTGTCGCGCAACGGGTGTTCGCTGAAGAAGGCGCGCGCGCCGTCCAGATTCAATTCTTCAGCGTCGGTCAGCAGCACGATCAGCGTCCGGTCCGTCGGGCCTCGCGCCTTGATCGCCTGAACGGATTCCAGAATAGCGGCAACGCCCGAGGCGTCGTCAGCGGCGCCCGGCGAACCGGGCACGCTGTCGTAATGCGCCATCATCAGGACGGCAGGCAGTTCGGGCCGACGTCCAGGCAGAACCCCGACCAGATTAACGGCCATCAGACCAGCCGCATCGTCGCCGCGTTTCTCTATGCGGCTGATGGCGGCGGGCGAAAGGGCGCCGGATTGCAGGCTGGGGCTCAGGCCCAGGTCCGTCAGTCGTCCCAGCAGATAGGCCTGCACCATGGCGTGTTCGATGGAGCCGATGGGGTGGGGCGCGCGGGCGATATGCCGCACGTCCGTCATGGCGCGGACGGCCGAAAACTCAGTCGCGGGCGACAGGGCGGGAACGGGCCTGGGCGTCTGACTGGTCACCACGGCCAAGCCAAGGGCGGCCGCAAGGGACGCTAAAAGCAAGGCCAGCCGCATAGTCACCCCCCCCGATGCCCGAACGACGCACTTCAGCCCGGAAGCGACGTCTTGTGCAAGAGCGGCTTTGCAATCAGGCCGCGCGTCGAAGAGACGAGGGGGCCTTCACATACAGGCCCTTGCGGCCGTTTACGGGCCTGAAGGCGACGGTTTCACCCTCCAGCCGTTCGTCCACGCCCAGGAACAGGCAGCCATCATCGACCAATCGACGCTCCAGACCATCCAGCACGCGGGCGCGGCGCTGCGGCTCCATGTCGGTGATGACGTTGCGGCAGAAGATGACGTCGAAGCGCATCTCATCGGTCGGTTCATCCAGCAGGTTGGATCGGCCGAAGCGGACCTTTTCGGCCAGTTCGTCCCGCACCCGCCATTGATCCTCAGACGGTTCGAACCAGCGCAGCATGGCGTGCGCCGTCAGGCCGCGCTGAACCTCGAAGCCGGAATAGATGCGCGAGCGCGCCTTCTCGATGGCGCGCTGCGACAGATCCGTACCGATCACCTCGACATCGGCGCCCGCTTCCTTGCCCGCCATGGCGATGGACCAGGCTTCCTGTCCGGTTGAGCAGCCCGCCGACCAGATGCGGACGCGGCCATCGGGGCGCGCCCCGGCCAAGGCCGGAAGCAGTTCTTTTTCCAGCACAATGAATGGCGCACGGTCGCGGCGGAACCAGGTTTCAGGGTTCAGCATGCATTCGATGACCGCCCAGGCCAGCGACGCCACGGGCTGGGCCCACAGGTTCGCCAGCAGGGCTTCGACATTGGCATAGCCTTCGCGGCGCGCAATCGGACCCAGCCGGTGTTCGGCCAGATGGATGCGATCACGCGCCAGTCGATAACCGGCGCGCGTGGCGAGAAGATTCTGCAGTTTGTCGAAGTCGTCTGGGGTCATGCGGCGATCGCTCCGACCTCCGCCAACTTGGACTGCAGGATGTCGCCGTCGAACGGCTTCATGACATAGTCGTCGGCGCCTGCGGCCAGAGCCTCAGCGATCTTCTCGGGGCGGGTCTCGATGGAGCAGAACAGGGCCTTGGGCCGGTCGCCGCCGGGCAGGGCGCGCATCCGGCGCAGGAAGCTGAGGCCATCCATTACCGGCATGTTCCAGTCGATCAGCAAAACGTCGGGCAGGGCGCTGGTGCAATAGGCCAGGGCTTCGGCGCCGTCAGCGGCTTCATCGACCTCATAGCCGAGACCTTCGACGATGCGGCGCGCGACCTTGCGGATGATGCGGCTGTCATCGACGATGAGACACGTGCTGACGGACAAGACAGAACTCCTGACGGGCGTGCGTCTTCACCCGATTCCCTCGCTTCAACTATGGCTGACGCCAGTTAATGAGTCGTTGGGATTTGCATCAGCCGGGCATGGCCGCCGACAAGACGACCCGGCCATCCTCGATCGTTGTCGTCAGGTCGCCGCCCGCTTCCGTTACGGTCAGCCATAGCCAGTAGGGCTGAATCCACTGGCCCGCCAGGCCTTCGATCAGGCGCTGGCCGTTCAGTCCGGTCACGGCTTCGGGCTTCAGGCGCGCGCGGGCGCCTTCGGCGCGGCCGATGATGTGCAGCAGGCCGTTCTCGATCCGGGTGTCGATCACCGCCGTGCCGCCCATCGGCAGGGCGCCGACGGTCAGATAGGCCAGATTGACCAGGGCGCGGGCCTGCGGCTTGGAGAACTCGCCATCCGCCACGCGCCAATCCAGGGTGGCGCGCCCGCCCTCGGTCACACCGACGACCAGAGCCTGAAGTTCGCGCGCAGTGAAGCGTTCGCTGGTGGTGGCGGCGCCGAAGGCGACGCGGGCGAAATGCACCAGGGCGACCATCTTGCGCGCGCTCTGGGCGATAAGAGCCAGGGCGTCATCGCGCATGTCCTGCGCCGACGGATCATCCAGCAGGTCCAGGCCCGAGACGATGGCGCCGGACGGGCTGATGAAGTCGTGGCACAGCTTGGCGGCGATATAGGTGGCCAGTTCTGTCCCATCGACGGGCAGATCGAGCGGGGCTTCGGCGTCTGTGTTGGTCATGGCGTCTGCAGCACTCGGTCACGATTCGTCTGGCGCATCAGGCTGACGTGATTTGTTGGTTCATGGAACCTTTGGGATGGTCTATCCAGAAGTGCAATGACGACCTCCTCCCTCCCGACCCTGGATCGTGACCTCAAGTCCGGCGATCTGACCCTGAAACTGGCCGATATCGCGGAAGAGGCGGCGCGCCTCATCCTGCCCTTCTGGCGCAGCGGCACGGCGGTCGAAACCAAGTCCGATGACAGCCCGGTGACCCAGGCGGACCGTGCAGCCGAGGCTTTGATCCTTGAGCGCCTGGCCGCCCTTTATCCCGGCGTTCAGACCGTGGCGGAAGAGGCTGTGGCGGCGGATGGCGCTCCGGCCCAGGCTGACGACTGGTTCTGGCTGATCGATCCGCTGGACGGCACGCGTGGTTTTGTGCGCGGCGGCGAGGCCTTCACCGTCAATATCGCCCTGGTCCATGACGGCTATCCAGTCGCGGGCGTGGTCACGGCCCCCGCGAGCGAAACGACCTGGCGTAGCGACCGGCCCGGCGGCGGCGCCTTTCGCCGCCAGTACGGCGCGGTGCATGAAGGAGAGGCCCACGCCGGTTTGGAGTGGCGGCCCATCGCCGTGCGCAACCGCCCGCAGGAAGGGGTGGCCCTGCTTAGCCACAGCATGACCGATGAAGAGGCGACGCGCCTGGCCGCTCGTCATGGCTGCGCTCATTGGCAGGGAACGGACTCATCGCTGAAATTCTGCCTGATCGCCGAGGGGCGTTTCGACGCCTATCCGCGCACTGGCCCCACGTCGGAATGGGACACGGCGGCGGGACAGGCGGTTCTGGAGGCGGCTGGCGGTCGGGTTCTGGCCGATGACGGCCAGAGGTTCCGCTATGGCAAGCCGCGCTTTCTGAACGGCCCCTTTGTCGCCATTGGCGGCTGATCAGGCGATGAAGCGGGGCTTCAACGCCTCGGCGCGATCCGCCAGAGCAGGCACGCCCATTTCCTGAGCGGTGATGGCGGCTTCTGACAGGATGAAGCCAAGACCGCTCGGTTCGCCGCCGCCCATGCGGCTCCGCGCCAGGGCGATGCAGGCCATGCCGATCTGGTCTGCAGCCCAGTCCAGCGGCTGGGCGTGGGGCATGCGCGCGCGCAGGCGATGTTCCAGCATGTCGAGCGCCGTCCGGTTGCGCACGGCTTCGGCCAAGGCGACTTCGCGCGCGATGCGGCGTTCCCGCGCCAGGGCGCCGATCACCAGACCTTGCCCCTGCGTCAGAGCCTCGGCTTGTGACAGAACCATCAGCGGCAACGCCTCTTCTCCGGCGCGCATCACCTGAATGGCGGCCCAGTCCAGCGGGCTGTGATCGGGTGTGAATTGATCCGCCGCCGCATCGAACATGGTCTGTCCCTGGGCGTGGGCCTCGGAATGGTCAGCAAGTGCGGCCAGCGCCGAAAGACCGGCGCCGCACAGGGCCAGGGCGCGAGCGCGGGTCAAGGGACGGTGGTCCGGCGACGCCGTATCGACCAGCGCGCCCAGATCGCGTCCGGCCTGATCCAGCAGGTGCGGATTGCGCTCAACAACCCCGACGTCGAGCGCCAGGATCGCTCGGTCCATCCGCAACTCCGGGTCACAGCCGCCTGCGCCATGAAGAGCGGCGTCCATCAGGGCGGCAGCGTCCATCAGCTCGGAAAAAACGCCGCTCAGCCGCGCCTGGCGCGCCTTGATCCGGGCATGGAGGGCGACGGCTTCGGCGGCGATGCGGTGACGGCGCGACGCCAGGGCGCGGCCCACGGCGGTCATCGCCTGATCCAGTCGCTCCGGCCCGCCGCACAGGTCAAATCGCAGGACCAGCGCCAGCGCCGCGTCGATCGCGGCCAAGGCGGTCTGATCGTCGCCCACAGCGCTGCGGCCCAGACTGTCGGCGGCGCGGTCGGCTCGGTTCAGGCTGTCGACGGCGCCCGACCGGCGGGCGTGCTCGCGCCACAGTGCGGCGGCGCGGTGTTCGGTTTCAAAGGGACGGGAGCAGGAGACGCGGCCTGCATCGACGGACTCGCGGCGGGCTTCAACCTGCAGCAGATCGACACCGATCAGTTCAACCCAGCCCAGGTCTTCACTTTCGCGCGCCTGCGCGAAAAGTTTTCTCAGATCCCGGCCGAATTCGAACATGCGCTGGAAGCCTCTGAAATCCCGCTTCGGGACGACGGACGCCTCCCCGGTGGATACTAGCAAACGCAGCGCCGCCGAACGGGTTCGGCTCAGCTTGATTGTAGGTCGTCGTTTGGATCAGTCCAGCTTGGGCGCTCGCTGGACACAGCGTTGCAGACTGGCGCGGGCGCCCGGCGTGTCGGCGTTTAACTGGCGGACGGCTTCGATGCGGGCTCGGGTCTGGTCTGCGTCCGCCACCCGGCTCTGTTTTCCAGCCGCCGTCGCCGCCTGCATGGCCGCCAGCGACCAATAGAGGGCGGCGTCATAAAGCTTGCGTCCCTCTGTGCTCTCGCCGCCTTCCAGCTCCGACGCTGCCTGCGTCAGCCCGGCGCAGCGCACAGCCTCCTCATAGGAGATGAGGGTCACAGGCGCTTGCTGCATCAGCATCAGACTGGCGAAGGCCAGGGTGGCGAACATCAAAGGGGCTCCGCGACGCATCGGCGTCGTCGGCATCTGACCACGCTCTCGCGGCGGTGAAAAGGCGCAAGCGTGGCCTTAACCGCGTTCCTTGGTCTTGGTGAAGGCGATCTTGGGGAAGCGTTCGCCGACATAGCCGGTCTCCCAGCTGGACTTGGCCAGGAAGACCGGGGCCTGATCGATGTCGCGCGCCATTTGCGGGCGGTATTTGCCCGAGAAGTCCTCAATGTCCGCATCCGTGCCGCCGACCCAGCGGGCCTCGGCGTAGGGGCTTGGCTCGAAGATGACGTCCAGGCCGTATTCCTCGCCCAGACGGTCGGCCATGACCTCGAACTGCAGCTGGCCCACGGCGCCGACGATGAAGTCGGAACCGATCTCGGGGCGGAACAACTGGGTCACGCCTTCTTCGGCCAGACCTTCCAGCGCCTTCTTCAGGTGTTTGGCCTTCAGCGGATCCTTGACGCGAACCCGTTGCAGGATTTCCGGCGCAAAGTTGGGCAGGCCCGCGAACCGCACCACGCCGCTTTCCGACAGGCTGTCGCCGACCCGGAGCACGCCGTGGTTCGGAATGCCGATCACATCGCCCGCAAAGGCGTCGTCGGCCAGTTCGCGGTCGGAGGCGAAGAACATGATTGGCGCGTTGACCGACAACGACTTGCCGGTGTTCTGCACCTTCAGCTTCATGCCGCGCTTGAAGGCGCCGCTTGCCATGCGGAACATGGCGATCCGGTCGCGGTGGTTCGGGTCCATATTGGCCTGAACCTTGAAGATGAAGCCGGTGACCTCGTTCGATCCCGGCTCGACCGTGGTGTCCACGGGGGCAGGGGCGTTGCGGGTCTCGGGCGGAGATTCCTTCTTGGCCTTCATGACCTTGGGCGCGGGCGCCCAGTCGCCGATGGCCTTCAGCAGCTCGTCGATGCCGAAGTGGCGCAGGGCCGATCCCCACAGCACGGGCGTCAGGTGGCCTTCAAGGAAGGACTGGCGGTCGAACGCCGGATAACCGCCCTCGACCAGTTCGACAGCCTCGGCCAGGGTGTCCTGTTCGCCCGCCTCGAAATACTGCGCCGCCTGATCCAGCGGCAGGGCGTCGGGGTGGCCGGGGTCCTCGGCGGAACCGGCGATCTTGCGGGTGTAGGGCTGGAACTTGCCGGTGCCGACCTCGACCATGCCGCGCAGGCGGTTGCCGCTTTCGGCGGGCCACCAGATCGGCGCGGGATCGAGCTGCAGACGGCTGGCGATGTCGTCCAGCAGGGCCATCGGGTCCTGGGCTTCGCGGTCCAGCTTGTTGATGAAGGTGATGATCGGAATGTCGCGCAGGCGGCAGACCTCGAACAGCTTCAGCGTCTGCGGCTCGATGCCCTTGGCGGCGTCCAGCACCATGATGGCGCAGTCGGCGGCGGTCAGGGTGCGATAGGTGTCTTCCGAGAAGTCCTCGTGCCCGGGCGTATCCAGCAGGTTGAACATCTTGCCGTCGTGCTCGAACGTCATGACTGAGGCCGAGACCGAAATGCCCCGTTCCTTTTCGATCTTCATCCAGTCCGAACGGGTGCGCCGGTTCTCGCCGCGCGCCCGCACGGCGCCCGCCGCACGGATGGCGCCGCCCGCCAGCAGGATATGCTCGGTCAGGGTCGTCTTACCGGCGTCCGGGTGGGCGATGATGGCGAAGGTCCGCCGACGGGCGGCCTCTTCGGGCAGGGTCAGTGTCGACATATTCGGTCCTTGGGCGCGGACCTGGCGCAACGGGCGCCGAACGTCGATCCGGGTCCGGGTCGCCCGGGCCTTTGGTGCGGGTGGTCGGAATCGAACCGACACTCCTTTCGGAACTGGATTTTGAATCCAGCGCGTCTACCAGTTTCACCACACCCGCACAGGCGTGAGCAGGGCACGCTCCTACAGGGACGGAACGGGGTTTTCAACCACCGCCTGCCGCTCAATGAAACTCAGGCGGCGACTTCGACGTGTTCGTCGGTTCCGCCCGCCAGAACGCGGCGCGCGCGCAGGTACATTTCGACCCGCTGGGCGATGATCAGGCCGATGGCGAAGATCATGAAGGCGTCGGTGACGACGACCGCATCCAGATGCCAGGCGGCGGCGTTTTCCTGCATGACTTCACGCAGGCCAGTGCGGGCGGCCATCAGGCCGACGATCAGGATCAGGCCTAACGGCGAGGCCTGGGCCTTCAACGACCCGTCAGGCTCTTTCTCGATGGTGATGGTCTTGCCGCGCCACCATCCAGCCGCTGCGCCCAGGACCAGGGCGACGACGAAGGCGACATAGGCCAGAGGCCCGAACTGCGGATGCTGGGTCGTCGCCCGCAGACCCATGCCGATCAGGGGCACGACGATCGCGGGCATGACCCACAGAAACTGCGGCCTAAGCACACGCTTGCGCCGATTACGCAGCAGAACCAGGACCAGCACCACAGGGATGATGGCCAGCGGGATCAGTTGTTCTTGTGTCATGAAGGGTGTCCCGGCCCTGTTGCTCAGCGGGCCCGAACCGGGACGCTATACCTGTCAGGCGTCGTGCGAAAGCGGCTGAACCGTCTGTTCGATGGCGCCGAAGATGGAGTGGCGGCCGTCCAGCATTTCGATCCGCACCGTGTCGCCATGCTTCAGGAAGGGCGTCTCGGGCTTGCCGCGCAGAATGGTCTCAACCGTGCGGACTTCGGCGATGCAGCTATAGCCCAGACCGCCTTCGGACACGGGCTTTCCGGGGCCGCCGTCGGCGTCCTTGTTCGACACCGTGCCCGACCCGATCAGGGTCCCGGCGCCCAGCGAACGGGTCTTGGCCAGATGGGCGATCAGGGTTCCGAAGTCGAAGGTCATATCGACCCCGGCGTCGGCCTTGCCGAAGTCCTGACCGTTCAACTGGACGCTCAGTTCGCCATGCAGCTTGCCGTCTTTCCAGCGGTCGCCCAGAGCCTTAGGCGTGACGAAGACGGGCGACAGGGCGCTGGCGGGCTTGGACTGGACGAAGCCGAACCCCTTGCCCAGTTCGGCGGGGATCAGGTTGCGCAGCGATACGTCATTGACCAGGCCGACCAGTCGGATGGCGGCCAAGGCCTCTTCCCGCGTCGCGCCTTGCGGCACGTCGCCGGTCACGACCACGATCTCGGCCTCCAGATCACAGCCCCAGCTTTCGTCCGCCAATGGAATGGCGTCGCGGGGCGACAGGAAGCCGTCCGACCCGCCCTGATACATCAGGGGATCGGTCCAGAAGCTTTCGGGCATTTCGGCGCCGCGCGCCCGGCGCACCAGCTCGACGTGGTTCACATAGGCCGAACCGTCCGCCCACTGATAGGCGCGGGGCAGGGGGGGTGCCGCCTCATGCTCGCGAAAGCGCCCGCGCGGCACGCCTTCATGTTCCAGGCTTTCGGCCAGGGCGCGCAGGCGCGGCTCGCAACGCTCCCAATCATCCAGCGCCGCCTGCAGCGTCGGGGCGATCAGGAAGGCGTCGGTGAACCAGTTGAGGTCCTGAGAGACGACCACGAGGCGGCCGTCGCGGCCGTGCTTGAGCGAGGCGAGTTTCATGGCTTCAGGCCTAACCCGATTTCAGGAGCTTGGAAACTGAGCGGCGGTAACCGTCTCGCGATCAGGCGTTGGCGGTCAGCAGGGCGCGGGCTTCGGCCCCCGCACGCGCGACAGGATCACGCACCTCGACCTCGACGATGACCCCGCCCTTGGGCTCGACCGCCCAGATGTAGCGCCGCTCGATCTCGACCGTGCGGCCGGACGGGGCGAACCCCTCGTAGCTGTCACCCCAGGGCGTGATCTTCTTGACCTCGATGAAGGGCATGGCGCAGGCGGCGTCCAGTTCCTCCTGGGCCATCACGGTCAGTTCGTCGTCGGCGGCGGGCATGGTTCAGTTCTCATCTGCATAGATGGCGACGCGGGCGGGCGCGCCTGATGAGGCAGCACCCCGGTACATGCCGGAGGTGTTCATGGCGAAGGCAGGCGTTCCGTCCTGACCCAGGACGATGACCCCGCCGTCGCCGCCGATGGCGCCGACTTCGTCGATCTCGGCCTGGGCCGCCGTCTGGACCGATGCGCCCTCAGACGTGCGGTGGCAGATGTCGCGGGCCACAGTCGCCCGGATGAAATATTCGCCCGATCCGGTGGCCGACACCGCACAGCCGTCGGCGTTGGAGGCATAGGTGCCTGCGCCGATGATCGGGGCGTCTCCGACCCGGCCCCAGCGCTTGCCGGTCATGCCGCCGGTCGATGTTCCCGCCGCCAGATTGCCCTGCGCATCCAGCGCCACGGCCCCAACCGTGCCGAACTTGCGCTCGTTCAACGGTGGTGCGGGCAGGGCGGCTTGCGCGCCGACCGCGGGGGCTTGGGCCGGACGTGCGGGAACGGGCTGGCCCGCTTCGGTCAGGGCCTTGACCAGACCCTGCCAACGCCGCTCGGTGAAGAACCAGGACGGATCGACCTGTTCCAACCCGGTGTGGGCGGCAAAGGCGTCGGCGCCGGATCCCATCAGCATGACATGGGGCGACTGTTCCATCACCGCGCGGGCGGCGGCGATGGGGTGGCGGGTGGTGGTCATGCCCGCCACTGATCCGGCGGCCAGGTCCGCACCGTTCATGACGGCGGCGTCCAGTTCGTTGCGGCCCTCTGCAGTGAAGACGGCCCCGCGTCCGGCGTTGAACAACGGATCATCCTCCATGACCTGAACGGCGGCCTGAACCGCATCCAGCGCCGCCCCGCCGCGCGCCAGAACAGCAGAACCTGCATCCAGGGCCTTTTGCAGCGAGGCGCGATAGGCGGCGTCCAGTTCCGGCGTCAGGCTGGCGCGCTCGATCACGCCCGCCCCGCCGTGAATGGCCAGTGACCAGCGCGGCGCTTCCTGCGCAACAGCCGGAGCCGCCAGCAGCGCCAGGGCTGCGGCGGTGATGATGATCCGTTTCATAGTCTTTCCCCCTCAGGAACGGTGGTGCAGCCGCTTCCACACGCGATAGCCGATGATCGGCGCGAACCCGCAGATCAGGGCGGCGAACAGCACCACCCAGAATCCGCCTCCCAGCCAGTATTCGCCTGCCAGAGCACCGGCGCCGGCCGCAAGGGCCGGGCCGAGCCAGGGCAGCCATGTCGGCGGCCGCATCTTCATTCAGACGTCAACCTTGATGACGCCGCGGCGGATCTGGTCCAGCTCGATGGAATCGAACAGGGCCTGGAAGTTGCCGTTGCCGAAGCCTTCATTGCCCTTGCGCTGGATGATCTCGAAGAAGATCGGACCGAAGGTGTCCTGGGTGAAGATCTGCAGCAGCAGGCCTTCTTCATCCGAACCGTCGATCAGGATGCGGTTCTTGCGCATCCGCTCCACGTCCTCGCCATGGTTGGGCAGGCGTTTGTCGATCAGTTCGAAATAGGTTTCGATGGTGTCCTGGAAGTCCACGCCGCGCTCGCGCATGGCCTCGACCGTCTCGAAAATGTTCTCGGTGGTCAGGGCGATGTGCTGGATGCCTTCGCCGTTGTAACGACGCAGGAACTCCTCGATTTGAGAGTTGTCGTCCTGGCTCTCGTTCAGGGGGATGCGGATGGCGCGGTCGGGCGCGATCATAGCCTGGGAGAACAGGCCGGTCGCCTTGCCCTTGATGTCGAAATACTTCTGCTCCTCGAAGTTGAAGATCGAGTTGTAGAAGCCGGACCAGGTGCGCATCTCGCCGCGGCGCACGTTGTGGGTCAGGTGGTCCAGAATCTCCAGGCCGACGCTGTTCTTGCGTTCGGCCTCTTCCCAGCCCTCGATCTCGTCCCAGGTGTCATACAGGGAACCGCCGTCGCCATACTGGTCGATGACGTACAGCAGGCTGCCGCCGATGCCTTCGAGGATATAGGGATAGTCGTCAGCCAGCGCGCCGCCGTTTGCGCCCTGCGCCGCCTTGGCCCCGCGTTCCAGCGCGCCCTCATAGGCGGCCTTGGCGTCCGTGGTGCGGAAGGCCATGCCGTTGGCGGACGGGCCGTGATCCTTTGCGAAGCTTGCCGCCTGTCCCTTGGGCGAACGATGCACCAGGAAGCTGATGTCGCCCTGTTTCAGGCGGACCACATCGGTTCTTGGGTTCACGTGTGTCTGGGTGAAGCCCATGATTTCCAGGCGCGAGATCATCGCCTTGGGTTCCGGGCCGGTGAATTCGACGAATTCGAAACCGTCGACGCCGAGGGGGTTTTCCTGATCGAGCTTGTCGACTTCGGTCTGTGTCATGTCGTGCATGGAGCGTCTCCTGCATTATGCTTTGTGGCGGACTTAACCGGATGGGGCCGCCGATTGGCGCGGAACCTAGAGCATGATCGTTTCAGGTGGAACCGCTGCGCGGTTCCGACAGAAGCGTGAATCATGCTCTCGCTTTAAATCTGGAGCCTGATTCACGACATCGATGAAATCGCGTAGCGATTCCATCTCAATCGATCAGGCTCCGGTCGCGGATGGCGACAGAGCCAAGGCTGGGCCACGGGGTCGTGATGCTTTGCCTCTGCGACAGAGCGTCGTGGATGACGTGCGGCCTTCGCCCGTGTATCGACCCATGAGAACGTCGTCGGCGACGCTCATTGGGAAACACCATGCTCCGCAAGCTCTACGACGGCGTCTTCAACCTGGCGCGCCACCGCCATGCGACGCCCGCGCTGGCGGTCGTGTCCTTCGCTGAAAGCTCGTTCTTCCCCATTCCGCCGGACGTGATGCTGGCGCCGATGATCCTGGCCAAGCCGGAGAAGGCCTATTTCTACGCCGCCGTCTGCACCGTCGCTTCGGTGCTGGGCGGGATTCTGGGCTATGCCATCGGCTATTATCTGACCGACGTGGGGCTGGCGATCATGCGCTTCCTCGGCCATTCCGATGGTCTGGCCCAGTTCCGCGCCTGGTTCGAGCAATGGGGTCTGTGGGTCATTCTGATCAAGGGCCTGACGCCCATTCCCTACAAGCTGGTGACCATCGCCTCGGGTCTGGCCGCCTTCAGCTTCCCTGTCTTCATCGCGGCCTCGGTGGCGACACGCGGCGGTCGGTTTTTCCTGGAAGCCTGGATACTGAAGACCTGGGGTCCGGCCATGCTGGCCCAGGTTGAAAAGCGTCTGGCCCTGTGGGCCGGCATCGGGGTTGTGGCTCTGGTCGCGCTGATCGTGGTTCTAAAACTTCTGTAACATCGACGGCGGCGTTGGAGCACGGTAAGACCGCACCAAGATGACAGACGCCTATCGCCTTCTGACCCGTTGGTGGACCGCCTTCGCCCTGGCGGCGTCGCTCGCCATGCTGGGCGCAGCCCATGCGTTCGAGCATTTCGAGCATCTGGCCCCGTGCAACCTGTGCCTCAAACAGCGTGAGGTCTATTGGGGCGCCGTGGCCATCGCGGTGCTGGCCACAGGCTGGACTATCGTCAGCGGCAGCCGTCGCGGAACGCCGCGCATCGCCTCCTTCCTGCTGGCCGCCGTGTTCGCGACCGGCGCTGTCACCGCCATCTTCCACATGGGCGGCGAATATGGCTGGTGGGCCCTGCCTGCGACCTGTTCGGCAGGCGCCGGGGCTCCGATCGACATGGACGCCCTGACCGCCCTGGCTATGGGCACAGGGCCTTCGGTCAAGGTGATTTCCTGCGGCGATGTGGCCTGGAGCTGGTTGGGCCTGTCGATGGCCGGATGGAATGCGCTGATCGTTTCGGCTCTGGCGGTGTTCAGCCTGCTGGCGGCCAAGCGCCCCAAGGACGCCCGCGCGCCCCGTATCGAGAAGGCCTGACCCCATGCCGGAGACTTCAGCCGCCGCCTCTCATATTCCCCTGCCGCGACCCGGACGCGGCGCCGACAAGGCGCGGATGGATGAAATCCTGCGCGTTGATCATGCGGGTGAATACGCCGCTGTCCTGATCTACCGCGCCCAGAAGGCTGTGTTCGAAGGCCGCAAGTCGCATGGCGACATGGTTCGCGATCTGTCGGAGATGCAGGATCAAGAGGCGGTGCATCTTGACCGTTTCAACCGGTTGCTGAACGAACGGCGCGTGAGGCCCACGGTCATGACGCCTCTGTGGCGGATTGCGGCTTCGGCTCTGGGCGCGGGAACCGCCCTGCTGGGCGAGAAGGCCGCACACGCCTGCACCGAGGCGGTCGAGAGCGTCATCGAGAAACACTATGCCGACCAGATCGCCGAGATCGGCGACCGGGATCCGGCGCTGGCCGCCGAACTGACCCAATTCCGCGAAGAAGAACTGGCCCACCACGACCACGCCGTCGAACACGGCAGTCGCGAAGCGCCCGCCTATCGCCTGCTGTCCAACGTCATCAAGGTCGGCTGCAAGGCGGCGATCAAGATCAGCGAGAAGATCTGAGGGGGCGACCCGCTTCGCCTTCCGCAGTCCGTTCTATTCTATCATCGTCATCCTAGGCCCTGTGCCTAGGATCCATACTCCCGGTTTTGAGATCGGCGCGCGCTACGTCCGCACCGGGAGTATGGATCCTCGCCACAAGGGCGAGGATGACGGTGTCGTTGTAGAGCGAGCACCGCTTTCCATTAACTCAGAAAATCTCGAACAATCCCGCCGCGCCCATGCCGCCGCCGATGCACATGGTGACCACGCCGTATTTGGCGCCGCGACGCTTGCCTTCGATCAGGACGTGGCCCGTCATCCGGGCGCCTGACATGCCGTAGGGGTGGCCGATGGAGATAGCGCCGCCCGAGACATTCAGCCGGTCGTCGGGAATGCCCAGCGTGTCTTGGCAATAAAGGACCTGGGCAGCGAAGGCCTCGTTCAGCTCCCAGATGCCGATGTCGTCGATAGTCAGGCCGTGGCGTTTCAGCAGTTTCGGTACGGCATAGACCGGGCCGATGCCCATTTCGTCCGGCTCGCATCCGGCGACGGCCATGCCGCGATAGGCGCCCAGAGGCTGAAGATTGCGCTTCACCGCCTCACCGGCCTCCATGATGACCGCGGCCGATGCGCCGTCCGACAACTGGCTGGCGTTGCCGGCGGTGATGAACTCGCCCTGCTGGATTTCCTCGCCGCCGCCGAAGACGGGTTTCAGGCCCTTCAGGCCTTCCAGCGTGGTGTCGGCGCGGTTGCCCTCGTCTTTGGACAAAGTGACTTCTTCTGAAGACGTCTGCCCGGTCGCCTTGTCCATCACCAGCATGGTGGTGGTCATCGGCACGATTTCGGCGTCCAGGCGGCCTTCAGCCTGGGCCTGCGCGGTGCGTTGCTGGGATTGCAGCGCGTATTCGTCCTGGCGGTCGCGCGAGATGCCATAGCGGCGCGAGACGACCTCGGCCGTCTCCAGCATGGACATATAGATGTGCGGCGACAGCTTAAGCAGCGCCTCATCCTTCATCCGGTACAGGTTCATGTGCTGGTTCTGCACCAGAGAGATGGACTCAAGTCCGCCGCCGACCGCCATCTTCTGATTGTCAAAGATGACCTGCTTGGCCGCCGTGGCGATGCCCATCAGGCCCGAGGCGCACTGGCGGTCCAGGCTCATGCCCGGAACCGAGGAGGGCAGGCCGGCGGCCAGGGCGATCTGGCGCGCGACATTGGTGCCGGTCGAACCCTGCTGCAGGGCCGCGCCCAGCACCACGTCTTCGATTTCAGCCGGATCGACGCCCGCGCGCTGGACCGCGTGGCGCACGGCGTGGGCGCCAAGTTGCTGCGCCTGGGTGTCGTTGAAGGCGCCGCGATAGGCCCGGCCGATCGGCGTGCGGGCGGTGGAGACGATGACGGCTTCGCGCATGATTCACTCCCAGGGCTTTGCGCCCGTATTGATCGGCCGGTCAGGCCGTTTGTTGTGTGGCCCGAAAGGACCGCTTTCCTCGGATCAGAGTTTAGGCGCCTCACGTCGCGTCAACGCAAGGCGCCTGTTCCCTTATCAGCCTCCGTGCGCCTGCTGGGCCTTGGTCAGTTCGATCATGCCCTGGGCCGCGCCCATTTCCGGCACGATCTCGCCGTCGCGGTTCGAGATGGCGTCGAACTGGGCGGCGACCTGTTCCGGGGCGTCGGCGCCCGCGATGTGGACCCCTTGCGTCAGGGTCACATAGGCGCGTTCGAAGCCGCCTGCGCCGGCGGCCAGGATGGTGCGGGTCGGGGCGTCGCGGCTGACCAGATACAGAAGGCCCGGCGTGACCAGCGACGGCTCCAGCGCCTCCAGCGGCAGGGCGGCGCCCAGGTCTTCGGTCATGCGGGTGTGGGCCGTCGGCGCCAGGCTGTTGACGCGGATGTCGTTCTTGGCGCCTTCGATGGCCAAGGTCTGCATGAAACCGACCAGCGCCATCTTGGCCGCGCCATAATTGGCCTGGCCGAAGTTGCCGTACAGGCCCGAGGACGAGGTGGTCATCACGATGCGGCCATAGTTCTGCTGACGCATGATCTCCCACACCGCCTTGGTGCAGTTGACCGCCCCCATCAGGTGCACGTCGAGCACGAAGCGGAAGTCCTCCAACTCCATCTTGGCGAAGGACTTGTCGCGCAGCACGCCTGCATTGTTCACCAGGATGTCGACGCGGCCCCATTTGGCGACGGCCTGATCGACCATGGCCTGAACAGCAGCGAAATCAGTGACGGAGGCGGCGTTGGCGATGGCTTCACCGCCCGCCGCTTCGATTTCCGCGACCACGGATTCAGCCGCTGTGGCCGATCCGCCGGAGCCGTCGCGCGCGCCGCCCAGATCATTGACCACCACCTTTGCCCCGCGCGCCGCCAGCGCCAGCGCGTGCTCCCGACCCAGACCGCCGCCCGCGCCCGTAACAATCGCCACCTGCCCGTCGAAACCTATCGTCATCCCTCTAATCCCTTCGCGTTGGCGCGTCCGACATTGTGTTGCAATGGCGCCGCAGTGTCACAATCCTAGCAAAATTGTGGAACCGCCCTGCGGCGCTCCCGTTCGGCTCGGGAAGGTCGCACCATCGGGTGCGGCTTCGGCATTTTCTTTACTTGAGTGAGGACACAGATGAAGCTGAAACTTCTCGCATCTGTCGCCGCTGTCGGGCTGCTTGCAGCCGGCGCGGCTTCGGCGGAGCCCAACGGCTGGTACGGCGCGATCGACGCCGGTTTCAAATTCGACCACGACATCAAGGCTGAATCTTC
>RCMZ01000296.1_pt1 | contig 29697 bp, 24 predicted proteins | sample 2041141 | NCBI WGS metagenome assembly RCMZ01 (sample SAMN09708263, study PRJNA481090) | Wastewater metagenome, whole genome shotgun sequencing project. | biome: sewage; isolation source: Davis station wastewater (DW) | place: Antarctica: Davis Station | collected 2010-03-01 | reverse complement strand
AACCTGATGGAAACCATCGCGCCGGGCAGCGACTGGGTCGAGATCAATGGCCAGCGCCGTCACGTGATGACCTACCTGAACGACTTCCTGTTTGCGCCGGAACGCGCCCGTTCGCCCGTCAAGTCGCTGTCCGGTGGCGAACGCAACCGTTTGCTGTTGGCACGCCTGTTCGCCAAGCCGGCCAACGTACTCGTGCTCGATGAGCCGACTAATGACTTGGATATCGATACCCTGGAATTGCTGGAAGAGTTGCTGGAAGAATACACCGGCACCGTTTTTCTGGTAAGCCATGACCGTACCTTCCTCGACAACGTGGTCACGCAGGTGATCGTTGCCGAAGGCGAGGGCAAGTGGCGCGAATTCGTCGGTGGCTACACGGACTGGGAGCGCGTGCGCACCTTGCCGATCGCCACGGCGCCAGCCAGCAAGCCGGCCGTGAAGGTCGAGACAGCCACTCCTGCCGCCAAGCAGAAAAAGCTCAGCTACAAGGAACAGCGCGAGCTGGAAGAGTTGCCGAAGCTGATCGCCAAGCTGGAAGACGAGCAATCGGTGCTGGCTGCCCAGCTGTTGCACCCGGATTTCTACAAAAAGACGCCAGCCGAAGGCAAGCGCCTGAACGCGCGCGTGGCCGAGATCGAAGGCGAACTGCTGGAAGCGCTGGAAAAGTGGGAGCAAATCGAGGCACGCAGCAATGCCTGATTAGTTTCTTGCATTCTTTGTTGTAATTTAAGTTAGGATTACTTGCCACGGCAACGGTTCTGCTTGATATAATTATATAATTATATTTATTACATCGGAGGATGCATGTTTGTCATGATAAACGCGCGATCCGGACCACGGCGTCCGGCGCGTGGTTCCGCCTCCGGTGCGCATCAGCATGTTTGACCGTGCCGCCTTGCCCCGCGTAGCGCCATTTCTGGCCTACCTCTCCTTCATCTTCATCGTCGACATGCTGGGCCGGGCGGGCTTTGCCGCGCAGGACCTGCGCTGGCTGTACGCCGTCAAGATCGGCGTCGTGCTGGGCATGCTGCTGTACTGGCGCCGCAGCTATACGGAATTGGCCTGGACGCCATTGGGCGCGCGCGCCTTGGCGGTGGCACTGGCCACGGGATTTGTTGTTTTTTTGTTGTGGATTAACCTTGACGCGGGCTGGATGACGATCGGCAGCGCCGATGGCTTTGATCCGCGCAATGACGGCCAGATCGAGTGGAGCCTGGTGGTCTTGCGCATCGCCGGCGCCGCCCTCGTGGTGCCCGTGATGGAAGAACTGTTCTGGCGCTCTTTCCTGCTGCGCTGGATCGACGCCCCTGATTTCCTGAAATTTCAGCCACGCCTGGCCAGTGCCAAGGCGTTTGTCATCAGCGTCGTGTTGTTTGGCTTTGAACATAATTTGTGGCTGGCGGGCATTGTTGCCGGTGCCGCGTATAGCCTGTTGTACATGCGTAGCCAATCGCTGTGGTCGCCCATCCTCGCCCATGGCGTGACGAATGGCGTGCTGGGCCTGTGGATTGTTTCCGGTGGACACTGGACTTACTGGTAATATTGCTAACCGAATGTTTGCTCTTTCAAAGACAATGCCCATGTTGAATTTCCCACCAAAAAGCCCACGTAGCCGTCCATGTCTGCCACCTGGCATGCCGCTCATGTCCGTCCTGCGTGCCGCTTGCGTGCTAGTGGTCGGAGGTATGGCCAGCTCGTCGGCGATGGCAGCCTTGAGCGACACCATTTTTCCATTCTTGGCGACGTCGTATTCCTATGACGACAATCTGTTGCGCCTCGACGACAATGTTCCAGGATACAACGGTCCCCGTTCCGATACGTCGCGCCAGATACAGGCAGGTTTTCTCGTCAACCGGCCGATCGGGCGCCAGGTGCTGACGGGACAGGCCAAATGGTCACGCGTGTCGTTCCAGCACTTTGATCAATTCAACTACAGCGGCAAGGATTTCCTGGCTGATCTCGAATGGCATCTTGGCAATCATCTCGATGGCCATGCGGGCGCCCTGTATTCGCAAACCCTGACGCCGTTCAGCGATTTCCAGAGCACCGAACGTAATTTGCGTACGCGCCAGCGCGAGTACGTGGATGGCGGCTGGCGTTTCCATCCGAGCTGGCGCGTGCGTGGCGCTTACAGCCGTGAACGCTACTCGTATGACTTGTTGTCGCAGCGTTTTGCCAACCGCGTGGAAAATGCTTCGGAACTTGGGCTGGATTACTTGGCGTCAAGTAACAGCCGTATTGGCGTTCAGTTGCGCCATGTAAAGGGGAGCTATCCGAATCGCTTGAACAGCGGCCAATTTGGCGTTGATGACGGTTATACGCAGGATGAGATCAAGGCTAACGTCTATTGGGTCTATAGCGCTATTACCCAGGTACAGTTACTGGGCGGCTGGGTGCGGCGCAGCCATTCTTTTTACAGCGGACGTGATTCGAGTGGTGCCAACGGGCGCATCGTGGTGAACTGGGCGCCGCTGGGTAAGGTGCGCTTTACGGGTTCCCTGTGGCATGAGTATGGCGTAGTGGAAAATGCGCTAATTTCGAGCAGCTTGAATAACGGTGGCAGCGTGGCTGCCGCCTGGGATATCACTTCCAAGGTGCGCATGGACGCGCAACTGCGTCGCGAGAAGCGCGATTTCTCGGCCGCCAGTGGCTTGGTGTTGCCCGTCGATGTCAGCGACACCTCGCATACCGAATCGCTGGGAGTGACCTATCTCCCCACACCGAGCATTCAGCTGGGCTTGAATGCCTTCCGTGATACGCGCAAGGGTGCAGCTATTATCAATACTGGCAGTTTTCGCGCCAAAGGCGTGTCGTTCAGCGCCAGTGTTCAGTTCTGAAGAGTATTATGACGGTTAATGATATACCCCTGATTTCGTTTTTCCAACGCATACTCGACCCATTGATTATCATGGGCACGCTGTATCTGCTGTCCACCTTGTCAGGCTCCCCCTTTACTGGCTACTCGCTGGTATTGATGATCCTTGCGTTCTTTATTTCATCATCAGTTTTCCAGTATGTCAATCCCTACCGCACCTGGCGCAGCGGTCGCATGCTGGCGTATGCCCGCGATATTTTTGTCAGCTGGGGCATCACGGCCCTGATCCTGGTATTTCTGGGTTCGGCGACAGGACTTGCGTTTCATTTCAACCGCGAGCTGGTGCTGGCCTGGTTCATGCTAACGCCATTCATATTGCTGCTCAGTCATCTTGCCGCACGGCGCATGGTGGCCGATCCTGGGCGCGACAGTGAAGTGCGTTCTGTCGTCATCATCGGCGCCAACGATGCCAGCCTGAAATTTTCCGCCATCGTCGAGCGCAATCCGAATCTGTTCATGAGCGTGCGCGGCTTTTTTGATGACCGTACCGATGACCGCTGGCCCGAGACAATGCGCGAGCCCATGCTGGGCAAGATGGCCGATATCGCCGCCTATGTGCGTGAACACAATATCAAGATGATATTCATCAGCCAGCCCATTTCCGCCCAGCCGCGCATCCGCAAGATGCTCGATGAATTGCAGGATACGACGGCCTCCGTGTACTTTCTTCCCGACATTTATATCTTCGACCTGATGCAGGCGCGCTTCGACAACGTGGGAGGCATGCCGGTGATCGCCATTCGCGAATCGCCTTTCACGGGCTTTAACAGCATGGTCAAGCGCGGCAGCGACATCGTGCTGGGGCTGCTGATCCAGATCATGCTGCTGCCCGTCATGCTGCTCATCGCCATTGCCGTCAAGGTGACATCGAAGGGTCCCGTGATCTTCCGTCAGCGTCGCTACGGCCTGTATGGCGAGGAAATCATCGTCTATAAATTCCGTTCGATGACGGTCAGCGAGGATGGCGATAAGGTGGTGCAGGCAACCAAGAACGACCAGCGCGTGACGCGCGTGGGCGGCTTCTTGCGCCGCAGTTCGCTCGATGAGTTGCCGCAGTTCATTAACGTGCTGCAGGGACGCATGAGCATTGTCGGGCCGCGTCCGCACGCGGTGGCGCACAACGAGCAGTACCGCAAGCTGATCAAGGGCTACATGCTGCGCCACAAGGTCAAGCCGGGTATTACCGGTTGGGCCCAGGTGAATGGCTTGCGCGGCGAGACGGAAACGCTCGACAAGATGGAAGCGCGCATCCATTTCGACCTCGATTACCTGCGCAACTGGTCGCTGTGGCTGGACTTGTGGATCATTTTGCGTACCGTGAAGGTGGTGCTGAAGCGCGACAACGCGCATTGAATGCGGACCGATGGCGGGTCGCCACACCGGACTTGAATATTTTTTGCAGAGATTTAATACGCGTTAAAATGGCGCAATCATGCAAGATGTCCAATAGCCGGTTCCTGGAGCCGGCCGAACAGTGATTCGACGAGCCAGGCGACCCTATGAAGCAAGCACGGCGACATGATGTGCACGGTGACATGCTCCGCCTGGCGCCTCGCTCGGCCAGCATGGCATCGGGTTGCCGTTCAACACAGGCATACCCCAAAGCACCAGCCCCATCCCTGCTGCTTCCCCATGTTTGCGCGCGTCATATTATTGTGCGGCGTAGTGCAAGTGCCCGTCACTGCACAAGAAATATTGCCTTTTGGAATTATTTATTGAGGCGTCGCTATTGCAAGGCTTGTGTTTCTGATGAAACAGTTGTTTTTAAGATCTTTTAATAGTTTTTTAAGCAAATAGTTTCCAAGCAAGCTAGTACACTGTGTATCATATTTATAATATTGACAATCATGTGGTCGCAAGCCAATAATTTCAATCGAAATCTGCCTTTTTAATAATGTTTTGTTGTTAAGTGAGTTATCATTACATTCACAAAGCTACCAGCGGATTTCCTTACCTGAACTGAAGGAGTCATTTTGAACCAACTGCAAATCGCCCGTGTGTCTTCAAGCACGTCCGCCATGCCTTCCCGTCTGCTGTGTGCAGGCCTGGTTGTGCTGGCCGTCGCAGGATTGTCTGCTTGTGGCAATAAAGAAAAAAAGCCCGGCCAGGCGCTGGCGAGTGTGAATGGGGAAGAAATCACAGTTCTGCAGCTCAATGAAGAGATGCAGCGCGCCAATGTCCAGGCGCCGCAGCAGGAAGCGGCCAGCAAGCAGTTGCTCGAATCGCTGATCGACCGCCAGTTGTTGCAGAACGAGGCGGCCAAGGACAAGACGGACCGCGATCCCAAGGTGGTGCAGGCTGTCGAACGCGCCAAGGCGCTGATCGTCGCACAAGCCTATATGCAAAAGCGCATCGGCACGGTCGCCCGTCCAACCAAGCAGGAAGTGGAAGAGTACTTCCACAAGAATCCGCAATTCTTCAGCGAGCGCAAACAATTTGACATGCGCGAACTGGTCATCGCCAGCGCCGACATGAACGACCAGCTGAAGGCGGCCATGGATAGCGCCAAGACGCTCGACGACGTGGCGGCCTGGCTCGACACGCACAAGGTCAAGTACGCCCGCACCCAGTTGTCGCGCACCAGCGCCGACCTGGCGCCTGAGCTGAGCGCTAAATTGCTGTCGATGCCGAAGGGCCAGCTGTTCATCATCCGCGAAGGGGACCGCACCTTGCTCATTTCCCTGGCCGATATCCGCGACATTCCCGCGACCCTGGCACAGGCTGCGCCGCAGATCGAACAATTTTTGTTCAGCAAGAAAAACAAGGACGTCGCCGACGCAGAACTGAAGCGTCTGCGAGCCGCAGCCAAGATCGAATACCTGGGCAAGGGCGGCCCTCCGGCCGCCGCATCGGCAGCGGCCAGTGCCGCGGCTCCGGCACCTGCTCAAGCGGTCAAGGCCGCACCGGCGCAGAGTTCCTCTGAGGCAAATGATCGTGGCGTTGCTGGCTTGAAGTAAGTCGCAGCATTTTAGGTAAGTAACTCATCAATGGAATAAACGAATCATGAAACGACTTCTGATGTGGTGCATGGTCACTCTGTTGGCATTCAGTGCTAGTTTTGCCAGTGCTGCCGATGTACAGCTGGGCGCCGGCGACGTATTGAAAATTTCCGTCTATGGCAATCCCGACCTGGCGCTCGAAACGCGCGTCAGCGAGGCCGGTGAAATCACCTACCCCCTGGTCGGCAATGTGGCCTTGGGCGGCTTGTCGGTCTCGGCAGCGGAAAAAAAACTGGGCGGCTTGCTGGAAAGCGGCGGCTTCCTGCGCAAGGCACAGGTCAACATCATCGTGACGCAGCTGCAAAGCCAGCAAGTGTCGGTGTTGGGCCAGGTCAACCGTCCGGGGCGCTATCCGATTGAAGGCAAGCGCAGCCTGATGGACATGCTGGCCATGGCCGGCGGCGTCAGCCAGGACGGCGGCGATGCCGTCAGCCTGATTCGCAAGCGCAATGGCAAGACGACGCGTGAGATCATCGACATCGTCGACATGGTACGTTCGGCCGACTTGAACCGCGACCTGGACGTGGCTGGTAATGACGTGATCTTTGTCGAGCGCGCGCCGCGCTTCTATATCTATGGCGAAGTCCAGCGTCCGGGCGCCTTCCGCCTCGAGCGTTCGATGACGGTGCTGCAGGCCTTGTCCGTCGGCGGTGGCTTGACTCAGCGTGGCACCGAGCGCGGCATTCGCATCAAGCGCCGCGACGAGGCTGGCAAGCTGGAAATCATCAACGCCAAGCATGATGACCTGCTGCAAGTTGACGATATGGTGTACGTGCAGGAAAGCCTGTTCTAAGCCTGTGTCCGTATCTTTCCGGCGCAAGCCGGATGTTTTTCATTCTGTGTTGAGGTTTCCCCATGAATTTGTCACAGCTCCTACTGATCCTGCGTGCGCACAAGAAGTTGATTTTGATCACACTGTTGGTCACTGTCCTCGGCACGTTGTCGATCAGTTTGCTCTTGCCTAAAACATACAAGGCGACAAGTTCGTTGCTCTTGAACTACAAAGGTGTCGATCCTCTGACTGGCCTGGCCATGCCGGGACAGTTGTTGCCTGGTTTCATGGCGACGCAAATCGACATCATCAGCAGCAAGAACGTTGCCTTGCGTGTCGTCGACCATTTGAAACTGGCTGAAAGCCCGGCCGTGATCGCGCAATTCAATGAAGCGACCGAAGGCAAGGGGGGCACTGTGCGCGACTGGCTGGCCGATCTGCTGCTGAAAAAGGTTGAAATCGTGCCATCGCGCGAAAGCAGCGTGGTCGACATCAGCTTCAAGGGCAGCGACCCGCAGTTCGTCGCTGCCGTGGCGAATGCCTTTGCGGACGAGTACCAAAAGACCAGCATCCAGCTGAAGGTCGATCCGATGCGCCGCGTCTCGACATATTTCAGTGAACAAACCAAATTACTGCGTGATAATCTGGAAGTGGCGCAAAGCAAGCTCTCCAAATACCAGCAGGACAATGGCATCGTCAGCGTCGACAATCGTCTCGATGTCGAATCGAACCGCCTGAATGACTTGTCGGCGCAATTGGTCATGGCCCAGGGGCAGTCGATGGAAGCATCGTCGCGTCAGCGCATGGCGCAGGGCAGCAATGGCCTGGCGTCGCCCGACGTGTCGTCGAATCCGCTGATCCAGAACTTGAAGATTGGCCTGGGCAACGCTGAAGGCAAGCTGGCGGAAATCGCCCAGCGCCTGGGCCGCAACCACCCGCAATACGAGAGCGCCAAGGCGGAAGTCGACAAGCTGCGCGCCGACCTGCGTGAACAGCTGGCCAATACCTCCAGCAGTGTTGGCAACAATGCGCAGATCCTGCAGCAGCGCGAAGCGGCAGTGCGCGCCGCCCTGCAGGCGCAAAAAGCCAAGGTGCTGGAATTGAACCGTACCCGCGATGAGATGGGAGTGTTGATGAAAGATGTCGAGAGCGCCCAGCGCGCCTTCGACGTGACGTCGCAGCGCCTGTCGCAAACGCGTATCGAAGGCCAGGCGGAGCAGTCGGATATTTCCGTGCTCAATCCGGCCGTGCCGCCGATCGATCCGGCCGGTCCACGCGTGCTGCTCAATACCTTGCTGTCGATTTTCCTCGGTACCTTGCTGGGCGTGGGACTGGCCATCGTGATCGAGATGCTGTATCGCCGCGTGCGTTCGGAAGCCGACTTGCAAGAAACGCTGCAGATTCCCGTCTTCGGCGCCATCGACTGGAATGCCCGCAAGTCGCCGCGCAAAAAAGGTGTGTTGAACGGCATTCTGCCGCGCCGCCTGCGCTTACGTTAAACATGGATATGACGATGAACCAAGCCGCACTTCCCATTTCGATGAACACCGTGCCACGCACCGGCGACTCCAGTATTGGCGGTCTGCTGCTTGAGTCGGGCAAGATCACGCCCGAGAACGCCGAACGCGTGCTGCGCATGCAAAAGGAACTCGGCATCCGCTTCGGCGAAGCGGCACTGCGCCTGGGCCTGATCACGGAAGCCGACATCCAGCAAGTGCTGGCACGCCAGTTCGATTATCCCTACCTGCAAAAGGGCGAGGGCAAGTATTCGGAGCTGCTGGTGGCTGCTTACGAACCGTTCAGCCCGCAAGTGGAAACGTTACGTGCCATCCGCAGCCAGCTTATGTTGCGCTGGTTTGCCCGCGGGCACAAGGCGCTGGTGGTGCTGGGTGGCGCGTCCGGCGATGGCGCCAGCCTGTTTGCGGCCAACCTGGCCGTCGTGTTTTCGCAGCTGGGCGAACGCACCTTGCTGGTCGACGCCAACTTGCGCAATCCGCGCCAGCATGAAATCTTTGATGTCCAGACGCGCCAGGGCTTGTCCGACGTGCTCGCTGGCCGCGCCCAGCTCGATGCCATCACCAAGGTCGAATCGTTCGTCGACCTGTCCGTGCTGGGATCGGGTACCTTGCCGCCGAATCCGCAAGAGTTGCTGAGCCGTAGCTCGTTTGCCAACCTGAATACCGAACTTGAGTCGCTGTTCGACATCGTCATTTATGACGTGGCCGCTTATGCGCTCGGTTCCGACGCAATGGCCATCGCGGCCCGCGCCGGTGGCGTGCTGATCGTGGCACGCAAGAATCAATCGTTGTTGAGCGACATCAACGCCATGGCCGAGCAGATCGGGCAGAGCGGCGCCAAGGTGGTCGGTTCCGTGATGGTGGATTTCTAAATGAATACGCAAGCCAAGCGGTGGTCGGGCCTGAATTTGCAGCAATGCAAGGAATACTTGCCGGAATGGCTGCCGTTGGCCATTGGCTTGCTGGCCATGTACATTCCGTCCTTTGCCGGACTGTTTGGCGGCATCTGGGCGACGGAAGAACAGGCGCACGGCCCCATCATCCTGTTCCTGTCGCTGTGGCTGATCTGGCGCAACTGGCCGAGCATGCTGGAAAAAACCCGTGGCAGCGAACCCACCGTGCTGGGCTGGGTGGTGCTGGCCATTGCGCTGGTGTTGTACGTGCTGGGCCGTTCGCAACACATCATCGCCTTTGAAATCGGTTCCTTCATCTGGATGCTGGCGGCCGTATTGTTGCTGAAGCGGGGCTTGCGTGCCTTGAAAGTGTTGTGGTTCCCGTTCTTCTTCATGCTGTTCATGGTGCCATTACCGGCCCAGATCGTCATCATGCTGACGATGCCGATGAAGATGGCTGTGTCGTATGTGGTCGAGCACCTGTTGTTTTTTGCCGGCTATCCGATCGCCCGTACGGGCGTGATCCTGCAGATCGGCCAGTACCAGCTGATGGTGGCCGATGCTTGCGCCGGCCTGCAGACTTTGCTCTCGCTCGAAGCGCTGGGCCTGTTTTACCTGAACGTCGTGCGCCACACGTCGGCCTTGCGCAATATCGCCCTGGCCATCCTGATCATCCCGATCTCGTTCTCGGCCAACGTCGTGCGCGTCATCGTGCTGACACTGATTACCTATTATTTCGGCGATGCCGCCGGGCAGGGCTTCCTGCACGGTTTCGCCGGCATGGTGCTGTTCATTACGGCGCTGATCCTGATCCTTTCTGCCGATACCCTGCTGCAATGGATCGTTAAATTGCGTGAGCGCACAGCATCGGGGAGCCATCCATGAAATCGATGATCAATTCCGTCAAGGTCAGCATGCTGGCGGGCATCCTGATGGTGGCATCGGCCGGCTTGGCCAAGCATTTGACGCCGAGCGTCAAGATCGCCGACAGCAAGAGCCAGTTCCAGCTCGCGGAAATTATTCCCGTGGCCTTTGGTGGCTGGACCATCGACACCACCATTATTCCGCTGCAAGTCGATCCGGAAACTCAGGCGCGCCTGGACAAGATCTATAACCAGACCCTGTCGCGCACGTATGTCGATCCGCAAGGAAACCGCGTCATGCTGTCGATCGCCTATGGTGGCGACCAGAGCAGCAATATGGCCGTCCACTTACCGGAAGTCTGCTATGGCGCACAGGGTTTCGAGGTGCAGAGGTCGGGCCGCAGCGAGCTACGCACCGATTACGGCACCTTGCCGGTGAAACACTTGTATGCCACGAACGGCCCGCGCCAGGAACCGATTACCTATTGGATCACTGTCGGCGACAAGGCGCTCACGCCAGGCCTGGACCAGCGCATGCAGGAATTGCGCTATGGCTTGAGCGGTGCGGTTCCCGATGCCATGCTGGTGCGCGTGTCGAGCATCGACAGCGATACGGGCGCCGCCTATGCGATACAGGAAGGTTTTGTGCGCGCCATGTTGTCGGGCATGAAGGCGCAGGACCGTGCGCGCATCATAGGCAACTTCCCTGGTTAAGCGGAGCACACCGGGGCTGCCTGCCCGGAGCCCTGATATTTTGTCGATAGGAATTACCATTAACCCTACGTTGCAGCGCCATTGCGCCTCATCCTGTTCTGCGTCGCGCCATGTCTACCAGCGCTGACGTCAAGACACGCGCGGTAAGTGCCGTCAAATGGGCCGCACTCGGCACGGTGACCCGCTTTGTATTGCAGATGGGCGTGCAGATCGTGCTTGCGCGCTTGCTGGGCCCGGAAATTTATGGGCTGTTCGCCATGGGATTGCTGGTCATGACCCTGAGCACTTTTCTGGCCGACTTCGGCTTTGCCTGGGGGCTCGTGCAAAATCAGGAACTGCATGACGACGATATCCGCTTTGCCTTTACGTGGCAGTGCCTGTCCGGCGCGGCCGCCATGCTGGGCCTGTATCTGCTGGCGCCGTGGATCGCCGCCTATTTCAACGAGCCACGTCTGGAATCGATCGTTTGTTGGCTGAGCTTGACATGTTTGCTGAGCGCGATGACGGCGCCGAGCAGCAATCTGTTGCGCCGCCAGCTTAATTTTCGCTGGCTCAACATTGCACAGATTCTCAGCTATGCGCTGGGCTATCTTTGCGTGGGCGTGCCGCTGGCACTGATGGGTGCAGGTGTCTGGACCTTGGTCAGCGCCTGGCTGGTACAGGCGCTGAGCTTGCTGATCCTGACATATTGCCGCAATCCTCATACGCTGCGTCCATTGCTGTGGTACGCGGGGGCGCGTCGCTCGACGAATACGGGCAGTACGGTATTCATTACTAACCTAAGCAACTGGTTCTTGAACAACCTGGACCGTGTTTTTCTCGGGCGCATGCTCAGTGCGCATGCGGTGGGCGTCTATGCGGTCGGCTATAACCTGGCCAATACGCCCAATTCGCTGTTTCTCAGTGCGCTGCAGCCCGCCTTTCTGGCGGCCGGAGCCCGTCTGCAGGATGATTTGCCGGGTCTGCGGCAGGCCTATCTCTCGGTGATCGCAGCCACCTGGATCGTCATCGGCCCCGTGTTCGTCGTGCTGGCCTGCCTAGCAGGCGACCTGATCGCCACCTTGTATGGCGACGCCTGGCACGAGTCGAGCCGGGTGCTGGGCATCTTGGCTTTGGGCATGCCTGCCTACGTCACTTGGGGTATGTCCACGCCCATCTTGTGGAATACGGGCGGCAAGCATCTGGAGTCCTTGCTGCAGATGCCACTGATCGTGCTGGCCTGCCTGGCGCTCTGGCAGTTCGCTGGCTTGGGCGTGCAGGGGGTCGCCGTCATCGCCGCTAGCACGCTGCTGGCACGCGCGCTGGTAATCGGCACGGCGGCATGCCGCCGCCTGCAACTGGGGCCGGCGGACTTGTGGCCCAGTGCCTGGCGCTCCGTCGTGTTGATGTTGCTCTCGGCGGCCGGCGCCCATGGCGGTTCCCTGCTGGGACATGCTGCCGGGCACGGGCCTTTGCCGGCCTTGTTGCTTGGTTCATTTTGCGGCGGCGGCCTGTGTCTGCTGGCCGGCTTGCTGCATCCACAGCTACTGGGCCGGCGCATCGTCGACCTGCTTGGACGCTTCAGTCCGCCGGTGCCGGCACGGGTCGGCGTTTATCTTCGTAGTAAATGTTTAGTATGATGAGATTGATATGATTGAATTTGTCGTCGGCTTGGTAGTCCTGATTGCCGCAATCGCTGTCGTGGCGGGTGCCGCAGTGAGTGCGCACTGGGGGAGGAACCGAGAATTGGGGGTGATGCAGTATATTCCTTACCTGATTCTGCTGAACTATGCCTTGTCTATTCTCTTGTCGACGCGCGACTTGGCGTTCCCTGAAGACGTGGTGGCTGCGATTTCCGTCAAGAGTCCCATCGTGACTTGGGTTGGACGCCTGAATTCGATCTTCCTGATCTTTGCCTGTGGCGAACGCATCCTGCGACGCATGCTGACTGATAAACACTGCAAACCGTTGCCTGGAACACTGTTGTTTGCTTTCTGGACATTCTTCGTCACAAATACTCTCAGTCCGGGCCTGTTTGGCCAATATCCTTATGTATCGCACGAGTTCCTGTACGCGCTGCTGGCTTGCCAGGCAGCGCTGTTGGCCAACACCAAGGCCGATGTGGATGCGATGACGATCGCGTTGCGAAATGCCCTGTATCTCCTGCTTGGTGCCAGTGCCGTTTGTGTGCTTTGGAAGTATAGCCTGGTGATGAGCACGAATTACCATGGCCTGATCCCCGGCCTGAAGCTGCGCTATGCTGGGCTGACCATTCATGCCAATAGCATGGGCGTATTGAGCGTGCTGTTTATGCTATGCCTGTGGTACCAGCCATTCAAGAATGTCTGGCTGATGCGGATTGGTTGGGCCATGGGTGGCCTCAGCCTCTTTTTGACACAGTCGAAGACCAGCTGGATCGCGTTTATGCTGTCCGCTGTCGTATTGGCCTGGTATAGCCGTCGCGATGAAATTAATGCCCGCATTCAGGATTTCCGCCGCCCGCACTTGCCGGTGCTGCTGGTGCTGCTGGTAATGTTTGGCGGCGCGGGATTGTGTATTGTGTTTATGTTCGGGGGCGCCGGCGACAAGATCGCACGCTTCTTCACCACTAGCGACGGAGCGGATCTGATGACCTTCATGGGGCGCGACCAGATCTGGCAGGTCGCCATTGAAGAGTGGCACAAGTATCCGGTGTTTGGCTATGGCCTTAATATCTTTGACGAAGCCTTCCGTAACAGTATCGGCATGCCGTTCGCCACGCATGCACACAGCCAGTTTTTCCAGAGCCTGTCCAGCGCCGGCAGCGTAGGCGCTGCCGGTCTGGTGGTCTACACCCTGGTGATTGCTGTTTTCGTCGGCAAGACTGTCAAGGCAAGCCAGGGTTTGTCGCTGGCCGTCTTCATCCTGCTGATTTGCCGTTCGATCAGTGAAGTGCCACTATCTATGGCCAGTCTTGGGCCGGATTTGCCGATTCATATGCTACTGCTGGCTGTGTTGGTCCGATACTATGAGCCTGCATTCAAACTCCAGCGCGATCAAGCAATAGCCCGCCGACATGCAATCGATGAAAGCTGGTCCTGATGCTTTGTTCGGTTATCGTTCCCTTGTATAACAAGGAGCAGTATGTACGGGCGGCGGTCGCTTCCGTGCTGGCGCAAACACACCAGGAGCTGGAAGTCATTGTGGTGGACGACGGTTCTCGCGACGGCGGCGCGGCGGTGGTGGAGGCCATGCACGATCCGCGCGTGCGGTTGATACGCCAGGCCAATGGCGGCGTATCGCGTGCGCGCAATGCCGGTGTGGCTGCCGCGCGTGGAGAGCTGATCTGTTTTTTGGACGCAGATGATTGGTATGGCCCGGCATATGTCGAAACCGTGTGTGCGATGGCGAGCCAGCATCCTGATGGTGCCTTCTACGCGACCGCTTATCGGCGTGTCTGCGGGACCGATGAGGCCGAGTGGGATGTTCCTTCCAATATTATTATCATTGATAATTTCTTTGCGCATCGCCATCGTCACGGTCCATTTTTCTTCACTGGATCGGTAGCCGCGCCGCGGCGTATGCTGCAGGACATGCAGCCTTGCTTTCCAGTGGGAGAGAACTTTGGCGAGGATCAGGATCTCTGGTTCAGGCTGGCGGAAAAGTTACGCTTGGTTTACTGCCCCGCGCGGCTGGTGGCATACCGGGTGGAGGTTGCCGGCAGTTTGACGGCTGTGCATAATTTGCAATCGCTGCCACCGTTTTTTTTGCGCTTGGAACAGCGTGCAACTTCGCTGCCCGTAACGGATCCCTCGCGCCGTCCCTCATTGCGCATCGTTTCCGATGCGAGGGTGAGCGTAGCCCGTTTTGCCTTGCAGGAAGGGCGGCGCCGCGTCGCGTTGGTCGAGCTCTACCGCGCCGCGCGCTGTGCCATTTCTGCACGCTGGGCCGTAACTGTGCTTATGTGTTCTTTGGGCAACTCTTCCATGCTTAAACGATGGGAACTATGGCGAGAGTTACACAAGCGCAAATAATATTATGAATTGTTGGTAGGTAAATTCGGTATAATCATCTTTACTTGATGTGGTAAAAATTGCATCAAGAAGGCCGGGAGCTGTTACTTCAGGTATGTCATGACAGCGCCATCTATGGAATGCCATGGTGGGTAATTGTTGATATCGCCCGGGAAAAAGTTTGATATTCTCATGGAGATTGCAGCATGAACGCAGCTAAAAGAACACTGTATATTGCCGCTTGGTTGCTGCTCCCTCTATGTCCATATGCAAGTGCGGACTGGGCGCAATCAACGGATGCGTTGGTTGTCCGACCGATGCCCGGAAACAGGCAGATACAGGTGCAAAATCCACCGACATTCAGTTGGGCGCGATACTCCACAAATCCCAGTTCCTACACGCTTGAGATTCGTTCTGGCGCGACAGTAGTGCGGACGTATACGAGTACGCGAAATTGGTATTTGCCTAACGAAACTCTGCCTTCTGGTGTGTATACCTGGCGTGTGCGGCCGACCAACGGCACACTCTGGTCCGATGAGCGGCCGTTCGAGATCAATGCTTCTTCGAAACCCTTTGTCCTACCTGAAAATGCTGTGTTGCGGGCAAATGTACTGAAACGCCCGCGTCCGCGCGGCCTGTCATCTGCCTTGCCTATCGCGAGCGCATGGACGCCGGCAATGAAAGCCGAGCGGGGCAACGCCCTGCTGGGCTTGACGAATGAAGTCCTGCGGCAAACAACGGCAATTGCCCTTCCTGCCGATGTGGACTGGCCGCTCGTTGCGAACAAGGTGATGACGGCGGCATATGCGGCGCAAATGACGTCCATCCGCAGTCTGATCAATCTCAATGTCCGGCAATTGGAAGCATCGGCATTGCTTTATCGTTTGACGGGGGAGCAGCGGTTTCTGACTGAAGCCTTGCGTCGCGGTGATGCCCTCGCGGCTCTTAATCCGAATGGGCCGACGAGCTATGCCAACCAGGTGCAAGGCAGCCGTGCCATCGCGTTGACCATGAGTAAGGCAATTGATAGCCTGGCTTCCGCGCTGAATGGGCCGCAGCGCGCGGCGTGGCTGCAAACTGTCAAGGTACGTACCGATGTGATCTACAAAGAGTTACTGGGGACGGCTGGCGGAATTGAGCAGTTGCCTTTCGATGCGTCGACCGCGACCAATATCGGTTTCCTGGCAGGTATATCGGCCTTGGCTCTGGGCGATATTCCGGAGGCGACCACTTGGTTCGACTTTTCGGTGCGCTATTTTGCCAGTTCGCTAATGGTCTGGAGTGGCCCAGAGGGTGGTTATTCGGACGGTACGGCGTATGCGGAATACGCGGTGGATTATTCTTTGCAGGTCTGGCAGCCGCTGTTGCATGCGACTGGCATCAATCTGTTTGAGAAACCGTGGTCGCTGGGACTGGCGCGCTTCTTTATGGAGTTTGTTCCGCCTGGCGCCAAGACTCACTTGTTCGGTGACGGCAAGGAAACCGAGCCGGTGTATCGCATTTTGAAATCCTATGTGTCACGCTTTGCGACGCCGGAGGCGGCATGGTATGTCAATAGCATTAGCAGTAATGAAGATATGCTGAGCTTGCTGCAGGCACCTTATCCGCTGCCCGTGTCGACCGTGACGGAAGCGCCGCGGCCGCCTGCCAACGCGGCACTTTTCCCCAGCATCGGCTGGAGTGCCATGCACAGCAATCTGGCTGACCTGGGGCGCACCTCCGTTTATTTTAAGTCCACGCCGTATGGCTCGTTCTCGCATAGCCATGGCAACCAGAATGGTTTCGTGCTCACCAGTGCTGGCGTTCCGCTGTTGATTGAAACGGGCTGGTATGACTGGTATGGCTCGCCGATGACCACCTCTTGGTATCGCCAGACGAAATCGGCTAATTCCATCACATTCGACAGTGGTGTGGGTCAGATGGTCGATGGCTATCGTGAAACGCTGGTGCGCAACGGTGCCATTACTTCGTTTTCGACAACGCCCTCACTTGATTATGTTGCCGGCAATGCCACTGCTGCGTATGGTGGCGCCCTGAGCTCCGCGGTGCGCCAATTGTGGTACTTGCGTAGCAGCGATGCCGTGCTCGTGCGTGACAAGCTAAGCTCGCCGACGGCACGTGTCTTTGAGTGGAACTTCCATTCCGCCGCGCCGATACTGGTCGATGCCAACGGCAATGTGTCCGTGGTTAACATGGGACGTTCTGTCTGCATCAAGCCGCTTCCTAATACGGGCTTGCGCTTCGAGCGCCGGACGGGGCCGCCGCCAAAACCTGGCAGCTATGAAGAGCATGGGGCCTTTGTGCGCACTTCCGCCGCGGCGAACGCGGAGTTTCTGGTCTTGCTGGATGTCGGTTGCAAGAACTTGCCGGTCACGGTAACGCCGAATGCGATGGGCAGGCAGGTGACGGTCGGTACGCAGGTGGTGACTGTCACCAACTGAGTGCCTGTTCGTTTGTTAGTTGAAACCGTCTGTTTGTCATAGCAGGTGATTGATGAGATGCCGCCCCTTCACCCTATAAGTTGCTAAGCTTATAGGGTGTTTTCATATCTGAAGGGGCATCGTGGAAAGCTTTGCACTTATGTCTTGCAGACAAACGTGCGTACTTCGCTTGTGGCATAAATTCAGCATGATATAATTTCAATAATTATATTGTGTATTAGGTAATATTCATGATTGGTGTATCAGTGGACAGTACGGGAAACAAGGGGGCGGATATGCATATTTTACAAATTGTTCCCGAGACATTACCTACGTTCCGTGCCGATGTTGCTGTTCTGTTTGGGGATTATTTGCCGCGCCATGGTGTCCGCTGTACATTGGTGGGAAAACCCTCCGAGCTTCCCGTGTCGGCCTGGCCGGCACAATTTGAACGGGTGGTGGTCAGTGCCAAAGGTGGAGGACGTTTGCGTCGGGAACTTTCTTTTCTTGCCACCTGCGCGGCAGCGCTGTTACGGGCTAGCCGCAGCCACTATGCCGTGATTCAGGTGCGCGATATGGTGTCGATTGGCTTGCTGGGCCTGGCTATTGCGCGCTGCAAAGGCATTCCCTTTGCTTACTGGATGTCCTTTTTGATGTGCGAGGGACGCATCGAGCGTGCGCGCGCGCTGGTCGTTGCGTATGGTGGCTTGCGTAATCGGCTGGTGTTGTTCAAGGGCCTTCTGGAGGAACGCATCCTGTATCGCTTTATTTTGCCGTATGCACAGCACGTTTTTGTGCAAAGCGAAGCCATGCTGGAAATGATGGTAACCAAAGGCGTGCCTAGGGATTGCCTGAGTGCCGTGCCGATGGGGGTCAATACTGAGGTGCTGGCGGCAGAGGCCGTATCTGGCGAGCAGTTGCCTGACTGGACAGAGGGGCCTTTGGTTGCCTATCTTGGCACGCTCGATCCCAGCCGTCAGATTGCGCGCATGATTGATGCACTGGTTATGGTGCGTGCCGTCGTGCCGGACGCCCGCTTACTGTTGATCGGCGGCGCCGCGCGGCAGCAGGACGTGGCGCAGTTGCACGCCCATGCGGAGCAACTCGGTCTGGGCGAAGCCGTACGGATTACCGGTTGGATACCGTCTGAGAAGGCGTGGAAATTGCTGATGGGAGCCGATGCTGCCGTGTCGTACATCCCCCGCAGCGAGGTTTATGATGTTTCCTCTCCGACCAAGTTACTGGAGTATCTGGCGCTCGGCATGCCGGTGGTAGCCAATGACAGCCCGGATCAGGTACGGGTTCTGGAAGGCTGCGATGCAGGTTGGCTGGTGAAAAGCTCAACCGAGGCCATGGCGGATGGCTTGTTGTACATTTTGCGTGATGTGCCGGCGGCGCGCGCGCGAGCAGCCAGCGGTCCCGCATATATTGAAGCGCAGCGCAGCTACCGAGTGATTGCGTCTGCCGTTGCACTTCAGTACAGGAACATGGTGGTGCGCTGAGCAAGAGTCAAGCGGATGGCCGGCGTAATACGAAGCGATGCTTGCCGTTTGCCTGCAGTAAAAATGGCGCATTGTAGACAAAGTCCAACTGCGCGAACGCCAATGATGCCTTGATGCGGTCGCGATAGTGTTCGCGCAGCTTCAGGTTGCCTTCGTTGCAGTTACCGTGCAGATTGATTTCGAGACGCTGTGCGTCGAATACCACCTGGAATGAATGAATTTGAGCATCTTCGCGGAACAGGTGCGTGAAGAATTCCGAGTGCACGGCGCCGCCCTGCGAGTCGATCACCATGTCGTTTTGTCTCCCTCCAATCTCGTCAATGAGCGGCAGGCCGCGCCCGCAGGCGCACAGGCGGCCCGTCATGCGTACCAGGTCTCCCGTATCACAACGTGGCAGGAACATGGCATGGTTGGCCATGTCGGTGGCGACCAGGCGGCCATCCGGCATGACTTCGGCGTGACTGCGCGTTGAAATCAGGTGCATGCCATCGCGGTGTTCGCATTCAAATGCGGAAACGCCTGCTTCATTGCAACCATATTGACTATAGCAGGGTACGCTGAACGCGGCTTCGATATCTGCACGCATTGATGGCGTCAGCACTTCGGCAGTGCAGACGATGCCGCGCAGCGCGTGGCGCGTACGTGTTCTCGATGCCAGCCGGTGGCGCGCGAGTCGGTGAATTGCTGAGGCGTAGCCGTACAGCAGGCGGAAGTCATCATTGCTTAAGGCAGCATTGTAGTCGTCCATGCGCTGGGGTGACATGTCAAAGGCCGACAGTACGCTGACATTGAGTAATCGATAGTAAATGCGTTGTTTGTAACCATTGCCGAATAGCGAAGATCCTGCCAGGAACGCCACTTTCTCGCCCAGTTGAAAGCCGGCTGCTTCCCATGCCAGGAAGATGCCCGCCCATAGATAGGATTGCGACTCGGTACTGCTGTAGTAAACGAGCGGTTCTCCTGTGGAGCCGCCTGTTTTCTTGCGTATGACCTTGCCCTTGTATTGCGGGTTGCGCAGTTGTTCCCGGTGGGTATTGATGAAGCGCTTGTCCAGCACGGGTATGTCGCTGAAATGTTCGACATCGCGGAACAGGGGTAGGGCGCTGCGCATCGCGTCGAAGTAGGTTTCAAGCTGGATCTTTTCGCGCGTCTGCAATTGGTCGTGGCTTTCGAATTGCCAATGTCTTAAGGCCTTGAGCAAGCATATTGAATCGGTACCACGGGCCAGATCGATAATTTTGTAGCGTAGTGCTGAAAACATATTCTTTGCTTTCTATTGCGCAGCAAAAATCTGGTTCTGTGAAACCACGCTGCAAACCTTCCTGAGGATGTAAGGTCCCGCAGCAGACAGGCCAGGTTGTGCGCACAGATGAAATAATTAGTTGCAATATAATAATTATGGCACATCATAAGGCTTCCAGTCGATCTTTTTGGGGGGCGTGCGGGTGCGCACGATTATGGAAAAGCAATTCAAAAATTGCACTTTATGTTGTAGAATAGTCACTCTTTGTGAGTGCAAGGATATCGATTCTGCTCTGCACTAAAATGTACTGCCGCAATGTTGTAGCAGTATGCAACAATAGTGAAATGACAATGGTTTGTATGGAGCGGACAGGTTTAGCTGCTGTGTCTTCTGTGTTTTCATTGCCTTGAGCTTTGCAAGTATATTGAGCTCCTCTGTCGCGCTGACCTGACAAGGATAATTGCTGAACCATAGGGGGCAGGGTGAAAGAATGCAAAGTGTTGATGTTAGGAACCGATCCGGATGGGCAGGGCGGAATTGCGACTGTCGCCTCGGTATTGCGGCAACAGGGGTTTTTTGAACGCAATCAGGTGCGCTATATCGTTACGCATGCAAATGGCACAGGTATGCGCAAGATACTGACGGCGCTGGAGGCCGTCGCCACTTTGAGCTGGGTGTGCTTGACGCGTCGCCGTGTGGTCGTGCATGTCCACTCGGCTTGCCGCGCCAGTTTCTTTCGGAAATCGCTGCTGCTGGCCATCGCCAGAATGGGGGGCAGCAAGACAGTATTTCATTTGCATGGCGGAGAGTTCCGGCAGTTCGTGATGGAGGAGTCGGGACCGTTGGCGCGCTGGTGGATATGTCATACGATCGCGCGCAGCTCGTTCGTCATCACGCTGTCGGATAGTTGGGCTGATTTCTTGCACACGTTAGTGCCGTCGGCCAAAGTGCGGGTCATCGCTAATTCCGTCGCACTTCCTGCGGACATGAATCCCGCATTGGAAGAGCCCGGGCGTATTTTGTTTCTCGGACGCGCCGGCAAGGGCAAGGGTATTTTTGACTTGTTGGCAGCGGTGGCCCGATTGAAGGAGGAGTTTCCGGAAATTATGCTTGTGATCGGTGGCGATGGCGACCTGCAAGAAGTCAAGCGTATTGCGGCCGAATTGCAGGTGAGCGCGCATGTCACCCTGCTTGGCTGGATAGGCCGGCAGGAGCGCGATAGCCAGCTCCGGCGAGCCGCTGTGTTTACGCTCCCTTCCTATAACGAAGGCCTGCCGATGTCCATGCTCGAAGCAATGGCCGCAGGCAAAGCCGTGGTGGTCACTCCTGTGGGGGGCATCCCGGAAGCGGTGCAGGATCATGAAAATGGCGTGTTGGTGCCCGTCGGCGATGTGGATCAATTAGTCAATGCTTTCCGGCAGCTGTTCCTCGATGTCGCGCTGCGTCGCAGCATAGGGGAAAAGGCGCGTGCCACCATTGTCGGACGCTACAGTACGGATGTTGTGATGATGCAACTCTCTCATCTTTACGGAGAGCTGGAGCGCGCCACCTAGACGGGGTGGTGGGCGTAACATGGTGGACAGGTATCTGCCTGGCAAATATTGAATTTTCTTCGAAGGTTTTGTTATGACAACAATCGCAGTTATTGGCCTTGGCTACGTAGGCCTGCCCCTGGTCGTGGAGTTTGGCAAGCTGGGGCGTACCATCGGCTTTGATATTTCACTCGAGAAGGTTCAGTCCTGCCAGCGCGGCACGGATCCCTCGCGCGAACTGAGCGACCAGCAAATGGCCGCGGCCGTGCACGCCGAGTATTCGTCCGAGCCGCAGATACTGGCCGAGGCCGATATTATCATCGTGGCCGTGCCGACCCCCGTCGACCAGGCTCACAACCCGGACTTCTCGCCCTTGATCGGCGCCAGCCGCACGGTGGGCCAGTACCTGAAAAAGGGTGCCACTGTCGTGTATGAATCGACTGTGTATCCAGGCGCGACCGAAGAGGTGTGCATACCCGTACTGGAAGAGGTCTCCGGCTTGAAGTGGATGCAGGATTTCTTTGTCGGCTATTCCCCCGAGCGTATCAATCCGGGAGACCGCAAGCATATGTTGACGAATGTCATCAAGGTCGTATCGGGCGACACGCCGCAGACGCTCGAACGCGTCGCCGCCATGTATGAAAGCATTGTCGAGCCGGGCGTGCATCGCTGCTCCAGCATCAAGGCGGCGGAAGCGTGCAAGGTGATCGAAAACACCCAGCGCGACTTGAATATCGCGCTGATGAACGAGTTGGCGATCATTTTCGACAAGATCGGCATCGATACCTCGGAAGTGCTGAAGGCGGCTGGCACCAAGTGGAATTTCCTGAAGTTCTCGCCGGGTCTGGTGGGCGGGCACTGCATCGGAGTCGACCCGTACTACCTGACGCACAAGGCGGAAATGCTGGGCTATCACCCGCAGGTGATCCTGGCCGGGCGCCGCATCAACGATGGCATGGGCAAGTACATCGCCGAGCAGACCATCAAGAACATGATCGCCTCGGGCAGCTACATCAAGGGCGCCCGCGTCAACGTGCTGGGGCTGACATTCAAGGAAAACTGCGCCGACTTGCGCAACTCGAAAGTGGGCGACGTCATCCGCGAACTGAAGACCTACGGCGTGGAAGTGTTCGTGCACGATCCATATGCGGAACAGGAAGAGGCGATGCACGAGTATGGCGTGCGCCTGTTCAGCTGGGAAGAGTTGCCGCGCGCCGACGCGATCGTGGCGGCCGTATCGCACCAGCAATTGCTCGACCTGCCGGTGGAAGAGCTGCAGCGCAAGCTGATCAAGAGCGGTTGCTTCATCGACGTCAAGGCGTGTTTCGACCAGCAGGCGCTGGAAGAGGTGGGCATCAAGGTCTGGCGCCTGTAAGGGCCGGCGCCGCGCAGCAGCGCGGCATCTTTTTTATTGTTGCAAAGGTAATTCATGCGTATCTGGTTTGAACTGACCAACTCGCCGCACATCAATATGTTTGCGGCCATGATCCGCGAACTGGAACGCGAACACGAGGTCGTGATCACGTGCCGGCCGCTGGCCAATACGGTCGAGCTGCTCGACTTGCATGGCTTCAAGTACACGGTGGTGGGCAAGCATTACGGCGGCCAGCTGTCGGCCAAACTGTTCGGTTTTCCCGTGCGCGTCTACCAGCTGTGCCGCTTTCTGAGTGGCAAGAAAATCGACGTGGCGATCTCGCAGAGCTCTTTCCATTCGCCGGTGGCGGCACGCCTGATGGGCATCCGCTCCATCTATATGAACGATAACGAGCATGCGGCAGGCAATATCCCCGCGTTCCTGTTTGCCAATCGCATCATGGTGCCGGAGTTTCTCGGCATGGAAAAACTGAAGAAGCAGTGGGCCAATCCGCGCAAAGTCCTGCATTATCCGGGCGTCAAGGAAGGCATTTACCTGTGGGAGCTGGACCAGCGCCTCGGCGCCAAAGCCGTACAGCAGCGGACAGGGCGCGCGCGGCCCGTGGTGTATATCCGTCCGGAACCATGGACGGCCCAGTATTACAAGGGCAGCCGCAACTTCCTCGATGAATTGCTATTGGGCATGAAAGACCGGGTCGATATCGTGTTATTGCCGCGAGGAAAAGAGCAGGGCGTGCATTACCAGGATCCCAAGTTTGCCGGCGTGCGCGTGGTCACCACCGCGCTCGACATCGCCGATATCGCGCCCGATTGCGACCTGTTCATCGGCGCCGGCGGCACCATGACGCGCGAGATGGCGGTGTTGGGCATCCCCACCATTTCCGTCTACCAGGATGCCTTGCTCGACGTCGACCGCCACCTGCTGGAAGTGGGTGCGTTCGAGCACCGGCCCGACCTGACGGCAGCGCAAGCGCTGGCCTACCTGGACAGTGCCACGCAGCAACCACCAAATCGCAGCTTGCTGGAAAAGGGTCGCGCCGCGTATGACCTGGTCAAGCGGCAGCTCGTCAACGGCTAAATTTGATTAACAACATCCGGGATGATGGCGGCACAGGCCGTCAGCGTCCCGGCAGCGCTAAAGGACAGGACAATATGATACGCCTCGCAGTAGTAGGCTTGGGTAAGATGGGATTGTCCCATCACTCGATGATCAATGCACATCCCGGTGTCACGCTGGCGGCCGTCTGCGACGCCACCGGCTACATGCTCGACATTCTGGGCAAATATACGGGCGTCAGGACCTATACGGACTTCGACCTCATGCTCAATGAACTGGAACTCGACGCCGTGATCATCGCGACGCCATCGAGCATGCACGGCAAGATGGTGCTGGCCGCGCTGAACAAGAATATCCACGTGTTTTGCGAAAAGCCGTTCTGCCTCGACACCGAGGAAGGCGAGCAGGCGACCCGCCTGGCGGCGGGAAAAGGCCTGGTCAACCAGGTCGGCTACCACTACCGCTTCGTCGGCGCCTTCCAGGAGGTCAAGCGCCTGCTGGACCTGGGCGTGATCGGCGAAGTGACGCATATGCTGGCAGAGGCCTATGGCCCGGTGGTGCTGAAGCCGAAAGGCTCGACGTGGCGTACCCAGCGTTCGGAAGGCGGCGGCTGCCTGTACGACTACGCGGCCCATCCGCTGAACTTGTTGAACTGGTATTTCGGTGCGCCGCGCGGCGTGGGCGGCTCCGTGCTCAACAAGATTTTCTCGGCTGACACCGACGATGAAGTGTTTTCCACCTTGTATTACCCCGACGGCAAGAGCGCTCAGCTGTCCGTCAACTGGAGCGACGAGTCCTACCGCAAGATGTCGACGAAGATCAGCGTGTGGGGCAAGAATGGCCGCATCGCCGCCGACCGCCAGGAAGTCCAGGTCTACCTGCGCGACGCCAGCGGCGCGCCGGAAGGCTATGGTGAGGGCTGGACCGTGCGCAACACCACGGAATTGACGGAACCTGTCGACTTTTACCTGCGCGGCGAGGAATACTCGGCCCAGCTCGATTACTTCGTCCGCTGCATCGTAGACAAGCGCGCGGACGACAATGTCAACTCGTTCGCCTCCGCGCTGGCCACCGACCGCGTCATCTCGATGCTGATCGCCGATGCAGAAAAAGGTCCTGGCGTGCTGTCCGGCGATGCTTTGCCAGAACAGCCGAAAAAGAAAAAAGGTTTCTTTTTTGGCCGCTGACATGCTGCGCTGCAGGATTTCGATACGAAATATGAATGGAGCAGGAAATGGATCAACTCGATCGTTTGTTATTTGGTGATAATCAGTTCTTCGGTGTGAATCATATGTCGGAGGAAAAAGCGCGGGCCCAGGCCATGCGCTTCCAGGATATCAAGGCCGTTATCAGGGTGCTCGATAATGCCTACGATGAAGGTGTGAAATCCTTCATGTGCACGACCCATGACCGTATCGCGCAGGTGTGCGATCACATGCGCGCCGACCCGGTGCGCTACAAGGACTTTAAATTCATGCCTTGCATGCCGTATGCCCACAAATATGCGAATGCCGTCACGGAAGACGGCATCATGGGCGCGCTCAAACGTTTTACGCCCGATGAAGGCTTCCTGAACGCCGCCCTGCGTGGCGGCAAGGCGTTGGCGACCAAGGATATCGAAGGCATCATTACCCTGCTGGTGGATGCGGAAATGAAGATGTTTGCCGGCTTGAATACGCCCGTGATCTTCCTGCAGAACGTGGTGGTCGACCTGCTGCTGGGCCTGGGCTTCAAGGAAGCCTTCTCGATCTTCGCCAGCCACGTGCGCAAGCGCTACAACGCCGAGCCCGGCTTCATCACGATGAACCTGCCGATGCTGCTCGACGTGCTCGAAGAGCAGGGTATCGACAATCCCATCGTCTGCTCGAACATCAACAAGGTGGGCTTTCGCATGTCCGGCGGCTTCGAAGCCTACCAGAGCGCCTTGCGTGACCGCAAGTTCCGCGCGATCGCCATGTCCGTCTTCGCTTCTGGTGCGATCGCTCCGGAAGAAGCGATCGAATGGGTGTGCCAGCAGCCGAACATCGAATCCATCGTCTTTGGCGCCTCCAGCCGCGGCAATATCCGCAATACGCGCGAACTGGTGGACCGCTACTGGCCGGCGGAACAGGAGCAGGTATCTTGAAGACGATCTACCTGGTGGCCGGCGCGCGGCCCAATTTCATGAAGATCGCGCCCATCGTGCGCGCGTTGCAAGGCCATGCGCGCCTGGCGTTCAAGATCATCCATACGGGCCAGCACTATGACCGCGAGATGAACGACGTTTTTTTTGAAGAGCTGGGCATCCCCGAGCCGGACGTCTTCATGGCGGCAGGCGGCGGCACGCACGCGGAGCAGACGGGCAAGATCATGTTGGCCTTCGAGCAGCTGTGCCAGGCTGACCGGCCCGCCGCCGTGCTGGTGGTGGGCGACGTCAATTCCACGCTGGCTTGCTCGATTGCGGCGAAAAAACTTGGCATTCCCGTGGCGCACGTGGAGGCTGGCTTGCGCAGCGGCGACATGGGCATGCCGGAAGAGATCAACCGTCTCGTGACGGACAGTATCTCGGACTGGTTCTTCGTTACCGAACCGAGCGCCGTCGACCATTTGCGGCGCGAAGGCAAGCCGGATGCCGCCGTGCATTACGTGGGCCATGTGATGGTCGACAACGTGCTGTACCAGGCTGAAAAGCTGGGCCGCGAATCGCCGCAGCAATTTGAAACGTCGGCCTTCAAGGCGGCGCACAGCGGTGCGGGAGCCCGCTATGGCGTGGTGACCCTGCATCGTCCGAGCAATGTCGACAGCGCCGAAGACATGCGCAAGGTAGGGGGCGCGCTGGTGGAGATCGCCGCCGACCTGCCCCTGATCTTTCCCGTGCATCCACGCACACGCGCCAACCTCGACAAGTTTGGCATCGATCTTGGGCCGAACATCACGCTGGTGGGGCCGCAAGGCTATATGGCCTTCCTCGACCTGTGGAAGGATGCGGCGCTGGTGCTGACCGACAGCGGCGGCTTGCAGGAAGAAACCACGGCGCTGGGCGTGCCCTGCATCACCATACGCGAAAATACGGAGCGTCCGGTCACCGTCGACGAGGGCAGCAATGTGCTGGCTGGTACGGATCCGCTGCGCATCGTGGCCGAGGCGCGCAAGGTGCTGCGCGGCGAGGGCAAGCAGGGCCGCCGTCCGCATCTGTGGGATGGCCAGGCCGCGCAGCGCATCGTGGCGCAACTTGACCAGGAACTGGCATAGGCAGCGGTAGGCAAGGGACAGGCTGAAAGAGGATTGGACGGGCGCACAGGGCGGACACGGATAGCGCCGCCCATGCGCTTGCAAGATGGCCGAGGGCTGGCGATAGGCTGGTCGGACGCCGCATCCACCTCAAACAACGATGGAAAGCGATCAACGATGAAAGCAATGATACTGGCTGCAGGCAAGGGCACTCGCGTGCGTCCCCTGACCTATGACTTACCGAAACCGATGATACCCATCCTGGGCAAGCCGGTGATGGCTTATCTGGTCGAGCATCTGTCCCGTTACGGCATTACCGAAATCATGGTCAATGTCAGCTATCTGCATGAAAAAATCGAGGAGTATTTTGGCGAGGGGCACCAGTTCGGCGTGCAGATCGGCTATTCCTTCGAGGGCTATACGAATGACGCAGGCGAAGTCGTGCCCGAGCCGCTGGGATCGGCCGGCGGCATGAAGAAGATCCAGGAATTCGGTAACTTTTTCGATGAAACCACCATCGTGCTGTGCGGTGATGCCTTGATCGACCTCGATATCAAGTCTGCCCTGTTCGAACACCGCCGCAAGGGCGCGCTTGCATCCGTCATAACGCTCGAAGTGCCGTGGGACAAGGTCTCGAGCTATGGCGTGGTGGTCAGCGACGCCGATGGCCGTATCCGCGCCTTCCAGGAAAAGCCGGCGCAGGCCGATGCGCTCTCCAATTGCGTTAGTACGGGCATCTATATTTTCGAGCCGGAAGTGCTGGAACTGATTCCCAGCGACCGGCCGTTCGACATCGGCTCGGAACTGTTCCCCCTGCTGGTTGAGAAGGGATTACCTTTCTACGCGCAAAAACGAGACTACAACTGGATCGATATCGGTAGCGTCAAGGATTACTGGGAAGTGCTGCAAAGCGTGCTGATGGGGGAGGTGGCCCAGCTGGACGTGCCCGGCATCCAGATCGACGACGGCCTGTGGGTCGGCTTGAACACCAGCATCGACTGGAGCGGCGGCACGCGCATCGACGGCCCTGTCTACATCGGTTCGGGCAGCCGCATCGAGGCGGGCGCGACGATCATCGGGCCGACCTGGATTGGCCACGGCAGCCACGTGTGCGCGGGCGCCGAAGTGGTGCGTAGCGTGCTGTTCGAGTATACGCGCGTGCTGCCCGGCGTGGTGCTCGATGAAATGATCGTCTTCAAGGATTACAGCGTCGACCGGGCCGGAGAGATGCGGCACGCGTCGCAGTATGAACCCGACGCCTGGGCTAATGCGCGCGACCGGCGCAACCGCCGGCGTGCCGAGATGCCCAAGCAATTGCGCGCAGTCAAATAACCAGGAGTCCCGACATGAACATCTACCCAGTGATCTTGTCGGGAGGCTCCGGTAGCCGTCTATGGCCGCTGTCGCGCCAGGCGCTGCCTAAGCAACTATTGCCGCTGGTATCGAGCCAGACGCTGCTGCAGGAAACCGTGCTGCGCGTGCGCGACCTGTGCGATGTCGGATTGGCGGTCATGCCGCCGCTGCTGCTGTGCGGCAATGAGCACCGTTTCATGGTGGCTGAACAGCTGCGCCAGGTTGGCGTCGCGTCACTGGCCATCCTGCTGGAGCCGCTGGGACGCAACACAGCACCGGCCGTGGCGGCCGCCGCGCAATATCTGCTGGCGCACGATGCCGATGCCCTGATGCTGGTCTTGCCGGCCGATCACCTGGTCGGCGACGTGGCGGCGTTTCACCGGGCGATCGCCGCAGCGACCGCCAACCACCTGCTGATGGCGATTCTGGGCATGCTCTCGATGGTCCGCGACCGCGCGCCGTGGCAGCGCCAGCACGGCCGGGCCTTTGGTCATGGGCCGCAGTGGGAATACAGCCTTCGCCAAGGCGATCTGCACCTGTCGCTGGTGGACGCCATCGCCGCCGGCGACCCAGCCCGCGCCCATGCCGTCATGCGTGAGCACCTGAGCGAGATCGCCCAGCTGATGAGCGCCCGCCCGGCCTAGGAAGCTCAACTCGGGTTAGTTCCGATCGCTAGCTTTCGCGGCCGCCTGCATTTCCTTGGCCATTAGCGCCAAGCCCATGGTGGCCATTCGATCGGCGGAGGGCGCGGCGTCAATCGGCGCCGTGATTCGCTGAGTGACGATCCAATCACCCAGGTCAGCGACCGCGATGCGCTCATAGAGCTTCCGCCCTGACAGCTCGACCACACGGCGATGGACGCGCATCGGCGGCAGGACCGCCGCTTCCAGTTCAAACACCTTGCCAGTGTATGGCGCAGAGGCGCCAACCCGCTGATCGAAGGCCTTGATCGCCGTTTCGGCGATGTCCTCGTAAGAGCCGACCAAGGCGGCGCGACTTGCAAAACGCGAAGTCAAGGCGCCGCCCATCATAGCGCTACAGCCTACGTCATAGCCCCGGCCGGGAACCGGATCGAACACAGTGACCGAATTGAACGACTGAGCCAGGGCGAAGCGGCAGGTCATGCCGCTGCGGACATGGCGGGCGGTTGGCCCATACTCCCAAGCGCCCGGTGTGAAAATCTCGCCCGCTTTCGCCTTGGCGATCATCACTTCGGCTTCAGCCTTGGCGGCGGCGGGGTCCGCCTTCTGCTGGGCGACGGCGGCCGGAGCGATTGAGAGAGCGGCGAGGGCTGCGACGAGGCGTAACATCGGGTCTTCCTACTCGCCTTCGGTTCGGGGCCTGTAGGTGGCTCGGAAACTCACCTGTCGCGGACAGGTCCCAAGGTCGGCTATGGGGCCAA
>RCMZ01000295.1_pt1 | contig 29704 bp, 18 predicted proteins | sample 2041141 | NCBI WGS metagenome assembly RCMZ01 (sample SAMN09708263, study PRJNA481090) | Wastewater metagenome, whole genome shotgun sequencing project. | biome: sewage; isolation source: Davis station wastewater (DW) | place: Antarctica: Davis Station | collected 2010-03-01 | reverse complement strand
TTTTCATCTTGTAACCGCGCAAACGTGTGCTGCAGCGTTGCGGGGCACCCCTGTGGCGCGCCGGCCGCCTGCGCAAACGACGCCATAGGCGTCAGCGGCAGGCACAGCGTGGCCATCAAAGCGGTGATCAGCGAGCGGCGTGGGGTATTTTTCATAGGACCTTGGAGGGGTTGCTAGCCCAATTTAACCGTTTCATTATTTTATGTCCACATGAGTTTTTATTTGTACTCATTGGTATACGCGCAAGCATGGGTTTTGGATTCATATTTCCGACACGCGCGCAGGCAAGGGCGGACCACCCGCGCGAGGTCGCCCCAGAAAGAAAATCGTGAAAGAGTGATGCAGCGCCAGAACCGCGATGGTTCAAGGCACAAAAATGCGCGCCGCCCCAGCGACCCGCTTGGGCGCCGTCAGACCAGTTGCAGCAACCGATTGAGGGGCAGCGTGACCCGGATGTCCTTGAAGGCGACGACCCCGGTGACCTTCCACGGGGGCATGCCGGTGTCGCGCGGAATGGGCTCGCCGGTGGGCATGCCGTCACGGTTGGTCACCACTGCCACGCGCGGCGTGGTGGCCGTGGCGCCCCGGCGGATTACAACGCCCACCTCCTGGCTGGCCAGCCGCACAAAGGCGCCGGGCGGGTACACACCCAGCGTCTTGACCAAGGCGGCGCCGGCCTCGTCCACCTTGTGCTCTTCGTCGTAATAGCTGGCCTGCATGGCGGCGGTCACGGGCATCGGCCAGCGCGAGGCGCGCGGTGCAAGCCGTGCGCCAAACACGTCGGCGCGTTGTATGAGGCGGGCAATCTGCTGTGCGGCAGACTTTTTGGCCAACGGCCCGGGGGCCCGGTGGTGGTGGCACTCCACGGCCTCCAGCCACACAGGGTCGGCCACACCCAGTTGCCGCAGCAAAGACCGTGAATGCACGCCATGCTCCTGCACCGCCGTGATCTGAGCGGAATTCAAAGGCAGCGTTTGCTGGGCCAACTGGTCTTGCAACTCGGTCATTGCAATGTTCATGCTCAGTGCGGCCTGCCCCGCTTGCTGCACCTGCGCCGTGGGCCAGCGCAGCATTTCGCGGGCAACGACCATACAGACACAACTGACCAGCATCGCGTGGGTGGCGCTGTACATGCGCGTTTCCTGAGCCGACAGATAGATCAGCGCCAGCAAGGTGGCATCGGGCGTTTGCTCACTGTGGCGGGCCAACTCGTCATGCAGGGCCTGAAACCGTCCGCCAAAATCGCTGGCCGTGGGCGAACGCAGCAGCTGTGTCGCCTGCAATTGCAGCTCGGACCAGGCCGGAAGGGTCTTTCCTGCACGGGCGCCTGCAGATTGCTCACCCGCAGTCATCTTCATTGCCGCAATCTCACCCAGCGAGGTATCGGCGATCAACAGGCGTTGCAGCTGCGCAAGATAGGCCCGATGGCTGTCACCCGACTCGTCCGTATCCACGCACAAATCGCGGCCACGCAGCACCAGTTTGGCCAGCTCTTCGCGATTGCGGATCACCAGACCTTTCTGTGCCAGCAACGCACCATCCGCCCCCCGCAGCACGAAAGGCAGCGGCTGGCCAAGCGGGATGGAATCAATGCTGAGGCTGACGAGATTCATAGCGTTCGTTACATTATCTAACAATCACCCGGAATAAAAGGGGGACGACCCGGGTGTTTGGCCTGCATTTGACCTGCATCCGAGGTACGAACAGGCCGTCAGTGCCCCCCAGGTGGCAAGGGTTGCGGCGGCGGCGAAGTCGATGCAGCGGGCGCCCGCCCCCCGCGCAGGCGCCGCAGCCCCCGCCCAAACGCCTGCCCCAGGTCATCCACCCCCGTGAATACCGCCGGTATGACCAGCAGGCTCAGCAAGGTGGAGGTGATGAGCCCGCCAATCACCGCCACCGCCATGGGCGAGCGAAAACTCGCATCCGCCGCACCCAGGCCCAGCGCGATGGGCATCATGCCAGCCCCCATGGCGAGCGTCGTCATGATGATGGGGCGCGCACGTTTGTGGCAGGCGTCGATAAGGGCTTCAAAACGCGTCATGCCATGCTCGCGCCGCGCCAAGATGGCGTATTCAACCAGCAAGATGGAGTTCTTGGTGGCAATGCCCATGAGCATGATGAGCCCGATCAGCGAAGGCATCGAAAAGCTCTTTTGCGCAATGAGCAGCCCCACAAAGGCACCGCCCAGCGACAAGGGCAGTGCCGCAAGGATGGTCACCGGGTGCAGGAAGTCTTTGAACAGCAGCACCAGCACGATATAGATACACACCACCCCGGTCAGCATGGCCAGCCCAAAACTGGCAAACAACTCCCCCATCACCTCGGCATCGCCCACTGTGGCCTGGTGCACGCCGGGCGGCAGGTTTTTGATGGACGGCAGCGCCTGAACGGCCTGGGTAACGTCGCCCAAGGGCTGCCCCGAGAGTTCGATTTCGAAATTGACATTGCGCGCGCGGTCATACCGGTCCACCACGGCCGGTCCGCCGCTGTATTCGAGGGTGGCCACCTGCCCCAGCATCACCGGGCCTTTGCTGCCCGGCACCGCCAGCCGTTCGAGCAGCGACAAGTCCTTGCGTGCATCGTCTTGCAGCTTGACGACAATGGGTATCTGGCGTGCGGCCAGGTTGAGCTTGGGCAGTGACACGTCGTAGTCGCCCACGGTCGCAACGCGCAAGGTTTCAGCAATGGAGCTGCTGGTCACGCCCAGATCGGCGGCACGCGCAAAGTCGGGCCGCACCGCGATTTCCGTGCGCACCAGGCTTGCCGTGGACGATACGCTGCCCAGGCCAGGAATGGTGCGCAGGTCCTTCTCGACCGCCAGCGCCGCAGTGCCCAGCGCCTGTGGGTCATCGCCCGTGAGCACCAGCACGTATTTTTCGCCCGACCCTCCCAGTCCGACCTTGCTGCGCACACCGGGCAGGCTCTCCAGCGCGGCGCGGATCTGGTTTTCGATGCCCTGCTTGCGCGGCCGGTCGCCGCGCTCTGCGAGCAAGATGGTGAGCGTGGCTTTGCGTGTCTCGGCGTTGGCACTGCCCATGAATGGGTCTCCGCCGGCCGTGCCGCCGCCGATGGTCGTATACACACTCACAACGTGGTCCACCCGCGCGATGCGTTGGCGTGCATCTTCTGCAACGACACGGGTTTGCGCCAGCGTGGCGCCTGGCGGCAGCTCCAGATAGACCTGGGTCTGGGAGTTGTCATCCGCAGGGATAAAGCCTGTGGGCAGCAGCGGTATCAGCGCCAGCGAGCCGACAAAAAAAGCGGCGGTGGCAACGAATGTGACCCAGCGGTGTTTCACACACCACGCAGCCCAGCGCAGATACGCCGTCATCCAGCGCGGGTCGCTGTGCTCGCCCACCACGGGCTTGAGGATGTAAGCCGCCATCATGGGCGTCAGCACCCGCGCGACCACCAGGCTGGCAAACACCGCCAAAGACGCCGTCCACCCGAATTGTTTGAAGAACTTGCCCGCGATGCCACTCATGAAGGCCGTGGGCAAAAACACCGCGATCAGCGTGAACGTGGTTGCCACCACGGCCAACCCGATCTCGTCGGCCGCCTCCATCGCCGCCTGGTACGGGGTTTTTCCCATGCGCAGATGGCGCACGATGTTCTCCACCTCCACGATGGCGTCGTCCACCAAGATACCTACCACCAGCGACAGGGCCAGCAGCGTGATCACGTTGATGGAAAACCCCAGCAGGTGCATGCCGACAAAAGCCGGGATCACCGACAGCGGCAGCGCCACGGCCGACACGAACGTCGCACGCCAGTCGCGCAAAAAGAGCCAGACCACCAGCACCGCCAGCAGCGCGCCCTCATACAGCAGGTGCATCGAGCCGTCGTATTCCTCCTGCACAGGCTGCACAAAGTTAAAGGCTTCGGTCACTTCAAGGTCCGGGTGCTGGGCGCGCAATTCGTTGAGGGCCGCCTGCACTGCAGACCCCACCTCGATTTCACTGGCCCCCTTGCTGCGCGCCACTTCAAAGCCCACCACCGGTTTGCCGTTGAGCAGCGCCAGCGCGCGCGGTTCCGCCACGGTGTCCGACACGGTGGCCAGCTGGTCAAGACGCACATGCCGGCCGTCTGAGAGCGCCAGCGTGAGGCCCGCCAGCTCTTGTGCGGACTGCACCGTGGCCAGCGTGCGCACGGGTTGCTCGCTGCCACCCAGGTCGGTGCGGCCGCCTGCGCTTTCCGTCTGCACCAGGCGCAACTGGCGCGACACATCGACCGCCGTCGCCCCCAGCGATTGCAGCTTGACCGGGTCCAGCGCTACATGCACTTCGCGCTGCACGCCGCCCACGCGGGTGACCGCGCCCACGCCGCGCACGGTGAGCAGCTTCTTGGCCACGGCGTCGTCCACAAACCAAGACAACGCCTCGTCATCCATGCGGCTGGAGGCAATGGTGAACGCCAACACCGGCTGCGCGGCCAGGTCCATCTTGGTCACGATGGGGTCGCGCACGTCGCCAGGCAGATCGCCGCGCACGCGCGCCACGGCCGAGCGCACGTCATCCAGCGCCTCCTGGGTGGGCTTTTCCAGGCGGAACTCGGCCGTGATGGTGGCGCCGCCGTCCTGCACTTTGGTGTAGATGTGCTTGAGATCCTGCAGCGTGGCGATGCTGTTCTCGATCTTGCGCGCGACATCGTTCTCCAGCTGAGCGGGGGATGCACCAGGCAGTGACACGGTCACCGAGATGGTGGGCAGATCAATGTCTGGAAAGTTCTGCACCTTCATGGCATTGAAAGACAGCAGGCCGCCGAAGGTCAGCAGCACAAACAGCATCAGTGCCGGGATCGGGTTCTTGATGGACCAGGTGGATACATTCATCGAGAATGCTCCTTATTTGATAGCTGTCTGCGCTTGATATACATGCGCTAGAGCCACTTTTTTATCAAAACCACCGACCGATGATGTCGCCCCGCCGGGTGTGGCGTTGACCACACGCACCAGGTCGCCGTCGTTCAGGAACCCCGCGCCACGCACGGCGACAGACGCCTGGGCGTCCAGGCCCGAGAGCACCTCGACCCGATCGGCCACACGGCGTCCGGTCAACACCTTGCGCATCTGCACCCGCTGATCCGCGCCGACCACAAACACATACGAAAAGCCGTCACGAACCACCAAGGCCTCCTGCGCAACGGTGAGTGCCTCACTGGTGCCCAGTGCGAATTCGCCCCGCGCAAACATCCCCGGGAGCATGACCCCTGTGCTTGCCGCTGCGGGTGCCGCACCGCCAGCCGAGGGAGCGCTCGCCGCCCGTGTGCTGGCAGGGGCCAGCGCCGGGGCCATCGAAGGCAAATCAACGTACACGAGCGCGTTGCGCGTTTGGGGGTCCACCGTGGGCGCCACCATGCGCACCGTGCCCTCCACCACTGCGCCACCTGCGGCTGTCACCTGCGCCTTAACGCCCGGCCGAATGCGCGCCAGCTCGGCCGACGTGACTTCTGCCCGCCATTCAAGCCGGCCTTTGCGCACCATGCGGAACAACTCCGTGCCAGAGCCCACCACCGCCCCCACGGTGGCCGTGCGGGCAGAGATCACGCCGCTGTCAGGCGCCAGCACCTGGGTGTATTTCAAGCGCAGTTGCTGCGCATTGAGTGTGGCCTTGGCCGCCTCGACGCGGGCCTGTGCCGTCTTTTGGGCCGTGGTGTATTGCTGAATCTGCTGCTGGCTCAAGGCCCCCGTGGCTTGCAGCGCCAGCGCGCGCTCCGCATTGGCCACCGCCTCGGCCGCGTTGGCCTGCGCCTCCAGCAGGCTGGCCCGCACCTGCGCCACATCGGCCAGCACGGTATCAGCCGAAAAGGTTGCCAGCACTTGCCCGGCCTTGACCACGTCGCCCACGTTCACCCGCACGTCCGTCAACCGCAACCCGCTGCTTTCGGCGCCGATGCTGGCCTCTTGCCAGGCGGTAACGTTGCCGTTAGCCGCCAGACGCAGCGGCACAGAAGAACGCTGGGGCTGCGCGGTGGTCACCGTCAGCGCCGGGCGGGGCTGGCCTGCCTTGGGTTCGTCGGCGGCACGCGATGCACCTGAAAAAACCAGCGCGCCACCGGTTGCCAGCGCCACAGCGGCGATGACAGCAAAAGCGGCGGGGGAGAACTTGAAGGCGGGCATAAAAGACATCCGTTTTTCAAACAATGGAGACAAAGGCGTAGGGTGTGGCGCAGGGCATCGACCAGCGTTCGGTGTGCGGCCTGAGCCAGTCAGGGCGCGGCGCTGCGTGACAGGGCCACAGGTACGGCAGCACCCGGACCGGGTGCCGCGTCCTCCCATCCACCTCCGGCTGCGCGATAGAGAGAGATCCAGGCCGACTGCCGCTCGTGCTGCAGGGCCACCAGCGTGGTTTGTGCGGCCAACAGACTGCGGCGGGCGTCTTCCAGCTCCACCAGGCTGGCCATGCCGGCGCGCCAGCGGGCTTCGGTGGCGTCGAACGAGGTGCGATAGCCCAGCACCGCAGCCTGGGCGCTGCTGGTGCGCTCGGCCGTGCTGTGCAGCCGCACCAGGGCTTGTTCGACCTCGCTCACCGCCTGGCGGACGCGGCCCTGGTAGACGGCAACGGCTTCGTCGTAACGGGCACGGGCTGCATCCACCTGCGCCGCGCGGCGGCCTCCATCGAACAGTGGCACGGTCAGCGCCAGCGGGCCGAAAGACCACGTGTTCAGGTCGTTGGTGGTGCCCGCCGTGCGGCTCCAGGCTGTGCCCACGTTGCCGGTGAGCGACAGGCGCGGATACCGCTGCGCCTGTGCGCTGCCCACCTCATCACTGGCTGCCGCCACCTCACGCTCGGCGTTGTAAACATCGGGCCGCTGCGACAACACCTGCACCGGGAGCGCGGCGATGCTGAAGAGGGCCTCGTTGCCAGCGGCAGCGGTGATGGCGGCAGGCGGGGCCGTGATCTGCGCGCGCAGGCGGGTTTCTTCTTGCCCGGTGAGGGCCACCAGGCTCTTGAAGTCCACGTCACACACCATGCGCTGCTGCGCGGCGCGGGCCGTGGCCTCTGCGGCACTCGCATGGGCCAGTGCGGCCGTGGCAGGGGCGGTGAACCCCACACGCGCACTGTCTTGCGACAGACGGGCCGTGGCGGTGCGCGACTGCGCATCACGCTCGGCCACCTCCAGCTGCTGCAGGCAGCTGCGCAGGCTGCTCACCTGCAAGGCCACTTCGGCCGCGACGCTGACTCTGGCTTCATGCCACAGCGCCTGAGCCCCCGCCAAACGCTCGGTGGCTGCGTCGCGCGTGGCGCCGTTGGCGCCAAACAAATCCATCTCCCAACCCGCCTGCAAGCCCACCTGCGCTGTGGTGGCGGGGGCGGTAGCAGGGGCCGTGATGCCCCGGCTGGCGCTGGCCTGCGCATCCAGTGTGGGCAACAAGGCAGCCCGGCTGGCCACCTGCGTGGCGCGTGCCTGCGCCACGCGGCTGCGCGCCTGCGCGAGGGTGGGGCTGACGGTTTGGGCTGAGTCGATGAGAGAGACCAGCACCGGGTCGTTGGTGCGCGTCCACCACTGGGCTAGTTGCGCAATGTGCCCGCCGTGTGGCAACGGGGCTTGCCACGCCGTGGGCAGGGGCACTGCAGCCTGCCGCGGCGGTGTGGCGGTCGTGCAAGCGCCCAGCCCCATGGTGACAGCGAGAAGAAAAAGAGGCTTGATAGCGATACGTTGCATAACCAAGAGTCACCCAAAAGTTGGAGGGGTGGAGGAAGAGTTCCTGCGGGTTGCCTGGGCTGCACTACGGCGCCGCTTGCGTTCACCCGCAACCATGAAGCCCGCGAAGTCGACCAGCCGTGCAGTGGTTTGCGCCAGCCCTTCTGCGGTGTCCGACAGCCCAGGGCAAACGGCCTGCACCACATCACGGCCCACGTAATAGTGAAAAGCCAGCGCAGGAATGGCCAGGGCAAGCCGGTGCACATCCTCATCAGGCCCGGACAGCCCCAGCGCCTTGCACAGCAATTTCACCAGCGCGGCGTGTGCGGGTTTGATCTCACACTCCAGCTCATGCTCCCAAAGGCCCGTGGGGTCCAGCATCTCGCGAAAATGCAGGCGCATGCACAGCTCCACCTGAGCGCCCTGCAGCAACGGCTGCATGACGCTTTGCAACAACACCTCAATGAAGGCGTCCAGCGTGGTCGGCCAGGCATCGACCGCGACGGGGCCGCCCATGGGCTCGGTGAAAGTGGCGCGGTATAACCCCTTCTTGTCACCAAAGTAATAACTGATCAGCGCCGTGTTGACCGACGCCGCTTCAGCAATCTGCCGGATAGATGTCTTGGCAAATCCGTGTTCCGCAAAGAGCCTCAGCGCAGCATCAAGCAGGCGCGCACGGGCGTCTGCTGCGTCCTGAGGTGCATCCTGAATAGAAATCATCTGCAAATTACAACACGATTTAATCAATCAGTTGATTAATTTTTATCTCCGACAAGATCGCCGCGGAACGGACACCTGCATCTGGGGGCGGGAACGCCGTATCGCCCGTCCGCAGAGGCATCACCCGTGTGAGACGGGGAGGGTCAAGTGACCTGGGCCGCCACGCCAATTCAGGCGGGAAATATGAAATGGCAGCCGGGCCCGCTGCAGGCAGAACAAGTGGTCCCGTCCTGGTGAAGGTGCGGCTGGTCGGCTCGCGCCACCAAAGCGGCTGTCTCGGCTCTGCGGAAGACCTGACAGGCCTTGCGCTGGCGCAACACCAACACAAGGCGACTGAAGGAACCGTGCCCGCCAAGGATCATTGCGTCGTGATGACATCACGACGTGGTGTCGTGTGATGGCCCCGCCAAGAGAGATGGAGAGGCGGTATGGCGGAGGTGTAGGCACGGCAGAACCAATCCGCCGCGCAGTTCTCAGCCGTCGAACACGGCGCTCCACAAAGCAAGCACCGCATCCCGTTCGGCCTGCAACGCCGGCGGAGCGACCTGCGTCGGGGCCTCGTCCAGTCGGGCCCGGTGCTGGACGCGGCGCAATTCACGGTAAGCATTCGCCGCCGCACGCCCGACGCCCAGCGGCAACAGGCCGACCTGTTCCGCTCGCTCCAGCAACGCGATATTGCCCAGGTTGGCACGCAGCTCTGGGTGGGCAGCGGACTGCGACAACACGAGGTACTGCAAGGCAAACTCAGCGTCCACCATGCCGCCGCGGCTGTGTTTGACCTCGAACATTCCAGCGGGCACCGGGTGCGCCGACCGCACGCGATCTCGCATGGTCACAATTTCCTGGCGCAGGGCCTGAGGGTCCCGTTCGGAGGTGATGACGGCCTCTCGCACGGCATCAAAGCGGGTTTGCAGGGACTCGGAGCCCATCACAAAGCGTGCGCGTGTCATGGCCTGGTGCTCCCAGGTCCACGCGGTGTTGCTGCCTCGCCGCTGTTGGTAATTGGCGTAGGCATCAAAGCTGGTGACCAGCAAACCAGAACTGCCATTTGGCCTCAATGCCGTGTCAATCTCATACAGATCGCCTTCGCCGGTCTTGACCGTGAGCCAGTTGATCATTTTGCGGACAAATCCGGCATAGACCTCGGGCGCACGCTCATCGTCATCATCAAAAACAAAGACGATATCCAGATCGCTGCCGTATCCGAGTTCGCGACCACCAAGCTTGCCGTATCCGATGATGCCGAACTGGGGGCTTTCGCGGTGGCGCGTCTTGAGGCGGCTCCAGCACCATTGGGCGGTGATGCGCAACACGCTGTCAGCCAGCGCCGATAGGTCATCGGCCACCTGCTCTACGGTGATACGCCGCTCGACGTCGCGCGCCAGCGTGCGAAACGTTTCAGCATGCTGGGCCCGGCGCAACAGGTTCAGCAATGTTTCATCGTCATCTTCGCCTGTGGATTGCAGCGAGGCCAGCCGCACGGTGAGCTCTCGCTCAAAATCGGCGACCACAAAACGCTCGGCCAAAAGGGAGTCGCCCACCAGCTCGTCGATCACACCAGGGTGCTGCAACAAGTACCGCGCGGGCCATCGCGCCGCGCCCAACAGGTGCAACAGTTGCTCGTGCACAGAAGGGCGCTCCAGCAGCAGCGCGAGGTAGCTTTCCCGGCGCATCAACGGCTCCAGCCAGTTGACGAGCCGAAGGGTGGCCTCTTGCGTCACACGGCCTTCCTTGAGCCACAGGGCCGTGCGCTGCACCAGACGGAAAAGGCGTGCACGCGCCTCATCACGCAGGCTCTCCACACGCGGGTTGTTGCGCCACTCGGCAACACGCTCGCGAAAAACCGGGGGCAACTGTTCGAGCAGTGCCTCCAGCTCAGGGGGCGGCTGCGTCACAGCGCGGGGGCCCCCACAGCCGCCGCCATTGCACTGCTTCTTTTCAGGCCCGCCCAGCAGGGTATCGAACTCTTGCGCGACCAATTCGCGGTGCGCGTCCAGCTGGTGCAAGAAGGCGCAGCAATCCGTGTAGCCCATGGTGTGGGCGATCCAAGCCAAATCATCGTCACGGGTGGGCAGCACGTGGGTCTGCTGATCGTCAAGGTACTGGACGCGGTGCTCCACCCGCCGCAAGAAAATATAGGCCTGCGCCAACGCATCCGCCGTTTCTTGAGACATCAGCCCCGCGCGTGCGAGACGCTGCAGAGCATCCAGCGTTGGCCGGCGACGCAGTTCGGGGAACTGCCCCCCGCGCACCACTTGCAGCAACTGCACGGTGAATTCGATCTCACGAATGCCGCCACGCGACAGCTTCACATCGTTGGCCCGCTCTGGGTGCCCGGCACTGCGTTTGGCCGCATGGTCTCGGATCTGGCGGTGCAGGGACCGCAATGCGTCGAACACGCTGTAGTCCAGATACCGCCGAAATACAAACGGCAACACCACAGCGCGCAGGGCCTGTACGCCCGGGCTGCTGATACTGTCGCCAGGGGCCACGACCCGACTCTTGAGCCAGGCAAAACGCTCCCATTCGCGGCCCTGCACTTGCAGGTATTCCTCCAGCGCCGGCAACGATACCGCCGACGGCCCCGAATTCCCATTGGGCCGCAAGGCAAGATCCACACGAAAGACAAAACCGTGCTCGGTCGTGTCGCCAACCAGGCTGTAGATTGCTTTGACGGCCCGAGCAAAGTATTCGTGGTTGGAGATGCGGCCACGGCCATCGGGCGTGCCGGCGGTATCGCCGTCGTGTTCGTACACGTAGATCAGGTCGATGTCGCTCGACACGTTGAGCTCCCGAGCCCCCAGCTTGCCCATGCCGATGATCCACAACGGCACCGGCTGCCCCTCGGGCCCGCACGGCGCGCCGTGGCGCTCATCGAGCTCGGCGCGGGCATGCTCACACGCGCGGTCCAACGCCAATTCAGCCAGCTCGGTCACAGCACGGGTGATTTCATCGAGCGGGGCCTGCGCATCGCAATCGCGCTGAATGAGCCGCTCCATCACCAACTGCCGCAACACCCGTAAAGCCGTGCCCGTGTCACAACCCCGCGCCCGCAACGCGTCATAGGCTTGCACCATGGTGGCCATCACAGGCGCGCCGGGGGGCAGCAAGACGAGATCACTGGCATACCGCCGGTGCAAGCGCTGGTAAAAGCGTGAATGTTCAGCCAATGGGCGAGCGGGCCGCGGCTGATGGCACAGGTGATTAGCGCCGGGTGTCTGCATGGCGGTCATCGCAAGGCGCAGCACGCATAGGGACACTCATTGGGTGTGAACCCAAGACGAGGCCGCGGGTCATAATTCCTGCCACATTCAATCCCAACATGATCGATCCCACTACGCACCCCTCACGCCTGCTGAAAACAACGGCGGGTCTCGCGCGGTGGTTGCTGGGTTTGCTGCTGGCTTTCTGGCTGCTGCTGACCATCGCGTGGGGCGGGCTTCATGGCTGGATTGTGCCGCGAATCGGTGATTTCCGCCCACAACTGGAGGCCCATGCCACACGAGCCCTGGGGGTTCCCGTCAAGATCGGCGCCATTGCAGCGCATACCCAAGGTCTGATTCCATCGATCGAACTGTCGGACGTTGCGCTGCTTGACGCGTCTGGCCGCACCGCACTGCACCTGCCCCGGGTCGTGGTGGCTCTGTCGCCCCGTTCGCTGCTCAACGGGGGGTTCGAACAGCTCTACATCGAAGGGCCTGACCTGGATGCCCGGCGCACACCCGACGGCCGCATCTATGTGGCGGGGCTTGCGTTTACGCAGACCGAAGGGGACAGCAGCGCTGCCGCAGACTGGCTTTTTTCTCAAGGCGAGGTGTTCATCCGAGGTGGCACGGTCCGGTGGACGGACGAGCAACGCAGCGCTCCCGAGCTGGCCCTGCAAAAGGTGGATCTTGTGTTGCGCAACGGCAATTGGCACCACCACATGCGGCTGGACGCCACCCCACCAGCGGCTTGGGGCGACCGATTTACCGTCGTGGGCCTCTTCCGCGCCCCCTTGCTTCGTGCGCGCGACGGCAACTGGAAACACTGGAACGGCCAAGTCTTTGCCGATTTTGCGCGCGTGGATGTCTCTCAGCTGCGCCACCATGCCGACGTGGGCATCGAGGTGACACAGGGCCGCGGCGCGCTGCGCGCCTGGGCGGATGTACGCAGCGGCGAAGTGGTTGGTGGCACGGCAGATCTGGCCCTGGCCGATGTGAACACGACCCTTGGCACTGGTTTGCAGGCACTGACGCTGCGCTCCATCGAAGGACGGCTGGGCGCGCGGCGGCTGAACGGCGGTTTTGAGTTCTCGACCCAAGGCTTGCAGTTCCAAACCGATGATGGCCTGACCTGGCCCGGTGGCAACCTGCGACTGGTGCATAGCGCCGCGACAGGCAAGATGCCTGAGCAGGGAGAGTTCCGCGCAGACCGGCTGGACCTGGCCGCACTCGCTCAAATCGCAAGCCGCCTGCCGCTCGGCCCCACGGTCCACACCGCACTGCAAACCTACACCCCCCAAGGGCTCGTGGACGAGATTCAGGCCACCTGGCGGGGGCCTCTCGAGCACCTCTCGCAGTACCAGGTCAAAAGCAAGATTCGCGGCCTCGCGCTGGCAGGCGAGACCAGCGATGAGGCCGCCACCCACCTGGGGCTGCGCGGCGCCAGTGTAGACATCGACCTCACACAAAGCGGAGGCAAGGCAGCCGTGGCAATCAGCTCGGGCGCGCTCCTGTTGCCCGGCATTTTTGAAGACCCCGTGCTACCGCTTGACCGACTGAGCGCTGATGTGCGCTGGCAGATCGACGGCGACCACATCGCCGTGCAAACGGGCGATGTAGTGTTTGCCAATGCCGATGCCCAAGGGCAGGCACGCGCCACCTGGCATACCAGCGACGCGGCCAGAACATCCCACAAATCGCGGTTCCCAGGGGTGCTGGATCTGACGGGGAACCTGAACCGGGCCGACGGCACGCGGGTGCATCGCTACCTCCCACTGACAATCCCTGAAGCCTCACGCCACTATGTACGCGACGCCGTGGTGGCGGGCAACGCCAGCAGCGTGCAGTTTCGTGTCAAAGGGGATCTGCACAACCTGCCATTCAATGACCCCAAACTGGGGGATTTCCGCATCGCAGCGCGCGTGAAGGATGTCACCTACGCCTACGTGCCATCCTCATTGCAACCAGCGAACACCCTGCCATGGCCCGCACTGACCGACCTCGCTGGCGAGCTTGTCTTTGAGCGCTCATCCATGCAGGTGCGCGGTGCCAGTGGCGGGTTTGGCGGAAGCAAGAGCCTACGGGCCGTCAAGGTCGAGGCCAAAATACCCGACCTTTCCCATACGGTGGTAGGGGTCACCGCCGACGCGCGCGGGCCGCTGCCCGAATTGCTCACTTTGCTGGCCACCTCTCCGCTCGGAGGCATGACGGGCAACGCACTGGCGCAGGCAAGTGGCACCGGCAATGCCGACGTTCAACTGCGCCTGGCCCTGCCCATCAGCGAAATTCACAAATCGAAGGTGCAAGGCAGTGTCACATTGGCCGGCAACGAAGTGCGCATCACACCAGACACCCCCACCCTCAGCCGTGCGCGTGGTGTTGTGCAATTCAGCGACACAGGTTTCACGCTCAGCAACGTGCAGGCACAGGCCCTCGGGGGGGCGGTCAGACTCGATGGCGGCATGCGCGCTTTGGCGCCCAACGCACCGGCCACCGAGTCCGCCATTCAGGTGCGTGCGCAAGGCACCGCCACCGCCGAGGGCCTCCAACAAACGCCGCAACTGGGCATGGTTTCTCAGTTGGCCAGCCGCGCGACGGGCAGCACCAGTTACACCATGAACCTGGCGTTTCGCAAAGGGGTGCCCGAGGTGCAGGTGGCAACCAGCTTGCAGGGTCTGGCGCTGTCACTTCCCGCTCCGCTGGGCAAGTCGGCAGATGCCACGCTGCCAATACGCTTTGAAAACCAGGTCACGCGCGAGTCGCTCGCTGGCTTGGCCAGCGCAGCAGCGGGTGCGGGAGCACCGGCCATGCGCGATCAGGTCACCCTTGACATCGGCGAACTGGGTTTTGCGACCTATGTGCGCGCGCTGGGCGGACCCCAGCCGCGCGTCATCAGGGGCGCCATTGGCATCGGGCTGGCAAGTGGTGAGACAGCACCGATGCCAGCCCAAGGCGTGGCGGCCAACATTAACCAGACCAAGGTCGACGTTGATGCGTGGGAGGAGGTGCTGACACAGACCGCAGGCATGCCACCGCCCACCACACGCAAAACCACTGGGCCCGCCAAGTCCGCCGCCATGGATCCTGCGACGCTGGACTATCTGCCCAGCACGCTGGCATTGCGCGCCCGCGAGATCACCTCGCAAGGGCGAACGCTGCACAACGTGGTCGCCGGCGTGTTGCGCGACGGAACCACATGGCGCGCCAACCTGGACGCCACCGAACTCAATGGCTACCTGGAATACCGCCAACCCGGAACGCCGGAGTCCACCAACGGGCGCATCTTTGCGCGCCTATCCCGCATGAAGATGCCCGAGAGCGATGTCACACAGGTCGAGGAGATGCTCAACGAGCAGCCGGGCAATCTGCCCGAACTCGATGTGGTCATTGATGACTTCGAATTGCGCGGAAAACGACTCGGACGCCTCGAAATGGAGGCTCAGAACCGTGGCAGCGACAGCACACTCAGCGAATGGCGCCTGAGCAAGTTCAACATCCTGGCGCCTGAGGCGGCCTTTACCGCCAGCGGTAACTGGGCGCTGCTCAATGCGGTGGGCTCGGGCCCCAGGCCCACCGCGCGGCGTACGGTGCTCAATTTCCAGTTGGACATCCGCGACTCGGGCGACATGCTGGGGCGCCTTGGCATGCCCAACGTCGTCAAGCGCGGCAAAGGACGCATGGATGGCCAGATCGCCTGGCTTGGCGCCCCCTTCAGCCCCGATTACCGCACCATGACCGGGCAGCTCAATCTGAATGTCGAGGCGGGGCAATTTCTCAAGGCCGATGCGGGCCTGGCCAAACTCCTGGGGGTGCTGAGCCTGCAATCGCTGCCCCGCCGCCTCACACTCGACTTTCGCGACGTGTTCAGCGAAGGCTTTGCCTTTGATTTTGTGCGCGGCGACGTGCGCATCAATCAAGGAGTCGCCACCACCAACAACCTGCAAATGAAGGGGGTCAACGCGGCCGTGCTGATGGAGGGCAGCGCCAACATTGATCACGAGACGCAGGACCTTCGGGTGGTGGTGGTTCCAGAGATCAACGCCATGACCGCTTCGCTCGTGGCCACCGCCATCAACCCTGTGGTGGGCCTGGGCAGCTTCCTCGCCCAGGTCTTCCTGCGTGGCCCCCTCATCGAGGCCGCCACGCAAGAGTTCCACATCGACGGGACCTGGACCGACCCGCGTGTCGTGCGGATGCCCCGCCGAGGGCGGCCGGCAGGAACGGCCACCGACGATGCCACCGCCACGCCCCCCAACAAAGCCGGAGACACCCCATGAAAGTTGCCGCCATACAGATGGTGTCGGGCACGCAGCGCGATGACAACCTGCGCGCTGCGCGCCTCTTGCTGGAGCAAGCTGCACTCGGCGGCGCCGAGTTGGCTGTGCTGCCCGAATATTTTTGCATGATGGGCCACCGGGACACCGACAAACTGGCCTTGCGTGAGCCCGCCGGTGATGGTGTGATCCAGCGTTTCCTGGCCGATACGGCCCGGGCGCTGCACCTCTGGATCGTGGGCGGCACCCTGCCTGTGCAAACCACCGAGCCAGACAAGGTGCGCAACACGACGCTGGTGTTTGACCCCACAGGCGCCTGTGTCGCGCGCTACGACAAGATCCACCTTTTTTGTTTCGACAATGGCCAGGAGAGTTACAACGAAGGCCGGGTCATCGAGGCAGGCGATCGCCCGGTGCAGTTTGACCTGGTGGCCCGCGATGGCCACCGGTGGCGGGTGGGGCTGAGCGTGTGCTACGACCTGCGGTTTCCCGAGCTTTATCGGGCGCACGCCCAGGCGGGCTCAGACCTTCTGCTCGTTCCCAGCGCTTTTACACACACCACCGGTGAAGCGCATTGGGAGGTGTTGCTCCGCGCTCGGGCGGTGGAGAATCTGGCCTATGTGCTGGCGCCCGCACAAGGCGGTCGCCATGAAAACGGGCGCCGCACCTGGGGCCACAGCATGCTCGTCGACCCATGGGGCAACGTGATGGGGCAGCAGGCCGAAGGGCCCGGGGTGGTGGCGGGAGACCTCAGCGCAGAGCGCCTGCGCAGCGTGCGCGCGCAATTGCCCGCTCTCACGCACCGCGTGTTGTGACCACCGCGCGTCCCAAACGCCCCCTGCTTCAGCGCTGGCGAGGTGCGTGGCGGCGCTGGTCGCTCTGGACCGCGCTGGTGCTTTTGGTGAGCTCGATGCTGACCACGCTGGTTTGGTTGGCAGGGCGCTATGAGGCCAGCCAAGTTCAGTCTCATCTGGAGCGTGACTCTGCCGATGCCGTCTCCGACATCCGCACCGCTCTCACACACAACCTGCAAACCCTGCAGGCGCTGCCCACCGACACCACCAACTCACTTGCGTGGGAGGTTGAAGCGTCGGAACTGCTGCGAAACCGCCGGGAGCTGGTGCGCATCGAGCTTCGCGACCCGAACCTCAAACCCCGCACCCATGCGCAGTCGCCCTATCGCCCCGTCGCGTGGGACATGCGGGGGCGCAACAGCGGCCACTCCGAGCTCACCATCGCATGCGCCAACGCACGCCGCCTGGGCAGCCCGGCGTATTCAAGCAGCTACTTTCAGCCACATGGGGATGGCCTCGGCTCCGAGATGTTGGAGCTGTGCGTGCCCCTCGCAGCAGGTGGACGCACCACCGGTTTTTTGGTGGCCACCTACGCCTTGCAAGACATGCTCGTCAACCTGGTGGCTCACAACCTCACCCGCAGCCAGGAGGCCTCCTTCACCGAGGCCGATGGCACCCGACTGGCCGTGTTGGGCGCAGCGCGCAGAGGCACACGCGTCTTCACCGCGCAGCACCTGTTGAATCTGCCGGGCAGCACATTGGTGCTGCGCATGGATGGATGGCACAGCGCGCCCAACCTGTTCCCCAACGTGCTCACGGCACTGGTAACAGCCATGTCGATTGCGTTGGTGACCGTGATGGTGGTGCTGGTACGCGACAACCGGCGTCGCCTGCGCGCAGAACGCGATCTGGCCGATGCACTGGCGTTTCGGAAGGCCATGGAAGACTCACTGGTCACGGGCCTGCGCGCCCGCGACCTGCAGGGACACATCACCTACGTGAACCCGGCCTTTTGCGCGATGGTGGGGTTCACTGCCCCCGAGTTGCTGGGCCAGAGTGTGACGGCGCCCTATTGGCCACCTGAACTGGTGGACGAATACCGTGAGCGCCAGGAGGTGCGGCTGTCCGGCCAGCTCATTCCTCCGCGCGAAGGGTTTGAGTCGATCTTCATGCGCAAGGACGGGACGCGGTTCCCAGTGCTCATCATCGAGGCGCCGCTCATCAACGCACAGGGCCAGCACACCGGCTGGATGAGTGCGTTCCTGGACATCAGCGAGCAGCGGCGGGTTGAAGAAATCTCACGCACCACCCAAGAGCGCCTGCAGGCCACCGCCCGGCTGGCCACGGTCGGCGAGATGGCATCGCTGCTCAGCCACGAACTGAACCAACCCCTGGCCGCCATCTCCAGCTATGCCAACGGTTCGCTGAACTTGCTTGAACACGCCCAGACCGACGGCACCACGGGAGGCGCTGAGCCAGAGGCCCTGCAGGACGTTCGCATGGCCATGCAGCAGATAGCGCGCCAGGCCGAACGTGCCGGGCGCGTGATCAAAAGCGTGCACGACTTTGTGCGCCGACGCGACCGTGTCCGCGAGTCCGTGCCAGCGCAGCAGTTGCTAGACGCCATCTTGCCCCTGATCAAACTGCAGGCCCGCAAGCTGGGCGTGCGCGTCTTCACCAGCGTGGAGCCTGGCCTGGCCGCCGCACTGTGCGATCGGACCATGGTGGAGCAGGTGTTGCTGAACCTCGCGCGCAACGCCATGCAAGCCATGGACGACCCCAGCGTGCCATCGAGGGTGCTGGACATCCGGGTGCGGCGAGCCGCGTCCAACAAACACAATGGCTGGCTGGAGTTCACCGTGACGGACGTGGGCACCGGCATCGCACCCGAGGTGCAAGAAAAGCTGTTCACGCCCTTTTTCACGACCCGCGCCGAGGGCATGGGGCTGGGCCTGAGCATGTGCCGCACCGTCATCGAGCAGCACGGCGGCTTTCTCGGCTACGCGCCCAATGTGCCGCGTGGTACGGTATTGACCTTCACGCTGCCTGTGTCCCCACCCGATTCCGAAACCTGATGGAACCTGTACCCAACGCCACCGTGTTCATCGTTGATGACGACGCCAGCGTGCGCGAAGCGCTCGCATGGCTGTTGCGCTCGCGCCGCCTGCCGAGCGAATCTTTCGAAAGCGCCGAAGCTTTTGACGCCATGCTGCAAACCCGCCCCGCACAGCGGCAGCCTTGCTGCCTGCTGCTGGACGTGCGCATGCCCGGCATGAACGGTCTGGCCTTGTTCGACCTGTTGGCAGCCCGGGGGGATCTTGCGACCATGCCCGTGATTTTCCTGACCGGGCACGCCGACGTACCCACTGCCGTCGACACCGTCAAGCGCGGGGCTTTTGATTTTTGCGAAAAGCCGTTTTCTGACAATGCCCTGGTGGACCGTATCGAGCAAGCGCTCGCGTTATCGGCCCAACACCTGTCTGCGCTGCGCGAGCGCAGCGACCTGCAGATTCGCATGGGCGACCTCACCGAGCGTGAGCGCGACGTGATGGATCTGGTCGTGGCCGGTTTGCCCAACAAGCTGATCGCGGATCAACTCGACATCAGCGTGCGCACCGTGGAGGTGCACCGCTCACGGGTGTTCGACAAGATGCAGGTCAAGTCGGCAGTGGAACTGGCGAACCTGCTGCGCACGGCCCCTTAAACAGCAGCGATGGCTGCGGGGCCAGCGCCCGCACCGCTAACGTCCTCTCAGGGTCAACCGGCAAAGATCCCAGTCCACCCCATCGGCGTATGGCACTGCACCCGGTTCGGTGGGTGGCTGGGCGCTGTGCGGTCAATTAACGTGGGCGCTCGCCCACAAAAATCTCGACGCGGCGGTTGCGCGCGCGACCGTCGCTGGTGTCGTTGGAAGCGATGGGATAACGCTCGCCCATGCCTTCAATCGTGATGCGGCGGCTGTCCACGCCACGCCCGGCAAGATAGCTGCGGGTGCTGGCGGCACGGTCCATCGACAACGGGTTGTTGATCGCGTCGCTGCCCGTGCTGTCGGTGTGCCCCACGATGCGCACATCGGTGTTCGGGTTGTTGCGCAGGCTCGCGGCAAACTGGTCAAGCACGGGCGCGAAGTTGGACTGGATGTCCGAACGCCCCACCGCAAACGAAATGTCGCTCGGAATGTTCAGCATGAGCTGGTTGTCCGCCGTCTGCGACACGGCAATGCCCGTGCCTCGCGTGGCTTGTTCCATGTCGCGTTTTTGGCGCTCCATGTTCTGTGACCAGATATACGTGCCCAAAGCGCCCACACCCGCCCCCAAAACGGCGCCGGTGCCTGCGTTGCCCCCGGTGGCCGAACCGATCACGGCACCTGCCAGCGCGCCAACACCAGCACCCGTGGCCGTGCGCCGTTGGGTATCGTCCATGTTGGCGCAGCCGGTGGCTAAAACGACGGCGGCGGTCACGCCGAGAAGAATGTGTTTGCGCATGTGTGTGCTCCTTGAAAAATCATTGGGCTGGGTGGTTGGGTGGTGGCGCCACCGCAACCTCTGGGCGAAGTGCAATGCGGTGGGTACCGCTTTCACCCATTCATTCTTGCCCGGCTTCCAGTGCGCTCCATCGTGACACAGCAGGCGCCCGGCGCCATCGGCGTGATCGCCTGAGCCGTTGTAGGACAGCGCCGCATGCAAGCGGGTCGCCAGGTCCGGAAGGCGACGTCACGGCGCAGGCGGTGGCGGCCCTTGGTCATCCGCATCGCGCGGCGGGGGCTTGAGCTCGCCGCCCTTGCGGCCTGAAAACATGGTCCACCACACGATGGCCACGAGCACCACCAGCGCCAGCAGCGCTTCAAGCAAAATCAGCCCCATGAAATTGACACTCCTGCGCCTTGTATCGACGGCGCTGATTGTAGGAACGCTGGCTGCCTGCTCGACCGCTCCCGCACCAAGCCCCTCGCGGCCCGGTGCCATTGCCACGCCTTTCCCGTCCAGTTCGGCGCCGCTGCCGGGCGACTCGGGCCCTTTGCCGCCAACCCTGGCACAAGCAAAAAGCCGGTGGATTCCGGTGCGCTGGGCTGAGCTGCCGGGGTTCACCGAAGACGCGCTGTATGAAGCCTGGAACGCCTGGATCAAAAGCTGCGAACGCCCCCAACCGCCTTTCACCGCGCTGTGCAACGAGGTGCGCCAGCTGAGCATCGCCACCCCGGACGAGCAGCGCGCCTGGCTGATCGCGAGGCTTCAACCCTACCGCGTCGAGGGCATGGACGGCAACGCCGACGGCCTGCTCACCGCCTACTACGAGCCGATGCTGGAGGCCGCCCGCCAGCCGGGCAACGGGTACACCGTGCCCATCTACCGCACGCCCGCCACCTTTGGCAACCGCAAGCCCTGGTATACGCGCCAGCAAATCGACACCCTGCCAGAGGCACAAGCCGCCCTGCAGGGCCGGGTCATTGCGTGGCTGCGCGACCCCGTGGAATCGATGATGCTGCACATCCAGGGCTCGGGCCGCCTGCGCATTGTGGAGCCCGACGGCACGACCAGCCAGGTGCGCGTGGCCTATGCCGGCACCAACGACCAGCCCTACCAAAGCGTGGGCCGCTGGCTGCTCGACCAAGGCTACACCCGCGATGCCACCTGGCCCGGTATCCGCGCCTGGCTGACCGCCAACCCCCAGCGCACCAACGAGCTGATGTGGACCAACCCACGCTATGTCTTCTTCAAGGAAGAACCCCTGGTGGGCATGGACGCCGGCTTTGGCCCCAAGGGTGCACAGGGCGTGGCGCTCACCCCGGGGCGCTCCATTGCTGTGGACCGCCAAAGCATTCCCTATGGCACGCCCGTGTGGCTTGCGTCCAGCGGCCCGCAAGTGCAGCTCAGCCGCCTGGTGCTGGCGCAAGACACGGGCAGCGCCATCCTGGGCGCGGTGCGGGCGGACTACTTCACCGGCTGGGGGCCAGAGGCGGGCGACATTGCCGGTCGGCTCAAGCAGAACCTGCGGCTGTGGGTGCTGTGGCCAAAATAAGCATCAAATCGGCCCCTAGCGCTTGATGATAAAGCGCTAACAACTATCAATTTAGGAGTTTTCATCATGGCCGTGGCGGGGGTCTCAGCATGCAGGTAAGCGAGCAGCAACTGCGCATACTGACGCTGGCGCAGGCCATTGAGCGCACCGACACCGAACACGCCCTCGTCAGCCAGGCCGACCTGGACGCAGCCACCCGTGCCACACTGGAAGAAGCCCGTCGCACCACCGCGCAGCGCGGCGCGCATCAGGTGGTGTTGGAAGACATCGTGCTGAACCGAGCGGCCGCCGTGGTGGCCCGCGCCAGCACCGCCGATGTCAGCGTGGCGGCCTTGGCCCAGCCCAGTACGCGCCTGCGCGGGCTGGCGCGCGCCCTGCCCGTGCTCACCCTGTTGCTCGGTTTGTCGATTGACCGCATCGCCAACGCGCACCGCGTAGACCTGCTCTCGCCGCCGCTTTTACTGCTGCTGGGCTGGAATGTGGTGATGTACGCGCTGATCGCCGTCCATGCCTGGCGCACCCGGCGCCACCCAGCGGCGCAGCGCCAGTGGCAACACACCCTGCGCCGCTGGGGCCGCTCTGCGACCCAGTCACGGCCTGGGCGGCGTGGCCTGACCGCCAGGATCGCCGCCGATTTTTTCAGCCACTGGTCAGCGCAGACCGCTGACCTTTTCACACAGCGCGCCACGCGGGTGCTGCACCTGTGTGCGGCCGCCTGGGCGGCAGGGTTTGCGCTGTCGCTGCTGCTGCGGGGGTTGATCGTGCGCTACCAGTTTGGCTGGGAAAGCACTTTTCTCACCGCCGAGCAGGTGCATGCCATCGCCACCGTGCTGTTTTGGCCCCTCACCGCAGGGTTCGGGCTGGCGCCTTTCACACTGCAAGACATCGCCGCCACGCAAGACTTTGCGGGCCAGGGCCTGGCTGGCGGCCGGTGGGTGTGGATGTATGTGGGGCTGCTGACGCTGGTGGTGGTGCTGCCCCGGCTGGCGCTGGCCGCCTGGGCGCGTTGGCGCGAGCGGCAACTGGCCACCCAGCGCACCGTCGACCTGAACGATGCCACTTTTGATGCCCTGCGCCGCAACCTGCCAGGCGACCTGGTGGTGGGCCTGGTGGCCAGCCCCGCCCACGGCGCCGCGTGGCGCGGCATTGTGGCCCCGCACACCTCACCCACCGATGCGGGGGCGATACATACACCCCAAGGCGACCGCTTGCGTTTTGTGGATGCCGCCGTGCACGCCGACACACTTCAGACAGTGGACGCCGTGGTCACCTGCCTCGATGCCGATGCAGGCGGCACTGCCAACTCCGCCGCACCACCACCCTCTGCGTGGCAGGCGGCCCCTCATCGAGCCTTGCGTTGGGCCGAGTTTGGCGAAAGCTGGGTGCTTGAGCCCACGCTGTTCGATCAGCTGGCCGCCACATTGCCACACCACGCACCCGCCCTTGCACGGCTGCGAGGCGCATGGGAGGAGCACAACGTATCGCGTTTCACGCAGTCGATCCACGCCATCGCCGGACACCTGCGGGCTTGTGCGCAACTGGGCGCCGCAGGCAGCGACCACGCCGCGCGTTATGCCCAACTGGCGCAAACGCTGGACACCGACTTGCGGGGGTTGCACCCCGGCTTTGCCAGCACCCATCCCACGGGGCCATCAGCAACCCGAGCACGGGAGCAGCACACACCACCGCACAACCCGGCTGCCCCTATGGCACAGATCACGGCGGCGAACACCCCCACGGCGCGCGCGCCGTCGCCGCTGCGCGGAGCCGATGGCACCGCGTTTGCCTTGGGAACGTCGGCAGGTGCAGCCGCCGGGGCCGCAGCGGGTGCCAAGGTGGGCGCAATGATTGACCTGGGCACGGGCGGTTTGACGATGGGCGCAGGCACCGCCCTGGGGGCCGCCCTGGGCGGCGCCACCGCATGGGTGCTGCGCAGCCTGCAAAGAAGGGACGCGACCGACGAGCTGCTGCGGCACATCATCGAGGCCGCCTGTACACACTACCTGCTGATCGCACACGAGGCCCGCGTGCCTGCGCAAGACGCCACGCGGCTTGCGGGCCGCTGGCAGGCCGAGGTCACAGGCACCGTGGCGGCACACGAACCCGCGCTGATGTCTGCGTTGCGTGCCGCCCCGCACACCCCCACCGGCACTCCGGCCGAATCCACCCCAGACCCGTTGGAGCCGCTGCTGCACACCTTGCTCTGGGGCATCCTGCAACGCAGCTTCGGCGCGCGATCGCTCTCGGCCGCTGACCGCAGTGCAACGGGTGGCACCGCCTCTTAGCGATGCGGTTGCCGCGCACGCATCCATTCCAAGCGCGGGTCAGCCCGGCGTGCCCCGGTCTATTTGTTCTGTGATGGGTGCTGGTTTGCAATACACCTTCCTATAATCGCGCCGGTCGGGCAGGCTCACTGGGCCTCCACCCGCCACGGTTCGAAGGTGCCCCGCACGCCATGCCACATGGTCTCGGGGTTAAACGGGAAGCAGGTGATTCGCGTCATGCGTGACGCGACCAATCCTGCGCTGCCCCCGCAACGGTCAGCGGATGAAACCCCCTCAACGCCATGCGCCCCGCATGGCAAGTCACTGCGTCTCTCGATGTGGGAAGGCGAGGGGGCCTGCTGGTGCGCCCTTGACGCACCAGCGCTCCGCAAGCCCGGATACCGGCCTTCGCAATCGCTTCGGACGCTGCGGGAGTGCGTTTGTCCGGGCCAGTCGACGCCGTGTGTGTCGGGCTTGGCCGAACGTCTTGCGCAGCATTTTGTGATGGGTCCCGCGGGGTCGCGGGGCACGATGGAGCTGGCATGCACACGTTTTTCCCCCTTCCCGCCCGCCTGGGTGTTCTCTCTATGTTGTCGCTGGCTGCGACCAATGGCTTGGCCCAGGAAACGGGGGCTCTGGCGGAGATCTTCGTGACCGCTACCGCGCGGCCCGAAGAGCGCGGCCGCATCGCGGCCACCACACAGGTCGTCGATCGCGCCGCCATCGAACGCTCCAGCGCCAAGTCCGTGACCGACCTTCTCGCGGAAAACGCCGTGGGTTTTTTCAGCGAATGGACGGCCGCGCAGACGTCGATCAACATCCGGGGCGCCACCAGCGATGGGCAGGGCCGCGACTACAAAGGGCAGGTGCTGGTGCTCATCAATGGCCGCCGCGCTGGCACCGCCAACCTCTCCAAACTTTCGGCCAACGAGGTCGAGCGCATCGAGATCGTGCGGGGCCCGGCGTCGGTGATTTACGGCAGCCAGAACATGGGTGGCGTGATCAACATCATCATGAAAAGCGGCGTCAACGCGCCACCGACACAGGCGGGTGTGAGCGTGGGTTCATGGGGCGGCGTGCAGTCGAATGCCCAGACCAGCGGCGGCAACGACCGCTTCGACTGGTATGTCGGCGTGTCTGGCGGGCAACGCGACGACTACGAGTCGGGCAAAGGCGGCAGCACGCTGGCCAACACCTCATGGGAGCGGCGGGGTGCCGCCGGTTCGCTGGGGTTTCAGCTGGACGACTTCAACCGGGTCGAACTCAAGCTGCGCACCGACGGCATCTACAACGCGGGGTTTCGAGGGTCGGGCGCCAATACCATCAGCAAAGATGACCGCACCAACGCGTCTGCAGACCTCACCTATGAAGGCCACACCAGCGACGACCGCGTGGGCTGGATGACCCAGCTCTACTCGGTCGCTGATGAGGACGAATTCAAGTGGGCATCCCCCGTGGTGCGCTCGGGCACACAAGCCGTGCCCGGCACGTCCAGCGACTACAACAAGCGCAAGCTCGACATTGTGGGCGCTCGCTTTCAGCCCCGCTTCAAGTGGGGCGCCAGCAACGATCTGCTGCTGGGCTACGACTGGGAACGCAGCCGGTTGCGCTCCAACCGCGTGCGGGTGGCGCTGCCCGGCGGCCCTGTCGGGCAGGTGGCCCCGTACGACAACAACCAGACGGAACATGTCGGCGCCCTGTATGTCGAAGACGCCCAGAAGTTTCTGGGGGACCGCCTGACGCTGCGAGGCGGTGCGCGCCGTACCGTCGGCACCACCAGTTTCGACGTCACCCCCAATCTGCCGCTGCAACGCAGCGGCCGCCAGTCGTACAGCGAAACCACCTGGTCCACGGGGGCGACCTGGCGCGCACTGGACGTGCTCAATCTGCGCACCGGCATCTCCACCGGTTTTCGGGCGCCCACCTCCACGGAGCTGGGCGCGGACTTCACCGCCGTCGGTGGCGGGCGCACCTTCGGCAACCCCAACCTCCAATCCGAGAGCAACCGCCAGATCGAACTTGGCGGTGCCTTGCAGATGCCCTTCGGCGGCCTGGACCTGGCGCTGTTCCAGAACACCATCTCCGACCGCATCATCACGGTGTCGCGGGGCCCGACCACCAACACCTCCGACTACGCCAACAATGCGGCCGACATCGTGGTGCGCGGGCTGGAGGCCAGCGCCAACGTCGATCTGGCGAAGGCGCTGAAGGTGTCGACCGGCGCCTACCACCTGCATGCCTACGCCAACGGGTACTACAACTTCACGATGCGTGACAAAGGCGCAACGGCGCTTGCCACCGATCGGGTGCAACGCATGTACAAATACGAAGCCTCGCTGGGCGTGCGATACGGCCGTGGCCCCGGCACCCAGGCTGGCGACTGGACCGCGCAGCTGGGCGCGTTGCTGCGTGGGCCGATGTGGTACGACACCGAAGAAGCCCTGCTGATCCCCCAGGGCGAGCCCAGCAGCACCTTCATCCACCGCAAGGGCGCCTTTACGGTGTGGAATCTGCGCGGCGACTACCGCGTCACCAAGAGCGTCAAACTGTTTGCGGGCATCAACAACCTGTTTGACCTCAACCGCAGCCCGATCTTCATCGCGCTGGACCAAAAGCCGTGTATTGCCAACCCCACGTTCCAGAACGGTGGCTGCGGCACGTCCATGCCCGGGCGGGAGCTGCAGCTCGGCATGCAGGTCACGTTCTGAAATGAAGCGACTCCCGCTGGCGATGGGACGGTGGGGCCTGCATAGAAGGCACCACCTGTGTGCTCTGTGCGGTCTGCTGGGTCTGGGTGCCGCCCCTCTTGCACACGCCACCCCCATCGAGGTGCGCGATGCACTGGGGCGCACGGTGGTGCTCCCGGCACCGCCGCAACGGGTCGTGACGATTTTTTCGTCGAACACCGAACTGGTGGCCGCGCTGGGCCTCGTCGATCGCATCGTGGGGGTGGAGGAATACACACGCTTCCCCCCCGAGGTCGTGGGCAAGCCCAAGGTCGGCGGGCGCCTGGGCTTCTCGGCCGATGCCGTGGTCGCCCTGCGGCCCGATCTGGTCATCGTCACACCCGCGCGGCAGGCGGCCAATCAGCTGGTCGAGCCGATGGAACGCATCGGTGTGCCCGTCATGGTGCTGCTGAGCCGATCGGTGGGCGAGGTGCTCGACAACATCCGCCTCGTTGGCCGGGCGACCGGTGTGCCCGAGCGCGGTGACGCGCTGGCGCGGTCGTTGCAGGCACGCCTGGACACCGTGGCACGGCAAGTGACCCCGCAGACTGCGCCGCGCCTGGTGATGGTGACGGGCCGCGTGGGCAACGGCATGCTGTTGGTCGCCCGGCCAGACACCTACACCGGCGAGGCCATGGTGAGGGCAGGCGGGCGTTTTGCCATCGCCGGGCGGGGCGCCGTCGCACAGGTGTCGCCCGAAGCGATCCTCGCCGCAGACCCCGACGTGTTGCTGTTTGCCGGCACACAAGCCGCGCTGGACGAGTTGATCCGATTGCCCGGTTGGCGCGACATGCGGGCCGTGCGCGCGCACCGCGCCGTGACCGTGTCACGCAGCGAATTCCTGATCCCTGGCCCGCGCACCATCGACGGCATCGAAAGCCTGGCGCGCTGGCTGCACCCTGTGCAAGGACAACCGTGACATGACACGCAACACTCCAAACACACAACGCACATCACGCACACAGCGAACCCAACGCGCCTGGCTGATTGCCGCGCTGGTGCTGGTAGCGGCGCTGGTGCTTGCGGCCTGCGCGGGCCACGCCTGGGCGTCGCCTGCCGCCATTTACCGCGCCCTGGCCGGTGACGACAGCCTACGCAGCCGCCTGCTGCTGCAATGGCGCCTGCCGCGCGTGTTGGCCGCGGCGTTGGTGGGTGCGCTGCTGGGCCTGTCGGGTGCGGTGTTTCAGGGCGTTTTCCGCAACCCACTGGCTGAGCCGTACCTGCTGGGCGCCTCGGGCGGCGCAGCGCTGGGCGCCACCGTGGCCTTGCTGGTGCCGCTGGGCGTGCCGCAAGCCTACGCATTGCCCGTGCTGGCCTTCGCGGGCGCTTGGGGCGCCACCGCGCTGGTGCTGGGGGTGTCGCGCGTAGCGGGCGCGCTCGATGCGGCCGGCATGCTGCTCGCGGGGGTGGCCATCGCGGCCACGCTGGGCGCATTGCGTTCGTTTCTCATGCTGGCACTGTCGGACGAAGCCGTGAGCCTGCAAGTGGTGATGAGCTGGGTGCTCGGCGGCATTCAGACACCCTCGTGGACCGGTCTTGGCGTGTTGGCGGCGCTGTGTGGGGGGTGCCTGCTGGCCACCTCACGCATCGCACATGGGCTCGATCTGCTGGGCCTGGGCATGCGCACAGCCCAGGGCTTCGGGTTGGATGTGGCACGGTTCACACCGCTGGCGGTCATCATCGGCTCGCTCGTGGTGGCGGCCGCCGTGGCGTATGGCGGGCTGGTGGCGTTTGTCGGGCTGGCGGCCCCCCACATTGCGCGCTGGATGGTGGGGCCCATGCACCGCGCGCTGCTGCCCGCGTCTGCGGTGACCGGGGCCATTGTTGTCACGGTGGCCGACGCCATCGCACGCTCGGCCTTGCCACCGGCGGAGATCCCGCTCGGGCTGGTCACCGCCGTCGCGGGCGGGCCGTTTTTTATCGTGCTGCTGGCACGCAGGCTGCGGTCATGAGCGCCGCACCCTATCTGCTGCAGGCACGCGGCCTGAGCGTGACACGCCGGGGCAAAGCCCTTTTGCAGGACGTGTCGATGGGCTTCCCGGCTACCGGCTCGGTCGCCCTCATCGGCCCCAACGGCGCAGGCAAATCCACCCTGCTGGCGCTGCTGGCCGGGCTGGAGAAACCGGGGGCGGGCGAGGTGCTGCTGGGCACACAACGGGTGACCGAGGTGCCCGCCGCCGCGCGTGCGCATTCCATCGGTTTCATGCCGCAGCATTTCGAGCCGCACTGGGATCTGGTGCTTGAAGAGCTGCTGGCCATGCGGCTCACACCACCACGCGGGCAGGGCGCTCCGGTCTGGCCGTCAGTCGACGAGGTCATCACACGCCACCAGCTCGACGCTTTTCGGGGCCGCCGCTGGTCCACGCTGTCGGGTGGTGAGCAGGCGCGGGTATTGCTGGCCACGGTGCTTGCCACCGACCCGCCCATCTTGCTGGCCGATGAGCCTGGCGCCGCGCTGGACGTGCGCCATCGGCTCACGCTGGTCGAGGCGCTGGCCCGGCGGGGGCAGACACGGCTGGTGATTGTGGCCATGCACGACCTGGACCTCGCCTTTCGCCACTTCGACCACATTGTGCTGGTGGCCGGCGGGCGCATCGCCATCGATGGCGGTGCAGAACTGATCCACGCCGCGCTGCTGGACGAGAGTTTTGGCGTGGTGTTTGACCGCATCGGCGTGCCCCCCGGCGTGATGCTGCGCGCGCGGCTGCCCCAGCAGGCCGTGGATGGGAGTGGCCCGTGATGCGCATCGACCTCGCGGGCTGGACGCGTGAGGCCACGCAGGGCGACCCACGCGCCTTTTTGGCGCTGTTTGACCAGGCCGATCGGCTCGGTTTCGACGGCGTGTGGTTCAGCGAGTTCCGGCTGCCCACGGCCGACTGGCCCTACCCCTCGCCCCTCTTGTTGGCCGCTGCGGTGTTGGCGCGCACCGAGCGCCTGCGTGTGGGCACGGCGGTGCTGGTGTTGCCCTTGCACCAGCCGCTGTTGCTGGCCGACGAGGTGGCGCAGCTCGCCTTCCAAAGTGGCGGGCGCATCGACGTCGGGTTTCTCGGTGCGGCCCAG
>RCMZ01000294.1_pt1 | contig 29749 bp, 20 predicted proteins | sample 2041141 | NCBI WGS metagenome assembly RCMZ01 (sample SAMN09708263, study PRJNA481090) | Wastewater metagenome, whole genome shotgun sequencing project. | biome: sewage; isolation source: Davis station wastewater (DW) | place: Antarctica: Davis Station | collected 2010-03-01 | reverse complement strand
CCGTATTTGAGGCAGTGCACGCCGCCCGAGTTTTCGGCCACGTTGCCGCCGATGGTGCAGGCGATCTGGCTGCTGGGGTCGGGGGCGTAATAGAGGCCGTAGGGCGCGGCGGCTTCGCTGATGGCCAGGTTGCGCACGCCGCACTGCACCACGGCCGTGCGGCTTTCGGGGTTCACGTCGAGGATGCGGTTGAACTTGGCCAGCGACATGGTTACGCCCAGGGCGTGGGGCATGGCACCGCCCGACAGGCCCGTGCCCGCGCCGCGGGCCACCACGGGCACATTCAGCGCATGGCAGGCGCGCAGCACGGCCTGCACCTCGTCGTAGGTTTCGGGCAGGCACACCACCAAGGGGCGCTGGCGGTAGGCGGTGAGGCCGTCGCATTCGTAGGGCGTGGTGTCTTCAGCGTTCCAGAGCAGCGCGTGTGCGGGCAGCACACGGCCCAGGGCCTGGACAACTTCAGCCTGGCGGGCGGCGCGTTCGGGCAGGGCTGCGGTGGGTTCGGCGGCAGTGTTCATGGCTGCCACTGTAGGGGATGGCCGGGTGGCGGTGCGTGAGTTTTTTTGCAGCCCCGCGTGAAATAGCCAGGGGTGGGCGCGTTGGTTCGCCTTTGGGGCGTGGGGCGCGGGGGCGGTGGGGTGGGGTGGCGCGCGGTGATGCGGAGCGAGGTGCGAGGTACGAAGTGGGGTGCGCGGGTGGCCATGGGCGCGTGTGGTGACGTATGGCGGGCTCATGGCGGCTTGTGGCAAGCGTAGCGGCGCCTTTGGTGTGTGCGACCTTTTTTGCTCCTGATAAGTGAGCTGCTAGCGCTTGTGCAATAAGCGCTAACAGCGTATTTGGCTCAAAATTCGCCTGATGTCACACTGGGCCGGGGCTGACGGGGCGTTTATCGCCCTCCAGCAGCCACAGGCGTTTGCTGGCCCGGGTCATGGCCACATAGAGCATGTTGCGTTCGCGGTAGGCGTCTTGTGTGGCGGCGGTGCGCGGAAACCGCCCGCGCTCCACAAACGGAACCGCCACGTGGTCGTATTCGTGGCCCTTGCAGCGTTCCACAGTCAGCAGCGTCAGGCTGGGGGCCTCGTTGTGCTGGTGCTGCCGGATGCTGGTGTTGACCATGAGCGTGATGCGGCCCAGGAACTCGTCCACCGACAGCCCGGCGCCGATGCGGGCCAGTGCCTGGAGGCCGCCCAGGCAGTGGCGCAGCTCGCCTGGGCTGATGGGCGCGTGGGCGAAAAACTGGTGAATGAGCGGGTGCCCGCACAGCTTGCCCGCATCGGCGCACACCTCGGCCGGCAGGGCCAGCAATTGCGCGGCAATGGGCGATGCCACGGGTGCTGCGGGGTTGAAGCTGGCGTGCACCAGAAAACGCCGCAACAGGTCGCGCTTGTCGATCAACTCGGCCGCCACGGCGCGGGTATCGAGTTCCACGGGCGAGTCTCCCTGCAGCGCCTGCATGTCGAAGGCGCCGTTGGCCAGCACATCGGTGTCGGGCAGGCTGCCGCGCCGCACGTAGCGCAGCAGGCCTTCGATGGCGCTGCTCACAATGCCTTGTGTGAGCCGTACCGTGTCGCTGCAGCCTTGCAGGGCCCACAGGATGGCCAGCACCAGCGCTGTTTCGCGGCGCTGGTAGAAGCGCTTCATGCCTTTGCAGGCGTAGTGCACGCCTTCGTGGGCAAACATCCATTCCAGCAGCACCGAGTCCTCGGGCGACCGCAAGATCACATGCAGGTGGGCGGGCGTGGGGCTGGCCGATGCCGGGGGCGGCATGCGCTGCACGGTCTCGTGGATCGCCAGCAGTTGCCGCGCGCAGTCGCCGTCGTCGCGGTAGCTGCGTTGCTCGAAGGCCGCGGGTTTGGTGGCGTAGTGCGCCGCAAACGCCACATCGAACAGCGGGTTGAGCCCCTGGCAGATGGCGTTGCCAAAGCGGTAGGTGGTGTTGATGGCGACCACCTGGGTGTCGGCGGGCAGCTCTTGCCGGATGCGGGCCAGGCTGTTGCCAAAGACCGAGAACGCACCGGGCAGGATGTGCTGGTTGAAGTCGCCCGCACCCACAAAGGTGCCGTTGCCGCCGTGCACCAGCGTGCGCAGCACCAGCATGGCGGCCTCGTCCAGATCTTGCAGCTCGTCAAAAAGCACCGCGTCGAAGCGGCCCTGCAGCGGTGCAAAGGTGTCACCGAAGTCCAGTGCGCAAAGCTGCCGGGCGATTTCATAGGTGCAGTCGCCCGGGGTGTAAAACAACGGCTCGTTGTTCAGCCCGCTGCGCAGGCGTTCGTATTTCACAAACAGCTGGTAGAGCCCGTAGTCGAGTTCGTGCTCGTGGCAATACGCCAGGGCGCCGAGATCGGCGTTTTCCAGGTCGCGCAGCAGCAGCCGTTGTTTGGCGCGAGCTTCAAAGTCCAGGAAGGCCTGCACGTCCAGGTCGCGCGCCAGAAAGTCGGCCACCTCGGGTTGCTGGGCCAGTTGCGGGTCGTGGGCCAGGGCGGTGTGGGCCTGGCGGATGAGCAGGTTTCTCTGCAGCGGCTCGGTGATGCGCACCAGCGCATCGCCCTGGTCTTTGAGCACCGCCGCGCACAGTTGCTCTACCGTCAGAATTTGCACCTGGCGCGGAATGGCCGGCACCAGGGTTTCAAGGCGCTGCGCAATGGCGGCCAGCCCCGCCTCTGAATAGGCGAGCATGAGGATGCGGCTCGCGCCCTTGGTGCGGATGAGGTCGGCGGCCTTGATGGCCAGCGTGGTGGTTTTGCCTGTGCCCGCCAGCGCGTTGACCAGCACCGCGCTGGCCGTGGCGTTGAGCACCTCGTTCTGCTCCAGCGTGGGGTATCTCTTTTTGAAGGGGGTGTCTTGCGGCAAGGCCATGGGGTGGGTTACCGGGGTGCGGCGGGGTTGGGTTGCATGGCGCGGGGTGGCGCTCAGTGGCAGGTGTGGCAGATGGGGCCGGTGTGGGAAGGACTATTGCGCAAAGGCGGCAGGCCCTTGCATGAACTCTTGCACAAACCCTGTACGCGCCGGGAGGTGTTGGTTGCTATTGAATATATAGCTTATAGCGCTTATTGCATAAGCGCTAGAGGCCAAAAAGTCTTGAAAAATGGCCTGTCTCAGATGTCTCCCCCGTCCGTTCGGGCCGGGCCTGTCGACGCCAGGGCGCCGCTCGTCATCAGCCCCTCGGCAGGTGCAGGACGAACCGGGTCGGCCTGAGGCAGGCCGCCAATCACGCAAAAAAGGCATTGAAAGGCGTGGTGGCTCACGCCATGGTCTTGCGCAGCCACTCGGCAAAGGCCGCGCATTCCCAGCGGTCCATGGTGCCGGTGCGCCAGCACAGGTAGTGCGCGTGGGGGCTGGCGGTGTCGGTGGAAAACAGGCGCACCAGGGTGCCATTCTCCAGCCACGGTGCGCCGAGCTTCAGGCGCACCAGGGCCACGCCCATGCCCGCCGCGGCGCCGTCGCACATCAGGCCCACGTCGTTGAACTGCGAGCCTTCGGAGGGCTCCGCCCAGTCCAGCCCGGCCGCACCGAACCAGGTGCGCCAGGGCTCCAGCGGGCTGCGCAGCAGGGACACGCCTTCGAGGTCTTCGGGGCGGTCAAACGGCCCGTGTTCGCGCACAAAGGCGGGGGAGGCCAGCGGGGTGACCACGTCGCGGGCCAGCTCCACATGCTCCACGTCGGCGTAGTGGCCGGGGCCAAACCGCACCATCAGGTCGGCGTCTTCGGCCACCACGTCCAGGAGCGGGATGGACACCTGCAGCGCCAGGTCGATCTCGGGATACGCCTCAGTGAACTGGCGCAGGCGCGGGATGAGGATGGCGCGCGCAAAGGTGGGTGTCACCGCCAGCTTGAGCCGGCGCTTGCCCGGCGTGGCTGCGGCGCCCGGAAACCGCTGCAGCGCGCCCAGCCCTTCACGCACATGGGCCAGATACGCGCTGCCGTCGGTGGTCAGCGAAAAATCGGCCCTGCCAAACAGCTGAACCCCCAGGATTTGCTCCAGCTGCTTGACCCGGTGGCTCACGGCGCTGGGCGTGACGCACAACTCGTCGGCGGTCAGCGTCACGCTGCGCAGGCGCGCTAGGGCTTCAAACGTCAGCAGGCACTGGATGGGCGGAATGCGCCGCGCCGCGCTGCTGAGGAAGGATGACGGTGCTGCCGTGGCCATGGTGCCGGGGCGGGCGTGTTAGCGAAACACCACGGTCTTGTGGCCGTTGAGCAGCACGCGGTGCTCGCTGTGCCACTTCACGGCGCGGGCCAGCACCTGGCTTTCGGTGTCGCGGCCCCGGGCGGTGAGGTCTTCCACGGTGTCGGTGTGGTCGGCGCGGGCCACGTCCTGCTCGATGATGGGGCCTTCGTCCAGGTCGGCCGTCACGTAGTGCGCGGTGGCGCCGATGAGCTTCACGCCCCGGTCATGCGCCTGGTAGTAAGGCTTGGCGCCCTTGAAGCTGGGCAAGAAGCTGTGGTGGATGTTGATGGCACGTCCGGCCAAAGCTTGACACAGATCAAGAGAAAGGACCTGCATATAGCGGGCCAGCACCACCAGCTCGGCACCTTCGGCCTCGATAATCTCCAGCTGCTTGGCTTCGGCCTGTGGCTTGGTCGCCGCCGTCATCGGGATGTGGTGAAACGGAACGTTGTAGCTGGCCGCGAGCTGATAGAAGTCGCGGTGGTTGCTGATGATGGCGCGGATGTCGATGGGCAGCAGGCCACTTTTCCAGCGAAACAGCAGGTCGTTCAGGCAGTGGCCCTCTTTGCTGACCATGAGCACGGTTTTCATGGGCGCGGCGGTGGCGTGCAGGGTCCAGCGCATCTGGTGGGGCTCGGCAAAGGTGGCCAGGCGGGTCTTCAGGGTTGCATGATCGTGTTGATCGCAGGCAAACTGCACGCGCATGAAGAACAGGCCGGTGGCGTTGTCGTTGTATTGCGCGGCTTCTTCGATGTTGCCGCCTTGCTCGAGCAAAAAGCCCGAGACGGCGTGCACCAGCCCCAGGCGGTCGGGGCAAGACAGGGTAAGGATGTAGGCGTTGGTCATAACCGGGCGATTGTCGCAGCAAGGGCTGAGGGACATGGGCCTGGCAAACAAGGAACGTGATGGGTGAGGCGGGTAAAGCGAGGGAACCCCCCGCATTGCGCCCCTGGCGGGGCATGCTGCTGTACCTGGCGCTGGGTGCGGCATGGGTGTACGCGGGCGACGTCCTGCTGACCCACTGGGTGACCGACCCGGCGCAGCTCACGCATTTCCAGACGTTGAAGGGATGGGGTTTTGTTGGCCTGACCAGCTCCCTGGCCTGGTGGCTTTTGCGGCGCATGGGCCGGGCCGAAAAAGTGCGCGTGCGCATGGCGCATGAGCTGACGCAGATCGTGCGCCATGCGCCGGCCGGTATTGCGCGCGTGGCGCTGGATGGGCAACTGATGTGGGCGAACCAGCGGCTGTGCGACATGCTCGGCGCGTCGATGGAGCAAATACTGGCGCTGAATTTTCGGCAGGCAACCACATCAACGGAGGCAGCGTGGTCGGCCAGCCAGCTGGACCGATTGATCGCCGGGGAGGTCGATCATTTCGCCGGTGAGCGCCTGTGCACACGCCTGGACAATGGCCAGGTGGTCGCGATGCTGTGCACCGTCACCCTGGTGCATTCGCCTGGCGATGAGCCCGACCATTTGATTTGTGTCTGCCAGGATCTGCAAGAGATCAACGCCGCCCGCGCGGCCCTGCAAACCAGCGAGGCCCGGGAGCGGCTGGCCGCGAGCGCGGTGGACAACACCCTGGAAGGCGTGCTGGTGACCGACGCCCACAGCCGCATCCTGTCCGTCAATGCGGCGGTGACCCGGCTGCTGGGCTACTCCGAGAGCGAGCTGCTGGGCAAGACGCCACGCGCCTTCAAGTCTGGCCGCCATGACGCGGCTTTTTACGAAGCCATGTGGGCATCGGTGGCCGCAACCGGGCATTGGCAGGGCGAGATCTGGAACCGCCGCAAGAACGGCGAGATATTCCCCGAGCACATGTCGCTGTCCACCGTGCGCGACCCGGGGGGCGAGGTCACGCACTATGTGTGTGTGTTCAGCGATATCTCCGAAGAAAAATCGCAGCTGCAGCGCATGGAGTTTCTGGCCCACCACGACCCGCTCACCGGCCTGTCCAACCGCGCCTGGTTTGGCCAGCAGGTGGAGCTGGCGGTGCAGGAGGCGCGCGAAAGTGGTGAGCTGATCGCGGTGCTGCTGCTGAACCTGGACCGCTTCAAGGACGTGAACGACAGCTACGGCCACGCCACCGGTGATGCCGTGCTCAAACACATTGCGCGGCAGGTGCAGTCTGCGCTGCGGCCGGGGGATGTGCTGGGGCGCATGGCCGGCGATGAGCTGGCGGTGGTAGCGCGCCACCTGCGCCACGCCGACGGCGCCGCCAGCGTGGCCCGTGACTTGATCGAGGCCGTGGCACAGCCCTGGCGCTCGCCCGAGGGGTTGGAGGTGGTGGCCGGGGTGAGTGTGGGCATTTGTATGTTCCCCGAACACGCCGTCACCAAAGAACTGCTGCTGCAGGGGGCGCACGCCGCCGTCTACGGAGCCAAGGCCCGGGGCCGGGGCGCGTGGTGCTTTTTTCACGAAGCCATGACGCAGGCCGCGCGCGAGCGGCTGGAGCTGGAGTCGCGCCTGCGCCTGGCGCTGGCCCATGGCCACCTGCGGATGCACTACCAGCCCCAGGTGGACATCGTTTCAGGCGACATCGTCGGCGCCGAGGCGCTGGTGCGCTGGTTCGACCCCGAGGAAGGGCTGATCTCGCCTGCCCGGTTTATTCCGGTGGCCGAAACCTCGGGCGTGATCGGGCCGCTGGGGGAGTGGGTGCTGCGCGAGGTGTGCCGGCAGGGCCAGCAATGGCGGCAGGCCGGGTTGCCCGAAGTGACGCTGGCGGTGAATGTGTCGCCGCGCCAGTTTCACCTGACCGATCTGGCGGGCTGCGCATCGTCCACGCTGGCGGCCTCGGGCTTTCCGGCCCGCTTGCTGGAGCTGGAGATCACCGAAAGCGCGTTGGCCGAACGCACCGAGGAGGCTCGGCAGGTGCTGGAGCGCTTGCGCGGCCTGGGCGTGCGGGTGGCGGTGGACGACTTTGGCACGGGCTATTCGTCGCTGGCGCAGCTCAAGCGGTTTCCGATTGATGTGCTGAAAATCGACCAGGGGTTCATCCGCGAGATTCCGCAAAACGAGGACGACATGGCCATCAGCGCGGCCATCATTGCCATGGGGCACAGCATGGGAATGACCGTGCTGGCCGAGGGGGTCGAGACCGAAGGGCAACTCGGATTTTTGCGTGCACGTGGTTGTGACACCTACCAGGGCTACCTGTGCAGCCGACCCCTGGAGGCTGCGGATTTTGCCGAGCTGCTGCGGTCGCAGGGCCCAGCGAAAGCGCCGATGTCGGAGCCGCAGTTGGAGCCGGAGTCGATCTCGCCCCGTCCATCGGCGGGGCACCCACCGGGTTAGGGCTGCTGCTTTTCGCGCAGCGGGGCACACACATCCTGCGCGGGCAGCTCGGGCGTCTCGATCACCAGGTCTGCGTCGGGATTTGCTTTGTTTTTTATAGCTGGATGCGCTTGTTCTGCTTTGGCTAGAGCCACTTTTGCCACTATATTTTCAGGCCAGTGCGTGGGCACACCCACAGAGCGCAACACATGGCCACCGCCAGCCACCAGCACCACCGTTTGGTGAGGGCGCAGCGCGTCTTGCACGGCCTGCGCCATGCTGGCGTCGCGTGCGATCTGGATGCGGGCCATGGGCGCGATTTGTGATTCGGGCAACAGCCCGCAGTGGCCTTCGCGCAGCGCCTCGTATTGCCATTGCAGCGCGGCGGGAGGCAGGTGCTGGTCCCAGCGGGTTTGCGCCATCGCCTCGCGCATGTGGGCGCGTGGCAGGTTGCCGCCGTACACGGGCCCCCCGCCCGCCACGGCGGCCATCACCACCGGGCCATAGGCTCGCCAGGGCCAGGCGGCGTCGTTCCATTGCAGTGCGGCCTGCACTTGCTCCTCGGTGGCGGTGCGGGGCAGGCCGTTGGTGCTGTGGCCGCGCTCGGCCATTTCCCCCACCAGCGCCGCCAGTTGCCCGCGTTCGGCCAACCACGTCACGACACCGCGCTGCAGGCGTTGGTGGTCTGGGGCGTCGTGCTGCTCGCCGAGCAGCAACACATCGGCGGGCAGCAGCGCTTGCAGACGGTCCACGCCCGTGAACGTGGGCGTGGCCGGTGGCAAGAACGCCGGGGTGTCGGGCGGCCGCGCGCACCCCGCGCAGGCTGCCAGGGCGACGGCGCTGGCCAGAGACAGCCAGCGGGCAGGCCCGGGCCAGGGAGGTGATCGGGGCGATGGGGGGGCGAACGAGCCGGTCGAGAATTGAAGGGGCGAAAGGGCGCGCATAGCCCGCCATGCTAGCCGCTGGGGCACCGAGGCTCCCTTTGAATCGGCTCAAAGGGAGCCGCACAACCGGGGGCTGCGAGGAGTCCGTTGAGCCTCCATGGCGCGCGAAATCTTGACGCACGTCAAGCTTTGCAAGGGGCGTGCTCCCTAAACTGCCCCCATGCGCAACAACCCCAGCCTGACGACCAAACTCTTGGCCATGGGTGCGGGTTTCTTGCTGGTGGCGCTGGGCTCCATTGGCCTGACGCTGTGGGTGACCTGGAAGCTGGAAGGCGGCGCCGCCGCTGTCAACGAGGCGGGGCGCTTGCGCATGAGCATGTTGCGCATGGCCATGGTGCTCCAGGCCGACCCTCCTGTTGCCGTGCATGAGCGCGCGCGCCAGTTCGAGGCGAGCCTGGAGCTGCTGCGCACCGGAGACGCATCGCGCCCGCTGTTTGTGCCCTGGAGCGATGAGACCCGCAAGCAGTTTGATGACATTCGTGCCCAGTGGACTGCGGCACGCACCGCCTGGAGCAGTGCAAGCCCGCCCGATCGCGCCCAGATCGTGGCCGATGCGGATGTCTTTGTGCGGCAGGTGGACGCTTTTGTGGAGGCCATTGAAGTGCAAATTGCGGGCTGGACGGCCGCTTTGCACCTGTTTCAGCTGTGCATGATGGCCGTGGCCATCATGGCGGCGGTGACCTTCATGGCGGTCAGCTACCTGCTGGTGATCAACCCGCTGGCGCGGCTGCAGCAGGCCCAGGTGCGCTTGCGCCAAGGCGAGCTGGGCACCCGCTTGCCGGTCGACACCGATGATGAGTTCGGCCAGCTCTCGGCGGGCTTTAACCTGATGGCGCATGCGCTGCAGACGTCCCACGACGACCTGGAGCACAAGGTGCGTGAAAAGACCACCAACATCGCCGTGCAGAACGACCGGCTGCGCGCCTTGTACGACGTGAGCGCGCTGACCTCTACGGCGGGCAGCCTGGAGCTGCTGGCCCAGGGGTTTGCGCAGCAGATACGCCGCGTGGCCGGGGCCGATGCGGTGGCGGTGCGCTGGTCCAACGAGGCCAACGAGCGCTACGTGCTGCTGGCGGGCGATGGCCTGCCCCGCGCCATTGTGGAAGGCGAGCACTGTGTGCGCACGGGCAGCTGCCTGTGTGGCCAGGCCCAGGGCCAGGCGAGGACGCGCGTCATTCCCATCACCGCATCGACCGATCTGGCGCTGCCCCATTGCCGCGAGGCGGGTTTTCAGACGATGGCGACGGTCCCCGTGCAGATGCAGCAGCGCTTGCTGGGCGAGGTGGACCTGTTCTTTCGCTCGCCGATCGAGATCAATGACGAGCTGCGCGATCTGTTGGAGGCCATGACCCGCCACCTGGCCAGCGGGATGGAAAGCCTGCGCGCCGCAGCGCTGGAGCGCGAGGCGGCGGTGGCCGAAGAGCGCGGCATGCTGGCGCGTGAGCTGCATGACTCGATCGCCCAGTCGTTGGCATTCCTGAAGATCCAGACGCAGTTGCTGCGCGATGCCGTGGCGCGTGGCGACGAGGTCAAGCGCGACCGCAGCATGGGCGAACTGGATGTGGGGGTGCGCGAGTGTTATGCCGACGTGCGCGAGCTGTTGGTGCACTTTCGCACGCGCACCAGTGAAGAAGACATCGAGGCCGCGCTGCGCGCCACCTTGTCCAAATTCGAGCACCAAACGGGCATGGCGACGACGCTGAGCATGGAGGGCCACGGCATGCCGCTGCCCCCGGATCTGCAGATCCAGGTGCTGCACATGGTGCAGGAAGCCCTGTCGAACGTGCGCAAACACGCGGGGGCCAGCCGCGTGGATGTGCGTGTGAACCGCCACCCGCGCTGGCGCTTTGAGGTGCTGGACAACGGGTCGGGGTTTGAGGTGGCCTCGGTGCCCCCCGATTCTCTGCATGTGGGCCTGGGCATCATGCGTGAGCGTGCCCAGCGCATCGGCGCGTTGGTGCGGGTCACCTCGGCGCCTGGGCAGGGGACGTGTGTGCGCATCGAGCTGCCCAGCGTCGCCACCGAATTCGCCGCGCGCACGGGTTCTTCGGCATTCGCCGGGCCGGGTGACCCGGCGCAGGCCGCGCACGCCGCCACTCCTGCCACGCTCGCCGCCTCCGCCACCGCGGTGAATGCCGCCGTGGCCTCCCTCACGGCACGGCAGAAAGAGCCCACTCCATGAACGCCACCACCGCTTCTCTCAACCCCCCGCTCACCCCGCCCGCGCAGGTGGGCATGCCGCAGGGCGCCACGCCGCCCGTGACCTTGTTGGTGGTGGATGACCACACGCTGTTTCGGCGGGGGCTCATCGCATTGCTGGGGCAAGACGAGGGGGTGCGGGTGGTGGGCGAGGCGGGCGACGCGGCCCAGGCGCTGCGCCTGGCCCCGCAGCTCGCCCCGCAGGTGATCTTGCTCGACAACCATTTGCCCGGTGTGAAAGGGGTGGACGCCATCCGAGGCCTGCGCGAGGCGTCGCCCACATCGCGCGTGCTCATGCTCACCGTCAGCGAGGACGCACAGGACCTGGCCACCGCGCTGCGCAATGGTGCGCAGGGCTACCTGCTCAAGACCATTGACGGCGATCTTCTGGCGCAGGCCATTCGCCGTGCCGCCCGGGGCGAGCCGGTGGTCAGCCCCGAGTTGATGGACAAGCTGGTGGCGGCCTTTCAGTCCCAGGGCGCGCCGGAGGTGCCGGTGAAGGCGCCCGCTGCGGTGGTTGCAGAGGGCTCGGCGGGTGCAACGGTTGCAACGGTTGCGGCGGACTCGGGTGCGTTGGCGCCCGCTGGCGCCCTGGCGGGGGGCGCCACGCCGCTGTCACCGCGCGAAGAAGACGTGCTGCGCGAGATTGCACGCGGTGCCAGCAACAAAGAGATTGCGCGCACGCTCGACATCGCGGAGACCACGGTGAAGATCCACGTGCAGCACATTCTGCGCAAGCTCGGCCTGACCTCGCGCGTGCAGGCTGCGGTCTACGCCTCGGACCGCCAGCGGCCCGAATAGACGCCCACAAGTCGGTATTGCGCGGGGGGACGCCGCTTCCCCCGGTGCCGATGCGATAGCTCCGGCTCCAATGCGGCGTCGCTGACTTGTCTTGTTTGGCTTTGCTGTGTGGGCTTGGGGATTCCCGGGGTTTTGATTTGCTCCTGAAATGGGAGCTTTCAGCGCTTGATTCAATTGGTTTTTGAGGTGTTTTTGTCCTCAATTCCTTGTGTTGACGGCGCAATGCGCTCCTGAATCGAGAGCGCTTTGCTGTCGCAGCCACCACGCCACCATCCACGCCGACGGCCTGCACCCACGCCGTCACGTCTTCATTTTGTGTGGTCTGTTCGTTCCCTCTGGCCTGTTCGGTGGAGAGGGCTGCACCCAGCGGCCAGGCTGCATGCCGCCCGTGCCGCCCATGCCACCGACGCCGTTTTGTGGCGGTTCGCGCGGTTCTTTCTGCGCGGCTTTGCTCCCGGCCATAGTTCTTTCGAACGATGGCAGCCCGGTGGGACTAGTTCCTCTGCCGCGCGGCACACCCTCTAGCGAAGGATGGGCAAACACGTCCCAACACGCGACCATTCATGGCATACAAAAAGAGAGGAACCGCGCAATGGCACACACTACTTTGCCCCCGGGCGAGAGCCCACAGCGCACCCGTCAGGCCTGGTCGGTGCTGATCGTCAGCACCCTGGCTTTTACGGTTTGCTTCATGGTCTGGATGATGTTCGGGGTGATCGGCATCCCCATCAAGAAGATGCTCAACCTGAACTCCACGCAGTTCGGCTTGTTGATGTCCATGCCCGTGCTCACAGGTTCGCTGGTGCGGGTGCCCTTGGGCATCTGGACCGATAAATACGGCGGCCGCATCGTGATGGCGGCCGTGATGGCGGCCACGGTGCCCGCGATCTGGATCATGGGCTACGCCACGGAGTACTGGCACTTTCTCACCATCGGCCTGTTCGTGGGCCTGGCGGGGGGCTCGTTCTCGGTGGGAACGCCCTACGTGGCGCGCTGGTTTCCCAAGGGCCGCCAGGGAACGGCCATGGGGGTGTATGGCGCGGGTAATTCGGGCGCGGCGGTGAACAAGTTCATCGCACCCGTTATTTTGGTGGCCTTTGGGTGGGCGGCTGTGCCCCATGCGTATGCGGCCATCATGCTCGGCACGCTGGTGTTGTTCTGGATGTTCAGCTACAGCGATCCGGCCCATCTGGTGCCCAGCAGTGTGAAGTTCACCGACCAGCTCAAGGCCCTGAAGGACCCCAAGGTGCTCAAGTACTGCCAGTACTACAGCATCGTGTTTGGCGGCTACGTGGCGCTGTCGCTGTGGATGGTGCAGTACTACGTGGGTGAATATGGCCTGGACATTCGGGTGGCCGCTTTGCTGGCCGCGTGTTTCTCGCTGCCCGGCGGCGTGCTGCGCGCCATTGGCGGCGTGCTCAGCGACAAATACGGCGCGCACAGCGTGACGTGGTGGGTGATGTGGATGAGCTGGATCTGCCTGTTCCTGCTGTCTTACCCCCAAACCGATTTCACCGTGCTCACGGTCAATGGTCCCACCACCTTTCACATCGGTCTGAACGTCTACGCCTTCACCGGTCTGATGGCCCTGCTGGGTGTCGCCTTTGCCTTTGGCAAGGCCAGTGTCTTCAAGTACATCAGCGACGACTATCCGGAAAACATCGGCACCATCAGCGGCATTGTGGGCCTGGCGGGCGGCATGGGGGGCTTCGTCCTGCCCATCATGTTTGGCGCGTTGATGGACCTCACCGGCATCCGCTCCAGCGCCTTCATGCTGATGTATGGCGTGGTGTGGATCTCGCTGATCTGGATGTACTTCACCGAAGTGCGCCGCACCGATCTCCTGGCGGCACGGGACACCCCCGCCGCCGCGCCGACCGACCGTCGTTAAACCCTTTTCTCTCTCCAAGGAAACACCCATGTCTGCCACTCCTGTCAGCGGGCGCTCGGGGCGTCTGCTCACCCTCTGGACCCCAGAGGACAAATCATTCTGGGAGCGCGAGGGCGAGGCGATTGCCAAGCTCAACCTCTGGATCTCGGTGCCCGCGCTGTTCCTGGCGTTTGCCATCTGGCAGGTCTGGAGCGTGGTGGCCGTGAGCTTGCCCGGCCTGGGCTTCAAGTATTCGACCAACCAGCTGTTCTGGTTGGCTGCGGCGCCTGCGCTGTCGGGCGCCACGCTGCGCATCTTTTATTCGTTCATGGTGCCGCTGGTGGGCGGGCGCCGCTGGACGGCGATCTCCACCGCCTCGCTGATGATCCCTGCCGTGGGCATTGGGTTTGCGGTGCAGGACAACACCACCACCTACCCCACCATGCTGATCCTGGCGCTGCTGTGTGGCCTGGGCGGTGGCAATTTCAGCTCCAGCATGGCCAACATCAGCTTCTTCTTTCCGAAGGAGCGCAAGGGCTCTGCACTGGGCGTGAATGCGGGCCTCGGTAACCTGGGCGTGTCGGTGGTGCAGTTCTTGAGCCCGCTCGTCGTCACGGCCGGCATCTTCGGCATTTTTGGCGGCGAAGGCCAGACCATCGTGAAGAACGGCCAGACCGTGCAGGTGTGGACGCAGAACGCGGCCTTTATCTGGGTGCCATGGATCGCGCTGGCTGCCGTGGCGGCTTGGTTTGGCATGAATGACATCGCCGACGCGCGTGCCTCGTTCGCCGCGCAGGCCGCCATCTTCAAGCGCAAACACAACTGGCTGATGTGTGTGCTGTACCTCGGCACCTTCGGCTCGTTCATCGGTTATGCCGCAGGTTTTCCGCTGCTCATCAAGAGCCAGTTTCCGGGTGTCAACCCACTGGCCTACGCATGGCTCGGCCCGTTGGTGGGTGCTGCTGTGCGGCCTTTTGGCGGCTGGCTGGCCGACAAGCTCGGTGGTGCGCGCGTCACGTTGTGGAACTTCATCGTCATGGCGATCGCCGTGATGGGCGTCACGGTGTTCCTGCCTTCCGCAGGCAACGCCGGTCAGTTCTCGGGCTTCTTCGTGTGCTTCCTGGTGCTGTTTCTCACCACCGGCATCGGCAACGGCTCCACCTTCCGCATGATCCCCGTGATCTTCCTGACCGAAGCCCTGCGCGGTGTGGACCCGCACGACCCAGCTGCCGTGGCGCATGCCAACAAGGAAGGCAACACCCTGGGTGCTGCCACGCTGGGCTTTACGGCCGCCATGGCCGCCTACGGGGGCTTCTTCATCCCCAAGAGCTACGGCAGCTCCATCGCATTGACCGGTGGCCCCAACGCCGCCCTGTGGAGCTTTGCGGCCTTCTACCTCGTTTGCATCGTGGTGACCTGGTGGTACTACGCGCGCAAGCACGCCGAGATGCCTTGCTGATGGCCGCCTGAGCCCTCTGCCGTCCCCCATAGAAAAAGGAGCCCCCGATGAGCCATTTCCTTGATCGCCTTTCGTATTTCTCGCAGCCCCGCGAAACCTTTGCCCAAGGCCACGGCGAAACCAATGGTGAAGACCGCACGTGGGAAGATGCCTACCGCGACCGCTGGGCCCACGACAAGATCGTGCGCAGCACCCATGGCGTGAACTGCACGGGCTCGTGCTCGTGGAAGATCTACGTCAAGGGCGGCATCGTCACCTGGGAAACCCAGCAGACCGACTACCCCCGCACCCGGCCCGATCTGCCCAACCACGAGCCACGTGGCTGCTCGCGGGGTGCCAGCTTCAGCTGGTATCTGTACAGCGCTAACCGCGTGAAGTACCCCATGGTGCGCGGTCGCCTGCTCAAGCACTGGCGCGCCGCCATTGCGCTGGCCAAAAGCCCGGTGGACGCCTGGGCCAGCATTGTCGAGAACGACGCTTCCAAACGCGAATGGCAAAAGCAGCGCGGCCTGGGTGGTTTTGTGCGCAGCACCTGGGACGAAGTCAACCAGATGATCGCTGCCGCCAACGTGTACACGATCAAGAAACACGGGCCCGATCGCATCATTGGGTTCTCTCCCATCCCGGCGATGAGCATGATCAGCTACGCCGCTGGCAGCCGCTACCTGAGCCTGATCGGCGGCGTGTGCATGAGTTTTTACGACTGGTATTGCGACCTGCCACCCGCCAGCCCGCAGGTGTGGGGCGAGCAGACCGATGTGCCCGAAAGCGCGGACTGGTTCAACAGCTCGTTCATCATCGCCTGGGGCTCCAACGTGCCGCAAACGCGCACGCCCGACGCGCACTTTTTGACCGAGGTGCGCTACAAGGGCACCAAGGTGGTCTCCATCACGCCCGACTATTCCGAAGTCGCCAAGCTGGGCGACTTGTGGATGCACCCCAAGCAGGGCACCGACGCTGCCGTGGCCATGGCCATGGGCCACGTCATCTTGAAAGAGTTTTACTTCAAGGACGGTGGCAAGGGCCGCAGCGCCTACTTTGACGACTACGCGCGCCGCTACACCGACCTGCCTTTGCTGGTGGTTTTGAAGGAAAAGACGCTGCCCGATGGCCGCACCGTGATGGTGCCCGACCGCTACGTGCGCGCCAGCGACTTCCCGGGCCAGCTGGACCAGTCCAACAACCCCGACTGGAAAACCGTGGGCTACGACGAGCTGGGCCAGGTGACGCTGCCCAATGGTTCGATCGGCTTTCGCTGGGGCACCGATGGCCGCCCTGACCAGGGCCTGTGGAATCTGGAGAACAAGGACGCACGCACCGGCAATACCGTCCGGCTCAAACTGTCGGTCATCGAAGACGGGGAGCAAGCCCACGAGATCGCCGACGTGGCCTTCCCCTATTTTGGGGGCGTGCAGACCCCCAACTTCCCCGCCAACGACCAAGGTGGCGATGTGATGGTGCGCCGTGTCCCGGTGTCCCATCTGGAGCTGGCGGGGCACCAGGCCGAGGGCCGCGTGATGGTGGCCACGGTGTTCGACCTGCTGGCCGGCAGCTATGGCGTGGACCGTGGATTGCCCGGTGAAGAAGAGGGCGTGACGTATGACAGCGACCGCCCCTTTACACCCGCCTGGCAGGAGGCCATCACGGGGGTGCCGCGCGACCAGATCATCACGGTGGCGCGGCAGTTTGCCGACAACGCCCACAAGACCAATGGCAAGTCGATGGTCATCATCGGCGCGGCCATGAACCACTGGTATCACAGTGACATGAACTACCGCGGCATCATCAACATGCTGATGTTGTGTGGCTGCATTGGCCAAAGCGGCGGTGGCTGGGCGCACTACGTGGGCCAGGAGAAACTGCGGCCCCAGACCGGCTGGACGGCCCTGGCTTTTGCCCTTGACTGGATTCGCCCACCCCGCCAGATGAACAGCACCAGCTTCTTTTATGCGCACACCGACCAGTGGCGCTACGAAAAGCTGGGCATGGAGGAAATCCTCTCGCCCCTGGCCGACGCCAGCGCCTACCACGGCGCCCAGATCGACTACAACGTGCGCGCTGAGCGCATGGGCTGGTTGCCGTCGGCTCCGCAGCTCAAGACCAACTCCCTGCAGGTGGCCAAGGACGCCGCCGCCGCCGGTATGGACGCCAAGGACTATGTGGTGCAGTCGCTCAAGAACGGCTCCTTGCAGATGAGCTGTGAGGACCCGGACCACCCCGACAACTGGCCGCGCAACATGTTCGTGTGGCGCTCCAACATCCTCGGCTCATCCGGCAAAGGGCACGAGTATTTCCTCAAGCATTTGCTGGGAACCACCCACGGCGTGCAGGGCAAGGATCTCGGCAAAGACGAGGCCAAGCCCGAAGAGGTGACGTGGCACGACAAGGCGCCTGAAGGCAAGCTGGACCTGCTCGTCACGCTCGACTTTCGCATGAGCACCACGTGCCTGTACTCCGACATCGTGCTGCCCACGGCCACCTGGTATGAGAAGAACGACCTCAACACCAGCGACATGCACCCCTTCATCCATCCGCTGTCCACGGCGGTGGACCCTGCCTGGCAGGCCAAGAGCGATTGGGAGATTTACAAGGGCTTCGCCAAGGCAGTGAGCGAGGTCAGCGTGGGCCACCTGGGTGTGGAGAAGGACGTGGTGCTCACGCCCATCATGCACGACACCGCAGGAGAAATGGCCCAGCCTTATGGCGTGCGCGACTGGAAGAAGGGCGAGTGCGAACTCATCCCCGGCAAGACCGCGCCGCAGATTCAGGTGGTCGAGCGCGACTTCCCCAACCTGTACAAGCGCTTCACGGCCCTGGGCCCACTGATGGAAAAGGTCGGCAACGGAGGCAAGGGCATTGGCTGGAACACGCAGATCGAAGTGGGCCAGCTCGGCGACCTCAATGGGCGTGTGAAGGAAGAGGGGGTCACCCAAGGCATGCCCCGCATCGTGAGCGACATCGACGCCACCGAAGTGGTGCTGATGCTGGCCCCCGAAACCAATGGCCATGTGGCGTGCAAGGCCTGGGAGGCTTTGAGCAAGCAGACCGGGCGCGAGCACGTGCACCTGGCGCTGCACCGCGAGGACGAGAAGATCCGTTTTCGTGACATCCAGGCGCAGCCGCGCAAGATCATCAGCTCGCCCACCTGGAGCGGGCTGGAGAGTGAGAAGGTCAGCTACAACGCGGGCTACACCAATGTGCACGAGTACATCCCGTGGCGCACCCTCACGGGGCGCCAGCAGTTCTACCAGGACCATCCGTGGATGCGCGATTTTGGCGAAGGTTTTGTGAGCTACCGGCCCCCGGTGCACCTGAAAACGCTGCACGAAGTGCAGGGCAAAAAACCCAACGGCAACCGCGAGATTGCGCTGAACTTCATCACGCCGCACCAAAAGTGGGGCATCCACAGCACGTATGGCGACAACCTGATCATGCTGACGCTCAATCGTGGTGGCCAGGTGGTGTGGATCAGTGAAGACGACGCGGCATCGGCCGGCATTGTGGACAACGACTGGATTGAAGTGTTCAACGCCAACGGCGCCATTGCGGCCCGTGCGGTGGTGAGCCAGCGCGTGAAAAACGGCATGGTGATGATGTACCACTCGCAAGAGAAGACCATCAACACGCCCGGCTCCGAGATCACCGGCACACGCGGTGGCATCCACAACTCGGTCACCCGCATCGTGCTCAAGCCCACCCACATGATCGGTGGCTACGCGCAATACAGCTACGGCTTCAACTACTACGGAACCATCGGCACCAACCGCGACGAGTTTGTGGTGGTTCGCAAGATGAACCGTGTGGACTGGCTGGACGACGAGCCCGCTGCCGCCGCGGTGGCCCACGCCTGACGCCGACGACAAGGAGAAACACGATGAAAATTCGCGCGCAAATCGGCATGGTGCTCAATCTGGACAAGTGCATTGGCTGCCACACCTGTTCGGTCACCTGCAAGAACGTCTGGACGAGCCGCCCGGGTGTGGAATACGCCTGGTTCAACAACGTCGAAAGCAAGCCCGGCATTGGTTACCCCAAGGAGTGGGAAAACCAGGACCGCTGGAACGGTGGCTGGGTGCGCAACCCGGACGGCTCCATCGCGCCGCGCCAGGGGGGCAAGTGGAAGCTGCTCATGCGCATCTTCGCCAACCCCAACCTGCCGCAGATCGACGACTACTACGAGCCTTTCACGTTCGACTACGACCACCTGCAGTCGGCCCCGGAAAGCAAGGCCCCCCCCACCGCCCGCCCGCGCAGCCTGATCACGGGCAAGCGCATGGAAAAGATCGAATGGGGCCCGAACTGGGAAGAAATTCTCGGAGGTGAGTTTGCCAAGCGCAGCAAGGACACGAACTTCGACAACGTCCAGAAGGACATCTACGGGCAGTTCGAAAACACCTTCATGATGTACCTGCCGCGCCTGTGCGAGCACTGCCTGAACCCGGCGTGTGTGGCGTCTTGCCCCAGCGGCTCGATCTACAAGCGCGAGGAAGACGGCATTGTGCTGATTGACCAGGACAAATGCCGGGGCTGGCGCATGTGCGTGAGCGGTTGCCCCTACAAGAAGATTTACTACAACTGGCAATCGGGCAAGGCCGAGAAGTGCATCTTCTGCTACCCGCGCATCGAGGCGGGACAGCCCACCGTGTGCTCGGAAACCTGCGTGGGCCGCATCCGCTACCTGGGCGTGCTGCTGTATGACGCTGACCGCATTCAGGAGGCCGCCAGCGTTGAGCGTGATCGCGACCTGTACCAGGCGCAGCTCGACATCTTCCTCGACCCCAATGACCCGGATGTCATCAAGCAGGCCCGCATCGACGGTATTTCGGACAGCTGGATGGAGGCCGCCCGCAACAGCCCGGTCTACAAGATGGCCGTGCAGTGGAAGGTGGCTCTGCCGCTGCACCCCGAGTACCGCACGCTGCCCATGGTGTGGTACGTGCCACCGCTCTCGCCCATCACGGCCGCTGCCAATGCGGGCCATGTGGGCGTGAACGGCGAGATCCCGGACGTGTCGCAACTGCGCATCCCCGTGCAGTACCTGGCCAACTTGCTCACTGCTGGCGACACCGGCCCTGTGGTGCGGGCGCTCGAACGCATGCTGGCCATGCGCACCTACCAGCGTGACAAGCATGTGGAGCAGCGCCAGAACCTGTCGGTGCTGAAGCAGGCGGGGCTGTCGATGGCCGAGGTGGAAGAGATGTACCAGGTGATGGCGATTGCCAATTACGAGGACCGTTTCGTGATCCCGTCGGCCCACCGCGAGTACGCCGAGAACGCGTTCGACATCCGGGGCGGCTGCGGCTTCTCGTTTGGCAATGGGTGTTCCGACGGGGCCACCGAGACCAGCATGTTCGGCGGCAAGAAGCCCCGCACGATCCCCATCAAAGCCACGGTATGAGACATCCCCTGAGTCGCTTCGCGCCTTCCCCCTCCAGGGGGATGACGGCCTTTGCTGCGGGGCGGCCCTTGCTGGCCGTCCTCGCGATACCACTGCGCCAGTTTCATTCGCCTCAGTTCACAGCTGGCGCAATGGGCCACTGAAAACAAGGAAACCACCATGTTCAAGAAGAACCCGACCTCCGTGCGCCTGACCCTGCGCGCCCTGGGCTACCTGTTGAGTTACCCGGATGCGCAGCTGCGCAGCGTGATGCCGCAGCTCATCGACGCGCTGCAGGTGGAGCAGGCCCTGACCACCGAGCGCATGGCCGAACTCGAAACTCTGTGCCATCACCTTGCGGCGCTGGACCCGCTGGAGGCCGAAGCCCGCTACGTGGACAACTTTGACCGGGGCCGCCAGACCTCGCTGCACCTGTTTGAGCATGTGCATGGGGACTCGCGTGATCGCGGCCCTGCCTTGGTGGACTTGCTGCAGACGTATGAGCGGGCAGGCCTCCAGTTTGATGCCCAGGAGCTGCCCGACCATCTGCCTGTGGTTCTGGAGTTTGCATCGACCCAGCCGCCAGACGTGGCGCGTGAATTTTTGGGTGAGATGGCGCACATCCTGAATGCGTTGTTCAGCGCCCTGGTGGCCAAAGGCAGCCCGTATGCCAGCGTGATCGCCGCCGTGCTGGAGGTGTCGGGCCAGCGCGTGCAGTCGGTGGCGCTCACGCCAGAGCCCGCCCTGGATGACGCCTGGGCTGAGCCGGAGGCTTTTGGGGGTTGCAGCACCGACGGCCAGGCCAAGCCGGGCGCTGAGCAGCCGCTGCATTTCGTTCGCACCCCGCGTGCATCTGAAGGAGCCAATGTATGACTATGAACGCATGGATTGATACCCTCCTGTTTGGTATCTACCCCTATGTCTGCCTCACGGTTTTCTTTGTGGGCAGCTGGATTCGTTTTGACCGCGACCAGTACACCTGGAAGAGCGACTCGTCGCAACTGCTGCGCGCTGGCAGTTTGCGCTGGGGCAGCAACCTGTTTCACGTGGGGGTGCTGTTTCTGTTCTTTGGGCACACGGTGGGCATGCTCACTCCCCATTTTTTTTATGAGCACTTCATGAGCGCTGGCGCCAAGCAAGTGATGGCCATGGTGTCTGGAGGCGCGGCGGGGCTGATGGGTTTCGTGGGCCTGTCCATCCTGCTGCACCGCCGCCTGTCGGATGACCGTATTCGCGCCACGTCGAAGACGAGCGACATCCTGATCCTGGTGCTGTTGTGGCTGCAACTGGCCCTGGGGTTGGCCACCATTCCGTTGTCGGCTCAGCATCTGGACGGTTCCATGATGATGCGTCTGGCGGAGTGGGGGCAGCGCATCGTCACTTTCCGCAGTGGTGCTGTGGAGCTGCTGACCGGCGCGGGCTGGATCTTCAAGACGCACATGTTCCTGGGCATGAGCATCTTTTTGATCTTCCCCTTCACCCGCCTCGTGCACGTGTGGAGCGGCTTTGGAACGCTGGCCTATGTGCTGCGCCCCTACCAGGTGGTACGTGCGCGCCGACTGAACCTGTCGCGCGGCCACCTGCAGCCGCAAGACCGTCGCGGCTGAACGCCTGCAGTAACCAAGGAGCACACCATGAGCGGATGTGGAAGCGCAAGCTGCGGTTGCAGCACCCCAGAGGCCAGCCCCAGCGCTGCCTCTGAGAATATCCTGACGGTGGAGCAGGCAGCGGCTTACGAGGCCCTGTCCGCCACCGTGGGCACGATGGATCGGGGCCAGCAGGCACCGGTCGCCCCAGGGCAACAAGGGCAGGGCGAAGGGGCGCCTGCCCCCATCGCCAGAATTGCCCGCGTCAACGGCATGGCCCTGAACACCACCGCCGAGTGGCTCGATGACGAAACGCTGCGCCAGCGTGGCTGCACCGAGCTGTTGCGGCAGGCGGCTGTGCAAGCAGGGCTGTTGTCGCAAGCGGACACACCGGGCGTGGAGGGGGCGATCAGCGCCGAGGCATCGCAGGCCATTGAGCAATTGCTTGAGCGCGAGCTGGTCATTCCCGACCCCTCGGACGAAGCCTGCCGCCGTTACCACGACGCCCACCCCGCTGCCCATGCCCAAGGGGAGCGCGCGCAGCTACGCCATGTTCTTTTTGCTGTGACACCCGGTGTGGACGTCAAGCTATTGCGCCTGCGTGCCGAGGCCCTGTTGATCGATCTGCGTTGTGCGGATGATGGTGGCGTGAAGTTTGCCGCGGCGGCAACGCAGTGGTCCAATTGCCCGAGCGGGCAACAGGGGGGCGACCTCGGCTGGCTCACCCGTGCCGAATGCGCGCCCGAGTTTGCGCGTGAAGTGTTTGGCAATGCCGAGATCGGTGTGTTGGCGCGCCTGGTGCACAGCCGCTTCGGCCTGCATGTGGTGGAGGTGGTGGCCCGTGAGCCGGGTTTGCAGCCTTCGTTGGAAGAGGTGCGCCAGGCCATCGCCCTGACGCTGCGCCAGCAAGCCTGGGTGAATGCGCTGCGCCAATACCTGCAGTTGCTTGCAGGCGATGCCGTGGTTGAGGGCGTGATGCTGGATGCGGCCGATTCGCCGTTGGTTCAGTAGCGGCGGCCACCGAGCACCAGGGGTTGTATGCCTGACGAGTTGCTAGACCGCCTGCGACGTTTTCATGATGACGCGTTTCCCCAATACCGGCAGCAGTTTCAGACACTGGTGGACGAAGGGCAGCACCCCACCACGTTGTTTGTGGGGTGCTCCGATTCACGGCTGGTTCCTTACCTGCTGACGGGGGCCGGGCCGGGAGAGTTGTTCATTGTGCGCAATGTGGGGGCCTTCATTCCGCCCTATGACGGATCTCACGGCCACCACGGGACGACGGCTGCCATTGAATTTGCAGTGCTCAACCTGCACGTTCGCCGCATCATCGTGTGCGGCCACAGTCACTGTGGGGCTATCAAGGCGATGTATGGTGATGTGTCCCCCGAAGCCCCCAATCTGAACCGCTGGCTTGATTTGGGCCGAGAGGCTTTGTTGCCCATGCAGTCGGGCCCCGAGGTCTTGCGGCGCACCGAGCAGCGGGCTGTGGTGCTCCAGCTGGAGCGCCTGATGGAATACCCCATGGTGCGCAGCCGCGTCCAGGCGGGCCAAGTCAGCCTGCATGGCTGGCACTTTGTGATCGAGGAAGGAGAGGTCCATGTGTTCGATGTCAAGACCGGCGGCTTCGTGCCCGCATCGCGCTCGGCCCACAGTGGCACCGGGCCCTATCACCCCTATGTGGAGCATGATGGCCAGGTGCTTATCGATGAGCCATGACCGAATGTGGGCGACGCGCCACCCGCAGTCAGCGGTCCGCAAAGGATTCAGTCCTTTTTGATGGAACGCAAGGCCCTACAGGCGTGAAACCCCAACCATCGGCCCCATGAAACGCGAACCCCAGCCCACTCCACCTGTCTCCCTGTCGTTGCAACCCATCAGCCTGGATGTGTTGCGCGAGAAATACCTCAAACCCGGCGAAACCTCGGCCGACGCGTTGTACCAGCGCGTGGCGCGGGCGCTTGCTTCGGTGGAGGCCCCCGCACTGCGCGACAAGTACGAAGCGCTGTTCCTCGCCAACCTGAAGGCCGGCGCCATTGGCGCGGGCCGCATCATGAGTGCTGCCGGCACCGACATCCAGGCCACGCTCATCAACTGCTTTGTGCAGCCCGTGGGCGATTGCATCCAGGGGATGGATGACGAGGGGTTTCCGGGCATCTATGAAGCGCTGCGCGAAGCCGCCGAAACCATGCGGCGTGGCGGCGGGGTGGGGTATGACTTCTCGCGCATCCGGCCCAAGGGGGCGTATGTCAAGGGAACGGCCTCCATGGCGTCGGGGCCTTGCAGCTACATGAACGTGTTTGACCAGTCCTGTTCGACCGTGGAGAGCGCGGGCGCACGCCGGGGTGCCCAGATGGGCGTGCTGCGCATCGATCACCCCGATGTGCATGAATTCATCACGGCCAAGCGCACCCCCGGCCGGTGGAACAACTTCAATGTGTCGGTGGGCGTGTCGGACGCCTTCATTGAGGCCGTGCAGAACGACCAGCCCTGGGATCTGGTCCACAAGGCCGCCCCCGGCGTGGCCGTGATGGAACAGGGCGCGCGCCAGCGCGCCGATGGGCTGTGGATCTACGCCACGGTGCCAGCGCGTGCACTGTGGGACACGATCATGAAGTCGGCCTATGACTTTGCGGAGCCGGGCATTCTTTTTCTGGGCCGCATCAACGAAGACAACAACCTGCACTACTGCGAAGACATCGCCGCGACCAATCCCTGCGGCGAGCAACCTCTTCCGTCCTACGGCTGCTGCGACCTGGGGCCCATCATCCTCACGCGCTTTGTCCGCCATGCGTTTGGGTTTGGCGGCATGGCGGCCTTTGATTTTGAGGCGTTCACCCAAGCCGTTGCATTGCAGGTGCGCGCGCTCGACAATGTGCTCGACGTCACGTTCTGGCCATTGCCGCAGCAGCGCGACGAGGCCATGGCCAAGCGGCGCATTGGCGTGGGATTTACCGGCATGGGCAACACGCTGGCCATGCTGTGTGTACGCTATGACCTGCCCGAGGGCCGCACCATGGCTGCACGCATTGCCGAGTGCATGCGCGATGCAGCGTATGCGGCATCGGTGGAGTTGGCGCGGGAGAAGGGGGCGTTCCCCAAGTTCGATGCCAACGGCTATTTGGCGGACGGCACCTTTGCCAGCCGCCTGCCGGAATCGCTCAAGGCGGCCATCCGCCAGCACGGCATTCGCAACAGCCACCTGCTGTCTATCGCGCCCACGGGCACGGTGAGCCTGGCCTTTGCCGACAACGCCTCCAACGGCATCGAGCCCCCGTTTTCGTGGATGTACAAGCGCAAGAAGCGCGAGTCTGACGGCAGCACCACCGAATACGCGGTGGAAGACCACGCCTGGCGCCTGTACCGCGCGCTGGGCGGTGATATGGATGCGCTGCCAGACTACTTCGTCTCGGCGCTGTCCATGCCCGCAGAGGGCCACATTGCCATGATGGAAGCCGTGCAGCCGTTTGTGGACACCGCCATCTCCAAGACGGTGAACATCCCGGCCGACTACCCCTACGAGGACTTCAAGGACCTGTATCTGCAGGCCTGGCGCGCCAAGCTCAAGGGCCTGGCCACCTACCGGCCCAACGCCATTTTGGGGTCGGTGCTGGAGACCCATGCAGCGCCTGCGCCCGCCGCCACACCGGCACCCGGAGTCGTCGGCGGCGCTGCTGCAGCAGCGGCCGCAACGCCCATCGACCCCATGCGCACCGTGATCGAAAGCCGCCCCCAGGGCGGGCTGTCTGCCGTGGCCGAAAAGCTCGAATACTGGACGCAGGAAGGCCACAAGACGCTGTACCTCATCGTCTCGTTCCTGCCCGTGCCGACCGGTGTGGGCCATGGCACGGTGGACCGCGCCATCGAGTTCTTCATGCCCGTGGGGCAGAGCGGCGAGTCGCAGCAGTGGATCACCTCCAGCATGCGCATGTTGTCGCTGGCGGCGCGTGGCGGTTTCCTGGAGCGGGCGCTCTCTGACATGCGCAAGGTGGCCTGGGACCGGGGCCCCGTGCGCCTGGGCCAGCACCGCAAGGACGACGGCACGCTGGTGCCCATGTGGCACGACTCCGAGGTGGCGGCCATGGCCTATGCCATCCAGAACATCCTGGCGCGCCGCGTGGCCGACCCGGTGCAGCAGCAGTTGCCATTGGACGAGCCCGCACCGCCGCCCGTGGCCGTGCCACAGGCCATGGCGGGCAAGAAGTGCAGCGAATGCGGCGCCCACGCCGTGATCCGCAAGGACGGCTGCGACTACTGCACGCAGTGTGGGCACATGGGCAGCTGCGGATGAGAGGGCCGGGCCGCGCCATTGCCTTATTGTGTGGGTGCGCCCCCTGGGTTCACGCGCGTACGTCGGGGCCGGTGGCGGGGCTGCAAAGCCCTTCGTGAAGGACCCCCATGACCATCATCCCCTGGCCACTGCACCCTGCCGCCAAACCGGCAGAGGCTGCCGCCTCGTCTCTTGCCAGTGCACACGCGCAGTGGGCCGACGATGTCGCCCACATGGCGGCCGCGCTGATCCAATCGCGCCAGACCATCTTGCCCAAGCGCCTGGGTGCGCCAGCGCCCACTGCGGCGCAGTTGGCGCAGATCTTGGCGGCTGCGGCCCACGCGCCAGACCATGGCCAATTGCTGCCCTGGCGCTTTGTGCTGGTGACCGAGGCGGCCCGCACGCCGTTGGCCGATGTTTTTGCGCAGGCATTGCTGGAGCGTGACGCCGCAGCAACGCCTGCACAAGTGGAGCAAGCGCGGGAAAAAGCCTATCGCTCGCCAGTGCTGATGCTTGCCGTGGTGGACACGCTGCGCGGTGATGCAGAGATCGACCTGGCAGAGCGAACCCTCTCGGCAGGGTGCGCTGTGCAGAACATGCTGCTCATGGCCACGGCACTGGGCTACGGTTCTTCGCTGACCAGCGGCAAGGCCCTCAAGGCGCGTGGTCTGCGGGCACTGTTTGAACTGGCTGAGTCCGAGCAGGCGTTGTGTTTTCTCAGCATCGGCACCGTCCAGTCGCGCAAACCGGTGCGTACACGGCCTGATGCACAGGCGTATGTCGGCACGCTGGACGTTGGTCGGGGCGTGGTACCCGGGTTTTGACGATTTTTCTTTGCGAGTTTTTATGGAAATCACCAGTTTTGACGACCTTCTGCAGGCCGCGCGTTCGCAGCCAGAGCCCCAGCGGCTGTTGTTCGTGTTTGCTGCGGTGGAGTTGCCCGACGACGCCACTGCGGAGCAGCGCGTGCGGTTTGCCGCCGGGCAAGGTGGTGCGCTGGTGCCACTGATGTGTGTGGACAAAACCCCGCAAGAGTTGCCGTCGTTTGACGCGCTGGTCGAGGAGGCGCGCCAATTCACGGCACCCGGTCACGACTGGGCCATGGTGTTTGCCGCTGCGATGTCGGGCACGCTGAACAAGGCGCCCAGCAGCACCGACGCCGAAGGCCCCTTGCAGCGCATGGTGGACTCCATCAAGGGCGGGGCGCATGGCGCCTACATCCCGTTTGATCGCCAGGGTCAACCCGTGCGGTTTGCTTAGGCAGAGCGTGTCGACCAGTGCGTGCTCGGCGGGTGTGACCGCCGCCACCCGCCACCTGCCGGGTTTCAATACGCCAGCTGTGGGTTTTGAGCAGCCTTTTGCGATGCTGGAGGCCTGCCATGAGCGCGTACAGCGCACGCTGGCATTGCTGGCGCGGCTGCGCAGCCATGTGCGCGACAACGGCGTGGACGACGCGGCGCGCCAGGCCGCGCGCGATGTGCTGCGCTATTTCGACATCGCCGCCCCACTGCACCATGAGGACGAAGAGCTGCATGTGTTTCCGCTATTGCTGGCGCAGGGCGCACCCGGTGTGCAGACGCTGGTGGTGCAGCTGCAACAGGACCACGTTCGCATGGCCGCCGACTGGGCTGCCGCCCGCCCGGGCCTGCAGGCGGTTGCCGAAGGCCACACGACCGCATTCAGCGCTGCGGACGAGGCGGCCTTTCAGCGGTTTGCGGAGTGCTACAACGCCCACATTGCAGCCGAAGAAAAAATGGCCTACCCAGCGGCCTGCGAGTTGCTGGCGTCCACCGCCTTGGAGGCCATGGGCCGAGAGATGGCTGCACGGCGCGGTGCGAGGTAAATGCTATTGAATAGTGAGCTGGTGGCGTTTGTGGAATAAGCGCTGGAGCCTATTTTTTCTGAGAATTTTGGACGCTCGCCAAATCCCGAGGCCGGTGTCCCTTGCCGCCGGCGAATCGCTGCAAGCCCCGCGTGCCCCAAGGTTGACACACCGAGCGGCAAAGCCGAATGTCAAAACACAGCGCCATGCGGGGCGCTGTCCTTAGTGAACCACCACCGGGTTCTGCGCCAGCCCCGCATAGCGGTCGAGCGCATCTTCCACTTCTTCCTGCGTGGGGGTGTCGCGTTGCCAGGCCAGGATTTGCTCCTGGAACATCTCGGCCCATGAGCCGTCCAGATAGACCTCTTTGCCTGATCGTTTGTCCACGATTTCAAAACCGTGGCGTGCCAGTTGGGGAATGGCAGGCGCCATGTCGTTCAGCACCTGCGTGCTTTTTTTCTCCACGGCGTCGGGCAGCATATGGACCACCACGAAAGAGTCTGAGTCGTAGAGCATGTGCATCGTGTTCCCCTTGTCGATATAGATGTCAGATGACAGCGGGTACGCAGAATTCAAGACGCGGGGGGTGAACCCCGTGGATGAGCCCTGCTGTGTTGCAGTATTTCACGAAAACGCGGGAGTGCCGGGCGGCAAGGGCTTTTTGTCCTGGCCGTGTGGCGCACGCCACAAACCTTCGCGCGATGAAAGGCCCCGCAAATCAAAGCGAAGGGGGCGTCGCGGCAGAGGCGGAGGCGGAGGCGCGGCGCAGCGTGATCACAGGCGGCAACGGCAAGGCGCCATGACCGCGCGCCAAGAAGGGGCGCAATGGCGTGCGTGTGCAGCGGCGCTAAGGTGCGCTGCTGTCCCGCAGCCGCAGGTCAGCAAAGTCCCCATTGGCCTGGGTGAGCTTGATGCGCACCGGCAGGTAGCCCAGAGAAGGGGCCACCCACAGTTCGGCCTTCTGGTCGTAGTCGCGGCGGGGCAGGCGCTGTAATTTGAGTGTGGCGGTGGCGCCGGCAGGCAGTTCCAGCGTTTCGGGGCCCTCGACCGTGAAGGTCCAGCGGTCGGCGCTGCGGGCGCTGACCGTGGTCATCGTGATCTGTGTGCCCGGCGTAAACCGCCCCGGGTCGCCCGCGAGCAATGCACCCAGCTGAATGAAGATGCTCAGGCGGTCTTGGGCGCCGGGGCCCACGGCGGCGTCGGGGGTGTTGGCGCTGAAGGTGACACGGCCTTTGGCCGGGTCGAAATGCGCGGCCTGCTCGCTGCGGGCGCGGTCTGAGAAGCGCTCGGGCGCCAGGCCCTGGGGGGTGATCTGGCCTGTGCTTTTTTGGCTGCGAGACCCCAGCAAAAACAGGCTCACCTCTTGGCGGGCCTCATAGCGGCTGCCGTCGTGTTGCCACAGTAATTCAGCGCGGGCGGAGTAGTTGAATTTTTTGGCCTGGCCGGTCACGTCAAACGCCAGCCGCGTAGGGGCTGGTAGCCGCACCTGGGGCGGCGCCGTGTCGGCGCCCTGGCCTGCGTGGTCGCTGGTTGCGCCGGGGGGCGTGATGTCCACGCCGGCGCTGGTGGGAGGCTCGGCAGGGGCCGCTGTGGCCGTGGCGGTGTCTGGTGGTGTTGCGGCCGATGCCGCCGAAGCGGGCGCCGCCGCTGGCAACGCGGCGGTGTCGCTGGGGGCTTCTGGCAATCCTGGTGTGGCTGCGTCTGCGGTATGGGTGGTGCCCGCGCTGGGTTCACCGGGAGTGTCGGTCGATGGATCTGTGGCGTTGGCCGGTTCGACCAGGGCGGCGGCGGGCGGCTCGGCAGGGGGCGGCGATGGCGCGGGTGCCTCGGCCGGGCTGGAAGGCAGAGGCTTCTTTTTCACCGGTTTTTTGGGCTGAGGCGCGCGCGCGGCAGGCGGTGTGCCGGCCACTGCGGGCGCGGGCGCCAACGGCACCGGAGCGGCGGGCGGCGCAGCGGCGATGCTGCGCGTGCTGAACACCCG
>RCMZ01000407.1_pt1 | contig 29764 bp, 19 predicted proteins | sample 2041141 | NCBI WGS metagenome assembly RCMZ01 (sample SAMN09708263, study PRJNA481090) | Wastewater metagenome, whole genome shotgun sequencing project. | biome: sewage; isolation source: Davis station wastewater (DW) | place: Antarctica: Davis Station | collected 2010-03-01 | reverse complement strand
GAAGGTCATCTGCTTCATCGGAAAACTCGGTGGGTGGCGTTCGGCTATTTTGCCAAAATCAGAAAGTCTTTTTCAGAGTTTCCCTAAGGCGGCTCTGACGCACAGCACTTACGGAGAGGGACTTCCAAGTGTCGTATCTATAGAAGGGCGCAGGCTAGCCCCCGCGAATGCGAGCGCTTCGGTACCGAGGCCTGGGTGATTGGTTACTGCGTGGGCCGAATTTGCACTCCGCTGTGGCAGCACAAGGGGCTCTCAGTGCTTGATACAGCTTTTTTCGACTTCTGTGATCATCTCGGAAGCTGAGATGTTGAGCGCGGCACCCATCAACTACAAACGACTGGTCAGGGGCGATGCCATTGCGCTGCTGGCGATGCACGCCTCAAAAATTTATTTCACCTCAGTGGCGATTCTTGCCTGAAAACAGACACTCCATGTCGACTATTAGGAGTAAGCGCGATTTAAAGCGCCAAGACCTAAGCGAAAATGGAGGAAGCACATTGAGTCAGCAACCGCTGTTATCGAAAATCATAGGCGTGCCTGGGGGTTGCCTCAGTGTTTATCTAGCCAAAGCAATATCTGATGCCTGTAAAGCCAAGAAGCAATTAATTAACCCACTGTCCGGCAGTCGATTGACGGGTGGAGCTCAATTTAAATGGACGATATTTAACACGCGCACAAGTCAACAAGGCTGCGCGCACTCATGAATCTATCCGAGTTGATACGCCAGTCATACCGCGTCGAGACCCGACCAAGCGAAATACGCGGTCTCAATGCTCACATTCCTGAAATGTGCCTAAGCGGCTATCAAAAGCAGGTACCCGCAGGAAGCGTTTCCGATCTGTATATCGAAATCCTGGCCAGCACGCAGAATTTGTACCTCGTCGAAGCGAGCTCACGGAGGGACGATTTCAAGTTCGAGGTAATCGCCAATGTTCGCCTGTGGGTTCTGCTTAAACAGAGGAACGACAACAACGAAGCAACGATAACTGCAAGTGTTTTCCCGAAATTGACGGCAAATGACATCAGCGCGTTGGCAAAAAGTGAGCTTTTCACTTCGTTCCACAGCCTTTTCCCACACAAGGAAGTGTCAGGTACGGTGGTTGCTGAGCTGTGCTCAAGCTGGGGGAAAAACCTCATCAAATCGATGATCCCTGGACTAACAAGCAAACAGCAACTAGCCCAGCTTTTTGGTTATTCGGATCGATCAAGCCTTGAGCACCGAAAAAACAATGGGGTACGTGGAGCTCGACATGACTGAGATTCGTCAGACCTTACGCAAGACTCAAAAGAAAAACATATCCCCATCGACCTTCATCGCCGGCCTGGACCGAGAGCATCCCGTGCGGCGAATGCTTAGCTTGATTGAAGCCCCAGCAAACTTGCAAAGCGTGGACCTCGTCCTTGCAGGCGTCGAGTTTTTAAAGCCTCATTTCCAAGACATGGCGACCGCGGAGATTGAATACCTTCGCGAAATAGACTCAGCTTTCCTCAGTAAACTTACACTAGGAGCCGAATTTCTCCGTTCAAGCATCAACAGCAACGAACTGGATTATCACACACACAAAGGGGACGCCCCATTTAGAGGAGTTACTGACGAGTATCCGCTATATACACTGCTCGGCCAAGTGGGCCAGAACATTGATCGCCTTAACAACGACGCGACCAAGAGCATTGCCTATCTCATCGCCGTTTGTCGGCAGCTAAATTCAATGCCGCGAGTTGGACGCGACTATAAAAGTGCAACGCATTCGGCACTTGCTGCCATGCGCATAATTTATGAGCGTTCCAAGGGAAGTATCCTTCCGCCTCCCGATGAGGACGTAAAAGTCTTCGCCCAACGGCTTAGCATTCAGCTCGAGAGCGAGCCTGATGACTTGCACCTGCTGGCTATTGAACGGGTAGTCCGTTTTTTGGTTGATGGCGAGGGGGGGCATCTAAGACGCCCGCAGGTAAGCTTGAATGACATCGAGCTTTCTGACGAGCCTGGTCGGAACACAATTCACGTAGAGCGGGCGAGATCCTTTGTAAAAAGCTTACAGAGCATAGGGCTCTCACAAGACGAAATTTGCGACGGGCCTGAAAACGTACTAGTCACCCGAGCCCCCGTTGCCGATGCTTCGCCGGGCGCTTCCACGACTCAGGTAGTGCTGCGCAGAAAAAATATTGACGTAGCAATCCAGCGCGCCAACCAGTGCTTGCGTAATGATTACTGCAGCATGACAGATGCGGAGATTTCCCAAGTTTTACAAACACTCGATTCAAACTGCGGTCGAATAGGTCGACAACTACAGTCACAAATACAACCTCTGGACCTCGAGATCGAGGCCGTAGCTCTGGCCTACATAGCGCTACTGTGTGGACAACCTTTAAAAGTAGTTCGCACGCTGAGAATCACCTCCAGCTATAAATATGAACAACACGAAGAGGATAAATTCCAACTTATTTATGCCCTTGATGAGGGGCTCTTGTATCTGGAGGCGCTACGCCCCAATGGGAATCCAAAATATAGCGGCGTCAGCAAAGTTTCGGCCCTACCGACCAATAACTTTATAACACTGCCAATCGGTCGTTACATTCACCAATTAATCGAAATTTTGCCCGCCGCCCAGAGGGTTCTGGAGCACAAAGCACCACATGAACCTGTTGACGCATTTACACAAAAAATCGGCAAACTAAGTTCGGCAGCGTTAAGGCTATTTTCTAAGATAAAAATGCCAGCCGAGCGTCTACATGATCGTTTACGGTCAGGCGCTCTTTTCGCTCGCGTGTTTGATACCAGTGGCCGTTTATCCGTTGCTAGCCTGATCGCAACCAAGCACCACCGACTAAGCGATACCGGCCTTCACTACCTTTGCATCAGCACCGAACTGCTGCATCAAACCTACGTTACAACCATTGATACCCTGATGACACATGCTGGTATCAGACAAGACACGCCCCCCATATCCCCCCCTCCTCCCGACGCTGAATACGAAAAACCCCTCCACTTAGGTAGCCCATTGCACCCCAAGAAAGATGACTTGCAACAGTGGGTAGCCATTCTGCAAAAAAATATTCGCAGCAGCAGATGCAAGGTACTGAGGCAAAACTATTGGTTCGAGCTTCACAACGCTCACGCGCTCTACATCGATTTCATGCTGCGGTTTGCGCTGGGCCTGCGCGATGTAGATATGCCACTCCCGAGCTGGGATCGCATCAACCTGTACCGCCGAACCGTACTGGTTGACGACAAAGGAGATATCGCAGGTACAGGTAGCCGAGTGCTTCCGATTAACTCAATTGTGATCGAACAGCTAATGGAGTGGCGCGCCTATCTGGAAAGAAACTCACTGGAGCTCATCACGCTGGGGGATGAAATAAACACCATACTCAACGGTCCGGTTGTCCAGTTCCTTGCGCATCACGACCGAAAAATCAAGTTGGTTCACCCAACTGATGCCTCCATTAGAGAGTACCGACGCAAGGTCCTAGGCTCTTTCGATCTCCCCGTTAACTGCAACAGACACTATTTATACTCAGCATTAAACGAGCTAATTTTGGGAGGGTACCTTACAGAAATCTCAAGCGATACGCCTTTGCGTACAGGTGAGAATCAGAGCAAAAAAACCTTAGAGTTAATTGATGTGCTATTCGGCCATCACCATCGTGGTCGCGAACCAGGCGGACTCTTTTCCATGCTTTCGTCAGCGTTTGTCTGCGAGGGACTGCGCGAGCCGCTCGATAAAGTAATGGCGTCCCTTGGTTTTCGTGTCTGCAGGGATCTCTACTAATGCCAGAGCCCTATCGGAACCAGCCTTTCAAGTTAGATGAGCAGCCCGCTCAACCCACTGGATCAGATAATCCAGCGAAAAGACGCAAGCTAGCAATCGTCCTTGAGAAGCTGAGTAGCCAGCGCTGGATTGTCGAATACCTTCGTGCGAACAACCTCCATGCGTGGCTTGATGGCGATACGAACCTGACCATAACTCTAGAGCAGATCAATCGGGTACTTACGCATATCGCCAACAGCTTTTCTGGCCGCGCGCGACGCTACGCTCACAACTTTTTCGTCAGCGGCTTGGAGTTAGGCAGACAAATGCTGGGTTGGGAGGTCGAGCCGCCGAATAAAATAATTCAACTGTTCACTCGGCCTCCAGCTTTCGGCGAATACGAGTTCCAACTGGATAAAACTGCCTGCCAGTTGCGTGAAGATTTTCTAAAGCGCTGGGCCCATCCAAGCAGCCCGGAGCGAGTACTCCCGGGCGATATTATTTTTGCCAGCATCATGTTCGCAGGAATTATAAATACTGAGGTTGCTGTAGGGTTCTGCAAACACTGCGTAGAGCGCTTGCGATATCACGATGGTTTTGCTTGGGTCGCTTGGGAAGCCGACGTCGACCGCTGGGAACGCGTGGTACTTGACCCTGTTACCACGGGACTGCTGATCCGCTGGATGAGTGAAAATCCTGCATGCAGTTCGCTGTTCCCAGAAGCATCGACTGGCAGCATGCTTAAAGCGCTGGAGATGGTTACGCAAACCAAGAGACTAGGCATAACCTCAATAAAACGATTCATTGAATATGCGCGAAGCTACTGGGCTTATGAGTCGCCAGCAGTGATTTATTATTTGGCTCGCCGCACCTTGCGTGCGGCACGCCTTTCCGAAAGTTCTTTTTACCGTCTTTTGACCGGCAAGCGTGAACCACTCCGGCACTATGAGCAACTTTCCGAACCACAGCAAAATGAAAAACCACATGAAAAGGGCAAACAAATAGTTTCGAGCGAGAGAGCGCTAGGTGAGTTAAATCACATTCGCAAAATACAACGTGCAATGCCATGGAAGAAACAAGGCATAACAACAAACCACGCTGTCGCCCAAAAACTTGCTCAGATTGAGACGACGCTGCCACCGCAGTCACTGGCATGGTATCTCCAACAGTGGTCAACCTGGATTTTGCAAAAGGCCGGACGCTCCGATGGCGCGCTAACCTATGGTTCGCTTCGAGAATACATGACGTCAATTTCAGGCTCTCTTGCAGCCCACCTTGATGGCCGGTCACCGCTGGAAGTCAGAGATGAATGGCCCACCCTCATTGACTACCTGATAGAAAATGCTGAACTAGTGCGCCACAAAAAGATGATCCCCGCACTGTCATCACTCTGCGTCTATCTCCAGAAAGAGCACGCATTCCCGATGCCCGATCTGAAAAGTATTCATGCAGAGCGCAGCGTCAACGCTGTGCTGATTACTGAAGATGAATACCAACTTATCTTCAGTTCATTACAGCCCGACTCCATGCTCCAGGTGGCTCTGATGTTGGGTTATCGACTTGGATTGCGCATCAGCGAAGTGGCGGGACTAGAGATGAGGGAGATACTGCAACACAGCAATCCAACACTCTATGTGTTCAATAATGAACATCGGCCATTGAAAAGCCAGTGCAGCCGCAGGGTTTTACAGTTAGGTGATCTGTGCCTACCTAACGAGCTGGAATTATTGGATCGTTATTTAGAGCAGAGACTGAAAGCAATAAATCACAGCACATCTGATCCGCTTCATTCGCCCCTACTACCCCGCCCAGGCAGCAATAAACCCATAGAGACCAACAAACTTCAGCAACCAATTCACGAGGCCATCTGGAAGGTGACTGGCTGCAGGAATATCAGCTTTCACGGGCTTAGACACTCACTCGTCAATCGCGCCCTGATTGCCACGATGGAGGAATTATATGGCTGTCGCAGGTCGATTCTGGACATGAAAGCGAATGAAGGGACAGCGCCAAAAATTGATTACCCACTCGCAACTACTAATAACACGAGGCCAATTCGTCCTCGCCTGTGGGGTATAGCAAAACAGTTAGGCCACCTTTCACCAGAAACCACAATCGGTAGCTATTTTCACCTGCCTGAGTGGGCCATATTTTTACGGGCAGATTCGCTCTGCAAAGACATTCCACACACAGTTTTTGCCGGGATCGCAGGAGTAACCGTAAACAACTACAACGTCACCAGAGCTAGAAATCCCTCTGTAAATTGCATGGTGTCACTTCTACTCCTGAAGAAATATAAAACGCTTGCGGAAACATTAACTCCGGACTTCTCGCTAGCTGAAAGGCCATGCCTTAAACAAGTACTTTATAGCGAACAGCCATTGCAACTGATCAAGGATTTATCGCCTTTCAAAGCCGCAATCGAAAGGATGTGCAAACCCAAGAACTCTAGAGTAAGCAGTAAACCCATTGAAAATCTCACTGAGAAGGATATGCCTTGGAGCCCCCCAGCCTTTAGCTTCGATGAACGCCTTCTTTCCCCTGACGCAAAATTACTTTTCGACAGAGTCCGGCAGTTTCGTTATTGCAAACTCATGAAACCCATAAATAATATTGGCCCGATTAAATTTGGCCGAATGACAATAAATATAAAATTAGAGCTGCCCGGCGTACCAAGAGCAGCAACCGAACGGCTGCAGGTTAATAATCTGGCAATCGCTTTACGCGAACTATCAAAATCCGACCCGAGGAAATTTACTTTCTTTGTGGTACACAGCTTGAGCCATCTCGAGCACATGCCAAACGCCGCTCGCTTTACTGCAATTGATGATTCGTTTTGCAGTTGGTTAGAAACTCTTGGTAGCTTGGTAAAATCAGCTAACCAAGGACTGATCCGAGAAGATGAGCACTACATGCACATTGAGTTTTACCATGTACCTGCAACTAAGAGTGATCTTGCAGAGCATGAGCAAAAGGCTGCGTGGGTGAACAAGATTGGCGGGGATTGTGAGTTAAAGAAGGATCCCTCTTTTAATTTTTCTCCCAAACGCCGCATCTGGAGAAACGGCAGTCTATACATCTGCATCAAAGCCCCCGAGTCAGCAGATTCGAATGCCACGAATTGGGGCCGTATTGGTAGTAGCGCTCTTTATACGGCCTGTTATTACGCCGCACTCACAGAGCCACAAACCTTACCGTAAAGTTATTTACGCATCGCGCCAGCTAAGGCACTATGCACAGCATCACAATCTGGATGCTGTGCATGGCCGCTCTCAAACACGAGGTCCTGCTCCGGTTACGCGCGATAGAACTGATCGCGTACTGGGAGGGCCGACTAATCACCACCCAGCTCATGGACTGGTTTGGCATCACTCGTCAGCAAGCTTCGTCTGATATCAACCGTTACAACTCCCAGTTCAACCCTGATTCGCTCGTTCATAGTCCGGCGCTCAAAGGCTATGTGCCGAGTGCCGGGTTTCGGCCTGTGCTCACCTCAGGTCATATCAACGAATACATGGGGCTAATTGCCAGCCAAGGCTCCGAGCCAATGGCACAGGTACTAGAAACCCATGCCAGCGTTGCCTCAGTTCAGCTTCCCGACCGAGCGATACGACCTGAAGTTATTCGTGAGGTTATAAAAGCCTGCCGCGGCGCCGGTAGCTTGAGCATTGTCTATGCATCAATGTCCAGCCCGCAGCTGCATGAGCGCGTGATCTCACCGCACACCTTGGTCTACACCGGCTTTCGCTGGCACGTTCGCGCTTACTGCCATAAACGGCAGGCTTTTCGTGACTTCCTTTTGTCGCGCATCGACCGCACGCCTAAGCTAAGCCTTGAAAGCGCTCCGGCAGCTGATGTTGATGCTCTCTGGCAAGAGCAAATTACCCTCACGCTAATCCCCAATACCCTGCTCACCACCGCTCAACAAGCACTGGTCGAACGCGATTTCAGCATGCCTGATGGCCGGTTACAGCTAACCGTGCGCAAGGCGCTTGCCCATTACACCCTGCAGCGTTATCAGGCCGCCATTACTGAACAGGAAGCCGGGCGCGTTCGTGAGCATCCGTTACAACTGCTGTCCGCCGACCGGGTCAAGCTTGATCCTTATCTATTCAATAGCTCAAGCGAATGACCCCTATGCAGTCATTCAGCTACGACAGTGATCTAGTCGGCGGCTCCTTGATGGTACGAGAGAGCCGCGTCATTGCCGATCTACTGCTGCAAGGCGCGACCGCCGAGCGCTGGCATGCCGCAATACAACAGCAAAATCTACTGCAAAAGCGCAGCCCTGCCTCAGCCAAACGCATCGCCCAATCCATCCGCAAGCGGCTTGAGCGGTTAGATGCGTCATTTTGGCGAGCTTTACGCGACGGTGATGATGAGTTGGCGACTCAAGTGGCCTTCTGTGCCGCCTTAGAACGCAACCTGTTATTGGTAGAGTTCATCGAAACGATTCTGAAAGATGCTTTTGTCACCCGCGCCGAGGTACTCGAGAGCTATCACTGGGCCGAATTTTTAGAAGATCGCAGTCACCGGGACCCGGCTCTCAACAACTGGACTGAGACCAGTAAAAAGAAGATGGGCCAAGTGGTCTTCCGCATGCTCGCAGAAGTCGGCCTACTGCGTAGCACCCGCAGCATGAAACTCCAGCATTTGCTGGTACGGCCAGAAATCAAAGCACTGCTTGAAGACAGTTACCGTCAGCGCATTAAAGCCTGCCTGGAAGTATCCAGCGCAACTGGGCAGTAGACGTGGCACAAAGGAGCCATTGCATGAATCAGCAGTTACAGGATCGGCTCAACCAGATCCCGGAAAAGATCCTCACCGAAGAGTTTCTGAAGAGTCAGGGGCTTGGCAACGAGATCGGTTTCTGGATCTTCGACTATGCCCCGGAAGCGGAGCTGCAAGTACGCGAGTACCTGAGCTTTCTCAAAGGCTTCCTAGACAAAAAGCATAGCCATCTGAAGGTGATCAACATCAACCTGCTGCAGGCCATGCGCGACTACCTGGATGAGCGCAGCTTCACCGACAAAGCCATCCAGATGCAAAAGTCAAAAGGCGACCTCGCCCTGCTAAAGGCGTTATCCGGGCCGCTGCACATGGATAAGTTCGCGCCCTTTCTTATGCAATACAGTGGCGCCAGTGAGCACGACATCATCCTTATCTCCGGTGTCGGCTCGGTCTGGCCTGTGCTGCGCGCGCACAACCTGCTGAACAAGCTGCACGCCCTACTTGGCCACAAGCCGCTTGTGCTGTTTTACCCCGGACACTACTCAGGGCAATCGCTCGCCCTGTTCAACAAGATTCCCAGCAATAACTACTACCGCGCGTTCAAGCTGGTTCCCTGATTATTAAGGACGATAAGTCATGAGCATCAAAGACATCTTCTTCAAAGACCTCGAACGCCCAATCAACGGCGTGGTTAAAGCTGATCAGGCCGACGACGCCACCGTTTACCAAGAGCTGGACGAGTACGTTGTAACCAATGAGCTGGAACGACATTTTCGTAACTTCTTTGATGCCTACAGCACCGATTTGAGCGACCCATCCATCGCCAACCGCGTCGGCGTATGGATCTCGGGCTTCTTTGGTTCGGGTAAATCGCACTTCCTGAAAACCCTATCCTACCTGCTTGCCAACATCGAAGCCCATGACGGTGAGGGCAACAGCAAGCCCGCAGTCGCCTTCTTTGACCAGCAAAAAATGCGTGACGGCATGATCCGCGCAGACATCGACAAAGCCGTCGCCAACCCGGCCGATGTCATCCTGTTCAATATCGACAGCAAGGCCAGCTCCAACGATGCCGGTAACCCGATCCTTAACGTATTCCTGCGGGTATTCAACGAGCACTTGGGTTTCAGTGGCGATCATCCACACATCGCTCACATGGAGCGGCACCTGACCCAGCGCGGCGTCTATCCGGCCTTCAAACAAGCCTTCGCCGACTCAACCGGGCTGGACTGGCTCGATGAGCGCGACGGCTATCAGTTCTACCAAGACAACATCGAACAAGCGCTGGCCAGCGTTCTCAACCTTTCCGCCGAGGCGGCGCATAAGTGGTTCGAGGATTCCGAACAAACCTTCAGCGTCTCCGTAGAAAACTTTTGCCATTGGATCAAAGAGTATCTCGACACCCAATCGCCAAAGCACCGCGTCTTGTTCCTCGCAGATGAGGTCGGCCAATTCATCGGCACCGACACCAAGCTGATGCTTACCCTGCAAACCATCACCGAAAACCTCGGCACTATTTGCAAGGGCCGCGCGTGGATCATCGTGACCTCCCAAGCAGACATGGATGCCATATTGGGCGACCTGTCATCCTCCAAAGCCAATGACTTCTCCAAGATCGCCGGGCGCTTCAAAACCCGCCTGTCGCTCTCCAGCTCCAACACCGACGAAGTAATTCAGAAGCGTCTGCTGCGCAAAACTCCAGAAGCGGAAGCACAGCTGCGCGCCCTCTGGGAGCAGAAAGGCGACATCCTGCGCAACCAGATCAGCTTCGATAAATCCGGCCCAACCTTGCGCAATTTCGACGGCGCCGACAGCTTCGTGAACAACTATCCATTTGCGCCCTACCACTTCCAGTTGGTGCAAAAGGTCTTCGAAGAAATCCGCAAAGTCGGCGCCACAGGCGCGCACTTGGCTTACGGCGAGCGCTCCATGCTGGATGCCTTCCAAATGGCTGCCCTGGCAATTGCCGATAAAGAAATCGGCGAGCTGGTACCGATGCACAGTTTCTACCGCGCCGTGGAAGGTTTTCTCGACACAGCCGTTAAACGCACCATCGACCAGGCCAACGAAAACAGCACCCTCGATGCCTTCGACGTACAGATCCTGCGCACCCTGTTCATGATTCGCTATGTCGACCTGATCAAGGGCACGCTAGACAACCTCGTCACCCTTTGCATCGAGAAGGTCGATGAAGACAAGCTCGGCCTGCGCCGCCGCATCGAAGCAACCCTGCAGCGTCTGGAGAAAGAAAGCCTGATCACCCGCAACGGTGACGAGTTCGTCTTCCTTACCAACGAAGAGCGCGACATCACCCGCAAGATCAAAGCCACTGAAATTGCCGCCACCGACGAAAACAAAGCCCTCGGCGACCTGATCTTCAAAGACCTGCTCAAAGACAAAAACAAATACCGCTACAGCGTCAACAAGACCGACTACAGCATCGGCCGCTACGTTGACGGTCACACCCTCGAAGGCCGTTACGAGCACGACCTGCGCGTCGAGGTGATCTCACCGCTAGATCTCGACTACGCCCAACATGGCGAAGCTGGCTGCATCAACAAAAGCAGCGACGGCATGGCCCTGATCAAACTCCCCGACAGCGATAAGTTCTTTATCGAATTGCGCACCTGGCTGAAGACCAACAAATTCATCCGCCTCAACGATGACGGCAGCCAGCCCGAGCTGGGTCGCATCCTCGCCGACCGTGGCCGTGAGAACCAAGAACGCAAAAAACGCCTGCGCCTGGATCTCGAAGAGCTGCTGCTGCGCGCCGAGTTCTATGCCCTCGGCCAGCACCTCAAACTGAGTAGCAGCAACATCCAAAATCAGTTCGACGAGATCTGCCAATACCTGCTGGAAAACACCTACAACAAACTCAACTACCTGCGGGTACTGCAACAAGATCCAGAGCGTGAGTTGCATGCCGTACTGCACACCAATGATATCGGCCAACTTGGCCTATCGCTCGACGGTGAAGAAGGAAACCCGCAGGCAGTCAAAGAGGTAGAACAGTTCATTTCCCTGCGCGCCTCAGGCAATGATCGCCTGCTGGTATCCGACATTATTGAGCGTTTCAGCAAGCGGCCTTTCGGCTGGCCGGATGGCGAGATTCTGCTGATTCTTGGTCGCCTTGCAGCCCTTGACCGCATCTCCTTTCACTCCGGTGCTAGCTCCAGCATGGCATTACCGGATGCCTTCGACGGCTTGCAGAACAGCCGCCGTCGCCGCGAAATCTCCGTGCTGAAAAAGCGCCAGACCGATGACAACCTGCTCAAGCAGGCACGCAACCTAACCCAAGAGCTATTCAACGCCCTCGGCCCCGCCGCGGAGAAGGAACTGTTTGAGTTCTATCTCGGCCACGTCCGCACTTGGCGCGACAACCTAAAAACCTACAAAAGCAAAACCGATGTCAGCCACCTCCCCGGCAAAAGCGCCATTGAGCAGGCACTCCTAAGCCTTGAACGCCTGCTTAGCAACCACGACAGCGTCGACTTCTTCAAGGTCGTTACCGACGACAAAGCCACCTACCTTGACCTTGAAGAGGACTACCGCGACCTGCACGAGTTCTTCACCAACCAGTTGCACACTTGGCAGCAATTGCAGCAGGCGTTGCGCCGCTTTGATAAGAACAAACAAGCGCTGGAGAAAGACCACAAGGCCAGCAAAGCCCTGACTGAGTTGCGCAGCATTGATAGCAACCCCTCGCCCTTCAACCTGCTGCACAAGGTCGCAGCCCTGGTCGAAACCGTCGAGAGCATCAACAGCACCATTCTCAGCAGCGAACGCAGCCACGCCCTCGTCCGCGTCGACGAGAAAATTGCCCAGCTGCAGGCCGAGATAGCCAAGAGCGCTATCGAAACGCCAGAACTCAGCAACCGCCTGCTACGCCCACTGCAACTGCTTAAGGCCGACCTGGAAACTGAAACCAGCATTGCCAATATCTACCTGCTGCAAACCCAGACCGCCGACGACCGCATACAAGACGGCGTCTTCGAGCTGGAGCGGGCTATCCAGGCAGAGTCCGACCGCCAGCAAAAGCTCGCGCAAGAACAAGCCAAAGCCGCAGCACAAACCGTTAGCCCAGCTGACGGGGTGAAACCGAACATTGCACCCGTGCCTGCCGTCAAGCCAGTCGCCCCGCCCAAACCGGTAGTGGATATTGCCGCCACCAGCGTATTCAACAAACTGGGCAACGGTATTTATCTGGAAAGCCAGGCAGACATCGAGCGCTTTATCGACGCCCTCAAGGCCGAGCTAGAAGCCGCGATCAAGCAAGACCAGCGCATTAGGATTCGCTAAGCGGAGCAGCTCACACATGATGCAACCTATCGAACAGCAGCTTCTGCAACCCGAAGGCAAACAGCTCGAGTTCAAGCGCGATCTGTCCTCGCCCAAACCGCTGCTGAAGACCCTGATCGCCTTTGCCAACACCGCGGGCGGTCAGCTGATCATTGGCGTGGCCGATAATGGCGAGGTAATCGGCGTGGTCGACCCTCTCGCGGAAGAAGAGCGCCTGACCAACCTTATCGCCGACGCCATTGCGCCGCGGTTGCTGCCCAACATTGAGCTGTTCACCGTCGCGGGTAAAACCCTGCTGCGGGTTGAGGTTTTCCTCAGTAACTCACGCCCGCATTACCTCAAGGGCCTCGGTCCAGAGCAGGGCGTACTGGTGCGCCTTGGCTCCAGTAACCGCCAGGCCGATACACAGCTGATTGCCGAGCTAGGCCGCCTGGCCGCCGGCGAGACCTTCGACGCCATGCCCATGCCTGAGCAGAGTCTGGACGATCTGGATCTGCCGGCCATGCAACAGCAGTTCGGGGTCGGCATCACGCTCGACGAGCAAAAATTCCTTACCCTCAAACTGCTTACCCGCTACCAAGGTCGCTTGGTGCCAACCAAGGGCGCCGTGCTGCTGTTTGGCAAACAGCGGCAACTGCACTTCGACGATGCCTGGATCCAGTGCGGACGTTTTCGCGGCACCAACAAAGTCGACATCTTCGACCAGTGCGAAATCCACGACCATCTGCCGCAAGCCGTGCACAGCATCGAGCAGTTCCTCAAGAAGCACGCCTTCAAGAGCGCCGAATTCGGGGCCATGCGTCGCCAGGACATCTGGAGCATTCCGCTCACCATGCTGCGCGAGGCGATCATCAACGCCTTGGTACACAGCGATTATTCCCAGCGCGGCTCACCCATCCGCATCGCCTTTTTTGACGACCGGATCGAAATCGAAAGCCCAGGCTATCTACTGCCCGGCATGACGGTGGACGACATGAAAAACGGCGTGTCGATGATCCGCAACCCGGTTATCGCTCGCGTGTTCCGCGAGCTCAAGCTGATCGAGCAATGGGGCAGCGGTGTCCGACGCATTTTCGAAGAAGCGCAGGCACAAGGCCTGCCTGAGCCGCAGATTGTGGAAATCGCCAATCGTGTGCGCGTCATCGTTCCGCTGGCACAAAGCGCTGCAACGCCGTCACGGCCCGAGCCAGTGACCCAGTCAGTGACCCAGTCAGTGACCCAGTCGGAGGAAGCAGGCAACCAAAGCCGCATGCTCATCTTGCTGCGTAATGGTCCGCTCTCTTCGGGCGAGCTACGCGAACACCTGCAGCTCAAGCACCGCGCTCACTTTCGCAGCCATTACCTGGCACCGGCACTGCAAGCCGGGCTGATCGAAATGACCTTGCCCGACTCGCCCAACAGCCGCCTGCAGCAATACCGCCTGACCGCCCAAGGCGAGCAGCACATTAAGGACAATCAATGAACACCAACAACATCAAAAAATACGCCCCCAAGGCGCGCACCGCTTTTATTGCCGCCATGACCAAGCAGGCGGCCAAGTACGGTATTAGCGCCAAGGGCACTGAGCCGCTGGAGCAGAAAGGCGATCTGGCCCTGATCGCTGACCGCGCCTTCCCTGCCGCCATTGCCGCACCCCGTGCCGCGCTGGCCAAGCAAGTTGAACAGCAAGGCTTTGCCCAAGTTATCGAGCAAGCCGCCTACAGCTGGTTCAATCGCCTGTGCGCTATCCGTTTTATGGAGCTCAAGGGCTACCTCGACCACGGCCGCCGCGTTTTGAGTGCTGCCAGTGACGCGACCAACACCCCACAGATCCTCGATGACTGCCTGGATATCGACTTACCCGGCCTGGATAAACAGCGCATCACCGAACTCAAACTCGACGGCAGCAAAGACGAAGAGCTCTACCGCGAACTGCTACTGGCCCAGTGTCACGCCCTGCACCAAGCCATGCCGTTTCTGTTTGAAGCCATCGACGATAAAACCGAACTGTTGCTGCCCGACAACCTGACCAAAACCGACTCACTGATCCGCGAGCTGGTCAGCGCCATTCCCGAAGAAGACTGGCAAGACGTCGAGATCATCGGTTGGCTCTACCAATTCTATATCTCCGAGAAGAAGGATCAGGTCATCGGCAAGGTGGTGAAGAGCGAGGACATCCCCGCTGCCACCCAGCTATTCACCCCCAACTGGATCGTCCAGTACCTAGTGCAAAACTCGGTGGGCCGCCAGTGGCTGCAGACCTACCCGGATTCGCAGCTCAAGGCGAAGATGCCCTACTACATCGAGCCCGCCGAGCAGACGCCAGAGGTGCAAGCCCAACTGGCCGCTATAACGCCCGACAGCATCGACCCACTGACCATCAAGGTGCTCGACCCCGCCTGCGGTTCCGGCCATATCTTGGTCGAGGCCTACAAGGTGCTCAAGGCCATCTACGAGGAGCGCGGTTTCCGCAGTCGCGATATCCCGCAGCTAATCCTGGAACACAACCTGTTCGGCCTGGACATCGACGACCGCGCCGGTCAGCTCGCCGGCTTCGCCTTGATGATGCTCGCCCGTGAGGACGACCGCCGGATCTTCGGGCGGACGATCAAACTCAACATCCTGCCCCTGCAGGAAAGCAGCCACACCGACTTCGCCAGTTTGTGGAAGGCGCTCAACCTCACCAGCGACTGGCAGCGCGGCCAATCGCAAGGTCTATTCGAAAGCGAACAAACTGACTTAAGCAGCAACAGTGCAGATAACCGCTACCAACTGCTGAAAAATACCCTCGCCCGTTTTACCCAGGCCAAGACCTTTGGTTCGCTGATTGAGGTGCCGGCAGAGGATGCCGAGCCGCTGGCCGAGCTGTTGGATCAGTTGCGGCAGTTGGCTCGCGAAGGCGATGTGATGCAGAAACCAGCTGCAGAACAGCTGGTTTCCTTTGTGCAGCAGGCTTGGGTGTTGGCGCAGCGCTACGATGCGGTGGTGGCTAATCCGCCGTATATGGGCACAAGGAATATGCCGCCCGCGCTTAAAGAGTTCTCGAAGAAAAACTTCAAAAATTCAAAACATGATTTATATGCAATGTTCTTTGAGCATGCGACCTCATTATTACGATCCAGCGGACTAAACGCACAAATCCACATGCATAGTTGGATGTTTCTTGGCGCATACCAAGACCTGAGAAATGAACTATTAAATAGCAACACCATCATAGTAATGGCCCATCTAGGGCCTAGAGCATTCAAAGAAATATCAGGCGAAGTAGTGCAGACCGACGCTGTAATCGTACAAAAAATCTCGATTACTAAATACAAGGGAACATATTTTAGACTAATTAGCGGAGACTCTGAAGACAAACGAAATAGCCTTCTAAACCATTCAAAATCCTACTCAGACCTGCCCCAGCACGACTTTAAAATAATACCAGGTCACCCGATTGCATACTGGCTAAGGCCAGCAATAAGGGCTATATTTGAAGAGTGCACTTCTATTGGAAATGAGTCAACCTCACGAAAGGGAATGGTTACAGCGAACAATGAAGTATATGTAATGGGATGGAGCGAAGTATCTTTTAAAAGAATTGGATTTTCATTTATAAATAATGAGCAGGCATCAAAAAGTAACATAAAATGGGTTCCATACCTAAAAGGTGGAGACTATAGAAGATGGTATGGAAATCAAGACTACATAGTACTTTGGGAAAACGGCGGGGAAAAAATAAGAAACACAATGCACCCGACCGAAAACCGGATCCACGCAACAAATTTTAACCTAGACTACATATTCAAAGCTGGCATTACATGGTCAGATATCGCAACCAGCAACATTGGATTTAGATACACCCCCCAAGGCTTTATATTTGACGCAAAAAGCCCTACAGCATTTGGATTCAAAGATGCCATGTGCGCTCTAGGAGCATTAAACTCAAAACTAACAAATCACTTAGCCCAGGTCATAAACCCAACCGTAAGTTTTCAGGTAGGGAACTATGACTCATTGCCCCATTTAAAATGCAGCGACCCAGAAAAGCTCAGAGCAGTAATCGAAGAGCTAATTGAAATATCAAAAAAAGACTGGCAGTCATTTGAAACATCATGGGACTTTGGAAAGACGCCCCTGGCGAGCATGAATAGCCACTCTCTACAAGCAGCATTTGATGAATGGTCTTCAACCTGCTTGGCATTAACAAACAAATCAAAATATCTCGAAGAGGAAAATAATAAAATATTTATAGAAGAATACGACCTCCATGATGAAATAAACCCGGAAATAGAAAAAAATGAAGTAACATTGAACATAAATCCAAGATACAGATATGGTAACCATGAATCCAATGACATCATTAGCTCACGATACCAAGCAGACACATTTGTAGATCTCGTTAGTTATTCAGTTGGCTGCATCATGGGCCGCTATTCCCTCGACCGCGAAGGCCTGGTCTACGCTCACGCCGGCAACCAGGGTTTTGCCGAACTGGCGGCCGATGGTGCCTACAAAAGCTTCCCCGCCGATGACGACGGCATCCTACCGCTGACCGATCAGGAATGGTTCAGTGATGACGCTACCAACCGCTTCCGCGAGTTTGTCCGCACCGTCTGGGCAGGACCGGAAGGCGCCACTGAGCAGGAACAAAGCCAGCGCCTACAGGAAAACCTCAACTTCGTTGCCGCCAGCCTGTGCCTGCACGCCATCAAACCTAAAAGCGGCGAATCGGCGCTAGACACCATCCGCCGCTACCTCAGCACCCAGTTCTACAAAGACCACCTCAAGACCTACAAGAAGCGCCCGATCTATTGGCTGTTCAGCTCCGGCAAACACAAAGCCTTCGAGTGCCTGGTCTACCTGCACCGCTACAACGAAGGCACCCTGGCGCGCATGCGTACCGAGTACGTCATCCCGCTCACCGCCAAGCTCAGCACCCACGCCAACAAACTCGAGCAGGACATCGACGCCAGCACCAGCACCGCCGAGAAAAAGGCCCTGGAAAAACAACTCGCCACCCTGCACAACCAACAAGCCGAACTCGCCACCTTCGACGAAAAACTCCGCCACTACGCCGACCTTCGCATCACTCTGGATCTGGATGAGGGCGTGAAGAAGAACTACGGCAAGTTTGGGGATTTGTTGGCTGAGGTGAAGGCGGTAACAGGGGATAAGGCGGAATGAGTATGGTCACGCTGGTTTTCTCGTACGCGCATGCCGATGAGGCACTGCGCAATGAGTTGGAAAAACACCTATCTCCACTGAAGCGTACGGGCCGAATTTCAACCTGGCATGATCGCCGAATCGTTCCCGGCGAGGAGTTCGAAGGTCAGATCGACCGTTACTTTTCGGAGGCCGACATTATCCTGCTGCTGATCAGCAGCGACTTTATCGCCTCCGACTACTGCTATCAGATCGAGATGAGCAATGCCTTGCAGCGCCACGATCTTGGTGAAGCGGTGGTGATTCCGGTCATTCTCAGGCCCTGCGCCTGGCACCAACTACCTTTCGGCAAGCTGCTGGCGGCGACCGTAGATGGCAAGCCCATCTTGCAATTCCCAAGCTATGACGATGGTTTTGTGCAGGTGGTCGATGCGGTTTCCCGAGCACTGGACAAGCTTGGGGCCAAAACACCACAAGCAGTTCAGGCTCAACAAGCCAGCCGTACTAGGGCTGTTGACGCCACGACAAGCATCGGTCGCAGCCTCCCCCGCTCTAGTAACCTGGCCATCCCCAAAAGCTTCACCGATCTTGATCGGGATCGCACCTGCCGCGAAGGTTTCGACTACCTGGCCCGCTTCTTCGAAAACTCACTTGCTGAGCTGAAGAAACGCAATGAAGGCCTGGAGACCGACTTCCACCGCCGCGATGCTGACGCCTTCGCCTGCTCCATCTACCAGCATGGCCGCAAAATCTGCCAAGGCGGCATCTGGCGCAATGCGCGCGGTATGGGTGGAGATATCTGTTACAGCCAAAGCGGCATCTCTCAAAACAGTTACAACGAAAGCATGAGCATTGCCGAAAACGGACAAGTCATGGGATTCCGCCCGCTTATGGGTGGGCACATGGGAGGACAAAGAGATCAACTGCTGACAAGTGAAGGGATGGCCGAGCACTTCTGGGAAATGTTCTTTGCTCCGTTAAAGCAGCAATCACGCCACTAAAACACCCAGCTAAGAAAATTAATGATTCGCCTGATTGAGCACTTTGTGCTGCTGGCCAAGGATTGAGTTAATGGACACGCAACAACTGACCCAAGGCCTAGAGCAGGCACTCTTCGTTGAGAACCATCGCGTCGTATTTTGGTACGACGCAGACCAGAGTTTTGCCGAAGATTTGCCGCAGCTCAATCTGCCAAATGTGCATGCGCTGAACAGGCACGACGAGTCTACTTTTAGACTCAAGCTGAACGCCACAAAACTCGATCAAGGCACCAAGGCCAGCACCACCGAGATAAAAGCCCTGAAAAAACAACTTGCCACTCTGCACAACCAGCAAGCCGAACCCACCACCTTCGACGAAAAACTCCGCCACCACTCAGATCTTCGCATCAACCTGGTTCTCGACGACGGCGTGAAGGTCAACTATGGCAAGTTTGGCGATTTGTTGGCTGAGGTGAAGGCGATTACTGGCGATAAGCCAGCAGATGCTTAACGCCTGAAAGCCAATACAAAACTACTAATGGAGAGTAAGTGAAATGCATGACTACGCTGTTTTCGGCCATGACCGATCGATGATTGGCAGATGGTTAGGTGTTGCATCTATTGCTGTTGCGGGCGGCATATCGCAGCTACTGGCCTGGACAACCAACCTGACCGGCATTGATGCATTCACTCGAGCAACCATTACCACTGGCGCTATCTATTTTGCACTGCATTGGGCTTTCAATAAGTGGGCATGGAAAATCCCCTACTTTGAGATACCCAACTTAAACGGGACTTGGGCGCTCCAAGGTCAGACATTGAATGAGGATGGCAGCACGAGATTTGATTGGGACGGAGAAATTGGCATTGAGCAGAACTGGAAAGTAATTTCTGTTCATCTCAGAACCAAGAACAGCCAAAGTCAGAGCTACACGGCAACGCTGTCCAAGCGCCATGGCCCTACGGGTGGGTGGCAATTAAGTTACAGCTATCGAAATGAGCCTGAGCTTGAGAAATGCCATGAACTTAACTCTCACAAAGGCTACTGCGAGATTGAAATAGATAAGAATCTTTCTACTGGAAAAGCCTCGTACTTTAATAGTAGCGGCAGAAGAACTTTCGGCACCATGACATTAAGGAGAGCAGCATGATTGACTTCGAAAGTCGGCTCAAATCGCTGAAAGAACGCAGGCAAGGTTCCCGCGAGAGAGCCATTTTTGAAACGATGGACTCTTACTCTGCCAATCGAGCTATTTTGACAGGACAGGATGTCAGGGGGAAAGAATTCTTCGAGCTTCTCAAGGAGTCGGCGGGTGTCAAATATGCTATCGGCGCCATGGCTGCAGTTGATGAAGCCGCTACAAAAATTTCGATCAGAGAGGGTGATCGGGTCGCAGATAGTCTAACCAAAAGTTTAGGTGAGATGGGCGAGAGTGTTATCAAAAAACTTCAAGGCTCCGTTGCTTTGAATATCCACATAAAAGGACACTCTGATGTTGACATGCTTATTATTATTGCTGGAACGGTTGAGGTAGAACCCCCAAGAATCATACCAAATGGCTATTCGCCAGCTACTGACCCCAGAAGTCTTTTGCAGATAATTCGAGATGTTCGTGCGAAATCGGAAAAGATACTACCAGTGAATTTCCCCAAGGCTGACGTTGATTGCTCGAACAATAAGTCCATCTGCGTGAGCGGTGGAAGTCTTGCTCGTGAGGTTGATGTGGTTCCGGCGTTCTGGTTTGATACAGTTCAATATCAGCGTTCATTTCAAGAGCATGATCGCGGTATAAAAATCTATCACAAGAGCGATGATGCGCTCTTGTTAAATTTCCCATTTACGCACATCAAGTTAATAAATGACCGCGACGCACAATATAGCGGAAACTTGAAGTGCATTATTCGACTGATGAAAAACATGATTGCCGACATGCCAGACTATAAAAAACATGTAGTCAAGCAGCTGAGCAGTTATGACTTGGCAGCAATCGGATATTACATGAACGAAAATCTTTATGCGCCCTACTACATGAAGCTTTCACTTGTTGAAAAAACAAGAGCTCACTTAGCTTTCTTGCTCGCGGCTAGCGATTATCGCTCTTCGCTGTTCGTTCCCGACAAGACTCGTAAAATATTTGATAATGACAAAAAGGTGGAGGCTTTATCCATTTTAAGCAAAGAAATGGATGACTTAGCTGTCTCGATATTTAAGGAGCTTCGTCCGCTGCATAGCGCATACGATGCCTCTACCATATTGAGCAAGTCTATTTTCTAGAAAATGACGAATTTACTTTTCAGGCGGGCTGAGTTTTTGGTCTTTTTGAGAGCCACCTCGCAAGTCCTGATTGACTAGGAGCGCTTATGTTCAAGCAGCTAAAGCTGGAAAACTTCACAGCCTTCAAGTGTGCTCAGTTCGACTGGGTTCCCGGCGTCAATGTGCTTATCGGCGCAAACGGAACCGGCAAGACCCACATCATGAAGCTGATCTATGCGTTGCAGATGGAAGGGCATGATAAGCAGGCTTTAAAAAAGAAGCTTGCAACAGTATTCCGCCCGAGTGGTGGTCGTGTCTCGCGCCTGGTCAATCGCAAGCGCGGCAGCAGTGCCGCGCAGGTTTCCTTGCAAACCACAGATAACCAGTCGCTTTCCCTAGTCTTCGATACCACCAAGCATCAAACTTTTGATCTAAAAGGCCGCTGGAATGTAGAGCGTTCGCCGGTATTCATTCCAGTCAAGGAGGTGTTGTCGTTCGCGCCGGGATTTATCTCCCTGTACGACAAGTACGAGCTGGCTTTCGAGGAAATTTATTACGACATCATCAAGCAGGCTTACCTTCCTGCGCGCAAAGGCATGCCTCTCAAGGATGAGCAACCGCTGCTTGATTTCATTCGCAAAGCAGTTGGAGGCAAAGTTTCGCTGGTTGGCGATGAGTTCCATCTCAGTACAGGAAACAAAAAACTGGAGATCTCTCTGGTGGCAGAAGGACATCGAAAGCTGGCATTGATCTGGCAATTAATTCATAACGGCTCGCTGTTTACCAATAACACTCTTTTCTGGGATGAGCCCGAGGCGAACCTCAATCCGTCGCTAATGAAGGACGTCGCAAGGGTGCTATTGATGTTGGCCGATCGCGGGGTGCAGATCTTCTTGGCGACGCATAACTACGCTCTTTTGCGCGAGCTGGACTATGCCAAGGCAGCGGTGCCGACTCGCTACTTCGCACTGGATCTGACCAAGGATGACGGTGCGATCCCGCATGCCTTCTCACGCTATGAAGATATTCAGCCCAACAAGATTGCTGAAGAGTACCTGCGGCTCTACGACCTAGAGATCCAACACTCGCTGGGAGGTGCCCAGTGAGTCCGTGGGAGCGCAATCCTGAATGGCGAGAGGATGACCTGTTCTTTGATTTTGCTGCCGCGAGTAGGGTCATTAAGCTCGACGAAAAAGCCCGTGGGTTGACGCACCTGCTCAAGGGAGGTGTCGATTTTGTCGTCGAATGGGCCAATCAGCTTTGGCTAATAGAAGTGAAGGATCCTGACTGTGGGGATATACCCGAGAGATACCGGGAGCAGCAGAAGGCGAGCTTTCTACAGTCATTAATGGGTGAAGAGCTGATAAACAAGCATCTGTTTCCCAAGCTTCGTGACAGCCTGATCTTCCTTGGTATGGATCGGGGCATCGCGGACAAACCACTTAAGTACATCACTGTGATCGGTCTGAGCAGCCTAGATCCGGCGCAGTTCAATGGCTTGAAAGAGCGGCTATGGAAAACCCAGTGGTTGGCCGGTCCGCCGCGTGGCTGGCACAAACCTTTTGAGGTGCATGTACTGAACGTCGGGCAATGGAATCGATTGCTCCAGCAGTGTCCGATCACCCGAATTAGCGAGCAGCGCTAGGGATTATTTGAGAGAGCTATGGACACGCAACAACTGACCCAAGGCCTAAAGCAGGCACTCTTCGTTGAGAATCATCGCATCGTATTTTGGTACGACGCAGACCAGAGTTTTGCTGAAGAGTTGCCGCTGCTCGATCTGCCAAATGTGCATGTGCTGAACATGCAAGGCGAGTCTACCTTCGGCCTCAAGCTGAAGTTGGAGCTTGAGGATACGCAGGGGAAGTACCTGCTGTACTTCCCCTGCGCAGAACCTGAGGCCGATGACGACTGGCTGCTGGACATCAAGCTGTATTCGCGCAGCTTCTATGCCGACAAGGTGTCATTGATCTTCAATGAGCTGGGCCTGCAGCAGCAGAGCCTGCGCGAGCATCTGGCTAAGCGTGAGCGTTTCCTCAGCAGTAAAGCCCGGCTTACCGCGCTGAAGCGCCTGATTCAGCGCGATGCCGATGATGAAGCGCTGGATCTAGCGATGATCGCTGTGGTGATCAGCGCCAGCGCTTGCGACATTGCCACGCTGCTGTGCACGCTGGCAGACGATGCAGTGCGCGATGATCTTGGTTTAGAGGCTAACCCTGCGGTTATTGATGAGCTGTACAAATACGAGCTAATGCCGGCCTTGCTGCAAGCGCTACGAGCAGAAGTCGGCTATCCGGCAAGCGAAGCTGAGTTGCGCGCTGAATTGGATGGGGAGCAGCGCTTCAGCTTTGGCCACTTCTTGATCCGGCTGCTGGCCACCGGTTTTTGCGAGAGTATTTCCGAGATTCCTAGCTGGGCCGCGGCCATTGCGATTCCGTCGGCTAACGCTCGCGCTACCTGCCGCGCACTGCTATCGCGCTGGCGCGACAGCTCGCGTTTCTACAAGACCTACGATGTAGTGTCTGGCTGGGTCGGCGAGGCATTACGCATCGAGCAAAAAATCGGCGAGATCACCGTGGAGACGCTCGCTAATGTCGCCACCTTTGAGGCGGTTGAACGGCAGATTATTGTTGATCTGACGCGGGCAATTCCCCAGGCCGACCCGCGCGATTTGGCGGTGTTCTCGCGCATCATTTCTGAGCGTTTGGATAATTACTGGGCCTCGCGCCACAAGGATGACGACATCCGGCGCAAGTATCGCTTGCTCTATGCCGCGCTGTCGGCAGCCATTGAGCTGTTCACGCTGCGCCACAACCATGCAGCTGGCTTCCACTACGTCAGCACCGAGGCGCTGTACAAGGCCTATGAAAGTGAGCTGTATCGCTTCGATACCGCCTACCGGCACTACTTCGCGGCGTCCCATAGAAATCATCAAAAAACTCGATGAGGCCGTGGAGCAATGTTATGCCTACTGGTACCTCGATCAGTTGGGCCGCTGTTGGGGCGACCGCATGGAAGCAGAACAGCGTCTTGATCACTGGAAAATCCCCAGTGTGCCGAATCAGCATTCGTTCTTCGATCATTGGGTAAAACCACTGCAAGATCGCCACCGCAATAAGCGTTTGGTGGTGATTATTAGTGATGCCTTCCGCTATGAGGCCGCCGTTGAACTGCGCGAGCGGATCAACGAAAAACGCTACAGCGAGGCCACGCTCGGCAGCCAGCTGGGCGTACTGCCGAGTTACACCACGCTGGGTATGGCCTCGTTGCTGCCACATAAAACCTTGGAGTACCGCGAGGGCGCCAATGACGATGTATTTGTTGACGGGCTCTCCAGCAAAGGTACCGCTGCGCGCAACAAGATTCTTGCCGCGCACAGTGGCATGGCTGTCACCGCCGAACAGGTTAAGGCCTGGTCTCGCGACGAAGGCCGCGAGGCGCTAAAGGATCAGCAGTTGGTGTACGTCTATCACAACGTGGTCGATGCCCGAGGCGACAGCGCCTCCACCGAGTCGGAAACCTTTAATGCAGTCGAACATGCGATTGAAGAACTGACCGAGCTGACCCGAAAAATCCTTATGCACTTCAATACCAGTACGGTATTGATCACCGCTGACCATGGCTTCTTGTTCCAACACAGCAAACTCGAAGCCGCTGACCGCACCTCGCTGGCGGAAAAGCCCGAGAACGTCATCAAAAGCAAAAAACGCTATGTGCTCGGCCATAGCCTGCCGGTAGCCAAAGATGCCTGGTGTGGCTCGACCAAGCAAACCGCCGGCACGCTCTCGGATACCCAGTTTTGGATCCCCAAGGGCGCCAATCGTTTTCACTTCGTCGGTGGCGCGCGCTTCGTTCATGGTGGCGCTATGCCACAGGAAATTGTGGTGCCGGTGTTAACCGTCAACCAACTGCGCGGTGAGAAAGCCGAGAAACGCACCAAGCGAAAAGTGGGGGTTATCTCGCCGAAGTCAGCACTGAAGATGGTGACCAACATCCAGCGCTTTGACTTGATCCAGACCGAGACCGTCAGCGAGCAGGTATTGCCTATCACCGTAGCGGTGGCCATTTATGAAGCTGACGTTGCTGTTTCCAGCGAAGAAATTGTCACCTTCGACTGCAGCACCGATGTCATGTCGGAGCGCCTTAAGCAGGTGCGATTATCGTTGTCTGGCAGCAACTTTGACCGACACAAGGATTACTTCCTGATCATCCGCGACAAGGATCTGAACACCGAGCTTGAGCGCTATCGCGTCACCATTGACCTGGCCTTCACTGACGATTTCTTTTGAGAGACGTGACAATAATGGATACCGAACAAGATAAAGATCTCGATCAGTTGCTCAACGACCACTTCGCCGGCCGGGTGGTGCGCAAGGACCTGACCAAGCTGATTAAGGAAGGCGCGAATGTCCCGGTGTATGTGCTTGAGTACCTGTTGGGCATGTACTGCGCCTCGAACGATCCGGTGGTCATCGAGCAAGGCCTGAAAAACGTTAAGACGGTACTGGCGGAAAATTACGTGCGCCCCGACGAGGCCGAGAAGGTTAAGTCACTGGTGCGCGAGCGCGGCACTTACAAAGTGATCGACCGTGTCACGGTGCGGCTGAACGAGAAGAAAGACCGCTACGAGGCATCCTTCAGCAGCTTGGGCATCCGCGATGCGGAGATTTCCGCCAGCATCGTCAAAGAGTACGAAAAACTACTGGTTGGCGGTATTTGGGTAATCGCCACGCTGAGTTACTACCACGAGGAAGGCCAATCCGGTTCACCCTTTGGCGTGTCCATGCTCAAGCCGATTCAGATGCCAAACATGAATATGCCGGAACTGTTCGCCGGGCGCGCAGCACTGACCACCGCACAGTGGCGTGAAGCTTTGATCCGCTCGATTGGCATGGAGCCCTCAACACTTGATGTAACGGTACAGTGGCATCTGTTGGCGCGCATGGTTCCCTTCATTGAGAACAACTACAACGTCTGCGAGCTTGGCCCGCGTGGTACCGGTAAGAGCCATATTTACAAAGAGTGTTCGCCCAACAGCATGCTGGTGTCTGGCGGCCAAACCACCGTAGCCAATCTGTTCTACAACATGAGCAGCCGTCGCATCGGCCTGGTCGGGCTTTGGGATGTGGTTGCCTTCGACGAAGTCGCGGGGATCAACTTCAAAGACAAAGACGGCGTGCAGATCATGAAGGACTACATGGCCTCCGGCTCCTTCGGTCGCGGCCGTGAGCAAATGGAAGCCACGGCTTCCATGGTATTCGTCGGCAATATTAACCAGAGCGTCGAGTCACTGGTAAAGACCAGCCACTTGCTAGCGCCCTTCCCCGAACAAATGATCGATGCCGCCTTCTTCGACCGCTTCCACGCCTACATTCCGGGCTGGGAAATCCCAAAAATGCGCCCGGAGTTTTTCACCAACAGGTACGGCCTGATCGTCGACTACCTAGCGGAGTTCTTCCGTGAAATGCGCAAGCGGAGCTTCGCCGACGCCATCGATAAGCACTTCAAGCTGGGCAACAACCTCAACCAGCGCGACGTGATTGCGGTACGCAAAACCGTCTCAGGTTTGCTCAAGCTGCTGTACCCGCATGACGTATTCACCAAAGAGGACGTTCGTGAATGCTTGGAGTACGCCCTGCAGGTACGCCGCCGGGTCAAAGAACAGCTGAAGAAGATCGGTGGAATGGAGTTCTACGATGTGCACTTCAGCTACATCGACAACGAAACCCTCGAAGAGCACTTCGTCACCGTTAAAGAGCAAGGCGGCGGCGGCCTGATCCCAGAAGGCCCTGGCAAGCCGGGCTTCATTCACACCATCGGCCTAAGTGGCAAAGGTATGCCTGGGCTTTACCGGATAGAGCTGCAAGTCACTAAAGGAACGGGGAAGCTGGCGACCTCTGGACTATGGAACTCAAGCAGCGCCAAAGAGCAGGTTAGGATTGCCTTCGATTACTTCAAGGCCAATGCCTCTCGCATCAGTGCATCCGCCAAGGTGCTAGAGCATGACTTCCACCTGCATGTAGTTGAGCTACAAAACACCGGCCCGCTAACCCATATGGCACTCGCCAGCTTGGTGGCCTTCGCCTCTGGCCTGATGGGCAGACCTGCTCAAGGACAGATGGTAGTGCTCGGCGACATGAGCCTCGGCGGCAGCATCACCCCAGTGGAAAGCATAGCAGAGTGTCTGCAAGTGGCCTTCGACGCCGGCGGCAAACGGGTCTCGTTACCGATGAGCAGCGCCAAAGACATTCCAACCATCCCGGCCGAGCTGTTCACCAAGTTCCAGACCAGCTTCTACGCCGATCCGGTGGATGCGGTGTTCAAGGCGTTGGGGGTGGATTGATTCACAGGGCTTGAGTTCTTCTCAGCTCCATTAAGCAATATGATCACAAGATTGTCTTGATGGTCAGCAACCCAGTTTAACCAATACAAACGACAGGCCGGATCTGCCGTGATTTTTTTGCGCGCTGATGTAACCAGCAGTGCGTCGCAATGGAGACGAAACAATGGAAGTTGTGTATTGGGAAGGCGGTCTGCTTCGGCATGAAGTCGAAGCTATTGAGACAATGCGTAAAACTTTCCAAGAAAAAGTAGTAACTGAGTTATCAAAGCCAAAAGTGAAAGCCCAAAGCTCTCCGTCCATGTGGCCATGGAAAGGCTACGCAGGTTTTCGTTTTGCTGACTCACGTGGCAAAGAAGGCGAGTTCGATCTGGTTATTGTCACCCACAAAAACGTGCTCATTGTCGAACTCAAACACTGGCACGGCAAAATCACCAGCAACGCTGGCAAGTGGTATCAAAACGGAGATGAGCGCGATCGTTCCCCCGTATCCATTACCCAAAATAAAGTCTACTTGCTACAAAAAAAGCTCAATGCAATTAAGAGTAAATTTCCTGATAGCCGTGTGCCCACCATCAAGTTTTGTGTAGTTCTGAGCGGGAACTGTAACTTCGATGAACTGCCGGATGCGGAGCGTGAACATGTTCTGCATTTAAACGACTTTTTGATGCTGGCCAATGAGCATCAATACAACAAAAAATTCCGGCCTCACCCTGAAGCGGCAGGATTAAATCATCACTTTGAGGTTTTCGATCAGCTACTCAAGCAGGGTAATGCCAAGCCGAAGGAGCTGATGGTCGATGGATTCAGAGCTGGAGAGTTAATTTTCGAACACCCGGGCAAGGTGTACGTTGAGTACCAAGCAACTAATGAAAATAATAAGGCTGAGCGCGCCCTGCTCCGCATGTGGGACTTCAGCAAACTTGATGATATAGATGCCAAAACCCCAGAAGGACGCTTCAAAATACTTTCAAGAGAAAGAGATGTTCTAGTCTATCTCGGGCAAAGGGATCTTGAGCTTTCACGAAGGTGTCTGAAGCCCATCAAGAATCCATCCAAAGACTCGATTACTCAGGAATTCTCTGAGCTCTGCGAACTGCCGGCTGAGCATTACCGCCTTAATGAGTTCATCAACCGTTATGTAGAGCAGTTCCCTGAAACAGGGCGAATAAAGCTGGCAAAAATCATGGTGGCACAATTCGCCACCATGCACGGATTCAAGGTCGCTCACCGAGATCTTGGGGACCATAGCATCTGGTTTTCTCCATCCAGTGCAATTGCCTTGTCCAACTTCATTGCGGCTTACCATCAGCCCGTTGGCACTGTCGGACCAAGGAGAGATCAGTTAAGCATTGGCGCAATTGAATTGCCGGAGGATCGATCCGAAACAGCGCACAGAGGCACTCCCTTCCATCGTGATGTTTTTGCCCTAGGGATGCTTTGCTGGCACCTGATTCAGGCAAAGCCACTGCCATTGAAGCTGGATATGAGTTACATCGAGAGCGTCCGCTCAGCGATGCAGTGCTCAGGTACTTGGTACGCCGATGTACTGATTAGCGCACTCAATGAGACTCCAGACGCTCGATATGCCGATGCCGGCGAACTGCTGGACAAACTGAACCAGTCAACCCCAGTGCTTGATGGTATTTTTGACTTTGACCCAGCGGTGCTCGAACCTTTTGCGTTGCCGATGTTCACGGCATACAAAGCCTTTCCAGGGGAAGAGGAAATCCTGGATACCGAGGATAAGGAGGTCTACCGCTCAGGCCTCTCAATCGTAAAACTATGGCCATCGATCCATGCCAATACGCCGCAGGGTGGCCAAGGCGCCATGCTGTTGGCGTTTTTCGAAAAGCTGGGAACCTTACAAAAAAGTAACTACGAGTTCTTGCCGATTATCGAGCAGTTTGGCTACGGTAAAGGTGGCATGCCTTTCTTGGTGCAGCATTATATTGCTGGTCTGCACTGGAGTGAACTACCGCAAGTAACGCCTGAGCGCGCCCTAGCGGTAATTCGTAAGCTTATGGTTGGGGTTGAATGTCTGCACGAACAGCTAATTAGCCACGGTGACCTGCATCCGAACAACATAAAAGTTTTGCTGCCGACAAGTGAAGAGGATCAGGTCGAGGTCTATCTGCTGGATATGCCCGACTTATCAGCAAGTGGTGCACAGCCATTCAATAACCGCTACAGCCCTCTAAGGATGGTCTGAAGTAGTCATGTATTTCTGACTGACTCCAGCCACCGCCGATTTTGAAAGCGGTAAATCAATCAAAAACGATCA
>RCMZ01000292.1_pt1 | contig 29786 bp, 31 predicted proteins | sample 2041141 | NCBI WGS metagenome assembly RCMZ01 (sample SAMN09708263, study PRJNA481090) | Wastewater metagenome, whole genome shotgun sequencing project. | biome: sewage; isolation source: Davis station wastewater (DW) | place: Antarctica: Davis Station | collected 2010-03-01 | reverse complement strand
CGACCATTTTTGGGTCGTTAGCTCAGTTGGTAGAGCAGTTGGCTTTTAACCAATTGGTCGTAGGTTCGAATCCCACACGACCCACCATTTTTGAAACCAGCGTTGCTGGGATCGAATCTTAAGATCAGCGGCCAAAAGCCATGATCGAAGAAGGCGACTTGAAAAGGTCGCCTTTTTTTTCCGGGGTATAGCGCAGTCCGGTAGCGCGCCTGCTTTGGGAGCAGGATGTCAGGAGTTCGAATCCCCTTACCCCGACCATATTGAAAATCCCCGTATCGTCAGATACGGGGATTTTTTTTGTCTGCGCAAAAGTTGAGTGCCGATCAGGCCCGCTCCCTGTGGGAGCGGGCCTGCCCGCGATGGTGATCTGCTAGCTCATGCACGTGTGAGAGGTACACCGCCATCGTCGGCTGGACCAAGCCCCACAAAGTGTGTGGATCAGTGCAGCTTCAGGCGCGGTTCGGTGCCGCGGCCAATGCGGCTGCCCAGCATCAGCATTGCCGTGCGGAAAGGGCCGTACAGCGCCATTTGGTGCATGCGATACAGCGAGATATAGAACATGCGCGCCAACCAGCCTTCGAGCATTACGCTGCCGGTCAGGTTGCCCATCAGGTTGCCCACGGCGGAAAACCGCGACAGCGAAATCAGCGAGCCATAGTCGGTGTACTTGTAGCTGGGCAGTGGCTTGCCTTCGATCCGCAGTTTCAGCGATTTGGTCAGCAAGGACGCCTGTTGGTGGGCGGCCTGGGCCCGGGGCGGTACGTTGCGGTCGGTGCCCGGTTGCGGGCAGGCCGCGCAGTCGCCGAAGGCGAAGATGTTTTCGTCGCGGGTGGTTTGCAGGGTGGGCAGCACCTGCAACTGGTTGATGCGGTTGGTTTCCAGGCCATCGATGTCCTTGAGGAAGCCTGGCGCGCGAATTCCGGCGGCCCAGACTTTCAGGCTGGCGTTAATCACCTGGCCATCGGCCGTTATCAGGCTGTCGGCGGTCACTTCGCTGACGGCGGCGTTGGTCATCACGTTGACTCCCAGCTTCTCCAGGGTTTTATGCACCGGTCCGCCGATCCGCTCCGGCAGGGCGGGCAGCACCCGTGGGCCGGCCTCGATCAGGGTGATGTGCATGTTTTCCGGGAGAATCCGGTCCAGGCCATAGGCCGCCAGTTCATGGGCGGCGTTATGCAGCTCGGCGGCCAGTTCCACCCCCGTGGCGCCGGCGCCGACGATGGCCACGCTGATCTGCTGCACCACATCGGTTTGCCCGGCGTGGGCGCGCAGGTAGTGGTTGAGCAGTTGCTGGTGGAATTTCTCGGCCTGTTTGCGGGTGTCGAGAAACAGGCAATGCTGCGCCGCGCCCTGGGTGCCGAAGTCGTTGGTGGTGCTGCCGACGGCGATCACCAGGGAGTCGTAGCCCAGTTCGCGGGCCGGCACCAGCTCCAGGCCTTGTTCGTCGTAAGTGGCGGCCAGCTGGATTTTCTTCCGCTCGCGGTCGAGCCCGCTCATGCGCCCAAGCTGGAACTCGAAGTGGTTCCATTTCGCCTGGGCAACATAGTTGAGTTCGTCTTCGCTGGAGTTCAGCGAACCGGCGGCCACTTCATGCAGCAGCGGCTTCCAGATGTGGGTGAGGTTGGCGTCTACCAGTGTCACGCTGGCGGTGCGACGTTTGCCCAGGGTCTTACCCAGGCGGGTCGCCAACTCCAGGCCGCCGGCGCCGCCGCCGACAATGACAATTCGATGAGTCATGGGGATATCTCGCAAGGCTAAAAAAAATCGGTGCGGTTACCCGAGCGAGCGCCAGGCAGCTCATAGCGTCAGGTAACTCAAGAGGCGGCTCAGCAACCCGAGCGCGATCACCGTCACCAGTACCACCGCCAGCAGCAGCCACGGCCGAAAAGGGCGGCGCTCCACGCGGTTCTGGGACAGTTGCAGGTACTGTTCGACATGCTTTTGGTCGTCGGGGTTCAGGCGGCTGGTCATAAAGGCCTCGTCGGTAGACGTTGCTGAATGAAAGGGCGGTACAACGGTTTATCCGGGGTTGAAGGGAGCATAGCCCGTCTCGGACAGCGGCTCGACGCACAGTGGGTCATCGACGCGGATGATGCCGCTGTGGATCACCCGGGCAGTGATTCCGCCATGGCCGCGTACTGCTTGAAAGGTGCCCAGGCCCAGGCGTTGCTCCAGGCGTGCGCAGGGCTGGCACCAGCCCGTAGTCTCGAAAATCGCCTGGCCGATGCGAAAGCGCCGGCCCTTGAGGCTGAACAGGTTGATACCGCTGATGACCAGGTTGCGCCGCAGGTCCTGGGCCTGGACGGGCTGCTGCGGTGCCCGGCCGAGCAAGGCGCTGATAACGGCCAGATGCTCCCACTGGATCAACGTCACCTGCCGTGCGTTGCGCGGGCCTGGCCGGGCATGATCGCCCGTCAGCCCCGCTTCGCGGCGGGCTTCGACGGCCTCCAGTTCGACCATGGCCCCGCGTGATTCGGGGCGCACGCCAATCCAACGCACCCGGCCCTGCTGCGGTACGTGGGCAATCAGCTCTTGCAAGGGGCTCATCACAGGCTGATCCCGACATCGAACACGATGCTGCGCCCCAGGTTGTTGCGCAAAAAATCCGGCGCGTCGGGGTGGGCGAACAGCACGCGGGCGAACGTGGGGCCCACCAGCGATAGCGAACGCCAGCCCTGGCGCAGGTATTCGGTGGGCGGCGGGAAGTGGCTGTTGAGGTCCAGCACTTCGCGCTTGAGGCTGGCGAAGGCGATGATGTCCAGTTCGCCCAGGTCCATGCCGCGCTCTTTGTAGTTGTGGGCTTTTTTGCGCAGGGTCGGCGCCAGCCGCAGCAGGAACTCGTTGGCCGGGATGCGCCGGGGCTTGGCTTCTCGGCGCACCAATTGGCTCAGGGAGAACGCCGTGCGCCGGCGCTGCAACTCGTCGCGCCATTCATCGTTGAGGCGCCGGCCCTCGTCTAGGACGAAAAACACCTCGAAATTGGCATCGCGAAACAGCACGTCCGGCGGTTCGCCCGCGGGGCTGAATTCTTCGAGGCGATAGGGGATGTTCAACCCCTGCAAAAGCCGCTGGCACACCCAGCGTTCACGCTCCCATTTGCGGGCGTTGGATAAAAAGGCGTTGGCCTGCTCGGCCGCGATGGTCAGCAGGCGTAGGTAATCTGAGTCATCCATCGCCCCAGCTTAGCGCCCAAATGGGCTTTTGAAGACCCCCCATTTTCCTGGCGCCGGCCGCAAACAGGCGAAACACCCCTGCACAAAACGGATAGCGATCTGCACAAAGCGGATATTGCAGGGCGCAGGGCCTGCCTACCCTGCGATGGCCTGCCTATAAAAACGAGGGCGTTCTCGCCCATCGTTTACAAAAACAACAACAAGAGACAGATGCCATGCGCAAAATCGACGTTCATGAGGTTATCGACAAAGCTCGGTTCAACCGCTTCCACTGGATGGTGCTGTTCTGGTGTGCCCTGATTATCATTTTCGACGGCTACGACCTAGTGATTTACGGCGTGGTCCTGCCGGTACTGATGAAAGAGTGGGGCCTCACACCCCTGGAGGCTGGGGCGCTGGGCAGTTATGCGTTGTTTGGCATGATGTTCGGGGCGCTGTTTTTTGGGCCGTTGTCCGACAAGATCGGGCGTAAGAAAGCCATCACCATTTGCGTCATCCTTTTTAGCGGCTTCACCGTGCTCAACGGTTTTGCCCGCAACCCCACGGAATTCGGCATCTGCCGCTTCATTGCCGGGCTCGGCATTGGCGGGGTGATGCCCAACGTGGTGGCGCTGATGAACGAGTACGCGCCGAAGAAAATCCGCAGCACCCTGGTGGCCATCATGTTCAGTGGCTATTCAGTGGGCGGCATGTTGTCGGCGGGCCTGGGCATTGTGCTGATCCCCAGTTTCGGCTGGCAGTCGGTGTTTTACGTGGCGGTGCTGCCGCTGCTGATGCTGCCGCTGATTATGTATTTCCTGCCGGAATCGGTGGGTTTCATGCTGCGCCAGGGCCGCAACGAAGAAGCGCGCAAGGTGCTGGAGCGGGTCGACCCGGGCTACGTCGCGCAAAGCAGCGACCAACTGCACATGAGCGAAGTCAAAGGCACCGGCACCCCGGTGTTGCAGTTGTTCCGCGAAGGCCGCGCCGTGCGCACGCTGATGCTGTGGGTGGCGTTTTTCTGCTGCCTGCTGATGGTTTACGCCTTGAGTTCCTGGCTGCCGAAACTGATGGCCAACGCCGGCTACAGCCTGGGTTCGAGCCTGTCGTTCCTGTTGGTGCTCAACTTCGGCGCGATCTTCGGCGCGGTGGGCGGTGGCGTGCTGGGCGACAAGCTCAACCTGCCGCGGGTGCTGGCGGTGTTCTTCGCCGTGGCCGCCATCTCCATCACCTTGCTGGGCTTCAAGAGCCCGACGCCGGTGCTGTACCTGCTGATCGCCATTGCCGGGGCCACCACCATCGGTTCGCAGATTCTGCTGTACGCCTGCGCCGCGCAGTTCTACTCCATGGCCATTCGTTCCACGGGGCTTGGCTGGGCTTCCGGGATTGGCCGCAACGGCGCTATCGTCGGGCCACTACTGGGCGGGGCGTTGTTGGGCATCAGCCTGCCGCTGCAACTGAATTTCATGGCCTTTGCCGTACCGGGCGCGATTGCGGCGGTGGCGATGACCCTGTTTGCCATCAGCAGCCAACGTTCCACTCGCGCCACTGCGGCCCTGACGCCCACCCGCGCCTGAGCCGGTGCGACACGGCGCAGTGCCGTGTCGCCCACGTTCGATAGAACAAGAGCACCCGGGCCCTGTGCCACGGGTTGCCAAATGAGTCTTGCGGTGAGGTGCCATGAAAGCGTTTTTCCATGACTTTTCCCTGTCTGCGGCAGTGGCCGGGTTTATCGCCACGGTGATTTCCTATGCCGGGCCCCTGGTGATTATTTTCCAGGCTGCCGAAAGCGCGCAGATGTCCCGGGAGCTGCTGTCGTCCTGGGTTTGGGCGATTTCCATCGGCAGCGCCGTGTTGGGCATCGGCCTGAGCCTGCGCTACCGGGTGCCGGTGATTATTGCCTGGTCGGCGCCGGGTTCGGCGCTGCTGGTGGCGTTGCTGCCGGGGATTTCCATGGAAGAGGCCGTGGGTGCCTACCTGGTCAGTAGCCTGATTATTTTCGCAGTGGGCATTTGCGGGGCCTTTGACCGGATCATCAGCAAACTGCCCAGCGCCATTGCGGCGGCGATGCTGGCGGGGATTCTGTTCAGCTTCGGCACCGGCCTGTTCGTGTCCTTGCAGGGCAAGCCGTTGCTGGTGCTGGCGATGTTTGTCACCTACCTGGTGTGCAAGCGCCTGCTGCCGCGCTATGCGGTGCTGATGGTGTTGTTGGTGGGTTGCGCTATCACGTTTGCCGCCGGCGATTTGCACCGTGAAGCCCTGGTCATTGGCCTGGCGACGCCGGTGTGGGTCACCCCGCAATTTAGCCTCAGCGCGACCCTTAATATCGCCTTGCCCCTGGTGATGGTGGCGCTGACCGGGCAGTTTGTGCCCGGCATGGCGGTGCTGCGCGCCAGCGGCTACAACACCCCGGCCAGCCCGATCATCGCCAGCAGTGCCCTGGGCACCGCGTTGCTGGCGCCGTTTGGTTGCCACGGGCTGAACCTGGCCGCCATCACCGCGGCCATCTGCACTGGCCGTGAGGCCCACGAAGACCCAAGCAAGCGCTACGTTGCCGGGGTGGTGGGCGGGCTGTTCTACCTGGTGCTGGGGATTTTTGGCGCCACCTTGGTTTCGCTGTTTTCGGCCTTTCCCAAGGAGCTGATCGCAGCGCTGGCGGGGCTGGCGTTGTTCGCCGCCATCGGCGGCGCCCTGGCCGGCGCCATGGCGGTGCCCAACGACCGCGAAGCGGCGCTGGTGACCTTCCTCACCACGGCCTCGGGTATGTCGCTGTTCGGTTTGTCCGCCGCATTCTGGGGCCTGATCTTCGGCATTGCCGCCCATGTCCTGCTCAACGCCCGGCGGCCCGCGCCGGTCGTGGCCGCCCCCGGCGAGGTGGCGCGCCGCCCCTGATCCACGCCTGATTTTCCACCCCGTTCCCATGCCCTCGGCCGCCCGGGCGCTGCCGCGTTCGTGTGCCACCTGTCGATCAATAACAATAAGAGCCAAACGATGAAACAGACCTTCCAGAGCACCCCTTGCGTCCTGTCCCTGGCTATCGGCCTGGGCTGCTCCACCTCCGTGCTGGCCGCCGACAGCGGCTTTATCGAGGACACCACGGCGACCTTGCAGGCGCGTAACTACTACTTCAGCCGCGACTTTTCCGACATCGTCGGCGCCAATCAGCAGTCCAAGGCCGAGGAGTGGGCCCAGGGTTTTATCCTCAACGTTAAATCGGGCTACACCCAGGGCACCGTCGGTTTTGGCCTGGACGTGATCGGCTTGCTGGGGCTTAAGCTCGACAGCAGCCCCGATCGGGTCAACACCGGGTTGTTGCCGGTGCAGGACGACGGCCGCGCGGCGGATGACTACAGCCGCCTCGCCGGGGCGTTGAAAGTGCGCTTCTCCAAGACAGAACTGCGCATCGGCGAATTGCAGCCCAACCTGCCGGTGTTGGCCTTCAGTGATATCCGCCTGCTTCCCCCGAGCTATCAGGGGGCCAGCGTCACGTCCGGCGAAATCAACGGCTTGACCTTGCAGGGTGGCCATTTGAAATCCACCAGCCTGCGCAACGAGGCGGGCGACGACAAGATGCAAGCCATGCTCGGCCACGTGCCGCAACGCCAGGTCAGCAGCGACGGCTTCAACTTTGCCGGGGCCGACTATGTGTTCAACGACAAACGCACCTCGGCCAGCGCTTGGTTCGGCCAGTTGGAAGACATCTACCACCAGCGCTTTTTGGGCCTCAAGCACAGCGAACCGATGGGCGACTGGACCCTGGGAGCCAACCTAGGCTTTTACGATTCGCGCGAAGACGGCAAAAAACTACTGGGCAACATCGACAACCAGGCGTTTTTCTCCCTGCTGTCGGCCAAGCGCGGCGGCCACACCTTTTACGTCGGCTACCAGGGGATGTTCGGCGACAGCGCGTTCCCGCGGGTGTTCGCCAACGTCACGCCCCTGGGCAACGAAGTGCCCACCTATGAATTTGCCTACACCGACGAACGCTCCTGGCAGGTGCGCCACGACTACGATTTCGCCGCCCTGGGCGTGCCCGGCCTGACCAGCACCGTGCGTTACATTTCCGGCAACAACGTCGACACCGGCAAGGGGTTCGAGGGCAAGGACCGCGAGCGCGACCTGGACCTGGGCTACGTGATCCAGAGCGGCACCCTCAAAGGCCTGGGCATGCGCGTGCGCAACGTGATGGCGCGTTCCAACTACCGCAGCGATATCGACGAAAACCGCCTGATCCTCAGCTACACCTGGACCCTGCTGTGACCGGCGCCGGGGCGGCCAACCTGGCGTTGGCCTGGCGCGGCGCCAATCGGTTGCGGCGGGCTTAGGCCGGGCCGCCGCAATCGCCCATCACCATGTAAGTGACGCTATGGGTTTGCCCTTGGTGGTCGATATAGACCATGGTGGCCGGCACCACGTCGCAGACATTGGGGATATCGCTGATAGACACGACTTTGGCGACGTCCAGGGTGGGTTCGCCGGCCAGGGCGCCGGTGGCGACAAGGGCGAGGAACAGACTGAGCAGGGTTTTCATGGTGGCCTCTTGTATATGTGAGCTGATGTGTACAGTTTAGCCCTCGCGGCTGTAGGAAAAAGCCGCGTTCGCCTGATGCAGCCTTACATCAAACGCAACAGTCACAGGCCCGGGAGGCTTTATGGATGTACTCAATAGCCTGCGGGTGTTCGTGCAGGTGGTCGATAGCGGCAGCTTTACGGCTGCGGCACAGGCCCTGGATCTTTCGACCGCGCAGGTCTCGCGCCTGGTGGCGGATCTGGAGCAGCACGTGCAGGCGCGCCTGCTGCAACGCACCACCCGGCGCCTGGGCCTGACTGACGCCGGCGAGCGCTTTTTGCTGCGCGGGCGGCAGATCCTCGAAGAAATGCAAGTGGCCACCGCCGAAGCCCGTGGCGCCCACCTCAAGCCCAGCGGGCGCTTGCGCGTGCATACCCTGCACGGCCTCGGCATGCTGATAACCCCGCTGATCGCCCGCTACTGCGAGCTGTACCCGGACGTGGTGTTCGAACTGAGCCTGTCCCAGCGCAACCCGACCCGTTGGAAGAAGGCCACGACGTGGTGATTTCCATCGCCCAGGAACTGGCCGATTCCCAGTTCGTCGCCCAGGTCATCGGGCAGATCTACAGCGCGCCGTTCGCCTCGCCCGCGTACCTGCAGCGCCACGGTGTGCCGGCCAGCCCGGCGGCGCTGAACGAGCACCGCTGCTTGCGCCTGCTCGACCCGATGTACAGCGACCAATGGCAGTTTCACGATGCGGCGGGCGAGCAGGGCGTCCTGCCGGGGCCGACCTTCCAAAGCAACGTCGCTGAACCCATGGTCAACGCCTCGGAGGCGGGCATGGGCGTGAGCCTGGTGCCGTTCTACGCCGCCACCCGCCCGCTCAGTGAAGGCCGCTTGCTGCGCTTGCTGCCCGCCTATCGCCTGCGCGAGCGCAACGTCTACGCGCTGTACCCGTCGCGGCGCTTTCTCGACGCCAAGGTGCGCACCTGGGTGGACTTTCTCCAGGCTGAGCTGCCCCAAGTCTTCGCCGCGCACGAAGCGGTGATGAACGACCCGCGACACTGGGCTTGACGCTCGCGCGGCGGGGCGGGTGTAGACTGGCGGCTCGTTTATCCAGGCAAGGAGTCGGCAGTGAAATTTTTCCCGGTGGTGATCTTGAGCCTCATGCCCCTGTGGGCGCAGGCGTTGGAAGTGGGCGAGAAACTGGCGCCCTGGACCCTGCTCGACCAGTTCGACCAGAGCTACAGCCTCAACGACCAGACCCGCACCCTGCTGGTGGCGCGCACCATGGACGGCGCCAAACTGGTCAAAGCCGTGCTGCTGGACCAGCCCAAGGGCTACCTCGAAGCCCGCGACGCGGTGTTCGTCGCCAATATCGAACCGATGCCCAAGTTGATCGCGCGGATGTTCGCCATCCCCGCCATGCGCGATTACCCGTATCGGGTCATGCTCGACCGTGATGGCCAGGTAGTGGCGGCATACCCGGGCGCGGCGGACAAAGTGCTGTGGCTGCAACTGGACCACGGCCAGGTGCAGCAGGTGCGCGAATTCGATAACGCCGCCAGCCTGCGCGAGGCGCTGGAGAAGCCGCTGCCATGATCGGCGCCGAACTGCTGTCGGGCACCAGCCTGCTGGTCGGTTGGCTGATTTACCTGCCGGTACTGGCCTGGGCCCTGCTGCGTTCGCCGTGGGTCGAGTTGTTCAGCGACACCCGCCGCCAGCACCTGCTGTTCGGCACGGTGTTCGCACTGTTTTTGCTGTGGCTGATGCGCCGCGACTTCGACACCGGCGTGTCCTACCACTTTATCGGCATGACTGTGGTCACCCTGCTGCTGGACTGGCCGTTGGCCATAGTCGGCGGCCTGGTGGCGCAAATCGGCCTGGCCCTGCTGGGGCGCCAGGACTGGGTGGCACTGGGGGTCAACGGCAGCCTGTTGATCCTGTTGCCGGTGCTGGTCACCGAATGCTGCGCTTTGCTGGTGGAACGGGCGCAGCCGCGCAACCCCTTCGTGTACATTTTTTGTTCAGGTTTCTTCGCGGCGGCGCTGGCCGCCTTGTTGTGCCTGCTGGCCACGCTGGGGCTGTTGTGGGTTGACGGCGTGTTCGCCATGCCTGAGTGGCTGGAGGATTTTGTCGGCTACCTGTGGCTGATTATTTTCCCCGAGGCCTTTATCAACGGCATGTTGGTCAGCGCCCTGGTGGTGTTTTGCCCCGAATGGCTGGAAACCTTCAACCGCACACGCTACCTGTCGGCGCCCTGGAACGACGACGACCAACGGCGCCCGCGAGGTTGATCCACGTCAAGGACGGCCCGGGGGCCGCGTCGCATGCTCTGGGAAATTTCTCAGGAGCAGCGTCATGAGCGTTTACGAATGGGCACGGCAGGAACTGCGGCAAAGTCTCGATTGCGCACAAGAGGTGGGTTTTGACCCGGGCCTGAGCCTACGCGCCTTACTCAGTGCGGTGGTGCAACAGAGCAAGGGCGTGCGCAGCCTGGAAGACTTGGCCGATGAACTGCAGTTCTTGGCCGAAAACCTGGACGACGGCCAGGATTACGGTTTTATGCGGCCTTAGGGCTGGCACCCCTGAGCCGGTGGGAGCCGGCGGGCCCGCTCCCACAGGGGCCGCAGCCTTAATGCGCGCGCGGCGGCAGGTCGTCGCTGAACAGGTCGTCTTCGGCGTCCGGGGCGACCGGGATCTTGTGTTCTTCGGCCGCCCAGGCGCCGAGGTCGATCAGTTTGCAGCGGTCTGAACAAAAGGGCCGGTTGGCATTGCTGGCGTTCCATTCCACGGGCGCGCCGCAGGTTGGGCATTCGACGGTCAAGGGTTGGCTCATGACTGGCCTCCACGCAAGGTTAGGTAAAAGTGATGCAACCGCTCGACTTCGCTGTGCAGCCAGGCGAGGTCGCGGTCGTTGACCAGCACGTCATCGGCATGACGCAGGCGTTCTTCGCGGCTGGCCTGGGCCTTGAGAATCGCCTGCACCTGTTCTTCGCTGGTTTGGTCGCGCAGCAGGGTACGCGCAATTTGCAGGGGCTGCGGCGCATCCACCACCAACACCCGCTGGGTTATCGCCCGCTGCCCGGCCTCGATCAACAGCGGCGACACCAAAATGGCGTAGGGCGATGTGGCGCTGGCCAGGTTGTCGGCGATTTCCCGGGCGATCAGCGGGTGTAGCAATGCCTCCAGCCAACGCCGCTCCTGGGGCTCCTGAAAAATCAGCGCACGCAACGCGCCGCGGTCGAGTTGGCCGTCGGCTTGGAGCACGCCGGGGCCGAAATGCTCGGCGATCTGCGCCAGGGCCGGGCGCCCCGGTTCCACCACCCAGCGCGAGGCGTGATCGGCGTCCACCACGTGCACGCCCAATTCGATAAACCGCTGGGCCGCCGCGCTTTTGCCGCTGCCGATGCCGCCGGTCAGGCCCAGGACCCAGGGTGTGTTTACAGAGGTATTCATCAGTAACCGACAAACTGCCAATAGAAGTCGGCCATTTGACCACCCCAGAGCAAGGCAATCCAGCCGGCAATCGCCAGATACGGGCCAAACGGAATGGGCGTGGTGCTTTGCGCACGCCGCAGGCGCAGCCAGATCAGCCCCAGCACGGCGCCCACCAGGGACGACAGCAGGATCGTTAAAGGCAGCACCTGCCAGCCGCCCCAGGCGCCGAGCAGGGCCAGCAGTTTGAAATCACCCTGGCCGATGCCGTCCTTGCCGGTCAGTAATTTGAACAGCCAATACACCGACCACAGGCTCAGGTAACCGGCCACCGCACCCCACAGCGCGTCGCCCAGGGGCACGAACAGGCCGAAGCTGTTGACGATCAACCCCAGCCACAGCAGCGGCAGCACCAGCACGTCCGGCAGCAATTGGTGCTCGGCGTCGATCAGGCTCAAGGCCAGCAAGCCCCAGGACAGCACCAGCAACGCGGCGCAGGCCCAGCCCGGGCCCAGGTGCCAGGCGACAAAAGCCGAGAGCACGCCGCAGGCCAGTTCCACCAGCGGGTAGCGGGGGCTGATGGGGTGTTGGCAGTCGGCGCAGCGGCCGCGCAGCAGCAGGTAGCCGAGCAGCGGAATGTTGTGCCACGGCCGCACCGGTCGGGCGCAATGGGGGCAATGGGAGTGGGGCAGCAGCAGGTTGAAGGTGGGGCCGGGTGGTTCGGCGGGCAGTGCCAGTGCTTCAAGGGCCTGGGCGCGCCAGTCGCGCTCGAGCATCGTGGGCAGGCGCCAGGCCAGCACATTCAGGAAACTGCCGACCACCAGCCCCAGCACCAGGGCCAGGGTGGCGAACGCTACGGGGTGGGCGGCGAGGAAATCACTCAAGGGCATGTTCAGATCGCTGTGCCGAGTTGGAAAACGGGAAGGTACATGGCAACCACCAGGCCGCCGACGATCACCCCCAGAACCGCCATGATGAACGGTTCCAGCAGGCTGGTCAGGTTATCGACCCAGTGATCGACTTCATCCTCGTAGAAGGTCGCGATTTTTTCCAGCATCAGCTCCAGGGTGCCGGATTCTTCGCCAATGGCCGTCATCTGGATCGCCATCGGCGTGAATAACCCGCAGTGGCCCATGGCGACATGCAATTGGGTGCCGCTGGCCACCGCTGCGCTCACCTCGCGCACGGTGTCGCTGAAGCGGCGGCTGCCCATGGCCCCGGCCACCGAGTTCAGCGCCTGCACCAGCGGCACCCCGGCGGCGAAGGTGGTGGCCAGCGTGCGGGCGTAACGTGCCAGGGCGGACTTATAGAGCAAAGTGCCCACCAGCGGCAGGCGCAGCAGGCAGCGGTCCAGGGCATCGCGGCACCACGCCGAGCGCCGCAGGCCCTGGCGCAGTGCGGCAGCGGCCGCCACGGCTACGGTGAACAACACTGCCCACCAGGCCTGGAGAAACTCGGCCAAAGCAATCACCAGCAAGGTGAATGCCGGCAGCTGCGCGCCAAAACCGCTGAACAGGCTCTGGAATTGCGGCACCACCTTGATAAGCAGAATCGCGCTGACGATCACCGCGACCACCACCACTGCCAGCGGATAGGTCAGGGCTTTTTTTACCCTGGCCTTGAGCCGCTCGCTTTTTTCCTGATAGGTGGCGACGCGGTCGAGCAGGGTATCGAGGGCGCCGGCCTGCTCCCCGGCGTCGATCAGGTTGCAGTAGAGCGTGTCGAAGTACCGCGGCTGGTTGCGCAGCGCCGTGGCCAGGCTGCTGCCGGCGGCGATGTCCTGTTTGAGCTGGCGCGCCAGTGGGCCCAACTGCGCCTCGGCACCGCCCTGGGCCATCAGCTCCAGCGCCTGCAATAGCGGCACGCCGGCCTTGGCCAGGGTGGCCAGTTGGCGGGTGAAGCGGGCCATGTCCATGGCGTTGATCCGGTGGCGCGGGGCGAACAGCGGCGCGGTTTTTTTGCGCACCCGGTGAGCCGTAATGCCCTGCTGGCGCAAGCGGGCCTTGACCAGCGGCAGGTCGGCGGCGCTGAGTTCGCCGGTTTTACGCAGGCCCTGGCGGTCGATGCCTTCCCAGGTGAATACGGAGGTTTTCGTGCTCATCCTTGAGTCCTTGGGTCGCCCTGACGAAGTGCCTAAGCCTAGCCGCCAGCATGGGCCCGGCACATGGCAGGGCGGTGACGGAAAAGGGCAGGTTGGGCGCGGATTTGCCAGGGGGCAAAACGCCAGCCTGGGCCGAACGCCCCGTAGCCGTGGGGCTGTAGCCTTGGCACAAGCTATGCACCGTGGGCTTCCCGGTCACATGACCTTACGCAAAACCAGGAGTTGGCCCATGCCTCGCCAGAAAGGATTCTCCCTGCTCGAACTGCTGATCGTGGTCGCGATCATCGGCATTCTGACCACCGTGGCCTTGCCGCTGTATTCCAAATACCAGGCCAGGGCCACGGTTACCGCTGCCCTGGCCGAGGTCGCGGCGCTGAAAGTGCCCTTTGAAGACCTGATAAACCAAGGCACCGACCCCACGCTGGCGCTGATTGGCGGCCGCCCCAGCACCGCCAACTGCACCCTGGACGCTTCCGGCTCCGCAGCCACCGGGGCGGGGGCCATCACCTGTACCCTGGCCAATGCCCCGGCGCCGGCTCTGGGCGAAACCGTCACCCTGAGCCGTACCCAGGCCGAAGGCTGGAGCTGCGCCACCAGTGTGCCAGCCGATTACGCGCCCAAAGGTTGCGGCGCCAGCAGTACCTGATGGCAGAAGCCGCAACTTGCACGCAAGAAACCTCGCGGTCATGCAAATTGCATGACCGTGGTTTTTTGTGTTTTTTATAACGTGTTGATTAATAAGGGATTATTTGCTGTGCAAAAGTTGGCACAGCCCCTGCAATAACCCTGTTAACCCTGACGCCACACAGCTCTACGGCGCAGACCTTCTAGAAAAACAGGAGTTACTCGTATGAAGAAGTTCGCTATCGCTGCCGCAACTGCTACCGCACTGACCCTGACCATGGCCAACGTGGCTTTCGCCCAAACCTCCCAGGCACCCATGACCCTGGCGGCCGGTGAAGTGACCAAGGCGAAAGAAACCACTACCGACACTTGGATCACCACCAAGGTCAAGGCTGACCTGCTGACCGAAAAAGGCATTCCAGGCACCGATATCAAAGTCGAAACCAACAAAGGCGTGGTTTCCCTGTCTTCCGAAGTGGCGGTAACCGACGCTCAGAAGGACATCGCAGTAGCCATCACCAAGAAAATCAAAGGCGTTAAAGCGGTATCGGCTGACGGCCTGAAATCCGAGTAACACGCAAGCTTCTCGCCTGGACCGGGAGAAGGGGAGTGATCGGCGATCCAGTATTACGTCATCGCTCCCGAGTGGTTCACGCGCAAGGCCATAGGGATATGGCCACTGAAGGCCCCGGCAGTTTCTGCCGGGGCCTTTTTCATTGGATTGGCGGCCGCCAGGCTGATGGCGAATTGCTGTAACGCTGCCCATCTCTATAGAATGAGAACTATTCATATTTATGCCGTGGGATCTGTGCCCGTGTCCGCCCCTTCCAATAAGCTCGGTTTCTTCTTCAGTGACCATCACCGCTGGCTCTTGCAGCATGTGCAACGGCACCTGCGCAACCACGCCGATGCCGAGGACACGGCGGCGGAAACCTTCTGCCAGGTGCTGGCCTCGCGCATCGACCCGGAGCAGATCCTGCAGCCTCGGGCGTACCTGTCGACCATCGCCCGGCGCCTGATTTTCGACCGCCACCGGCGCCGCCAACTGGAAATCGCCTACCTGGAGCGCCTCGCCGCGTTGCCCGAGCAATTGTCGCCCTCGCCGCAAGAACAGGCCTTGCTGATCGAAGCCTTGAGTGCCATTGACCGTGCTCTGGCGGGGTTGCCCGCGATTGTGAAAAGCGCCTTCCTCTACAGCCAACTCGACGGTTTGAGCTACGTGGCGATCGCCCGACGTTTGGGCGTGTCCGAGCGCACGGTCAGCCGTTATATGAAGCAGGCCCTGCGCCAGGTGTACCTGGCCGAGGTGGCGCCGTGAGCCGCGCCGCCCTGGACCGGGCGGGCGAGCAGGCCATCGATTGGATGGTGCGCCTGCGCAGCGGCCAGGCCGACCCGCAATTGCAGGCCGGTTTGGCCGCGTGGTTGGCCCGCGACCCGGCCAATGCCCAGGCCTGGGAGCATTTGCAGCTGCGCCTGGGCGGCGCCTACGACACCTTGCGCAGCCTGGAGCCACGCGCCCCCGGCCAGGCGCGGGAAGTGCTGCTGCAACCGGGCACGTCGCGGCGCCAGGTGCTGCGCGGCCTCGCCGGGTTCGGCGTGCTGGCGGGGGGCCTGTGGCTGGGGGCGCAGAGCACACCCGGGCAGATGTTACTGGCGGACAAACGCACCGGCACCGGCGAGCGCCGCCAGTTCAGCCTGGCCGATGGCAGCCAGTTAAGCCTCAACGCCAACAGCGCCGTGGATGTGCGTTTCGAGGCCGGCCAGCGCTTGCTGTACCTGCGCGCCGGCGAGTTGATCGTGCAAGTGGCCCCGGACCCCAACCGCCCGTTTCGCGTGCGCACTGCCCAAGGCGAAATCCGCGCCCTGGGCACCCGTTTCCTGGTGCGCCAAGAGGCCGAGGCCACCCGCGTGGTGGTGCTGGAACACGCGGTGCGCGCCAGCCTCGCGGACGGCACCTCGCGGGATGTGCAGCAAGGCCAGGCTGCGTTGCTCCACGCCGCGCGGATCGAGGCGTTGAGTAGCGACGAAAGCCACCGCGGCGATTGGCTGCAAGGGCGCCTGAGTGTGCTCGACGAGCCGCTGCTGGCGGTGGTCGATGCGTTGCGCCCGTACCGGCGCGGCATCATTCGCGTGGCCCCCCAGATCCGCCAGTTGCGGGTGCAGGGTGTGTTCCCCCTCGACGAGCCGGACCGCGCGCTGACCGCGTTGGCCGAAACCCTGCCGATTACGGTCGAGCACTACGGCCGGTGGCTGACCTTGCTCGGCCCGCGGCGTTGAAACTATTTTTGTGAATTCTTCTCATTCGTGTCCGGTTTTCATTTCTCGGCCCACCTATCTCCTGATATCGCCCACTTAAATTCAGGAGAACGCCGTGTACACACCCTGGCCCCGTGCCCTCGCTGTGGCTATTGCCCTGGCTGCCGCCAACCCGTCGCTGATGGCTATCGCCGCCCCTGAGGTGGCGCAGCAGGTGCTGCATTTCGACCTGCCGGCCGCGAGCCTGGCGCGCACCCTCAACGCCATCACCAGCCAGAGCGGCCAGGTGATTTCCCTGCCCTCGGCCCTGGTGGCCGACAAACGGGCCGCCGCCCTGCGCGGCGACATGACTGTCGTGCAGGCCCTGCAACAGGCCTTGGCCGGCACGGGCCTGGAGTTGCGCATCACCGACAGCGGCAACTTCAGCGTACAGCCCCAGGCCCAAGGCGGTAGCGCCCTGGAGCTGGGCGCCACCACCGTCAACGCCCAGGCCTTGAGCGCCACCAGCGAGGGCACCCAGTCTTACGCGGCCCGCGCCGTGACCATTGGCAAAGGCACCCAGACCCTCAAGGAGATCCCCCAGTCGGTCACGGTGATGACCCGCAAACAAATGGACGACCAAGGCCTGGTGGACCTGCGCGATGCGGCCAACCAGACCACTGGCGTAGTCGGTGTGCAAGGCGTGGGCAAAGGCATGGTGCTGTCGGCGCGGGGCTTTCAGATCGATCTATGGCAATACGATGGCGTGGCCATCCCGCGCAACACCTACGCCCTGGGCAACTGGGGTATCCAGGACCTGATTTTCTTCGACCGCATGGAAATCCTGCGCGGCGCCGCCGGCCTGCTCCAGGGCACCGGCAGCCCGGGTGGCGCGGTGAACCTGGTGCGCAAGCGCGGCCAGGCTGCGCCCACCGTGGCGCTGACCGCCAAGGCCGGCAGTTGGGACCACTACGGCCTGCAGCTGGACGCGGGCGGGCCGCTCAACGCCGAGGGCACGGTGCGCGGGCGGTTTGTCGCCGACGAAGACCAGAGCCAATCGTTCATCGACTACGAACACAGCAAAACTCATTCGCTGTATGGCGCCCTGGATTTCGACCTTACTCCCGACACCACCCTGGGCGTGGGCATGAGCTACACCGACGACGACTCGCGGCCGATGATTCGCGGCTTGCCCCGTTACGCCAACGGCTCGCCGCTCAAGGTGCCGCGCTCGACCTACACCGGCGCGCGCTGGAACCAGGCCGATATCGAGCAGAGCACGGTCTACGCCGACCTGGAGCACCGCTTCAACGACGACTGGAAACTCAAGGTCGCGGCGGTGGGCATGAAGGAAACCAATGCGTCCAAGCAGCAACGTATCCAGAGCGCAGGCAATGGCCTTGAGCCCGATGGCAGCGGCGTGGAGTACGCCGACTGGATCACCGATTTCGACTCCACCAAGTTGGGCCTGGACCTGTTCGTCAACGGCCGGTTCGAGGCGTTTTCCCTGGCCCAGGAAATCACCTTGGGCGGCAACTACTCCAAGCTCACCTCCGATGACATGTGGGCACGCCAGTTCGAGGACCGTGGCACGATTTTCGACATCGACCACAACCGCCCCGAGCCCAGCTACGACGAGATCATGAGCAAGAACGGCGGGCGCAGCAGCTTCAGCGAATACGACATCCGCCAGAAAGGCATGTATGGCAGTTGGCGGGTCAAGTTGGCCGAACCGCTGACCGCCGTGGTCGGTGCCCGCGTGAGCGAGTACGACTACAGCTACAAAGACACCGTGTACCGCGCCACCTTCCCCGGCAGTGCGGCGCAGGCCAGCGCCATGACCGAAACCGGCGAAGTCACGCCGTACCTGGGCCTGGTTTATGACCTGAGCCGCGAGTGGGCGGTGTACGCCAGCTACACCGACGTGTTCGAGCCGCAGAGCGTGCGCTCCACCGATGGCGCGGTGCTCAAGCCGATCATCGGCAGCAACTATGAGTTGGGCCTCAAGGGCGAGTTGCTGGACGGGCGGGTCAACACCTCGCTGGCGGTGTTCCGCTACGACCACAAGAACCGCGCCGTGACCGACATGGCCGGCGGGCGTGAATGCGACGGTTGGTATTGCTCGGCGGCGTCCGGGAAAGTGCGCAGCCAGGGTGTGGAAGCGGAAATCAGCGGCGAAGTGTTCAGCGGCCTGCAACTGTTTGCCGGTTATACCTTCAATACCACCAAGTTCCTCGAAGATCCCGACAAGAAAGGCCAGGTATTCAGCCCCTGGACGCCCAAGCATATGCTGCGGGTGTGGAGCGACTACCAGTTGCCGGGTGACTTGAGCCGCGTCAGTGCGGGCCTGGGCTTTACCAGCCAGAGCCACACCCTGGGCGATGAGCGCACCTACAAAATCCCCGGCTACACGGTGTGGAATGCGCGCCTGGCCTACCAGGCGACCCCACAAATCGGCCTGGCGGTCAACGCCAACAACCTGTTCGACAAGCGCTACATCATCTCCGGGTACAGCCAACTGGACGGCAACAACAACTTCGGCGACCCACGCAACCTGATGTTCAGCGTCAAGTACACGCCGCAGTTCTGATGGCGGCGTTGGGCGAGCCTGCCGCAAGGGGCTTGCCCGCGCTGGCGGGCTGCCTGATGCACCGCTATCGCGGGCAAGCCCGCTCCCACAGACCGGCCTCTACAGGGTGATTTTGGTCTGCCAGTCAGGCGCAGCAGGGGCCGCTGGCCAGTTCCTTGAGGATCGGGCAGTCGGGGCGGTCGTCGCCCTGGCAGTGCTCCACCAGGTCCTGCAAGGTGTCGCGCAGTTGCCCCAGTTCGCGGATTTTCAGCTCCAGTTCCAGAATATGCTGTCGCGCCAGCGCCTTCACGTCGGCGCTGGCCCGTTGCCGGTCCTGCCACAGGGTCAGCAACTTGCCGACTTCTTCCAGGGAAAACCCCAGATCCCGCGAGCGCTTGATAAACGCCAACGAGTGCAGGTCGTCGCTGCTGTACAGGCGATAGCCGCTGTCGCTGCGCTGTGCGGGTTTGAGCAGGCCGATGGACTCGTAGTAGCGAATCATTTTGGCGCTCAGACCGCTTTGGCGGGCTGCTTGGCCGATGTTCATTCTGCTTTCTCCAGGTCTTTGGGTTTCCAGGTTTTGAGCAGCAGGGCGTTGCTCACCACGCTGACGCTCGACAGCGCCATCGCCGCGCCGGCCAGTACCGGGTTGAGCAGGCCAAACGCCGCCAGCGGAATGCCCACCAGGTTATAGATGAAGGCCCAGAACAGGTTCTGGCGGATTTTCGCGTAGGTCTTGCGGCTGATTTCCAGGGCCGCGGGCACCAGGCGTGGGTCGCCGCGCATCAGGGTGATGCCGGCCGCTTGCATGGCCACGTCCGTGCCGCCGCCCATCGCGATGCCGATATCGGCCGCCGCCAGCGCCGGGGCGTCGTTGATACCGTCGCCGACCATCGCCACGACGCCGGTTTTCTTCAGGTGCGCCACGGTGGCGGCTTTGTCGGCGGGCAGCACTTCAGCGTGCACGTCGCGGATGCACAGGGCCTCGGCCACCACTTTGGCGCTGCCACGGTTGTCACCGGTAAGCAAATGACTGCTGATGCCTTGTGCGGTCAGTTCGCGCACGGCCAGCAGGGCGCCGGGCTTGAGGGTGTCGCCAAAGGCGAACAGGCCCAGTACCCGGGGTTGCGGGCTCTGTTCGATCAGCCAGGACAGGGTGCGGCCTTCGGTTTCCCAGTCTTGCGCCAGGGCGTTGAGCGCGCCTTGGTCCAGGCCGCTTTCCACCAGCATGCGGCGGTTGCCCAGGGCCAATTGGCGGCCATCGAGGGTGCCGGCGATGCCGCGCCCGGTCAGGGATTGGCTGGCGCTGACATCGGCCACCGGCAATTGACGTTCGCCACAGGCGTCGAGCACGGCTTTGGCCAAGGGGTGTTCGCTGCCGCGTTGCAGGGCGCCGGCCAGTTGCAGCAGGGTGTTTTCATCACCGTCCAGGGCTTGCAGGTGGGCGATCTGCGGTTTGCCGGAGGTTAGGGTGCCGGTTTTGTCGAAGACCACGGCGCTGACTTCGTGGGCCCGCTCCAGGGCTTCGGCGTCTTTAATCAGGATGCCGTGGTGCGCGGCCACGCCGGTACCGGCCATGATCGCGGTGGGCGTGGCCAGGCCCAGGGCACACGGGCACGCGATCACCAACACGGCGACGGCGTTAATCACTGCCACTTCCAGCGGCGCGCCGTACCACCACCAGCCAATCAGGGTGGCGAGGGCGATCAGCAGCACCACGGGGACGAACACCTGGCTGACTTTGTCCACCAGTTTCTGGATGGGTGCCTTGCCGGCCTGGGCGTCTTCGACCAGGCGAATGATCCGTGCCAGCACGGTTTCGGCGCCCAGGGCCTGGGTGCGCACCAGCAAGCGGCCTTCGCCATTGATGGCGCCGCCGGTGACTTTGTCGCCCGGTTGCTTGGGCACGGGCAGGCTTTCGCCGCTGATAAGGGCTTCGTCGGCGTGGCTTTGGCCTTCGACCACTTCACCGTCCACGGGGAAGCGCTCGCCGGGCTTGACCAGCACCAGGTCATCCAGGCGCAGGGCGCTGATGGCCACGTCCTGCTCGCGGCCGTCGATCACCTGGATCGCCCGCTCCGGGCGCAAGGCTTCGAGGGCGCGGATGGCGCTGGCGGTCTGGCGTTTGGCGCGGCTTTCCAGGTATTTGCCCACCAGGATCAGGGCGATCACCACGGCGGAGGCTTCAAAGTACAGGTGCGGCATGTGCCCGGCGGGGGCCACGGCCCATTCGTAAATACTCAGGCCATACCCGGCGCTGGTGCCCAGAGCCACCAGCAGGTCCATGTTGCCGGCACCGGCGCGCACGGCTTTGAACGCGGCGACGTAAAAACGCGCGCCGAGGATGAATTGCACCGGGGTGGCCAGGGCGAATTGCGCCCACGCCGGGAGCATCCAGTGCAGGCCGAAGGGTTGCACCACCATCGGCAGCACCAGCGGCAGCGCCAGGAGCACGGCGATAATCACCGCCCAGCGCTCGCGGCGCAGGCGTTGTTCCTGGTCGTTGGCGGGTGGTTGGTCGGCCTGCCAGAGGCTGGCGGTGTAACCGGCGCGGGTCACGGCGTCGATCAGCACGCCAGGCTCGACGTGGCCGAGCAATTGCACATGGGCACGCTCGTTGGCCAGGTTGACGCTGACGCTGCTCACCCCCGCGACCTTGCCCAGCGCCCGCTCGACACGGCCGGCGCAGGAGGCGCAGGTCATGCCGCCGATGTTCAGTTCCACGCTTTGGCTGGGCACGCTGTAGCCGGCCTGCTGCACGGCTTCGAGCAGGGCCGGCAGGCTGTCGCCCGGCGCTTGGACGCGGGCTTGTTCGGTGGCCAGGTTGACACTCACGGCACTGGCGCCGGGCACCTTGCTCAACGCCCGCTCGACACGCCCCGCGCAACTGGCGCAGGTCATGCCGGCAATCGGCAGATCGAAGGTAATAGATTCGGACATGGGTGCTACTCCCTGTAGAAATGGCCTACAGGATCAACCTTGCCATGCGGGGAAGGTCAAGGGGCAATAAATGTGGGAGGGATCTGGCATCCATAAGTGGCAGATAAAAAGGTGGGAGCGAGCCTGCCCGCGATGAGGCCGGCCCATTCAACAGCCGTGTGGCCTGACACACCGCCACCGCGGGCCAGCCCACTCCCCCCCGATGAAACTCAGTAACCCAGTTCTGCCGGTTTGAGGTACATGCCGCTTTCGCTCATGGCGATGCGGTACTTCACCACGTCGCCGGCCTTGAGGCGGATGTCTTGTGAACCCGGCGCGAGCAGCCCGGCATTGCAGCCCGGGGCTTGGCCGGGGAGCAGTTTCAGGCGCAGGGAGACGTTGCCCGGCGGCAGGTTGAACGAGGTGCTCTGTTCCTGGAACAGCCGGGCGGCGAGTTGGTCTTGGAGGTAGATGCCGATCTCGCACGAGGTGGCCACTTCCAGACGCTCGCGGGAAATTATCAGCACGCCGTAGTCCGGTGGCGCGGCGGTGGCGGCCGGGACGGCGGCCACCAGGCTAAGGATGCTGAGTAGGCTTACGGCGGGCCAGCCCATGGGGAAATCTCCTGCGTGGTGTCATTCAGATGGCAGCTTGCCCCTGCGGCGCGACGATTGCCAGCCCGGCAGTGAATCGCAGAACTTGACCTTGCCATGGTGGCAAGGTCAAGACTGCCGGCAACCCTCAAGCAATGGAGAAGCGTCATGCAAGTATTCAACGTTCAAGGTATGTCGTGCGGTCACTGCGTCAAGTCGGTGACCCAGGCGATCCAGGCTAAAGACCCGGCGGCCAGCGTCAATGTCAATTTGGCGGCCAAGGAGGTGGGTGTGGAGAGCCGCTTGTCCGCCGATGAAGTCATCAGCCTCATCAGTGCCGAAGGCTACCCGGCCAAACTCGCTTCTTGAGGCTATTTATTAGTTAGCGACCTATCGGAATGTTCAAGACATCCGGGCGCGGCTAGACTGTCGGGCTGCCGACTCTGCTCAACCTGGATGTCTGATGAATCTGCGCACCATTCTGATCCTCGGCGCCCTGAGCGCTTTCGGCCCTTTGGCCATCGATTTCTATCTGCCCGCGTTCCCGGCCATGGCCCTGGCGCTGGGCACCGACGAAAAACACATCCAACTGACGTTGGCCGTGTACTTTCTGGGCCTGTCCATCGGCCAATTGGCCTACGGGCCGGTGGCCGACCGCTTTGGGCGGCGGGTGCCGCTGCTGGTGGGCGTGAGCCTGTTTACTCTGGCCTCCCTGGCGTGCGCCTTTGCGCCGAGCCTGGAATGGCTGATTGCCGCGCGTTTCGTCCAGGCCCTGGGCGGTTGCGCGGGGATGGTGATTGCCCGGGCGGTGGTCAGCGATAAATGCGACGCCGTGGCCTCGGCCAAGGTCTTCTCGCAGTTGATGCTGGTGATGGGGTTGGCGCCGATCCTCGCGCCGATGCTTGGCGGGCTGCTGGTGAACCTGCATGGCTGGCAGTCGATTTTCCTCGTGTTGACCCTGTTCAGTGCCCTGTGCGCCGTGGCGGTGGCCGTGGGCCTGCCGGAAAGCCTGCCGGCGGGCATGCCGCGTCAGCCGTTGTCCGGGGCGTTGCGCCAGTACGGGCGGTTGTTGTCGGACCGGGTGTTCCTCGGCCACGCCCTGACGGGCGGTATCTCGATTGCCGGGATGTTTGCCTACATCGCCGGTTCGCCGTTCGTCTTCATCAAGCTCTACGGCGTGCCCGCCGAGCATTACGGCTGGCTGTTCGGCAGCAATGCGGCGGGGTTCATCCTGGTGGCGCAGGTCAATGCGCGGCTGTTGTCCCAGCGCGGGCCGGCGTTTTTGCTCATGCGGGCGGTGTGGGTGTACCTGGCCTCCGGCCTGACCCTAATGGGTATCGCCAGCCTGCATACCCAGGCGTTGTGGCCGTTGCTGGTGCCGCTGTTCATTTGCATCGCCAGCCTGGGCTGCATCATTCCCAATGCCTCGGCCTGCGCCATGGCCGGGCAAGGCGCACGGGCGGGCAGCGCTTCGGCGATGCTCGGTTGCCTGCAGTTTTGTGTGGCGGCCGGCGCGGCGTACCTGGTGGGTGTGTTGCACGACGGCAGTGCCATGCCGATGGCCATGGTCATCAGCCTGTGCGGGGCGCTGGCGGTCGGTGTCGCGTTGCTGACCCGCCGCGCGCAGAACGCCCGGGCGTTGGCCCAGGCAGCACTCTAGCGGTTTGCGCTTAGCCGGCGCGCTGTTGAAGGTCGGGGATGCGGTGGGGGGCGCTCAGGCGCGCTTGCAGGGTAGCGACAAAGGCGCGGGCTTCGGCTTCGCTGCGAAACGTCACCGCATGCTGGTCGATGCGCACTTGCCATTGCGGGGTGCGGGTTTTTGCCAGTTCTTTTATCAGGATCTTCATGGCTGACCTCCTCAACTAAAAGACAACGTTGCAAAGGCCTCGAGTGTAGACCCGAATACGGGCGTGAAGATGACCGACGTCAAGTCTCTGACTGACGGTGTCGTCCGCCTCCGAGGGTAGCGGCGGACGTTTCCCACCCTCGCGCTTTAGAAACCTTCGAGCACGATCTTGCCCCGGGCGGTGCCGCTTTCCAGCAACTCATGGGCGCGGCGCAGGTTGCCCGCGTTGATGGTGCCGAAGTGCTCGCCCACCGTGGTTTTCAGGGTGCCGGCGTCGATCAGTTGGGCCACCCGGTTGAGCAGTTTGTGTTGTTCGAGCATGTCGGCGGTCTCGAACAGCGAGCGGGTGTACATGAACTCCCAATGCAGCGACAGGCTTTTGCGCTTGAGCTTGGTCACGTCCAGCGCCTTGGGGTCGTCGATCAGCGCCAGTTTGCCCTGGGGCGCGAGGGCCTCGACCAATTGGTCCAGGTGCTGGTCGGTTTGGGTCAGGCTGGCGACGTGGGTCACCTGGGCCTGGCCTGCGTCTTTGAGGGCTTGGCTCAGCGGCAGGCTGTGGTCGATCACCAGGTCGGCGCCCAGGGCCGTGACCCACTCGCGGGTTTGTACGCGGGAGGCGGTGCCGATGACTTTTAGCCCGGTCAGTTGGCTGGCCAATTGGGTCAGGATCGAACCCACGCCCCCGGCGGCGCCGACGATCAGCAGGCTTTGTCCCAGGTCGGCGGGCCCCTCGGCAATTTGCAGGCGCTCGAACAACAGCTCCCACGCGGTGATGGCGGTCAGGGGCAGGGCGGCGGCTTCGGCAAAACCCAGGCTTTTAGGCATGTGGCCGACGATGCGCTCGTCCACCACGTGCAATTCACTGTTGCCGCCGGCGCGGGCGATGGAGCCGGCGTAATACACCCGGTCGCCAGCCTTGAACAGGGTCACTTCGCTGCCCACGGCGCTGACCACCCCGGCGACGTCCCAGCCCAGCACTTTGGCGGCGCCGCCCTCGGGTTGGACGTTCTGGCGCACCTTGGTGTCCACCGGGTTGACGGAAACGGCCTTGACCTCCACCAACAGGTCGCGCGGGCCGGCCACGGGGGCGGGCAGTTCGATGTCTTGCAGGGCGTTGGGGTCGGTGATGGGCAACGAGTGGTAATAGGCGATGGCTTTCATGGTGGCTCCAGAGAAGGGGGAGTGAGTGCAGGGCTGGGGCGAATGATTGGCTATTTCTATTGAAGATAAAACCCGCTACAACAGCAGTCTCTTTCAATGTTTTATTGATAATGCGCGGGCGAGCCGATGTTGCGATTTGATGATTTGCAGTTGTTTGTACGTGCCGCCGACCTTGGCAGCCTGTCGGCGGCGGCGCGGGCCATGGACCTGTCGCCGGCGGTGGCCAGTGCCGCCCTCAAGCGCATCGAGCAGCAACTGGGCGCGCGGCTACTGGCCCGCTCCACCCGCAGCCTGCGCCTGACCGCCGAGGGCGAAGGCTTTTTGGCGTACGCCCGGGCGGCGCTGGGCAGCCTGGAGGAGGGACGGCGCCTGTTGGCGCGTGGGCAGGATCAGGTCAGCGGCGTGTTGCAGTTGTCCGCCCCGTCGGATTTTGGCCGCAACCTGCTGGTGCCCTGGCTCGATGAGTTCCAGCGTGAACACCCACTACTCACCGTGCGCCTGCTGCTGGGCGACCGCATTGCCGACCTGTTCCGCCAACCGGTGGATGTGGCTTTGCGCTATGGCGCGCCGGAAGACTCAAGCCTGGTGGCCCTGCCCATCGCCGCCGACAACCGCCGCGTGCTGTGCGCCGCGCCCGCTTACCTGGCGCGGCATGGCGAGCTTCGTCAGTTGGAACAGTTAGCGCAGCACAATTGCCTGTTGTTCATGCTCGGTAGCAGGGTTCACGACCATTGGCATTTTCACGATGGCAAACGGGAGGTGAGTCTGACAGTCAGCGGCGACCGCTTCAGTGATGATGCCGACGTGGTGCGCCGGTGGGCGGTGGCCGGTGCCGGGGTGGCGTACAAATCCTGGCTGGATGTGGCCGCGGACGTGCAGGCCGGGCGTTTGCGCGTCCTGCTGCCCGAGTTGCAGGGCGAGCGTGCACCGCTGAATTTGTTGTGCGCACATCGCGCACAGTTAAGTAAGCCAGTGAACTTGCTGCGTGAAATGCTCAGGCTGCGGTGTGAGAAGTTGTCCGCACAGTTGCAAGGCTTACTTGAAAGTGATGAATAGCGACGTGTAAATAAAGAAAATTCTGTCAGTAACTATCGCATGCCTTGGTTTTCACCGAGCGGGAACCGCCGTGTTTCACGTTTATACTGGCGCCCGCCTATTTATCCGCCTTTAACTTCGAACCGCAGAGTCCGTGTTTAATTCGGTTGAATAGCTAACGTTCGAAGTTGAGCCTATTCGGTTATTTCGAAGAAGTTGATCGCCTTAGTTTGTGAATACGGCCGGTTTATGGCGGTTTTCACGTCTTGGCCAGTGCTGTATTACTGGTCAATATGTCTGCGCGTAGTAGACGAACGATTCAACAGGGAGTGAATAAATGGAATACGCACCTTGCATCAGCCAAATTGCCACCTTACTGGCGGACCCCAAGCGTAGTGCAATGATGTGGGCCTTGATGGACGGAACCGCCCGCCAATCCGAAGAATTGGCGTTGCTGGCCGGCCTGTCCCCTTCCTCGGCCAGTGCCCACTTGGCGCGGTTGTCCGCCGGTGGCCTGCTGCGGGTGGAGGAGCGTGGCCGCAAGCGCTTTTTCCGCCTTGCCGCTCCCGAAATCGGTGTCGCCGTCGAAGCCCTGGCCAGCGCCTCGGCCGTCAGCGCGCCGCGCACCTTGCCGGCGATCTTCAAACGCAGCATTGGCGCTGCGAAAAACCAGGGGCCGGCCTCTTCCTTGCTCAAGGCACGCATCTGCCAGGATCACCTGGGCGGCGAACTGGCGGCCGACCTGTACCAGCGCCTGCTGGACGCCGGTTGGATCGAGCAACTGCCCCAGCGTATCGTCGTGACCAGCAAAGGCGCGACCCAGTTGGCGACGCGCGGAATTTTCATCCAGGCCCTGGCCCAGCGTCCAGGGCAAGTTGCTTGCTCCTGCCCGGACTGGAGCGAGCGCCGCCCGCACCTGGGTGGGGCGCTGGGCGCCGGGTTGCTGCAACTGTTCATCCAGTCGGGTTGGGTGACGGTGCCGAACGAGTCACGGGCTTTACAGCTGTCACCCTTGGGGGAGCGGGAAATCAACCGGCTCGCCCGGGCGCAGAGCCTGGAAATGGCCACCTGATTCACCCGCGATGATCTCTGTGTAACCTGGTTTTTCATGCGTCGCTCATGAGTGTAGGCAAGTCGTATCCAGCCGTTGCCGCACCCAACGATCACGCACACTCGGCCCGACCATTTTCGGTATGGGAGACGGGTGCATGGGAATTGACGGATACAGCGCCGCTGAACGCCTGGAGCGGTTGCCCATCAGTGGCTACCACCGGCTGATTTTCATCATCATCGCCCTGGCGTTCTTTTTCGACTCCATGGACCTGGCGATGATGACGTTCCTGCTCGGCTCGATCAAAGCCGAGTTCGGCCTGAGCACCGCGCAAGCGGGGTTGCTGGTCAGTGCGAGCTTTTTCGGCATGGTCCTGGGCGCTTCGCTGTCGGGCATGTTGGCCGACCGTTTCGGGCGCAAGCCGGTGTTCCAGTGGAGCATCGTGTTGTGGGGCGTGGCCAGTTACCTGTGCTCCACCGCGCAAACGGTGGAGACCCTGACGCTGTTTCGCATCCTCCTGGGGATTGGCATGGGCATGGAGTTCCCGATTGCCCAGTCGATGCTCTCGGAGTTGATCCCGGCCCAGCGGCGCGGGCGCTACATCGCCTTGATGGACGGCTTCTGGCCTATCGGTTTCGTCGCGGCGGGGGTGCTGTCGTACTTCCTGTTGCCGGTGATTGGCTGGCGCGACATTTTTCTGGTGCTGGCGGTGCCAGCGGTATTCGTCCTGGCGATTCGCTTTTTTATCCCCGAGTCGCCGCGCTGGCTGGAGCAGGCCGGGCATCACGAGGAAGCCGACAGGGTTCTGTGCGGCATCGAGGAACGGGTACGCGCCTCGCTCAACTGCCAGCAATTGCCACAGCCGGTACGCCTGCCACGTCAGCCGCTGCGCCCGGTGACGTTCTTTTCCGCGTTCGCCGAGCTCTGGTCGCCGCTTTACCGGCAACGCACGATGATGATCTGGAGCGTGTGGTTCTTCGCCCTGCTGGGCTTCTATGGCCTGACTTCCTGGCTGAGCGCGTTGCTGCAACAGTCGGGGTTCGCGGTCACGCAGTCGGTGTATTACACCGTGGTGATTTCCCTGGGCGGAATTCCGGGCTTCTTGATGGCCGCGTGGCTGGTGGAGCGCTGGGGGCGCAAACCGGTGTGCGTCGTTGCCCTGCTCGGTGGCGGGGTGATGGCGTTTGTCTACGGGCAGAGCGCGGTATTTGGCGGCAATATCAGCCTGTTGGTCGGCTCGGGGTTGTTGATGCAGTTTTTCCTGTTCGGCATGTGGGCGGTGCTCTACACCTATACACCGGAGTTGTACCCCACCTCGGCGCGGGCCACGGGTTCCGGGTTCGCCTCGGCCATTGGCCGCGTCGGTTCGTTGCTTGGGCCCTTGGTGACGGGGCTGGTATTCCCCATCACCGGCCAGGGCGGGGTGTTTGCCCTGGGTGCCGCGTGCTTCGTGATCGCGGCGCTGGTGGTCTGGCGGTTCGGCATGGAAACCCGTGGCAAGACCCTCGAAGAACTCAGCGAGGCCTCGTTGTAGCAAGCGGGCTTGCCCGCGCTGGAGTGCGCAGCGCTCCTACAGCGGTGTTTGAACCTGTGTAAGTCAGGGCTGCGTGTCAGGGTTTGACCAGCCGTGCATCGAGGCTGTTTTGCGCCAGGCGTCGGGCCTGGTCCTGGCTCATGCCCAGGTGGGTGTGCAGGGCGTGGAAGTTCTCGGTGACGTAGCCGCCGAAGTAGGCCGGGTCATCGGAGTTCACCGTCACCTTCACCCCGCGTTCGAGCATGTCCAGGATGTTGTGCTGAGACATGTGGTCGAACACGCACAGTTTGGTGTTGGACAAAGGGCACACGGTCAGCGGGATCTGTTCGTCGATGATGCGCTGCATCAGCCGCTCGTCTTCGATGGCCCGCACGCCATGGTCGATACGCTGGACTTTCAGCAGGTCGATGGCTTGCCAGATGTACTCCGGCGGGCCTTCTTCGCCAGCGTGGGCGACGGTCAGGAAGCCTTCGCCGCGGGCGCGGTCGAACACCCGTTGGAACTTGCTGGGCGGGTGGCCCATCTCTGAACTGTCCAGGCCCACAGCGACAAAGGCTTCGCGAAACGGCAGCGCCTGGTCGAGGGTTTTTTCGGCTTCGGCCTCGCTCAGGTGGCGCAGGAAGCTGAGGATCAAGCCACTGGTGATGCCCAATTGTTGCTCGCCATCTTTGAGGGCGCTGGCGATGCCGTTGAGCACCACTTCAAAAGGGATACCGCGGTCGGTGTGGGTCTGTGGGTCGAAGAACGGTTCGGTGTGCACCACGTTCTGCGCCTTGCAGCGCAGCAGGTAGGCCCAGGTCAGGTCGTAGAAATCCTGGGAGGTGCGCAGCACGTCCGCGCCTTGGTAGTAGAGGTCGAGAAACTCTTGCAGGTTGTTGAAGGCGTAGGCCTTGCGCAAGGTATCGACGTCGTTCCACGGCAAGGCGATCTTGTTGCGTTCGGCCAGGGCGAACAGCAGCTCGGGCTCCAGCGAACCCTCCAGGTGCAGGTGCAGTTCGGCCTTGGGCAGGGCGTTGAG